>Ga0209930_1005342_pt1 | contig 10542 bp, 6 predicted proteins | sample ThiBiot_500_biof_2_FD_183948 | JGI IMG/M metagenome (GOLD analysis project Ga0209930, IMG submission 183948) | Wastewater bioreactor microbial communities from Cape Town, South Africa - Thiocy_cont_500_biof (SPAdes) | ecosystem: Engineered > Bioreactor > Thiocyanate-remediating >... | reverse complement strand
AACGTCTCGCGCGACAAGGGCGTGACCATGCGCACCGCCGCCTACGTCCACGCGCTCGGCCGCCTCGCCGAAGCCATCGAGGCGCACGGCACCCAGAGCTTCTTCACGAGCTGAAGCCTGGACGACCTTTCGAAGCGGCGCGCCGAAAGGCGCGCTGCTTACCGCATCGCCAAGGCAGCGACGCTCCTTGATGGCACTCGGCAGGCAATCGGGTTGGATGGTTTCCACTCGCGCCACCGAGAGGAAGGCTGCGGCCGAGCGACAGACATCTCGAAACGCTGCCCCACGGCTTCTGACCAAGCCCTCGCGAAGAGGGCGACCGGTGCCGCCCGCGCCAGTGGAGGCTCCGATGCGTGTTTCTATGCACGCCCTCGCGAAGAGGGCGACGGCATCGCCGGGCTGTTCCTCAGCGACGAGAACCTGTTTCGATCCACGCCCTCACGAAGAGGGCGACCCCACACCGCCGAGGACTGGACGTCGAGAAAATAGTTTCTATCCACGCCCTCGCGAAGAGGGCGACTTTGCTGTGGAAACAGCACGCGCCGCTTGAAGTATGTTTCTATCCAGGCCCTCGCGAAAAGGGCGACCCGCTCGCCGCCTGACCCGTCATCGACGGACCCGAGTTTCTATCCAGGCCCTCGCGAAAAGGGCGACCCGCTCGCCGCCTGACCCGTCATCGACGGACCCGAGTTTCTATCCACGCCCTCGCGAAAAGGGCGACTTTCGGCACCTCTACCAGTTGGAACGAGGCGACGGCTTCTGACCAAGCCCTCGCGAAGAGGGCGACGACGTTCGGGTATGCCCCGATGAACTTCCAGTGGTTTCTATCCACGCCCTCGCGAAGAGGGCGACGACCAAACCTACGCCACGCACTATGGGTCGCTTTGGTTTCTATCCACGCCCTCGCGAAGAGGGCGACCCGCGAGCTCGGCCGTTTTCACGGTCGCGAACGGGGTCGTTTCTATCCACGCCCTCGCGAAGAGGGCGACTCACCCAGGCGCTCGCGGCCGGCTATTCCTTGGCGTTTCTATCCACGCCCTCGCGAAGAGGGCGACCCGCCGTGGACACCATTGTGCGGACGGCAGAAGGGTTTCTATCCACGCCCTCGCGAAGAGGGCGACGCTGGCGTGGCCGGCATATTGCGCTCGATCGCGGCGTTTCTATCCACGCCCTCGCGAAGAGGGCGACATCATCCCCTCACAGCAAGGTAGCGCTCTTCGCGGTTTCTATCCACGCCCTCGCGAAGAGGGCGACAGGATGTCGACGACGGCCGCGCCGAGATAGAGCGTTTCTATCCACGCCCTCGCGAAGAGGGCGACTCTCCATTGAGGTTCTGCTGGTCAAATGACGACAGTTTCTATCCACGCCCTCGCGAAGAGGGCGACTGTTGCCGGCGGCGAGATTGCGCACGCTATCGATGTTTCTATCCACGCCCTCGCGAAGAGGGCGACTCCGCCACCCTAAGCCACTGGGATGGGATGGCAATTCCCTCTGCTGGCGCGAACCGTCTCTCGTAACCGCTGCAGATTCTGCCCTTGTCTCGGCTTGCATTGCTTTTCCCGCGTAAAACCAAAGGCATGACCGACGTGCGAACCTTGCGGGATTTCCTGGCACGCTTGGGGTTCGCACCGCGGGCGTTATTCCCATGGTCTGCCGAAAAATTGCATCGGGATGCAGGAGAAGCGGTCGTGATGGCCTCTGCCGATCTCGCCACATGCATTGATCCGATCCGGGAGACCGGTTACCGTGCCTCGGTCTTTCGGGGGGAGGACAGTCTGGTGTCGGTCAAATATTTTGCCCATTCGGGAAACAAACCGGATGGAGGTGACTGGCAGACGTTGCCGGAACACCTTCTGGCGGTCGCGGAACTGGCTGGAACCATGGCCGCGCCGCTAGGGCTCGACAGGGCCGCACGCCTGGCTGGCCTTTTGCATGATCTTGGCAAATATACCGAGCCTTTCCAGCAACGCTTGCGTGGCGGCCTGCCCGTCGACCACTCCACCGCCGGCGCCGCGGCAATCATGGCGCTTAGGTTACAGGGCAGCGATGGCCGGGTCGCCGAGCAGGTTGCCTATTGCATTCTCGGCCACCATGCCGGCCTGCCCGACCGGCTGAACGACACGGAGTCCTGTTTCGAGGCGCGGCTGAAGCGGTTCGACCGCGATCCGTCGCTGCTTCCCGATCCGGTCTGGCGCGACGAAATCCGCCTCGACACCGTCGGGTTGCTGCCTCCGTCGTTCACGCCGGGGACACACCCGCCGTTTCAACTGTCCGTCATCGCCCGCATGATCTTCTCATGTCTTGTCGACGCGGATTTCAAGGACACTGAGCGTTATTATCGTGGCCTCGGCGCGATAGAGCCCGACCGCGCGTGGCCGGCGTTTCAGGACATGCTGCCGGACTTCATAGCCCGGTTCGACGCATATCTGGCTGGCAGGGCCGGCACCGATACGGACCTCAACCGCCTGCGTGGCGAGATTCTGGCGCATGTCCGAGCCCGCTCGAACGAGACGCGTGGGTTGTTCACGCTGACGGTTCCGACGGGTGGCGGCAAGACGTTGACCTCGCTTGGCTTCGCCCTCGACCATGCTCTGAAAATGGGACATTCGCGCATCATCTACGCCATCCCGTTCACCTCGATCATCGACCAGACGGCTGCGATCTTTCGCGACGTTCTGGGTGAGGACCATGTGCTGGAGCACCATTCGGCGATCGAGGAGGCGGCCAGTGAGTCCGACCGTCGCTGGCAAAGCCGCGACCGGATGAAGCTTGCCATGGAAGACTGGGCGGCGCCGGTGGTGGTGACCACCAATGTGCAGTTCTTCGAGAGCCTGTTCGCGGCGCGGCCATCACGGGCGCGCAAGCTGCACAACATTGCCAACAGCGTCATCATCCTCGACGAGGCGCAGACCATCCCGCGGCCGCTTCTGATGCCGGCGATACGCATGCTGGACGAATTGGCGTTGAACTATGGCTGCAGCATCGTCCTGTGCACGGCGACCCAACCCGCGCTCGACATGTGCAGCCTGAAGGGCGGGCTGCCGCTCGAAGGGCGCGAACTGGCGCCGGACCCGAGGGGATTGGCGCGGAAACTGCGCCGCGCCACCATCGAGCCGGTGCGTCCGATGAGCAATGCTGATCTCGTCTCTGCCTTGACGGCGGAACCGGAGGCGCTGGTGATCGTCAACAGCCGCCGGCACGCGCTAGACCTTTATCGCGAGGCCGAAACGGCAGGCCTCGCTGGCCTTGTCCATCTCAGTACGCGTCAGCACGCATCGGATCGCCGGCTGCTTCTCGCAGACATTCGCTCGCGGCTTCGGCACAATCAACAATATCCCGATGATATGCGTCCGTGCCGCGTGGTCTCGACAAGCCTGATCGAAGCCGGCGTTGACGTCGATTTTCCCAGGGTCTGGCGCGCCGAGGCCGGATTCGACCAGATCGTTCAGGCGGCAGGCCGCTGCAATCGGGAAGGCAAGCGGCCGCTGGCGCAAAGCGTGGTAACGGTGTTCTCGTGCCCGGACTATCCGCCGCCAGCGGAAATCCGTGGGTTGATCGGCGATATGGGGCGGGCCTCAGACAATCAAGCCGATCCGCTTTCTCTGGAAGCGATGGAGCGCTATTTCGACGAGGTCTACTGGCGTCTCGGGGAGCGGCTCGATGGCAAGAAAATTGTCGAAGCTTTCAAGCTCAGTCACCTACTCGGCAGTGATTTCGCCTTCCGATCCGTCGCGGAAAACTTCCGGATGATCGAAAGTGGGATGGTGCCGATAATCATCGCATCGGACGAAGACGCAAAGGATTCTGTGCGAAAGCTGGACGTCGCGAATATTTCCTCTGGATCGATCGCGAGAAAGTTGCAAGCCTATGTCGTGCAAATCCCGCCAATAGCACGACAAATATTAGTCGAAAATGGCCATGTGTCGTTTGCCAGGATGGATTTGCGTGGGGAGCAATTCGCTATTCTCAATACCGATAGTCTGTATGACAGGGATGTCGGATTGCTTTGGGAGGATGCGGATTATTTAGGAACGGAATCGAGTCAGATTTGAATCGGTCGTTCCATGAATGGGACTTGCTAGCCGCACGGGGAGCGGGCGTGGGATTTGGCATTCGTTTGATGGTCTCCGGCGACCATGCGTGTTTCACGCGGCCGGAGATGAAGGTCGAGCGCGTCTCGTATGAGGTGATGACACCTTCGGCGGCGCGCGGCATCCTCGAGGCGATCCACTGGAAGCCGGCGATCCGCTGGGTTGTCGATGCCATTCATGTGCTGCGGCCGATCCGGTTTCAGTCGATCCGCCGCAACGAGGTCGGGCACAAGGCGCCGGCCGGCAAGATCAAGAGCGCCATGAAGCGCGGTGACCTCGAGGACCTGCAACTGCTGGTCGACGAAGATCGCCAGCAACGGGCCTCGGAGGTTCTTGTCCAGCCGGCCTATGTCATAGCAGCGCATTTCCAACTGACCGACAAGGCCGGCGCCGATGATAGCGAGGGCAAGCATCTCGATATCTTCAATCGCCGCGCCGCGCGTGGACAATGCTTCAATCAACCCTGCCTCGGCACCCGGGAATTCGCCGCGCGATTCGAACTGATCGAGGCCGGCGCGCCGACACCGGAACCCGCGCCGGAGGACCGGACGCGGCACCTCGGTTACGGCGGGACGCGCGACCTTGGTTTCATGCTGTGGGACATCGATCATCGAGCGCCCGGCCGGCCGTCGCTGTTCTTTCGCGCCAGCCTCGCCGATGGCGTCATGAAGGTGCCACTGCCCAATTCGGCGGAGATCCGGCGATGAGCGTGCTTGCATCGCTGGCCAGGGCCTACGATCGACTGCCCGGTGCGCCGCCGTTTGGGTTTTCGCAGGAGAAGATCGGGTTTCTCATCTCGCTGAACGCCGATGGCTCGGTCGCCAGCTTTACGGATCTGCGCGAGGGAGAAGGCGCAAAACGGCGACCAAGGATGATCCCGGTTCCGCAGCCGGTGAAAAGGACGGCCGGCATCGCCCCCAACTTCCTGTGGGACAAGACATCGTATGTCTTGGGCGTGACGGCGGGTGAAGGCAAGCGCACCGGCGAGGAACACGCCGCCTTCGTCGAACGTCATGAAAAGGCGATGGCTGGCCTCGACGATGAAGGCTTGCGGGCACTGCTCGCCTTTCTGGCAGCCTGGAGCGCCGATCAGTTCGTCGAGCGCGGCTGGCCGGAAGAGGCGAAGGACCAGAACGTCATCTTCTGCCTCGAGAGCGATCGGTTGCGCAATGTAATGCTTCATGACCGGCCGGCGGCCAGGGCGTTGTGGGTAAAGGTCTCCGCCGAAGGCGATAAGGAAAGCGAAATTTGCCTCGTCACAGGCGAGGCGGGGCCGGTCGCCCGGCTGCATCCGTCGATCAAGGGGGTCTGGGGAGCGCAATCCTCGGGCGCTTCGCTGGTGTCGTTCAATCTCGACGCGTTCGAATCCTATGGTCATGTACAGGGCGGCAATGCGCCGGTTTCGGTCGCCTCGGCTTTTGCCTACGCCACCGCGCTCAATCGCTTTCTGGAGCCAGGCAGCAGCCATCGCATGCAGGTCGGCGACGCCTCGACCGTTTTCTGGGCCGATGCCTCCAACGCCGCGCTTGCGCAGGAAGCCGAGGATATTTTCGCCGCCAGTTTCGATCCCGCCGACGATGACAGCGCGGCAACGAAGGCAATCGGCGTGAAGCTGGCGCAGATCCGGGCCGGCAAGCCGATCGAGGAGGTCGAGCCAGCCCTGGCGGAAGGCGTGCGCTTCAATGTGCTCGGCCTTGCGCCCAACGCGGCACGACTGTCGGTCCGCTTCCATTTCGAGGACGATTTCGGCGCGCTGACGCGAAACTATCAGCGCTTCGTCAGGGATATGCAGGTTGAACCCGGGCCGCGCGGCGACTATCCGCCTTTGTGGCGCTACCTGACGGAAATCGCCCTGCTCGGCAAGCGCGAGAACGTGCCGCCAAATCTTGCCGGCCAATGGATGCGCTCCATCCTGACCGGGACGAATTATCCGCTGACGCTGCTGTCCAGCGTGCTGACGCGCATCCGTGCCGATGGCGAGGTGAACGCGTTGCGCGTGGGCATGCTGAAAGCGGTTCTCGTTCGAAACCACGCCATGGAAGTCGGCAAGAGAGGGGACAAACGAAAGGAGGCGCCCGTGGGGCTAGACCCGGAAAACAGAAACAAGGGATACCTGCTCGGTCGGCTTTTCGCTGCCTATGAACAGGTTCAGTCGGCGGCGCTGGGGCGCAACGTCAATGCGACGATCAAGGACAAGTTCTACGGCTCGGCCTCGGCGCAGCCACGCAAGGTCTTTGCCATGCTGGAGAGTGGTTCGGCCAACCATTTGTCCAAGCTCGGCAAGCGAAGCCCCGGCTACCGGGTCCTGCTGGAGAAGACGATCGCGTCCATCATGGAAACCATGGCGCCCGGCGACGATCCATTCCCGGCCTCGCTTTCGGCCGAGGACCAGGCCCTGTTTGGTCTGGGCTATTATCATCAGCGAAGCGAATTCTTCCGCAAGGCGGACGATGCGAATTCGGAGGGGAGCAGGCAATGAACGCCATCGCCAACAGGTATGATTTTGTCCTCGTCTTCGACGTGGCCAACGGCAATCCCAACGGCGACCCCGATGCGGGCAATCTGCCTCGGCTCGATCCACAGACCAACAAGGGTATGGTTTCCGACGTCAGCCTCAAGCGCAAGATTCGCAACTATGTCGAGCTTGCCAGGACCGGCGAGGAAGGGCTGCACATCTACGTTCAGGAAGGCGCTATCCTGAACGACAAGCATCGCCAAGCCTACAAGGCGCTCCGCCCTGACGATCCAAAAGTGGCCAAGGAGGCGAAGCTCAACCCCAAGGACGACGCCGAAGCGGTGCAATTGCGCGACTTCATGTGCCGGAACTTCTTCGACGTGCGCACCTTTGGCGCCGTGATGTCCACGGGCATCAATTGCGGCCAGGTCAAGGGGCCGGTGCAACTGACCTTCGCCAATTCGGTCGAGCCCATCATGCCGTTGGAAATCTCCATCACGCGCATGGCGGCCACCAACGAGGCGGAACGGAAGCAGAAGGCCGACGGCGACGATTCCGCCGACCGTACCGACAATCGCACCATGGGCCGGAAACACATCGTTCCCTACGGTCTCTACCGGGCGCACGGTTTCATTTCCGCAAAGTTCGCCGAGCGGACCGGCTTTTCCGACGCGGATCTCGATCTCCTCGTCGAAGCGTTGGCCACCATGTTCGAGCATGACCGCTCGGCGGCGCGCGGCGAAATGGCGACCCGCAAGCTGATTCTGTTCAAGCACGACAGTGCGCTGGGCAACGCCCATGCCGACAAGCTGTTCGAGCGTGTCAGGATTGGGCGCAACGTTGGTGGGGAATTCCATGCGATAGACGCACGGCTGGACAATCTGCCGGTCGCGCGAAAATTTTCCGACTATGTCGTCGAGATCGACAGAACTGACCTGCCGACGGGGGTGGAGATCATCGAGAAGGTTTGAGGATGGATCCGCATAGGAAGGTATCATCAAGCCGCAATTCGATAGTTTGCGGTACTACTATCTGGGCTCGAACTGGTCGCGCAGGGTGGAGCATGTCGGGGCAAAGCCTGCCGCCGATCTTGGCGGCCCACTCATCGTATAGTGACGCGAGGCAACGGCTTCGATCATATCTTCGCTTGGGGACAGCTCGGATGGACTAGACCTCCGATCAGCGCCCTCGCACGGAGGGCGACGACGGGCTCTGCCTTGCGGTTGTCGGCGTTGGCCTCGTTTCTATCCACGCCCTCGCGAAGAGGGCGACTCGCCTGCTGCTTTGCTTGCCGCGCCTTGTGCTGAAGTTTCTATCCACGCCCTCGCGAAGAGGGCGACACTTGCCCCGCCTTCTGCCGGCGGCGACCGTTTTGTTTCTATCCACGCCCTCGCGAAGAGGGCGACGCGTTCAAGAGACCTTCGGTGACGGCCGTGCGCAGTTTCTATCCACGCCCTCGCGAAGAGGGCGACCCTCGCTGCCGTCCTCGTTGAGCGTCGCGATCTCGTTTCTATCCACGCCCTCGCGAAGAGGGCGACGCCGCGCCTGAAGGAAAGCGTAGACGATTACGCGTTTCTATCCACGCCCTCGCGAAGAGGGCGACACTGAGCGATGCCCGTTTCCATTGAACCGATCGAGTTTCTATCCACGCCCTCGCGAAGAGGGCGACCTGTAGCAGTGCCGGCGAGGCCGGCGGTTTCGTGGTTTCTATCCACGCCCTCGCGAAGAGGGCGACGCAGCCCAGGCGAGCTATGGACGTGGTGCTGATGTTTCTATCCACGCCCTCGCGAAGAGGGCGACATCATGCGCGACAGCCGCCACGTGCTGCATACCGAGGTTTTTATCCACGCCCTCGCGAAGAGGGCGACAGGAGGCAGGGGGTGCTTATTCGTAGCGAGGGAGGTTTCTATCCACGCCCTCGCGAAGAGGGCGACGTCACGCCCGTGTGTCGCCGCCCTCGCAGCCGATGCGTTTCTATCCACGCCCTCGCGAAGAGGGCGACCGCCAGCAATGGGCGATAATCGGCCATGTCGGCAAGGTTTCTATCCACGCCCTCGCGAAGAGGGCGACACCATCGGCAAAGTGCGGATCTCCAGTTCGAAGTGTTTCTATCCACGCCCTCACGAAGAGGGCGACCTTACCCTGGCTTGGTCCTGCATCGGACCTACGGGGTTTCTATCCACGCCCTCGCGAAGAGGGCGACCGGCGACGTCTACCAGCTGATCGGCGCGATGCCGGTTTCTATCCACGCCCTCGCGAAGAGGGCGACCTCGCACCGATCGAGGAAGCGGCTCATGGCCGCGTTTCTATCCACGCCCTCGCGAAGAGGGCGACACGTGACGGACGGCGACGATCAGAACCTGCTCAAGTTTCTATCCACGCCCTCGCGAAGAGGGCGACAGAAGCTCATCGAGCTGCGTGACGACCACTCGTGGTTTCTATCCACGCCCTCGCGAAGAGGGCGACCGGCCTCCGTTACTACATCTTCGGCATCCCCGCGTTTCTATCCACGCCCTCGCGAAGAGGGCGACTCACCCACCTGGCCGAGACCCCGCAGCAACGCAACCAGTTTCTATCCACGCCCTCGCGAAGAGGGCGACCGGATCAGCCCTTAAAGACCCCTTCTTGGTCGCGGATAGTTTCTATCCACGCCCTCGCGAAGAGGGCGACCGCCGAGTGGACGTCGATCACCGTCGACATGGCGTTTCTATCCACGCCCTCGCGAAGAGGGCGACGTTGGCAGGACGGGACCAGCGGTTCCGCAGCGATGTTTCTATCCACGCCCTCGCGAAGAGGGCGACACCAGCACCGGTAGCCACAGACCCGTGACGAGTAGGTTTCTATCCACGCCCTCGCGAAGAGGGCGACTCCATCAGCTTTAAACGGCTGGGATGGAATGGCAATTTCATGTTGAAGCGCGAACCATCCGAAGTGAATGCGCCCATTTGCTTGAGAGTCCGGTTTTGTCGGGATTTCGACAGACAAATCAGTGACACAAGGTCGGTGCGAACCTCCCCGCATTTCATCGCACGCTTGGGGTTCGCACCGGTCGCGCCCGCCACCTTGCGTGGCTTGTCATGCGAGGCGCCAACGTCTCGAGGCGTCCCTCACAGCACCCGGGACAGGAATTCGCGGGTGCGTGGCGATTGCGGGTTTGCGATCATTTCGCGCGGGGCGCCCTGCTCGACGATGACGCCACCGTCCATGAAGACGAGTTGGTCGCCGATCTCGCGCGCGAAGCCGATCTCGTGGGTCACCACCACCATGGTCATGCCGCTCTCGGCGAGGTCCCGCATGACCTGAAGCACTTCGCCCACCAGCTCCGGATCGAGGGCAGAGGTCGGCTCGTCGAACAGCAGCACCTTGGGCTTCATCGCCATGGCGCGGGCGATGGCGACGCGCTGCTGCTGGCCGCCGGACAGTTCGCGCGGGTAGCGGTTGACCTTGTCGAGCAGGCCGACGCGGCGCAGCAGCACCTCGGCCTCGGCCTTCGCCTGGTCGACCGGCACGCGGCGCACCTGCGTCGGCGCCTCGATCAGGTTCTCCATCACCGTCATGTGGGCGAAGAGATTGAAGGACTGGAACAGCATGCCGATCTCGGCGCGACGGGCGCAGAGCAGGTCGTCCCGCACCTCGTGGAGCTTGTCGCCACGGAGGTCGTAGCCGACGAACTGGCTGTCGACCAGCAGGATGCCACCGCTGATCTTCTCCAGATGGTTGATGCAGCGCAGGAAGGTGCTCTTGCCCGAGCCGGATGGCCCGATGATGCAGGCGACCGAGCCCACGGGCACGTCGAGGTCGATGCCCTTCAATACTTCGAGCTGGGCATAGGACTTGCGCACGCCGCGCGCGAACACCATCGAATTGTCCGGCACGCTGAAGCGGGCGCGGTTCTCGGTCTTGATGTTGCTCATCAGCGGGTCCCCCGCAGGCTGAAGGCATTGCGGAGCGCGCGCAGCGGCATCGCCTCGGCGCGGACGTCGCTGCGGCCGAAAT
>Ga0209930_1005337_pt1 | contig 10546 bp, 10 predicted proteins | sample ThiBiot_500_biof_2_FD_183948 | JGI IMG/M metagenome (GOLD analysis project Ga0209930, IMG submission 183948) | Wastewater bioreactor microbial communities from Cape Town, South Africa - Thiocy_cont_500_biof (SPAdes) | ecosystem: Engineered > Bioreactor > Thiocyanate-remediating >... | reverse complement strand
AGGAGGACCAGAGGCTCCTTGCGCGCCAGAGCTCGTCGCTGCGATCGGACGACGGCGGTGTCGGCGCACAACTCGTGCCCATACACTCGAGCTCGAGCGCCGCCTCGCCGCTGACACTGTGGTCCTCCAACAGCACGGCGCCGTCGTCCTCACTGCCAGAGGCCGCCGCGTCCATGTCGTCCACGTCGGTGATGGCGGCGTCGGGCTCGCCGCCCACGAAGCTCTCGCTCTCGGCCGAGTCGCTGCGATCGCCGCGCGCTACACCGCCCAAGCGCCCGATGCCGCCAGTGCCCAAGGTTGCATCGCCCGCCGCCGCCGCCACCACCACCTCCGCCGCCGCCGATCGGCCCACGCCTGCCAAGCCGACCGCACCGATTCCGCACACGCTCTCTCCCAAGGCTCGTCCGGCACTTCCCGCTGGGCCCAAGCCGATTCGACTGCCGCTCGCAGTCTCGGCCGCCAAGCGAACACCGCCGCAACCAGGCGCCTCGGCCGCCCCGCTCTCGGCGCGTGAGTCACCAGGCAAGCAGCTGATCGACAAGATGATCTCGAAAGAGTCGAAGCTCGTGCATCACCTGAACCTGATTGTCAATGTACGCTCTAACGCATCGATCATCCCATCTCGTTGGCGTTGCCTGACTGATGCTCGTTGGTGTGATTGTCGGTTATCTTGCTAGCGATTCGTTCCACTTTTATCGCAGGAGCCCTGGCTGTCGCGAATCAGCAACTCTGAGCGCGACACCATCTTTCAGAACGTGACCGACATCTATCAGCTGCATTTGCAGATATCCGAGGAGCTCGGTGAGATTGCCGAACCGCGCATGGTTATCGTACTCATCACGACCTATGTACGTGTTTGTCGCGCAGAACAGAGAGAGAGAGAGAGAGAGATTGCTGGACTCATTCCTGAACGAATGGATGCAGGCACCACAACTACAACTCTATGTACAATACATGAGCAACTTCCGCAAAGCGCCGTTCGAACGCTGTCGGCGTGTGTCGAACGCCATCGTGACCTCGCTGATTCGCTCTACGTACGAGAATTCCTTCTCTCTCTCTCTCTCACTCATCTGGCTCAACCGTTAACTTACTGAACGTCTCTCGACAACCAACAGCAATGTCAAGCACAAGACTATGAGGGCTTGGACTTGTCGGCGCTTCTCTCGAGTCCGCTTCAGACCATCATTCAATGGCAACAGTTTGTTGAGACTATCATCAAGCTCGATCTGTGTCGTGATGAAGATGTACGATCATTTCTGGATCCTGTGAGAGAGAGAGAGAGAGAGAGAGCCTGCCCGTTGACGAGACTTGGTTTACTGGCGAGCAGCTCGACAGCCTGCAGCGGGCGTATACGCTACTGAAGCAGTACATTACTGAAGTTGGCGTGCGAAATGCCGAGAACGACAACGTCTCACGCATGATGATGCTCCAAGATCGCCTTGCCAATCTCGACACGATTCTTGACGTACGCGAGATTGACAGCAGCTCGAGCGAGTGTTGCCATCGCTCACATTCACTCACTCCCTCTCTCTCTCTCTTGCTCTCTCTCACGCTAGGCACCACTGTCCGCCAACCCACAACGCAAGTTCGTTCGCGAGGGAACCTTGTTGCTGAGCAGCGAGAATCCTGGTGAGCAGGCGACGCGCGCTCGCAAGTGTCACGTATTTCTCTTCAACGACATGCTGCTGTTGGCCAAGAAGACGTCGCAGCCACCGACCGGAACCACCAAGCTCGCCAAGATGGCAAAGGTGCCGTGCGCCACGTGAGCCGCCATCACCCGACGCACATACCGGCATGCTTACTGACTGCTGCGATCGGCCGGCCGTCCGCTCCCTGCTCCGCAGATACTGCAACTCGAGAAAAAGTACCACGTGTTTTGGCAGATTCCCTTCTACCGTACGGTGATGCACGACAAGGACAGTGGCGATGGCGGCGACGAGCACTCGTTCGTGTTGGTCGAGGAGTCCAGCACCGAGATGCGTGATGCGGAACACACGCACACCTTTACGGCACAATCGGCAGATGACAAGCAAAACTGGATGATGGACATTCTCGTAGGCATGAAGGAGATGCACCACGTACAAGGTATATTTATGTCGTCTCTCATTATCTCTCTCTCACTCACTCATTCATTTGCAATCGATAGTGTTTGGAATTCCGCTCGACTTTTTGATGAACACCGAGCGCGAAGCTGGCCGTGACATTCCTCGCATCGTCGAGTCCACGATCAACCTGATGCTTGCGCGCGACGTGCTGCAGCAAGAGGGCATCTTTCGGCTGTCGGGTAAGGCCAAGGACATTGAGCAGGTGAAGGACAGCATCCAGCGCGGCGGCCCGCTCGACTTTGGTTATCTCGATAACTTTTCCGTCGCCGGCATACTCAAGATGTGGTTCCGTGACCTGCCGGAGCCCATCACGACGCACCGCTACTACGAGGACTTTCTCAACTATGCGAGTACGACAACAGCCAGCTTCCAACCACTTGTGTAGCGTTACCCACTCGTTCCACTCACATCCGATCGGTGCATCGGTGTGCCATTTGTAGACGTTCCTTCGGCCGATCAACCCGAGTACATTCGACAGATCGTCAACCAGCTGCCCAAGTACAATCGCTACATTCTGCAGCACCTGATGCAATTCTGCAAGCAGATCTACGAGAACGTCGCCGCCACCAAGATGAACCCGCAGAACCTCGCCATCGTGCTGGGCCCGATTCTCGTGGCCGACAAGGTGCAGTCGCTCGACATGTCCAAGCACACGTTGGTGTTCAATCTGCTCTCGAGCATGGTGCTCTTCTACGACATTATCTTCCAGGACGTGATCGCAGAGCGCGAGCGCAATCGGCAAGCTGCCGCTGCCGCTGCGGCCGCCAAGACCACCACTGCTGCGACGCCAACCGCCGCCGTTTGATGGAAGGCCGCTGTACCACTACCACCACCACTACCACTACGATGCGCTCGCCACTATACATATATCAGCGTTGCATACATTCATACCAGTCATCCATGCGATTCATTAGCCAGCAGCACGCGTCGGAGGATGACGTGGAGGTAAGAAAGCAAGGTCGGCGAGGTCGTGTCGTGTTGTTGTCTCGTCGCTCGCTACTGCCATCCACGTCGCCATCGCCATCGCCATCGCCATCGCCATCGCCATCCACCATTGCTCACGTCTCTTGCGTACGAGTACGTGAGCTCGTTCCTCGTCTCTCCAACTTGTCGTGGTAAGCATCATGAGAGTTGGCGTCGATCGATGATGGCTCCGCGACCGCAGTCCGCAGCCGACGCCGACGACCAAGAGCACGACCACCACCACGAGCACGAGCATGACGCACCAACACCACCAACTCCTACAACTCCTACAACCTCTACAACTCCTCCCACACCTTTGCAGACCTCCACCAGCCACACCAGCAGCACAGCTACATCCGCCGCCCCGCCAGCTGCATCGTCGTCTCCCAGCACTGACTCGCCGATCGGACGAGTGCACGGCGACGCGGCATGGTCGATGACCGACACCGACCCCGAGGCGCACGAGCGTCGCGAGAAGAACGCCGGCCGCGCCGAGCACGAACACGAGGCGCCCGACGTGCCGTCGACCGATGGCGGCGGCCACGACACGGACGCGTTCGAGGCACCGCCAGCGACGCTGCTCTACGAGCGCCTCGCCGACCACCACGCGCGCGAGAAAGACACGCCGCCGCACGAGGGAGAGCGCGACGCCACCTCGACGCCCATACGCGCTGCCTCGACCGCAGCAGCCGCAGCCACTACGACAACCTCCTCCTCGTCGTCGTTATCGTCCTCTCATCCACTCACGACGACGTCACCAACGAATACGATCGTAAGCCGAGAACCACCGCCATCACCGCGCCAAGACGACGACGCTCCCGGTGGTGCATCAACGATGCTGCCGAGCGAGGCGTGCGATGACGTCGAGAGCTTCGTGGCCAACACGACCGACGTGCTGGCGACGCTGTGCTCGCGTCTGCTCGAGATCCAGCACGACGAGGACCGCTTCCTGCTCCATGTCCATCACCTCGATGGTACGCGTCTCCCCTCCCACCCGCGCAAACAACCACCACACCACTGACGCGCTGGCACCATGAAACAACAGCAGCACCGGCCTTGCGCATTACGCCAGCGCAGCAGCAGCGACTCGAGGCGTACCTCGTCGAGTTCCGCCTGCTGCAGCACCGCATTCACTCCTTCATTGTACAATACGCCTCTCTCGACGCAACTAGCCCACCGCCACCACCGCCACCGCCACCAACTACGACAACAGAGCCGCCACTGGCCGAGAGCTCTCCCTCGCAAGACCTTGTGGCAATCGACAGCGACACGCCGAGTGACTCGCCGACCATGCCTGCTGCCTCGTCGTCGACACTCCTCGACACACACCACGAGGATACCAAAGAGCGCCAGCTGCGTTTGCTCACTGACTTGCACGACCGCATCAGCCGCGAGGCGTGCGACTTTGAGCAGCTGCTCGAGACGCTCGGAATCGCAACCGCGCATCTCTCGCTCGAGGCCGTGGTGGCCAACAACAGCGCAGCCACCACAAGCACCACCACTACCGCTGCAACCACGTCGTCGCTCGCTGCCGCCGCCTCGGCAAGCGGAACCGGAGGCGCCGTGATACTCGAGAACAGCGATTCGGATGATGACGATCGCGGCCATCTACGACACGGCCTATCGTCGTCGACCTTGGGCCGTAGCATCACCGGCAGCAGTAGCGGCGCCATCGGCACATCGCTCAAGGAGTGTCGGATATGCGGCGAGTTACTACCGTTCTCGAGCTTCTATCGGCTGTCATGCCACACCTTTTGTAGAGAAGTACGTACCTGGCTCTCCTCTCGTTGTTGCCTCTCTCTCTCTCTCTCACGTGTCGATTTGAATCACTAGTGTATACGAATGCATATCAAAACCCGCATCGATAATGGCCTGGTGCTGGTGATTCCTTGTCCTGCGATGCAATGTGGCGAGCCGCTCTCCGATAACGATGTATGTCACGTGTCACGCTCTTGTGCGCCTCGCGTTAACATCTCTCTCACTCATTACTCACTCGTTGCTGTAGATTGAATTCATTGTCGGATCAGAAGAGTATGGCAAGTACTTGCAGTTTCGATACCTGGCGTCGATACGTGCCGAGCCGACTTGCCGTTGGTGTCCGGTGCCGGATTGCAGCACGCCAGTGATTGGCAATCCGCTCGACGCCACCTTTCCGTGTCTCACATGTTCAAAGTGTCAAACCAAGTTCTGCTACGAGTGCAACCTCCTGGTACGCCACCACCACCAGCCCAACTCGTGGTGGTTGCCATCTATATTTGTGTCTCACTCTACCGCACAAACAGTGGCATGAAGGATTGAGTTGCAGCAGAAACAAGCAACTCTTACGAAAGGCCAAGAAGCTTGTTGGGTACGCCTCAGTCCGCGTGTGTTTGAGCCATCGATTTCCTCCACTCACGATTCGATTCGATTCGATTTGTGTGCACAGTGGCGAAGATGCATGGAAGCACAAGCACAAGACGAAAAAGTGCGCGCAATGCCGCATCGACATTGATAAGGACTCTGGCTGCAACCACATGGTGTGCACGGCGTGCGGCTACCAGTTCTGCTGGATCTGCTCGCAGCCCTTCACGCCCGACCACTACTTCAACTCGCCCTGCCGCGGCCTGCAGTTCTCCAAGTACCCGCACGCGCGCCAGCGCCTCCGGCGACTGGCACGCTGGGCCTTGGTGCTCGGCTCGATCGCCGCAGTCGTCGTGGTGGTCGGAGGCGCGATCGTGGTCGGCGTGCCGATTCTCATCATCGCTGGTACGGTGGTGCTGCTCGTCGGCGTGCCGACGCTATTCGTCGTCGTGCCTCTGTGGCTGCTCCGCCGCTCGTACAAACGCTGGAAGCGCAACCGCCAGCTCAAGCGCCAGATGCGGGCCGCCACGCCGAGTCACGCCGCGCAGCACCATCTGCCTCCGAGCCGCGCCATCCCCGACGACGACAGCTACAACCCAGACGCAAACACAGACGCAGACGCCGATGCTGCTGCCGCAATCTACGGTACCGACTATCCAGTGATCAACTTGACGGCTTCCACTGCGACATAACACCACCGTCGGTGCGATCCATCGACACGGCGCGATGGTTGCGCCGTCCATACCACTGCCATGACCACAACGATAACTAGCCTCGTTTACCTGTCCATCTCTGTCAAATACCTGCACCAACCAATCTCCCTCCCTAGCTCATCGCTCGCTCGCAGTAAATAGCCCATCATCAATCCTTCTCTCGCTTTCCATCATCAATCCCTCATCACTCATAAAATCATACAGCAACGACATCCGACAACGACAACGAGATGGAATCGAGATTGTATTTGTACTATCGAAACTGCTACAATCACATATGAGACTCACTAACTAACGGAACTAACGAACTAACAGGTCTCGCGACCTTACTTGAGTGCAGCTGGCCTGCCGTGGAAGAAGGACTTGCGACGATCCATGCCTTGTGCGCACGTCTTCGAGATGGCGTCCACCCATTGTTTGCGATCCTTCTCGGCACCGACCTTGAGCACCAACAGATGCGACTGGCACACTGGCTCGGTGTTGCTGCCGGTCTTGGAGAGGAAGCTCAAGGCACTGGTAACGCCCGAGCTCTTGACCGGCACGCTGGCCGTGCTCTCGTGGTCGGTGCCGGTAAGAGTGAACATGAAGCCATCGACGCCGGCTTCCTCGTACTGAAATTGCACGAGAAATTGAGTCAGTCACTCACTCACTCACTCTCTCGACAGTAAATGTACCTCTTGAACCGCCAAGTCATCGAGACGCAAGGCCATGAGATACTTGAAACGGCCCTTGGGCTTGGGCGTCGAAACGACGAGAATGTCGGTAAAGAGATGGATGAACAGCGGCTTGCCGCCCTCCTTCTTGCCGATCGGCTTGGCGCTCAGTGGCTTGCCATCGATGCGCATCGCCAACAGCTCGCCTTCCTTGACCCACAGGCGGCCAGGCACGATAAAGGTGCCGGTCGGAAAGTTGCCGGTCATGGCTTGGTCGACCGTAAAGAGCTTCTGCAGTTGCTCGGACTGTCGCTTCTTCTCGTTGATGTAGTCGCCCGTTTGTTGCATCTTTTGCAGTGCCACCGTGAGATCGTTGTAATCCTCATGGTCCTATCATATGTAAACGAAGAACAATAACAACAATGAGCTCACAACACTGGTTGGGCGCGGTTGTTGCAGAGCAGAACACGTACACTCCAGGTATTACGTAACAAGTCAGCCAGAAGCATCACGTAGCGAGGTACACGCTGTACTGGCATAATCAAGAATGACTCGAGTGACAATCGCTTACACTAGAGTTGTTGTTACAGTAGTCGCATTCGTCATCAAATCAATCGAATCGAATCGAATGGAATCAATCAATGAATTACTGATAGAGAGATAGAGAGAGAGAGAGAAATACATACCTCTCGAGATGCTTCAATACGAGAAATAAGTTCTTGAAACTTGGACGAGTTCTCACGCAATTGCGCCAACACCTGAATGCCCGACGTGTAGTTGTTGACGTACTGCACGTAGCACTTGAGAAAGTCGGTCGACTTGACGAACACGTCACCGAGGCACGTGGTGTTGTTCCACTTGGCGAGACGGCGCTCGATGCTCTCAAAGAGAATGAGGTTGAGGTTGACGATCATCTCAATGTTCGAGAAGATGGCGCGCACGTCCGGCGCCGTGATGAGCGGCTCGCCCGACGAGTTGGACGAGCGTGCCTCGAGTTCGAGTGGCTTCTGGAACTTGAACAACAGTACCTTGAGCGAGTCGCAGTAGCTCTTCTCCGTGTCGTACACCTCGCGTGCAATGTTGGTGCGACGCGCAATCATCTTTTGTCGCTGTTCGTCGCTCATCGCCGCAAAGGTCGGTGGGCCGAGCGGCGTACCACCACCGGAGGAGGAGACCGCAGCAGCCGCCTTGCTCGAGTGCTGCTTCTCCTTGGATTCCGACTCCTTGAGCTTACTCTCGGCTTGTTGTACGGTCTTGGTCACGAGAAGCAACGAGTGTTGCTGGCGTTGCAACTTGGCGTGCTGCGAGGCCTTGGCCTCCTCGGCCTCGGTGAGCTGCTTCTCGATCTCCTGGCGCTTGGCCGCGAGCTCTTGCTCTCGCGCCACTCGCTCGCGCTCGCGCTCCTGCTCCTCCTCGGCCAGCTTGCGATTGAGCTCGGCCAGCTCCTCCTCCTCGCGGCGTGCACGCTCCTCCTCGAGTTGCTTGGCCTCGAGTTCCAGCCGCTGTCGCTCGGCCTCGAGAGCCTCGCGTTCGGCCGCGAGCCGTTGCTGCTCCTGGGCGAGCTCGGCCTCGAGTGCTTCGCGCCGTTCTCGCTCCTGGCGCTCGCGCTCCTCCTGTTGCTGTCGCAACTGCTCGGTGCGTTGCATGCTGCTGGCCGAGCGCGTGGCTGCCTCGCCACTCGCCGCTGCCGCCGCCACGGCACCGCCGAGCAACTGCTCGATCTCGGCCTTGCGGCTGTGGAGCACCGCCGCTCGGGCATCGTCGGTGGCTTGCTCACTCGCGCGACGAGCATCGTTCGACGCCGTGCGTTCCTTGAACTCCTTGGTGCGCGTGTCGTACTCGATGCGCAGCTTCTCGAGCGTCGCCATCGCCTCTTGCATCGCGCCCTCGGTCGCTTGAAGCTTGGTGGTCGCACGCTTGGAGCCCTTGAGCGCCTTGCGCTCCTTCTCCTTGAGCTTCGCCAGCTCCTCGTCGCTCGGCTTGGTGGCGGTCGACGACTTGGACGACGACTTGCTTTTGTGCTTCTTCTTGCTCTTGCTGCCGTCGGCCTCGGCATCGGCCGTCTTGCTCGAGCGCGATGAACGCGACTTTTTGATCTTGGTACCATCCGAGCCACCACTGGTAGCCGTCTCGCCCGCTGCCGCAACACCTTCGCCTTCTCCTTCAGCACTCGACGCCGCCGAGTCTTGAGTGCTGGTGCTGGTGCTGGCGGCCTCATCGGTACCCGACTCGGTGCCGGCCTTTTTCGACTTGGACGAGCGGTGGTGGCGGTGGCTGCGCTTGGCCTTCGTGCCATCGGCAGTGCTCTCGGGAGTCGCGCCGGTGGCACTTGCATCGGAGCCATCTGCTGCGGCGGCGGCGGCGGTGGTGGTGGTGGCTCCTTCAGCTGCCGTACTCTCGCCTGCCGGTTGCGTCTTGGCCGTCACGCGCTCCTTGACCTTCTCGTAGCGGGCACTACGACGAGCGGCCTTATCCTTGAGGCGCGTCGATTCGGCGTTCGCCTTCTCGACCTCTTGCTGCGCCGTCTCGAGACGTGCGCCAATGTCGGCCTCGAACGCTGCCTGCTCCTCTCGCTCGGCTTGCGCCTCGGCTTGCCGGGCCGTCGTGCGCGAAGCGATCTCGCCCAGCTCGGCCACGATGGCCGCAAGCTCGGTGTGCAGCGCCTGCTGCTCGGTACTGCGGCCCTCCTGCTCGCGAGTGGCGGCCGCCGCCTCTTCGGCTTCCTCGCGCTCGCGCTCCTGCTGTTCGCGCTCTTGCTGCGCCGCGTAGGCGGCCGCTGCGGCGGCAGCTTCCTCGGCCGCACGGGCGCGCGCTTGCTCGGCTCGCTGCTCGGCCTCCTTGGCGAGCTGCTCCTCCTTTGCGCGTCGTTCCTGCTCGAGCTTGGCACGTCGCTCAGCTTCGAGTCGTTGTCGCTCGGCCAAGCGCGCCGCACGCTCTTGCGCCTGGCGCTCACGCTCGGCTGCTGCCGCCTCGGCGCGGAGTTTTCGCTCGGCCTCCTCGCGTTCGCGCGCCTGCTGCGCCTCGCGCTCCTGCTGCTCGAGCTGCTGGCGCGCCGCCTCGGCACGCTGCTCGGCCTCGAGCGCCTCCTGCTGCGCGCGCTCGAGCTCGAGGCGGAGAGCCTCCTCGCGCTGACGCTGCTCCTCGAGCTCGCGTTGGTGTGTCTCGCGCTCTTGCACCAGCCGCTGCGTCTCGCCGCGCTCGTCGTCGGTGCTCGATGCCGACGACGAGAGCTGCTCGTCGTCCTCCTCGTCCTCGACCTCGACGATCTCGGGAAGTTGGATCGCGCTGCTGTCGCTAAAGTCGCTCGTGTCCTCGTCGGCGTCGTACGGGAACGACAAGTTCGACAGCGCAATGCTCGCTTGCTCGCGCACCTCACCGTCGCCATGGCTGTCGGCCAGCTTCTGAATCACGGCCACTTGCTTGTGCTCGTGAAGCCACTTGCGGTTGCGACCTGAAGAAATCCACCAACGACACACACGCGCGCGCGGTCACCACCACTGGTCCGAGCTCTGCCGTGCAGGCAACGAACGAACCACCGTACCTTGGATCGAGAAGTTGGTCAGGAGCTTCAGGACATTGAGTTGTACCTTGGGCGACGGATGCGCCAAGAGTGGCATCAAGGTTCCAAGTCCTCCATACGTGCGTAGAACCAACCAGCGACAGCTCTCTGTAGGATAGCATTCACCAACGAGTGAGCCGCGAGTAACAACGACTGAGAGAGAGAGAGAGCGTGCGACGTACCGTTACAACACAAGTTGACGAGCAAACTGAG
>Ga0209930_1005335_pt1 | contig 10552 bp, 5 predicted proteins | sample ThiBiot_500_biof_2_FD_183948 | JGI IMG/M metagenome (GOLD analysis project Ga0209930, IMG submission 183948) | Wastewater bioreactor microbial communities from Cape Town, South Africa - Thiocy_cont_500_biof (SPAdes) | ecosystem: Engineered > Bioreactor > Thiocyanate-remediating >... | reverse complement strand
AAAATATAATTTTATATTATTTAGAATAAAAATTAATGTATAATTTATTAAATTATACATGATTTATAAAATTATAAATAATTAATTTTTAATATAAAATGGATTTTAGAAAAAATGTCTCCAGAGTTAATATATTAAAGGAATCAATTATAAATTTAGATTATTATTATTATAATAATTTATTATATGTAATATATTTACTTGATAATAAAATACGTATATTAAGCTATGATATACACAAATATAATATTATTAATAAACTTGAACTTGATAATTTTATTTCTGGATGTATTGATAAAAATAATAATAAATTTTATATTATGAATAAAATTTCTGAAATATTTAGTATAGATTTTGATTTAACAAATAACAATTTTAATATTTATGGTTATGAATATATTGAAATATATAATAATATTAAAGAACTTAAATATACATTATATATTATTAATAATAAATTATATTTATGTTATGTAAAACATAGAGAATTTCTTATTCATGATTTTGAAGATAACATCACATATAATAAATCTGTAAATAATACATTCAATTCTTCATTTTATCAGGTAAATAATGATATTTATTTAAATGTAAATAATGTTTTACATATTTTTAATACTCAAACAAAAATATTTTCATCAATAAATAATAATGAAAATAATATATCACATAATTATATCACAAAAATATCAAAAGATTGTGCTATAGTTTCTAATAAATTATACGATTATAAAAATAATACTATTACTGTATTAGATAGTGAACCAGATTATTATTATGAATTTATGTATTATGCAACAATTGAAAGTAATAATATTATTGATAATTTATATATTTATGATAAGTATATTTTAGTGTTAACTTACGGAACAATAAGTAAAATAGATAATAATAACAATTTTGTTTTAACAAATGGTATAAATAAATTTGATATACCTAAAAATGTTTTATATAAACGTTCAATATTCTTTAAAAATATGTTGGATGATATGTTTGAATTAGATAAACATTATTTAAATAATCCATTAATATCAGAAAATGATTTATTTTCTCATATAAATAATAATATTGAAATAAATTTCCAATTTTTTGATTCATTACCAATATATTTTAAATATATTACTACAAATGTTGTTGATATAGAAGATTTTGATAAATTATATGAATTATGTTTATTTATTGAAGATATAGATGTTGAACATTTATCAAATTATATTGTAGATATATCATCAAAATATCCAGTAGATGAAAAAGAATGGATTATGAATTTAAATAATGTTCAATTATTTTATTCAAATAATATGATTAAACAATATTATCAATTAATGAATAATTTATGTCCTTATGATAATAATTCATCAAATGAATTTCTTACATATTTAAAGAAAATACAAACAAATTATGATTCTTTCAATTTTTATATTGATAGTCTTGAATATGTTGTTGGACATAAATATAATATTCATTCATATAATTTTTAATGTTTAAATATAATTGCTGATTTTACTTAATATAAATTATTTTAAATAATTTAATATTATGAAATAAACTGAATTAAAATAATTATTAATTATTTTAATATAATAATATTATTATTAGTATGATATTTAAACAATATTTAAATATTTAAAAATTTTTTTAAAATGAAATTAAACAAAGTTGTCTCCAAAATTAACATATTACATAAATATTTTATATTAGTTGATTATATAATATATGATAATATATTATATCTTTTATATAATTATAATAGTGTTATAATATATTTAATAACATTTGATTTGAAAAATTATAAAATTATAAATAAGTTTAAATATATAAACCATATTTCTGGTTGTTTTAATAAAAATAAAATACATGAACAAAATTCATCACAAGAAGAAGCTTGTTTATATTTATTACATAAAAATTTATCAATTTCGTCTATTAATTTGAAATTTATTGAAAAAGAATATAAAATTCATACACAAATATATGAAAGCACTAGTAATTTATATAATGATAAACTTCTTTTTAATTATACATTATATTGTATTAATAATAAACTTTATTTATGTTATATCGAAGATTTAAGTTTTGTAGTTTGTTGTTATGATGATTATATTAGAACTATGATTGTTATTGAAAGTAATGATTGTTTTAGTTTTCACCAAGCTAATAATAATATTTATTTAAATATATTTAATATGTTATATACTTTTGACACAGAAACAAAAGATTTTTCAGTGGAGAAATATAAAAATAAATATTATGTTGATGATTACATATATAAAATTTCAAAAAGTTCAGCACTTGTTCATAATAATTTGTATGATTATAAAAATGACACTACTATTATTTTAAAGAAAATACCCAAATATAAATATTTAGCAACAATTGATGATAATAATATTAAAGATAATTTATATATTTATGATAATTCTTTATTAACACTTACATATGGAACTAAAAGTGAAATAAATAATGATGATGATATTATTTTAACAAATGGATATGATAAAATCAATTTTTCTAAAAAGGTTTTAATTGAGCGTTCTAAATTTTTTAAAAATATGTTTGACGATGTTAATGGTAATAATTTGGAGATAAATTTTCCTCTATTTGACAAATTAAATATTTATCTAGAATATATTACTACAAATAATGTTGATAAAATAAATTTTAATGATTTATTTGAATTATGTCTATTTATTGAAGATATTGATATTAAACATTTATCAAACCACATAATATCCAGATTTTATAAAAATAATTTGGATGAATTTTTAAACTATCTTCAATTATTTTATACATATAGTTTAATGGATGAATATTATAAATTGATGAGTAATTTATTTCATATTAAAAATTTTAATAGACAAAATTTTATTAATTTATTAAAACAAACTAAAATAAATTCAATTACTTTTTATATAGATACTGTTGATTATTTATCTATATTTAAACCATATAATTATTTATATTGTCATTAAATATAATTCATTGAATTATATTTCTATTAATATTTAAATTTTATTATTATTATATATTTAATAATTTTTAAACATTAATAATTTAATAATTTCAAGAAAAACAAAGTTTTTCGAGAATTTGAGTAGCAAATTTATAAACATTAATAATTTAATAATTTCAAGAAAAGCAAAGTTTTTCGAGAATTTGCGTAGCAAATTTATAAACATTAATAATTTAATAATTTCAAGAAAAACAAAGTTTTTCGAGAATTTGTGTAGCAAATTTATAAGATTAATAATTTTATAAATATTGATAATTTTATAAACACCAATAATTTTATAAAAATTAATAATTTTATAAACACTAATAATTTAATAATTTATGAATATTAATAATTTATAACACTAATAAATTATAAAATTAATAATTTATAACACTAATAATTTTATAAAATCTAATAATTTATAAATACTAATAATTTAATAAAATTAATAATTTATTAACATTAATAATTCAATAATTCTATAAAGTTAATAATTTTATAAACATTAATAATTTATAAACAATAATAATTTTATAAAAAATAATAATTTTATAAACACTAATAATTTTATAAACAATAATAATTTTATAAACAATAATAATTTATAGACATTATTAATTTAATAAATATAAATAATTTAATTATTTATAAGATTAATAATTTTATAAATTCTAATAATTTAATAAATATTAATAATTTAATTATTTCAAGAAAAACGAAGTTTTTCGAGAATTTGCGTAGCAAATTTATAAGATTAATAATTTTATAAACACTAATAATTTTAAAAAACATTAATATTTTATAAACATTAATAATTTTATAGACATTAATAATTTTATAGACATTAATAATTTAATAAATATTAATAATTTAATAATTTAATAAATATTAATAATTTAATAATTTAATAAATATTAATAATTTAATAATTTCAAGAAAAACAAAGTTTTTCGAGAATTTGCGTAGCAAATTTATAAATATTAATAATTTAATAATTTCAAGAAAAACAAAGTTTTTCGAGAATTTGCGTAGCAAATTTATAAACATTAATAATTTAATAATTTCAAGAAAAACAAAGTTTTTCGAGAATTTGCGTAGCAAATTTATAACATTAATAATTTATAACATTAACAATTTATAAAACTAATAATTTTATAAAATCTAATAATTTATAAACACTAATAATTTAATAATTTTATAAGACTAATAATTTTATAAGACTAATAATTTTATAAGACTAATAATTTTATAAGACTAATAATTTTATAAGACTAATAATTTTATAAGACTAATAATTTTATAAGACTAATAATTTTATAAAACTAATAATTTAATAAATATTAATAATTTAATAAATATTAATAATTTTAAAAATATTAATAAAATTATAGACACTAATAATTAAATAATATTATTTATTTTATATAATTATTTATTTATATAAATTACTTATGTATATAATATTAATAATTTATTATATTTATAAATTCAATAAATTATTTAAAATATTAAAAATATATTACAATAATTCGTTAAAATATTAAATATATAATATTAAATTATTAAAATATTAAAATATAATATTATATAAATATAATAATATTAATAATTATTTTAAAAAATTTTTAATTAATTTAATTAAAATGAACACATATAAAAATGACATTCACAAAATTATATCAAAAATTTATATTCTTGATAAAAATCCTATTGTTGATGAAAAATATTATTTAATAGATTATGTATTATATAATGATTTTTTATATTTATTGTATAGTTATGAAAATAATATGCATGTGATTTTATTAAAATACAATATTTATAAATTTCATATTGTTTCACAAATTACATATTTATTTAATATTACTGGATGTTTTAATAAAGATGTATTATATCTAATTAATCAACAATCAAAATTAGTTTCGGTTGATTTAAATACATTTTCATATATTAATAAATATGATATAGATATTAATTTAAATGGTATTAATTCAATTAAATTATATTGTGTTAATAATAATATTTATTTATGTATTGTAAAGATTAATAATAGTTTTATTATTAATAATCTAACGGAACATACTGTATTAATGCGTGATATTGAAAATCCTATTGTTTCTTTCTATCAATCTGGTGATAATATTTATTTAAATAATTATACTAAATTATATATATTTAATACAATTACTAATTCTTTTTCAACAGAGAGTTATGATAATGAATACGCACTTTATGAAAATATTATTAGTATTTCTAAAAGTTGTGCTTTAATTAATAATAAATTATATAATTATAAAAATAATACAGTTACTATATTAAATTATAAACCTAAAGAATATTCAGATTATGTTGATTTAGCAACTATTGATAGTAATCTTGTTAAAGATAATATATATGTTTATGATGATTTTTTGTTAATTTTAACATATGGAACATTAAGTGAAGCAAATGATGATAATAATATAATATTAACTAATGGAATAGATAGATTATTTATTCCCAAAAATATTTTAATCGAACGCTCATTATTTTTTAAAGATATGGTTAATGATGTGGTTTCTCAAAATTTTGAAATAACTTTTCCATTGTATGATAATTTAGATATTTATTTAGAATATATAAGGACTAATATTATTGATAATAATAAAATTGATGATTTGTTTAATATATGTTTATTTATAGACGATATTGATCTAGAACATTTAACAAATTATATTATATCCAAAAATAACAATCACCCAAAAATTGATTATGATTGGATAAAATCTACAAATTATATTCAATTATTTTATACAAATCATTTTATAAAACAATATTATCAACTTATCAACAATTTAATAATCCACAAAAACTTTGATAAAGAAAAGTTTCTAAAATTTTTAAAACAAACTCAAACTAGTTCAGATTCTGTTAATTTTTATATTGATACTCTTGAATATGTATATTTATATAAACCTTTATCATATGAATGTATTTATGGTAACTTTACTTAAAATTTACTTTACTTAAAATTTATTAAATAATTTATTTAATATTTGTAAATATTTAAACATTATATTAATTATAATATTTTTTAATTTATATTTATAACTTTACTTAATAATTTATTAAATAATTTATTTAATATTTATAAATATTATTTAAACAATATTAATTATAATATTTTTTAATTTATATTTATAATAACTTTACTTAATAATTTATTAAATAATTTATTTAATATTTATAAATATTAAATAAATATATTAAATTTGTAAATATTATTCAAAAAATATTAATTTTACAAATTTATTCAAACAATATATTATTTTTTCAAAGCAATTTTGAGAGAGACTAAATTCTCATAATTTATATTATATTTATAATAAAATTACTTAATAATTTATTAAATAAATTATTTAATATTTGTAAATATTATTTAAATAATATTAATTTATAATATATTTTTAATTTATAATATATTTTTTAATTTATAATATCTTAATATATTATTTTAATAAATATATATTAAAATATACCATAAATTATGTTTAAAATTATTAAATTAATTTAAATATAAACAAATTAATAATTATATTATTTATAAATAATAATAATATATTAAAATTTTTTAGTAAATTAAAATGGATATAAACAAAATTGTTTCACAAATTAACATCATTGAAGGACATTATGATTTAGTTGATTATATTTTATATAACGATTTATTATATATTTTATATAAATATGATAATAATATATATTCTATAAAATATAATTTAGATAAATATTGTATTATTGATAAAATTAAATATAATAATGGTATTTCAGGGTGTTTTGATAAAAATAATGAGTTTATATATTTATTAACTAAAAATGCTGAGTTAGTTAGAATAAATCCAAATTGTTCATCAGAAATGACCAAATATAATATTAATGTAGATATTAATATTATTAATGATGATGAAAATGATAATAATTTTAAAATGTATTATATTAATGATAATATATATTTATGTTATTTATATTCTTTTGAATTTATTGTTTATAATTTAACAAAAGGTTTAATATTAACTTATAATAATATAGAATTAGAACCTGCTATTTTTTCATTTTATCAAGTTAAAAATAATATTTATTTAAATACTGTTGAAGTATTATACATATTTAATATTGAAACGGAAACTTTTTCAAAAGAGAATTATGATGATGAATATGGGTATTATGATGAAATTATTAATATATCAAAAAGTTGTGCATTATTATCAAAAGCTAGTTTATTAGATAGTGATAAAATATATGATTATGAAAATAACACAATTAAAATACTTGAAAAACATCTAAATATAAATGAATATATCAATTTTGCAACTATTGATAGTAATAATCTTAAAGATAATATTTATATTTATAATAATTCATTATTGTTTTTAACATATGGAACAATAAGTGAAAAAAATGAAGATAATAATATTATTTTAACTAATGGAATAGATAAAATAAGTATATCAAAAAATATATTAATTAAGCGCTCATTATTTTTTAAGAATATGTTTAATGATTTAATATTTGAAAATATTGAAATAATATTTCCATTATATGATAAATTAAATATTTATTTACAATATATAATGACTAATACAATTGATGTAGATAAAATTGATGAGTTATTTGATATTTGTTTATTTATAGAAGATGTTGATTTGAAACATTTATCAAATTATATTATTTCTAAAAATAGTAATTATCCTTCATATATGGAATTGTCCAAGTCTTTAAATTATATTCAATTATTTTATGATAACAATATGATGAAACAATATTATCGAATTATGAGCGATTTACTTTCAGGAAAAAATTTTGATAAAGATAAATTTCTTGAATTTTTAAAACAAACACAAACTAGTTCTGATTCTTTTATTTTTTATATTGATACTCTTGAATATATTGTTAAATATAAACCTTATAAATATAAGTATAAAATTTAATTAAAATGAAATATATATTAAATAATTTATTTAATATTCAAATTATAATATTATATTAATTAATATATATTAATTATTTAATATTTAAATTATAATTAATATTTAAGTAAATTTAAATATATATTAATTATTTAATATTTAAATTATAATTAATATCTAAGTAATTTTAAATAAATATTAATTATTTAATATTTAAATTATAATTAATATCTAAGTAAATTTAAATATATATTAATTATTTAATATTTAAATTATAATATTATTATATAATTTAATATAAATTTAATATTTTATTAAAAATATAATAATATTATATAAGTTTAATATTAAATAATAATATTATTATATAATTTAATATTTAATTAAATTGGAATATATTAAATAATTTATTTAATATTTAAATTATTAAACTTTATAAATATTAACTAATTTATAAAATAACATATTAAAATTAATTTTTAATTAAAAATTAAAAAATGAATAATAATAAAGATGATGATGTAGATTTAACTAAAATTGTGAGTAATATTACTGTTCTTCAACGTTATAGTATAATAGATAAACATATGTATAATAATATATTATATATTTTATATCGATATAAATATAAATTATGTTTAATATATTATGATTTACACATGCATAAAATTATTAATAAATATAAATTTTATAAATGTGTTACTGGTTGTTTTCATGAAGATAAAGTATATATTATAAATAAATATTCTGATATACATTATTATTTTATGGAAACTAATGTTTATAAATATCATACATATGAAAGATTTGAAATTTCCGGAAATATTATTGATAACAATTACACATTATATTATATAAATAATAAATTGTATTTATGTTATGTTATGAATTTAAAATTCATAATTCATGATTTTGTTAATAATTTAAAATATGAACAAGAGATTGAACATGATTTTTATAATACATTTTATCAAATTAAAAATGATATTTATTTAAATATTAGTAATATTTCATGTAATTTTAAAAAATTATATATATTCAATACTGAAACAAAAAATTTTACTGGTAAATGTTATGATAATAATAATAGTGATAAAATAATAAAGATTTCAAAAAGTAAAGCATATATAAATTATAAAATCCACGATTATGAAAATGATGTTATTTTAGATACTGTATTTGAAGAATCTGGAAATATATATTATTCTCAACTTATAAATTATATAATAACTATTCATGGTGATAAATTTAATGAAAATATATATTTTTATGATAAATGGTTATTAATTTCAACATGTGGAACTATAAGTAATATAAATAATGATGATGATATAAATTTGACTAATGGTGATAAAAAAACATTTATATCTAGAAAAGTTTTAATTGAAAGATCTAAATTCTTTAAAAATATGTTTAATGATTGTGGTGATATGAAAATTAATTTTTTGAAATTTGAAAATAAATATTATGATAACTTAGATATTTATATTAAATATATAACTACTAATATAATAAATGCATATGATTTTGATAAATTGTTTGAATTATGTTTATTTATAGAAGATATTGATGTTAAACATTTAGCTAATTATATAATTAAATATAAAAATACGTCAGATTTAAAAGGTGCTCAATATTTTAAATATCTGGAATTATTTTACACAAATGATTTAATGAATGAATATTATTTATTATTAAATAGTTTATATATGTATAATATTAATATTAATAATTTTATTAAAAACTTGAAGAAAACTAAAACATCATCAGATTATTATAAATTTTATATAGATTGTTTAGAACATCTTCTCGAATATCAATATAATTATAATAATAGTGCTAACTTATGTCCATCAGGTGATATTGAATAATAAAATATTTAATTTATGAAATCTCAACTTATTTATTAATTATTAATTAATAAATGTTAATTAAATATTTAATATATTATTAATTAATATATTAAATATTATTATATTTAATTATTAAACATTATAATATTAAATATTAATTTTTCTTAAATTTAATTATATGTTTACATAAATGTTGTATTTTATAATATAAATAGTCCGTTATCCTAAAACGATATAAATATTTCTATAATATTATTATAGAAATACATATTTATTTTACGATAACTATTTTATTGTTTTTATATATTTCAACGATTTTGTAAATATTAATTATTCATAAATATTATTTAATGTATTTTTTAATATATAATAATAACTTATATAATAATAAGTTATTTAATATATAATAATAAGTTATTTAATATATAATAATAAGTTATTTATATAATAATAAGTTATTTATATAATAATAACTTATTTATATAATAATAAATTATTTATATAATAATTTATTTATATAATAATAACTTATTTATAATAATAATAAGTTATTTATATAATAATAAGTTATTTAATATATAATAATAAGTTATTTATATAATAATAAGTTATTTATATAATAATAATTTATTTAATAATTATACTATTATAGACTTTAATAAAATGATATATATATATTAAATAAATTATTTAATTTTATTTAAAAAATAAAATGGAATATAATGATATTAATTTGGATGATAATGATATTAATTTGG
>Ga0209930_1005333_pt1 | contig 10554 bp, 6 predicted proteins | sample ThiBiot_500_biof_2_FD_183948 | JGI IMG/M metagenome (GOLD analysis project Ga0209930, IMG submission 183948) | Wastewater bioreactor microbial communities from Cape Town, South Africa - Thiocy_cont_500_biof (SPAdes) | ecosystem: Engineered > Bioreactor > Thiocyanate-remediating >... | reverse complement strand
TAAACAGCTGCGCATTGGCAACCCCCTGGATGAAAAGAATCATGTAGGCCCGCTCATCGATAAGGATGCCGTACAACACTATCTGCATGCCATCGAAGCCTGCAAAAAAGAAGGCGGTAAATTCCTCGTGGAAGGCGCCGTCCTCAATGGCTTCGACAGCGGATGTTATGTCCGGCCCTGTATTGCCGAGGCAGAGCCTCATTATAAGATCGTACAGCACGAGACATTCGCCCCCATCCTCTACCTGCTGAAATATAAGACTGTGGACGAAGCCATCGCTATCCAGAACGGCGTGCCCCAGGGCCTCTCCTCTTCCATTATGACCCTCAACCTTCGCGAGGCGGAACAGTTCCTCTCCGCAGCCGGCAGCGATTGCGGCATAGCCAATGTCAATATAGGCACTTCCGGCGCAGAGATAGGTGGAGCCTTTGGCGGGGAAAAAGAGACGGGGGGAGGCAGGGAGAGCGGCAGCGACGCCTGGAAAGCCTATATGCGTCGTCAGACCAATACGATCAACTATTCTACCCAACTGCCACTGGCACAAGGGATAAAGTTTGACATTTAAAAGGCTGGACCCGGTGTGGATCGATAATAATTTGGCATTCTGAAGCGTTATCCTTCAGATCACCCATAAACTATGATCCACTCCGGTACCAAAGCCCTTACTGCATATAGAAAAGTTATCTTTTTGGCGGCGCTGGCGTTCGCCCTTACCTGCCGCCAGCAGACCCTGGCTCAGATAAGATTGGGGGTCATCGGTGGGATACATTCCGCTAACATACTGGAAAAGAATAGCTTGCCTAATTGGGATAGCACGACAAAGCCATTCCAGTCCTCCCTTTCCGGCTTTCAGCTGGGCGTTATTGTGGAAGTTCCATTGGGAAATAAAGGGTTCTTCTTCCAGCCGGCTATCGCCTACTCCGCCAAAGGGAGAAAGTATACCAGGGACAACGATTCGGCCACCAGCCATCTCACGGACACCGTTTACACCCGGCAAAATCTGCACACCAACTACATCGATGTTCCCCTGAACATTACTTATAAATTCTATCTTTCCAGCAATCGTAAGAACAGTTTTTTCCTCAGCGCAGGCCCCCAGATAAGCTTTTTTTACAGCGGCAAGACCACCAACGAGACCCTTGCCTGGAAAAATGACACGGCAACCCAATATACCAATGAAACCGATCCGGTGGCAGTAGGCAAAGGCGCCAATACCTTCAAAACAGTGGATATCGGGATCAATGGCCGGGCGGGCTTCGAGCTGGGCAATATCATGCTCAGCGCCTACTTCAGCAGGGGATTCAGCAATATCTACCATGCCACCTATCCTGGTACCTTCCATCATCAGTTGATGGGAGCATCCCTGGGTATCTGGCTTTCTTCTACCGGCGTTCCCGTTCCTCTCAAAAAGAAGGACACGGATATGGACGGCATCCCGGACGACCAGGACGCCTGCCCCCTCAAGCCGGGCACGGCCAAATGGCATGGCTGCCCCGTACCCGATACGGATCATGATGGCATAGACGACGAACATGACTCTTGTAAGAATCAGCCCGGTCTGGCGCGCTACAACGGCTGTCCCATTCCGGACTCGGACGGCGACGGGGTCAACGATGAAGAGGATAAATGTCCCCACCAGCCCGGTCTGGCACGCTATAACGGCTGCCCCATCCCCGACAGGGACGGCGATGGTGTCAACGACGAAGAAGACAAATGTCCTGATACACCCGGCACCGTAGAGAATCACGGCTGTCCGGAGATCAAAAAAGAGACGACAGATACGATCAATTACATCGCTCATAATATTATGTTCAACTCATCCAGCGATCAGCTTATGGATAGCTCTTATGTGGCCCTGGACGCGCTGGCAACGCTGATGAAAGATCATCCGGAATGGTATCTAACCATCGAAGGCTATACGGATAACTCGGGCAGGGCCGAAAAGAATCTCGAGCTGTCCCAGAAACGGGCCATCGCTGTCAAGAACTACCTGATCAAAAAAGATATAGCCGAAAGCCGCCTCGCGGCCACGGGCCTTGGGCAGGAACACCCCGTTGCCGACAACAGCACCCCTGCCGGCAGGACTATCAACAGGCGCGTGGAATTGAAGATCAGTCAGGGTAAACAACAGGATGGCCCACCGGAGATAAAAAAGGAGATAAACCAGGAGACAATAGAAAAGATCAATGACATCGCTCATAATGTTATATTCCATTCATCCAACGATAAGTTCACCGATAGCTCCCTCCTGACCCTGGATACGCTGGTGTCAATGATGAAAGATCATCCGGAATGGCATCTGACCATCGAAGGCTATACCGACAGCTCCGGCCGGGCCCAGACCAACCTTCTGCTGTCCCGGAAACGGGCGCTTGCCGTCAAGAACTACCTGATCAAAAAAGGTATAGCCGCAAGCCGTCTCATCTCTATGGGTTTTGGGCAGAAAGACCCCATCGCCGACAACAGTACCCCCGCCGGAAGGGCTATCAATAGACGGATAGAATTGAAGCTTAGCCGGGAAAAATAATTAGAAGAACCCTTTAAAAAGGACAACTTTAACAACTTTATAAGGCCATCCATGTAATTTGCAGCGTGAGATGGCCTTTGTTTTATTATTTTACATATAGTTAAAGTTACACCACTAAAATACACGCTACACACATGAAGTTAAGTTCTAAGGGGTGGATGAGTGTACTCCTTTGGGGAGCCTTTCCGCTGACGATGTTTGCACAAGGAAATTCCGTACACACAGAGCTGCCAAAAGGCTGGCACCTGCTGGACAAAGATAAGGATGGATACTACGGCATCAGTATGGACAAAGCCTATGAATTCACCCGCCAAAAAAAATTAAAGAGCAAGACAGTCCTGGTTGCTGTCATCGACTCAGGAGTAGATACGCTCCACGAAGACCTCAAGAACATCCTCTGGACCAATCCCAAAGAGATCCCCGGTAACGGCATCGACGACGATCACAACGGCTATGTAGACGATATCCATGGTTGGAACTTCATTGGAGGCAAGGACGGCCGTAATGTAAAGGACGATGCACAAGAGGAAGCCCGTGTATATTATCATTTCAAAGAACAGTTCGATCTGAAACAGCTGGATTCCAGCAAATGGAACCAGGACGACAAGGATAATTATCATATGTGGGTCAAAGCCCGCAAAACGGTAATGGGCGACGAAGGCCCCGATGCCATCATCGATCTGGGAATGCTGCACAAGGTCCTCAATGCCTGTATCAAAAGCGACAGCATTCTCCAAAAAGCAATGGGCAGGATGGAATACACCGGCAATGAGCTGGATTCCTTCCAGGCGCCCAACCCCGAAGCCAGGAGCGCCAAGTCTGTTTTCCTCTATCCTTTCAAGGCCAATAAGATCATGGACATGACCAATAAGGCCTTCCTCAATGAATTCACCGAGCAGGTAGACCAGGAAGAAAAAAAGATCTCCGCCAGGAACACTCCCCCAAAAGACTATCGCCATGACATAGTCAAGGACAATGAGGATGATATCAACGACCGCTATTATGGCAATAATGATGTAATGGCAGGCGACCCCATGCACGGCACCCATGTATCCGGCATCATCGGCGCGGAAAGAGGCAATGGCAAGGGCATGGATGGCGTAGCCGACAACGTACGCATCATGATGATCCGCGCCGTACCCAATGGAGACGAGCATGACAAGGACATTGCCCTGGCTATCCGTTACGCCGTAGACAATGGCGCCCGTGTCATCAATATGAGCTTTGGAAAGAATCTCTCTCCGGAAAAGAAATGGGTGGACTCCGCCGTCAAATACGCGGAAAGTAAAGGAGTGTTGCTAGTGCATGCTGCCGGTAACGACAATGCCGACGTGGACACTGCCGACAATTTCCCTAACCCGAATGGGCTGCATTCGAATTATACAGCCTCCAACTGGATCACGGTAGGCGCCAGCAGCGACCCCCTGGCTGAGCCCGGCTTTTCAAGCTATACAGCCTCTTTCTCCAATTACGGCAAGCAGGAAGTGGATGTATTCGCCCCCGGCACCCGTATCTATTCCACCTTGCCCGGAGGAAAGAACTATGGCAACCTGCAAGGCACCAGCATGGCGGCACCCGTCGTTACAGGTCTGGCAGCCTTTATCCTGGAATATTATCCCAGTCTCACTGCTCAACAGGTAAAATATTGCATCGAACATTCGGCCGTTCCGCCCCCGGGCAAAGTAAAGAAACCCGGCAGCGACAATGAATGGGTCGACCTTACCGATATTTCCAAATCCGGAGGTATCATCAATGCTTACGAGGCCATCAAAATGGCAGCCACACTCTCTACTACGGATGCACATCGAAACGACAAGTTCCAAAAATCAACACTTAGTAATAAAAAGGACTAAGAGAAGCCGGGCAAATGCCCGGTTTTTTTTATATTTAATTAAAATATATTTATGCTCCCGCGCTCAGAGATCATTCCGGCAGAATTCTACCAGCCTTATATCGACCTGATAAAAGAAGACGACATCCATAAAGCCCTGGAAAAAAACACCCGTCAGTTCCGGAAATTCCTAAAAAGAATACCCCGTAAAAAAATAGATTATGCTTATGCCGAAGGCAAATGGACCATCCGGGAAGTGCTTCAGCATATCATCGACGCCGAAAGGGTATTCAGCTACCGCGCCACGGCCTTTTCGCGGCTGGATACTACCCCTCTCCCCGGCTTTGACGAGAATACCTGGGCTGCCAATGCCGGCGCCACAGAACGTAGCTGGATGGAGCTGCAAGAGGAATGGCGCTTATTGCGAAAGTCAAATATATTGCTCTTTGAATCTTTCTCAGACCATCAGTTAGGCTTCCATGGCCAGGCCAATGGACGCCCCCTTAACGCATTTACAATTGGCTTTATCATGTCCGGGCACGTCGCCCACCACATGCGGATTATCAAAGAAAGATATCTATAAAAAAAGGCCGGTTAACACCGGCCTTTTTAGTTATTTATTGTAGACTAAGTTTTTCTGCGCTATCATATCATCCAGCACATTGACCGCCTCCCCAAGGTAAATATCACTGCGTTTGTCCTTCAGCCATACCTGGAACCTGTCGGCTTTATCCTTATCCCCATCATATTTATGCAAATCCTGCGGCAGGGCCGAAACGTTCAGCTCACTGCTGCCCGAAAGCTTGCTCAGCGTCTCGATCTGCTTGATAGTCGACTTGATCTGCTTCTGCTCATCCCTGTACTTCTGCAGGTTCAGCGGGAATACCTTATCATTCTCCTTGCTAAGCCATTCAGCATCCTGACGGATCAGGTTGAAGGCGGAATTGTTCTTCAGCCGCTCCCTGCTCATAGCTCCGATCACATTCAGATCATAGGCATATTTCCAGGTATTATAATCAGCCTTCTGTATCTCGTCCCAGGGCAATGCATCGGGATTGTCCTTCTCGCGAATCTTGGAATACTCATACAGATCGGGCAGCACGATGTCGGAAGCTACTCCGCGCAGCTGGGTCGACCCGCCGCTGATCCTATAGAACTTCTGCAGGGTCACCTTCAATGTGCCCAGCTCGCTATTGGCATCCATAAAGCCCATTGTCTTATCCAGCCCAAGGTTCCGTTGTACAGTACCCTTACCATAGGTGGAAGTGCTGCCAATGATCACCCCTCTGTGATAATCCTGTATGGCAGCAGCGAATATTTCAGAAGCGCTGGCGCTCAGCTCATTTACCATGACGGCAAAAGGCCCGTCATACAGCACCGTCTTATCATGGTCAGGCAGTATCTGCGGCTTGCCATCCCTGTCCTTCACCTGTACGATAGGACCCTGATCTATGAATAGTCCTGCCATCTGCACGACATCATATAATGAGCCGCCACCGTTAAACCGCAGGTCAAGCACGATACCATCGACCTTCTGTTCCTTCAGCTTCATCACCTCCCTGGCTACATCCACGGAACAGCGGTTGCCCTTGGGATTGTCAAAGTCGGCATAGAACTCCGGCAGATAGATATACCCGATCTTCCCCTTGGAAGAATTGACAATGGCGCTGCGCGCAAAGGTCGCCTCATCCTGTACGATCTCGTCCCGGATAAGGGAGATTATTTTTGTAGACCCATCCGTCTTCCTCAGCGTCAGCCGGACTTCCGTTCCTTTTGTACCACGGATCAGCTTCACAGCATCCTCTACCTGGAATCCAGTAAGATCTACGGGCTCCTGAGCGCCTTGCGCCACCTTGGTGATGATATCACCTATCTGCACCTGGCCGGACTTCCATGCGGGACTGCCCGTTACCAGGGTCGTGATCTTGATATTTCCATCCTCTTCCCGCAGAGAAGCGCCGATCCCAAAAAAGTGACCGCTCATCTGCTCATCGAAATACCTCTTTTCCACAGGAGGGAAATAGTCGGTATGAGGATCCATGCACTGTACGATGGTTTGTACATACATATTGAACCTGTCGTCGTCATTGACCTTTACCTTCAGCCGCTCATAGAACCTGTCCATTACTTTCAGGGCCTTGCCCCTGGCCTCTTTTTCCAGGTCCTCATTGGAACGGGCTACAAATCCGGGCTTGCCCTTGCCCGTCTCCTGCTGGTCCAGCAGGTCGGAGTATCTTTCTAAAGTCAAGTATTTCAATCTCTTATACCATGAATCTCTCCTCTCGACCTCGCTCTTCGGGAAATCTACCTTGTCATAGTTCTGGTCCACCGAATCATTCGCATTGAAATCAAAAGGCCTGGAAAGGATGTCCTTGTACAGCGCCTCTGTTTCCACCAGCCTTTTCTTGTAGATGTCGCTGACAGAAGGTACAAACTGGATGGGCGCATTACCCAGTATCTCGTCGTCGATACGGGTTTCGAACTTCTTGCGCAATGCCTCCACATCGGGCTGCATCAGCACATTCTTCTCTACATCTACTCCAGCCAGGTATTTGCCGAAAACTTCCTTGGAGAATTTATCGTCCAGCTGTTTGGGGCTGTAGTGTATCTGCTCCAGCATCTCTCCCACATTCTTCAATATCCTTTCATATTTGGTAGGGGGGGTCTGTCCCAGTCCTAATGTCCTGAATGCAACGAATACTCCCGCTCCCAGAATCAGTAAGACAATGGGTAAATTTCTTTTATTAAACATATACATGATCACTTTTTTCATATCTATCCAAATGTAACGATTATCTCAATGGTATGTTGTCGGCCCTTTCGATTATTAACAAGCATTTTGCCAGAAATTCCATGAGCGGAAGACCCTGAACATCAACCGGGAAAAGTTTGTTTTGGGAGGAAATTCAAATTCCTGTAACTTCGCGCTCTGTCAAAAACGACCTGGGGGTCGTTGTCCGAAGGACAGACATTGGACAAAACGAACCGAAGGTTCGCACTAAAACGGTGGCTGTAGCTCAGTTGGTTAGAGCATCAGATTGTGGTTCTGAGGGTCGTGGGTTCGAGCCCCATTAGCCACCCAAAGCTCCTCGCACATCGAGGAGCTTTTTTATTAGGACCATTTTAAAACTCACTATATATGACTTGGTGGCTTTATACCATCCCCTTTATTTCAGCCTTTATCCATTGGCTCACCATCTGGATGGCCTTAAAGCTGCTTTTCCATCCGCGCCAGCCCAAAAGATTCCTGGGCTTTACGGTCCACGGCGTCTTCCCCAAACGCCAGCAGCAGATAGCCGAGAGCCTGGGTCGCATCGTTGGCCAGGAGCTCCTCTCCTACCAGGACATCGAACAGACCATCGCCAACCCGGCCAATGTCCAGAAAATGCTCCCCCTCGTGGAAGAGCACATCGACAATTTCCTCCGGAACAAGAGACCATGCCGATGATCGCCCTATTCATAGGCGATAAAACGATCAATCAGCTGAAGTCCGTCTTTATGACGGAACTACAGGAGCTCTTCCCCATCATCATGAAGAACTATGTAGCCCATCTGAAAAACGATCTGGACCTGGAAAAGATCGTCGTGGACAAGATCGCCAACTTCTCCTCCGACAGACTGGAAACCATGCTTAATCAAATACTCACCAAAGAGTTCCGGTTCGTTGAAGTCATCGGCGCCGCGCTCGGTTTCCTCATCGGCGTGGTTCAGATCCTGCTGACCCTGCTGATGCATTGACGGAAAACACCATAACAATGTTTTAACATTTATCGGACAACAAATTCTACGAAAACTCTACTGTATAAAGGGGTTTATCTAGTTTGCCCTACTATGGTTGTTTTGAGACCGCTTGTACAGAATGACTGCATTTCATCCTGTTTTATTAAGACTTTTGCACAAATTTCAATGAGCTCATGAGAAAGATCTGGTTATTGTTTATAGTATGGATAGCAGCAACTTCTACTCAGGCACAAATGCCGGGAATGGGGGCGAGTGGCGGACAACGTGGAGGCGGCATGGGCAACGGCCCGATCCCCAGCATCGGCCACTTCTATGGCCGCATCGTCGACGCCAAGACGGACAAAGGCCTTGACGGCGCATCCGTCCAGCTCATCCAAAGCAAGTTCGACACAGTCACCCGCAAAAGACGCGATACAGTGGTTTCCGGTATGATCACCACCCGTAAAGGAGACTTCAGCCTGGAGAACCTGCCTATCTTTGGCAACTTCCGCCTGAAAGTAACAGCCATCGGCTATGCCAGCTACGAACAAAAAGTGGCTTTCGATATGAAGATGGGAGGTGGTGGCGCGGGCCGCGGCGACATGTCACAAGCCCTGAATGCCGTAGACAAGGACCTGGGAAATATCAAGCTCTCCGGAGACGCCCAAACACTGGAACAAGTCACGGTGACGGCCTCCAAACCCCTCATACAAATGGGGGTGGATCGGAAGATATACAACGTTGAAAAAGATATCTCCGCCCAGGGCGGCACAGCAGTGGACGTCATGAAGAATGTGCCCTCTGTACAGGTGGACATCGATGGTAATGTGACCCTCCGCAACAGCGCACCGACCATCTTCGTAGACGGACGACCCACTACACTAACCCTGGATCAGATCCCGGCAGATGCTATTCAAAGCGTGGAGATCATCACTAACCCCGGAGCAAAATACGACGCCAGCGGCGGCACTTCCGGCATCCTCAATATCGTATTGAAAAAGAACCGCAAGGCAGGCTACAACGGCAACGTCCGTGCTGGCATCGACCAGCGGGGACGCTTCAACCTGGGCGGTGACATCAATGTCAAACAAGGGAAGTTCAACGTATTCGCCAACGCCAACTATGGCGAGCGCAAATCGATATCTACAGGGACAACCGACCGGTATTCATTCTTCAACCAGCCTTACGACAGCCTCCATCAGTATGACAACAATGTCAACAAAGGCTATTTTGCTTTCGGTCGTTTTGGCTTGGATTATTTCCTGGACAACCGTAACACACTGTCCTTTTCCGGCAACATCGTCCATGGCCATTTCGAGCCGACTACTACCAACGATCTGTATGTGGACACTCTCTTCCCTTCCGGCACCAAATATTCCTATACCCAACGCCTGTCCAACTCCTCCGGCAACTTCAGGAATCACGGCGGCATGCTCAGCTATAAACATAACTTTCCCAAGGCAGGCGAAGAGCTCACGGCCGATGTCAATTACGGCAAAGGCACGAACGACAATCTCAATTTCGTCAACTCCAGTATATACAATGTCAAGGATGGCCCTCTCAGCTCCACGTACAACCAGCGACAGACAGGCGACGGGGACAACGAATTTATCACGGCGCAGACAGACTTTGTCAAACCCATCAGTGAAAAATCCAAGTTCGAAACAGGCGCCCGGATCGCAATACGCAATATCACCAGCCTGAACAACATCGATGTCCTTGGCGAGGACGCCAAATATCATAACCAGCCCCTGCTGTCCTCTCACTATAAATACCGCGACCGGGTATACGCAGCCTATGTCACCTACAGCAATGCCATCAAGGACTTCACCTATCAGCTGGGGTTGCGCGGCGAGCGTTCCGACTACACAGGCACACAGACCTACGCCGTAAAAGAAAAGCCGTCCGATCTGGTGAAGGATACGATCGGCAACTTCAGTAACCATTTTCCCATCAGCCTCTTCCCCAGTGTTTTCCTTACCCAAAAACTGGGTGGGGACCAGGACCTTTCGCTGAACTATACCCGGCGCATCGACAGGCCCAGCTTCTTCCAGCTGTTCCCCTTTACTGATTATTCCGACTCGCTGAACCTCAGCCGCGGCAATCCGGCCCTGCAACCCCAATTCACCAACTCCTTCGAGCTGGCTTACTCAAAGACCTATGCAGGGAACAGCAGTTTCATGGCATCCGTTTATTATAAGTATACCACGGACCTGATCACCCGCTACCAGTTCACGGACAAGAACCCTATCACCGACTCCACGGTCATCATCAGCACCTTTATCAACGCCAAATCCAGCTTTGTGGGTGGCCTGGAGCTCATCGGACGCAACAGCATCACCAAATGGTGGGATATCACCAGCAATATCAATATCTTCACTTCCAGGATCAATACCATCGATACTGGCGCGTTCCCCATCCCTACGGCGGGACAGATCTATAGCTGGTTCGGCAAGATCAACAATACCTTCAAGCT
>Ga0209930_1005329_pt1 | contig 10567 bp, 5 predicted proteins | sample ThiBiot_500_biof_2_FD_183948 | JGI IMG/M metagenome (GOLD analysis project Ga0209930, IMG submission 183948) | Wastewater bioreactor microbial communities from Cape Town, South Africa - Thiocy_cont_500_biof (SPAdes) | ecosystem: Engineered > Bioreactor > Thiocyanate-remediating >... | reverse complement strand
ATGTGCATGCAGTGATACTGAAATAATTTCAGCAATTGATGGTTTTTGTGTTGTAATACGTTTCTTATTTGGTCAAACCATTTTCAATTACATGGATACATACGAATACGAATCATTGAGTGTCTATATATCTGAATTTCCAAATGTTATCGTAGAAGAATCGATTAATTACGATGAACAGGGTGGATTTTGGTTCACAACAACGAATCTTGTTTTATATAGTTGTAATTGGAATTTATGTAATAAACCTGATTTAATACCACTTTTACCTAACAGTTTTCATATGCGACTTCCTGAATCATGGTTAAACTCAAGTGTCTTAGGTAGTGGATTACCTGTACGTGATTGTCATGAATGTCCAGATGAAGAATATTGTGGTACAACGGATTACTTAGATTCTAATGTTTGTCCTATTCAAGCATGTAATACAACTTGTTTAGTTATTGATAGTTATGATGATCCAGCTTATGATTATTTATGTTACCATTCATATTGTCTTCCACCAGATACACAAACTGATCCAAGAGAACGACATCGAATTGAAATTGAAGGTATTATTTATGCAAATGATCCAACGAATATTGAATTATTTGAAATTGATATCTATTGTCGAGCTGATAATTGTTCAAATCCAGTAATATTTCGTGAATTACACGAACAATTAACAGTGCAAATCGGCGATCTTGCTGGCTTATTCAATGAAACATATGATCCAACAATACCGCAACGTCGATGTTATGATTGCTTTTGCAGTAATTTTAATAATTGTACTTGCGCAAAAATAAAGCCTTTACCAGCGAATGAAACACATTGTATAATCTCACGTGAAGTTTACGGTCAAAATGCTTGGGGTTATGTTGGACATCTCAGTGAAGATTCATCAAAAGTTCATATTCGTGATTTTCCTTATATAGTTGTCCAAGAATCAATTTTATATAGTGAACAAACTGGATTGTGGAATACAATAACAAATTATGTTCTTTACGGCTGTAATTGGGATCTATGTAATGATCTTAATCTTGAAAAATATCTTCCAAATTCATTTCAAATGCGTTTAAATGAAACATGGTTAAACTCAAGTGTCTTAGGTAGTGGATTACCTGTACGTAATTGTCATGAATGTCCTTATGGACCTGTTTGTAGTGTTAATTCTTCGATTGATGGAGATCAATGTCCTATAATGGAATGCAATACAACATGTCTTGTTTATGATACTTATGATGATCCATCACATGGCATGCAATGTTATCAATCATTTTGTTTACCACCTGATACTGAATTTTATCAACCTGAAAGACATCGAATTGAAATTGAAGGAATTTTATATCTACATAAGCAGCCTCGATCTGTTGAATTATGGGAAGTCGATATTTTTTGTCGTGCAGATGACTGTTCTCGACCAGGAATATTTGATGAAGTATGTTGTTTATTACAAAATGAAAATCACTATAACTAATCTCATAAAATATTTCATATGTTTTCAGCTTAAAAGTTTACTATACGTTAATTATGGTGATCTTAGTATGTTGGATCAACTGGTTACACCTTCCACGTCACCATCCACAACTACAGCAGCAGCACCAACAACGCCATCCACGACTACAACAACAGCACCAACAACGCCATCGAAAGCAACTAATCTGAAAGCAATTGTCTTGACAAATATTGCTTCATTAATCATATTTGCACTCTTTATTCATTTGGTAAAATTATCTTAAATTTGCTTTTTCTAATAATACGTAGTACTGACTTCTGCGAAATATTCACTAAAAAATTGACAAATTTTTCATATTTTTTTAATTTTCCTCAATAAATTTAAAAGAAAAAGAAACTGGAGTATCATTGATTGCTCTTAGTTTTTCGCTTTACACCATCATCGAACCAGAAAATTTAGTATAAAATGTCGTTTAGCAGTAAACCAAAAGACATGACTTTTTGTTTCTTATCAGCGAAGTTGTATTTTAATTCATTTAAAACAACAGAAAGAAAATACGTTTTAAAATTCTTCCTCGGGGATTATTTAAACTGTTTCGTCTTTTTATGATAGTAGAAGCAACTGACTGAAAATAATTTCTCTGTTGATCTATTCGTTGACTACAGAGTATACAGTTTGATCATAATAAAACAATGATAAAAATAAGTTCTTTTTATTGCTTCGATTGTCATAATATATCGTTTGCTGTTCGGTAGGAAGTGACTCTTAATATCTTGCGATTCTTAACCTTGACTTGAAGAAAAAATAAGAATCTGGATTTTATAGATATACGTATCATAAAAATGGAGATATATAATTCTCTGTAACTATACGTCTTTTGCATTCATTTTGAATTCAAAATAGTTTTCAATTGATTTTGTGTTCGTTGACGACAATGATTATCATTTATTTATTTTTAGTACTCGTACTATCGACAGTATCGAGTACTAGTAGTCTTCAGTGTTATTCATGTAATTGTCGATCGGTCGACGTTGGTGCCTGTGATTGTGATACCCTTGTTACTGTACAAGATGGTGGCCATTGCACAATTACAAAAGAATTCGGTGAAACAGTATCACTATTGGAATTATCTCATTCGTTTTCCAATTCACCAGATGTTCGGATCAAAGATCCATTCTATGTTTTCGTCGATGAAACAATATTCTATAGTGAAGCAACAAAAACATGGCAAAATAAAACAAATCGAATAGTATTTGGATGTGATTGGGATTTGTGTAATAAATATGATCTGATTGAAAATTTACCAAAACAATTTCAATTATATGCTGATGAAAATTGGTTAGACAAAAATATCTACGCAAACGGAAGAATTGATGGTTGTTATGATTGTAAACTTGACTACTCTGATGATGCCAGAACTCCAGTACTTGACAAACAATGTTCATATACATCATGTTCGAAACCATCGACAGTAAGAATTGAAATAGGATGTTTCTAATTATGTCTTTTCCTTTTTTAAGTGTGCACTTCATGCTTTATGGAATGATGCTGCTACAAATCAAATCTCTCATCAATCGGCATGTACATCATCTGAATTGAGAAGTGATTCAACTGGTGAAAAATATCAACTTCGTATAGAAGCAATTGTTTACTTAGCAAAAGATCGTTCAACTTTTGATATTTGGCAATTGGATATTAATTGTGCAGGTGATAATTGCAATCGACCAACTATGTTTCAAGAAGTTAAAGATCATGTTCGAGGTGTAGTCAGTGATTCACCAAAATGTCGATCTAAACGTCTAGCGACAACAACTGTTGTACCTGCAACAACAACTGATGTACCAGAACATCGTCTTTATTGTTATGATTGTTTGTGTACAAGTTCAACATCATGCACATGTTCAAAAACTGAACTTGACGACTCCGATAAAGTCTATTGTTCAATTACACGCCGACAAAATGGACAGAACGTAACTATTGAATTTGGCCATATAAATATCAATTCAACATATTATCAAGTTAGAGAATATCCGTATGTTTTATTAGAAGAATCTATTATTTATAATGATGTTAGCGGCCGTTGGATTACCCAACCAGATACTATTGTCTATGGATGCAATTGGAATTTATGCAATAAACCTGATTTTCTTCCTTATTTATCATCTAGTTTTCAAATGCGTGTAAGTGAATCATGGTTAAATACAAGCATTCTCGGTAGCGGTTTACCTGCACGCGATTGTCATGTATGTACAGACAAGTTATCATGTAGTAGTTCTGGTTTTATTAATGATACTGTATGTCCAATCACAACATGCAATGGAACATGTATTGTTGTAGATGTGTTCGATGATCCAACACATACACATCAATGTTATAATTCAACTTGTGCTCCCGAAGGTTCGAGTGCTGATACACATCGTGTTGATCTTCATGGTATTTTATATGCAAGTAATACAAGTAATGTTGAAATATGGGAAATTACTGCTTATTGTCGAGCTGATAATTGTTCACGTGCTGAGATCTTTCAAGAAATTCGGGACAATATTGCTGTATATCCTGGTGATTTAAGTGTTTTATTCAATAAAACTGGTGAAGCGTCAAAACTTCGTTGTCGTGATTGTACATGTCCTAGTGCAGAAGATTGTGAATGTAAATCAGTTTCTGCCAATTATGCTGCATCGACTTATTGCACTATAGAAGCATTTTATACAACTAATACTACTAATTTTGTATTTAGTTTCATCGAAAATTATTCAAATTATATTAGTATTGATGACGTTCCATTTGTTACTGCGCAAAAGTCTATTGTCTACAACAATAGCACACATAGTTGGAATGGAAAAACAACTAAAGTTACATTTGGATGCAATTGGAATTATTGCAATAATCCATCACTTTTGTCATTATTATCATCAAGTCTAGAAATCAATGTACAAGAAGCTTGGTTAAACGCAACTATATTAGGTACTGGAGAACCAGCAAAAAATTGTCATGACTGCTCGGGAAATCAGACATGTAGTTCAAGTGGCAGTCTTTATGGTGGTTCATGTAATTATCTACCGTGTAATGCAACATGTTTTGCCTCCAAAACGATCGGTGAATCGGATTCGAATGAATATTGTTATACAGCATCTTGTGGTCCATTGGAAATTGATGAAAGTTCTTCATCTGACGTTGTTGGTGTAACGATTGAAGGTATCGTCTATGCTCGTAATCAAAGCACGCTTAAACTACTGGATATACAAGTTTCTTGTCGAACAGACAATTGTTCACATCCTGAAATATTTCAAGAAATCCAAAATGCTGTTTCGTTTCAAACTGGTAATCTCTCAGCAATATTCGATGAAGAAAGTGGTAGTGAACCTGGTCTACTAAAATGTTATCAATGTAGCTGTTTTAATAATCCTGATTGCGCATGTAACGAAACCACAGTAGTATCAACTTCTGGGTCATATTGTACTATTTTCCGTCATATGGATGGTCAATCGGTTTTCTTGTATTTAGAACCTATCGATATAAATAGTACTAAAGTTCATATTTCAAGATTTCCTTTTATGATAGTAGAAGATTCGATTTTATACGACGAAAACACAGGTGTATGGAATACAATACCAAGTGAGATTATGTACGGGTGTAATTGGGATTATTGTAATGATCCACTTCTCATACAATATCTTCCTATAACTTTTCATATGCGTGTTTCTGAAGAATGGCTAAATGAAACTATTTTAACTAATGGATCAGCAACAACGAACTGCCATGAATGTCGTAATGCAAGTCAATGTGGCACATCGGACTTTACTGATATTTCACGATGTCCTCCACATGATTGCAATACAACTTGTCGTGTCTCTGATACTTTCGTTGATTCGTCTGTGGATGTGCTTTGCTATCAATCGTATTGTTTACCGTCTGATTACGATTCCGAATATCTCAGTGGTCATCGCATAGATATTGGAGGAATTATCTATGGAAATACTTCAAATTCTTCACTTGAAATTTGGGAAATCGATATCTACTGTCGTGCTCCAGATTGTTCGCGTCAGGAAATATTTCAAGAGCTTCAATCTCACCTAACAGCAGAGTTCAGCGATCTTTCAAAGTTTGGTATAACAGCACCGAGCATCACAACACCTACAACAACAAAAGCAACAACCAAGACAAGCACTACAGTTTCATCCTCGTCAACAACAACAACAACAACCAAGACAAGCACTACAGTTTCATCCTCGTCAACAACAACAAAAACAACCAAGACAAGCACTACAGTTTCATCCTCGTCAACAACAACAACAACAACCAAGACAAGCACTACAGTTTCATCCTCGTCAACAACAACAACAACAACCAAGACAAGCACTACAGTTTCATCCCCGTCAACAACAACAACAACAACAACAACAACAACTACAACAACAACAACAACAACAACGACGACGACGATGACGACGACCACTACCACAAAAGCATCAGACGAACCTGCACCAGGTCAAGCTGCATCATTCAAAATATCACTTGCCATGATTATATTAATCAATATCATGATTTTCATTTTGAAACAGGCTTAATTATAACTTTCAAATCTTATTAAAAACATTCATTGCTCTTTTTCTTTTTTCATCTTTCTTAATGATACATTTTTAATATATACACGCGAAAAATGTTGACTAACTTTGCTTCTTTTTTTTCTTCTCTACAGCTTAAATAAATATTTCGTTAAAAAGTGTTTGTTTGGTTTTTACATTCGAATCATCTTTTGATACTTGAATTTGCGTATTTTTCATTGTTCGAAATTTTAATTTGAATTCTCTCATAAACGTCGAACCGAGTTTGTGTATATGCATTAAACTTTTCGTTGATACTGATCGTTGATGCGTTGTTGTTACCGGTAGATTTCTTAAATCACATAAACTATGCTTTGCTGTTGTTGATGGATTCGATATCAAATGAGGAATCGATCGATCTTCTATTGCTGAGTTGCATATTGACGTACGAACTTGTATGGGTGTTAATCTAATTTCTGAATGAAGTAATATATCACCCACGATTATCGAATGATACGACGAGTTATGATCACGAGTTTCTTTTTTCACTGGCATCTCGTCGTTTTTTTTTCAATAATACAAAGAGTACACCTTTGAAAAAGATACAGTGTGCTCTTTTATTTTATCTTTTATATATATCTCATTTTCTTTCCCTCCCTCTCTCTCTCTCTATCTCTCTCGTTTTATTATTTTATAATTCCAATCGAAATCGATCGAAAATTGCTGTGTTTCTGTTTCGAAGCAGTATTATTTGATTGTTTCATAGTCCTTACACTAATATACGTATATTCTTGAAGAGTGTTTGCAACAGCAAAGAAATTGTTTGAACAGAAAAATATAAAATGGTATACATAAATAAAACATCGACAAGTACAAAGAAAAAGACAACAAATGAAAAGAGGAAATAATGGTGATCGTTGATATCGTCTTCTTGCTGTGCATTATGTGTATAAAAGAAAAGAAAAAAAAAGGGATGATGATATTGATGAGGAATAAACATGTAAGTAAAAAGAAGAAATAAGGCAAGCTAAACAAGACAAATGACAAACAATGATTTTTTCTTTTCTATTGTTTGTTAATAATGAAATAAAAATTCTTCTAGTTTATCATGTTGATTCATTTGGAAACGGACCTTGAAGAAGTGCACGAACGAAAACTTCATAATTGAACATGCCTTCTGCATCATCTTTGGTGTTTGTCGAACGAAGAATTTCTTCTACAACACGTGGTTCGAGTTTTTCAGCCATAGCAACAAGTACTTGTGTAAGTTCGGCCAATGACATTAAACCATTGCTTTCTTTGTCGAATAATTTTAAACCTTCCATGAAATCTTCATATGTACCAAAGTTTTTAGCGGGCATTTTATAAAATTCCGAGTAGATTGGTAAGAATTCTTCGACTTTGATTGTTTTTTCTCCGGTCTTCTTTGTTTGACCACGTTTTTCACATTCAGCTTGTGTTGGATAGAGACCAAGTGAACGAAGCATATCTCCGATATAGTATGCATCAACTTTTCCCTTTAAAAAACAAAAGAAATAGATAAACAACGAAATTGAAAAGTCAAAAAATATTTACTTCATATTTTTTATCGAATACTTCGAAGACTTGTTTAGCTTCGTCGACTTTATCACTGGGTAAATCGGCCATTGCTAGAGCTGTGTGTTGTTTAGTTTGTTGTTCTTAATGTGTCTGCGAGATGTTAAGATGTAGAAAAGAACGAGAACGTCGACGACAGTAGTGGTAAGTAGTAGTAGCAAACAACAGGAAAGAAAAAAGAAAAAGGAAAAAAAAACGTCGAGTTTCTTAGATGAAAAAATACGAACGATATCAATCCCGTTTTGCTTAAGTTATCAGAGAATACATCGTCTATACAAAAGAAAAAGGAAGAGAGGTTATTTCTGTCTTTATGTTATCCAATCGTTGCTTGTTGTTTCTCTCGAACTATTTTTTTTCCTTTTGCGGTAATAGCACAAACGCTTGATGGTAATCATCTTTAACGATGCGATAGAGATAATCAATAAAGAAAAGGAAGAACAAAAAAAGAAGAATGGATAAATTGGTTTATTAGATAATATTAGAAATTTTTTTTAGCTTTCTATCTTCGTACTAAAATTACGATATGTTCTACTTTTGAATTTAATCTTCATTTGAATCTATGTAGAATATTGACAAAAAAATTCATTCCGATTGATAAGTATAGATGCATATGTTCTTTTTTGGATATAAGTCTCCTTAATGTTGTTATTCTCATTGCTTTTACTGCTGTCGTTGTTGTTGTTGTTGTTATTGTTAAGTTAAGTACAAAAACAAAAAGCCTTGGCAATATATTGTTGCCATTGCTGCTGTTTCTTGCTCTTTTATCATCGACAATTCTCTACCGTCGAGCGATCGTTAACCTTGACGTAAACTCTACGCATAATGATATTGCTTCTCTTGCAAAACGGTACAGACAAACATACTGGCCAGTTGGAGGCATTATTAATATAATGAAAGGCAGAAAAAAGAACCGAAAGAGAAAACAAAAAAATGATATAGATCTTTATCAGGACACAATGAACTTCCATAGTTTATCATGATCTAGAAATCGACGGAAGATGTGTGTGTGTGTATGTTTTCGTAAACAAAAGACATATCGTTAATCATTCATGACACAATGAGTTTTAAATCGTGTTCTGTGTTAACTATAAACATCTACTCGAAAATATATTAGTTTTGTCTATTTTCAGCAAAATTGATGAGAAAAATATTGTCTATATATGTATATACGTATATAGATGTATCTATATTAGATGATATCTAAGTGGAATACTTTAATATTTGTTTAATACGAACAACCATTTTAGAAATTTCGTCGATATAGCATTTCTTTAACGACATCTCGAAGTTCTTGATCATACTAAGAAGGATAAGATTATTTCTCAAACGCTGAAGATTACGTTTTAGATGAGCTTTGTAGTAAATATGGATAAGCTGTTCCCAACATTTTCACACCATCAAATTCCTGTATTTTGATTTGTGTTTTCCTATCGTGTATGAGTGCCTTAATCGTTTTGGCAAAGCATCTGAATCTATATATATATATATATGAATACGCAATTATTTCTTAAAACGTGACTCAATTCATTCTTCTTATTATTAAAATTTGTTTGAATTAATAAAAACATCATATGTGAGTTCATAGGTCCTTGAACAAGAACATGTGTTTTGTGATTATCGAAATTGGAGAGTAAGTTTAAAACTATCTGATAACATACGGTTACAGTGTTACATTTTATAAAAGATTTTAAAAAAGTGTGTATTCACCTTGAAAGCAAAGAAAGAAAGTAGTTTTTCGTATCATTAATTTCTTTCACTAGATTCGAATTGATGTTTGACAACTCATATACACATTTATAATTAGAACAAGTAAAAGTTTGTTTTTAAGCTTTTACGAAAAATTTCATCAACGAGGGTGTTATATTTAAAGTTATAATTTTCAAATTCTTTCCAAATGGTTTATTATAATTCATCTCATCAAACATATAATTACAGAACTAAATTAAGACAACAGATACAAATGAAATTAGTACGGTCTTTCGATTTGTATGTTCTAGGTCAAAGTAGGAAGAATATTTCCTTTGGTTCCTCCGTAGTACCGATGTGTATTCGTAGCAAACATAGGCGTCACGATTGTTCCTCTTCGTAGTAATTCTCTGATTGATTGTCGAAGTTCTCGATCAAGAAGAATAGTACACACTTTCTCAATACAAATTGCTAATGATATTGTAACAATACCAATTAAATAAAAAATTCGATTCGTCGTCAAGAGAAACAATACAGTTGGCATTCCACCAGTTAAGTATATCATCAATAGAATCACTATATTACGAAGAAGTTCAAGATCTCGTTTGAAATGATTAATTGATCGAGTTGGAGCTACGGTTCGTTTTGTACTTTGTTTGACACTATAATAAATATATCCATAAATCGAAAACGTTGATATTATTGGTACAATGTAAAGAGCAACATAAGTGTAAATAACATGAATGATTTTTTTCAAAGGTACCCAACAAAGAGCACCTGGACGGAAATAAATATCATCCGTGATTATTGCAGATAGCGGAAGACATATAGCCATAATCCATTGAATGGTAATTATGAGATAATGAGTTTTGAATGTTGTCAACCATCGATATCTTATTGAAAATAAAGAAATAAAAAGACGAGATATAGCTTGAATCAAAAATGAATATGATACTCCACATAATGTAATATAAGATAAGTAACCTCGCCATCGGCAACCGATGTCACTGATTTCATCGGGTAAAAAAATCAAATATACATAATTGATTGTTTGAACACAACAATAAAAGATTGATGCTACACAAGTATTACATGTGAGTAGATGTCTGACTGTATGAAGACGACGTTTTACTTTCCACGTCAGTGCAAGAATTGTAATGGAAATAGTAACAGCCGTAACTGCAAATGCTACAGAAAACGAACATATAATGTAATAATCCTTGCTACGATCTGGCTGGACTGTTGTTGCGTTCATCGTGCCAAACTTTAATCTTGTAGAATATATTCTATATTTTTCACAAGAATG
>Ga0209930_1005325_pt1 | contig 10579 bp, 12 predicted proteins | sample ThiBiot_500_biof_2_FD_183948 | JGI IMG/M metagenome (GOLD analysis project Ga0209930, IMG submission 183948) | Wastewater bioreactor microbial communities from Cape Town, South Africa - Thiocy_cont_500_biof (SPAdes) | ecosystem: Engineered > Bioreactor > Thiocyanate-remediating >... | reverse complement strand
AAGGAGATGACCAGGATGTTCGTTGTGCGGTGATGGGCGTGTTTGCGCCCCTGGTAGGGATCGTCGGCTGCATTCAAGCGGCAGAGGCACTCAAGCTCCTGCTGGGGATCGGTAAATCCCTCACCGGGCACTTGCTGCTGCTCGATGGCTTGTCGCTGGCTCAGCGTAGCATCAAGCTTAGCAAGGATCCCGCTTGCCTGGTTTGCCGGACTAAGCCGCTGGCGGTTGAAGAAGGCGCTTTCACTTTCACTAAGGATAAGGACGCGTTGAACAAATCTCGTTGAGCGCGTTGCTGGTAAAGTCGGGATGATCACAAGGTGCGCGCAGGAAGTTGCGTGCAATGAATACCGGGTTGGCGATAGTGTTCATCATGGCGAGGAACCGCGTAATCTTGCCGACCGGCTGCGTGACCTGCCCGAGTTGCTGCGAAGACAGGTTTTTCATGGAAGTGGCAAGGCACATCGCTTCCAGATTGTTCTCATTGAACGTGATCGTGTGTTCCTCACCATCGATCTTGAATGTGAGGACGTTCTGGCGCTGCTTGTATGCCGGGTCTATGTATTCTTCCACGAATCCGGTAACGGGGTTGACCGTGCGCACCATCGGCGCGTTGTCCAGAGTCCACAGGTCCGGGTCCGGGTGCGATTTGGCGAACTCGAACAAAACACGGTCCACGCGCGTATTTTCAGCACGCATGATGGCAATTCGCCGGCACGTCGTTTTCCATGAGATAGGCTTTCATGTCGTTGTAGACAGAAAATCCACGCATGGCAGCCTTGATGACATCCAGCCAATCCATGCCCTTCCCATCCAGCGTTTCCTGCACTTTTTCGGCCTCCTCAATCTTCGTCATCGGTTAACTACGAGGATAAGCCAATTCCACGAGTCTCTGTCACTAACGTAACCTTCTGGAATGGAGGAACCTCACTTCTATTAGGCGAAACATTATTACCCAAATATCCGTTACGAATATGCATTAGTCCTGGCGGAAAACTTCTTGAAGCAACAATTGTAACCAACCCAAATCCCGAGTGCGAATGCAGGATTTCATTTGATCCGGATAATTTTCCAGATTCTATACTGCTCAATTTTCATCATTTGGGACCGCATAACGGGATCACAATACGCGTGCTGCACACTGCGCCGAAAGAAGGAATTGATGTAGCGGGAAAAATAATAGGTGTGCGTCTAGGGTCTGTTCACAATAGTTGATTTGTGTTTACATGTGGAATTTGCGTGTGAGCAATGGATCGGGACATGTTGAGCGATGCGCAGTGGGCGCGGATTTCGGGGCTATTGCCGGGCAAGCCAACCGACAAGGGTGGGCGAGCGGCGGATAACCGATTGTTCATCGAGGCGGTACTATACACGGCGCGGGTTGGAAACCCCTGGCGTGACCTGCCGCCCAGGTTTGGGAACTGGCATTCGGTGTATGTGCGCTTTGCGCGCTGGGAAGCCAGTGGCGTTTGGTCGCGTGTTGCCGAGGCGCTCCAGGGCGAGGCCGATCTGGAAGAGCTGTTCATCGACTCGACGGTAGTCCGTGCGCACCAGCACTCGGCCGGCGCGTTAAAAAAAACGGTAGCGATCAGGCGATCGGCCGCTCGCGCGGTGGGCTGACTACCAAGATTCATGCATGCGTGGATGCCCTGGGCAATCCATTGCGCCTGATCCTCACCGGTGGCCAAGCAGCCGACATTACGCAAGGGCCGGCACTGGTCAATTCCATCAAGACCGATGCAGTCGTCGCTGACAAGGGATATGACAGCGATGTGTTCATCGCAACAATCACCGAGACGGGCGCTGAGGCCATCATCCCGTCTCGTAGCAACCGACTCAGGCCGCGCGAGTTCGATCGGGAGCGGTACAAAGCGCGCAACCTGGTTGAGCGATTCTTCAACCGGCTCAAACAATTTCGTCGCCTCGCGACACGCTACGACAAACTCGCCAACCGCTTCAACGCTTTCTTGCATCTGGCTTGCGCCTATATCTGGCTACTGTGAACACGCTCTAGAAGATATATGTAGTTCAGGAAAAAAATATGATTCCATATTGGATGTTATTAATTATTCCGGACTTTATCTCGGGATGATAGTTATTTTCGCATTTTTTGTCTTTAGTCCAGTTCCACACATGGATCGGATTGCCCCCCGTTTTTTTGACTTCTTGTTGTCGAACAGCCCCATAATTTCAAAATTATTATTGGGGTTATGTCTTTTGGGCACAACAGGTGCACTCTTTACCTCTTTTTTAAAGAAAACGATTTCATACAAAATCCCCAGTGAGCTTGAAAGTTCATAATCAACGCGAGCAGCTACATCTAGCGTAGAACAACTAGCACGGATACTGGTCCGGGCCAAAAGCCGGAGATGGAAAATTTTCCCTGAGCGTGCGACGACGAGCCATAAAGCCTATCAGGGCCAGACCGGCAAGCAGCATGGCGTAGGTTTCCGGTTCGGGAACGGCAGGGACGCCATCGATGGTGACAATGATTTGCCCATGATTATTGATCCCGTTTGCTTTCTCTATAAAGGCTCCGCTCCCGAGGTTCGCCACCAGCGAGTTGAGGTCGGTCATTCCCACGCCATTGGGACCCGTGATGAAGGCATGTTGAGAACCATCAGCCATGTCGGAATATCCGACAACTTGTCCGGCATCGTTGATGCCAGTGGCGAAACTGTAGGTTCCACCCAGCGTACCGAGGTCGGTCATTCCCACGCCATTGGGACCCGTGATGAAGGCGTGTTGCGAACCATCGGCCGTGCCGGAAATTCCGACTACCTGTCCGGCATTGTTGATGTCATATGAGTAACTGCTAGTCCCCCCAAGCGTACCGAGGTCGGTCATTCCCACCCCATTGGGGCCGGTGATGAAAGCGTGTGCCCATCCCGTGGCAGCTTCAGACGAGCCCACCACCTGTCCGGTATCGTTGATGGCAGTGGCGCCACTGGGGCCTCCCTGCAGTGCACCGAGATCCCTCATCCCTACGCCATTGGGACCCGTGATGAAGGCATTGCTAGACCTGAAATCCTCTCCCCACGCGGATCCGGCCGCCTGTCCGGCATTGTTGATGCCGTAGGCGGAAATGTTACTCTTGCCCATCATACCGAGGTCGGTCATCCCCACGCCATTGGAACCCGTCATGAAGGCATGCCGAGAAAAATCGCTCATTATAATAGTTCCTGTCACCTGTCCGGCATCGTTGATGCCAGTGGCGAAACTGTAGGTTCCACCCAGCGTACCGAGGTCGGTCATCCCCACGCCATTGGAACCCGTGATGAAGGCGTGCTGATAAAAATTATCGACCACATCAGAATATCCGGCCACCTGGCCGGAATCGTTGATGCCGGCGGCGATAGTGTCAATTCCACCCAGCGAACCGAGATAAGTCAGTTTGCCATCAGGATTCAAAATTGCTGCAGCAGTGTAAGCGAAAGCCGGAGCCGCGAAACCCAGGGTTGCGCTCAGGGCTATTGCCACGGCCAGGAAGTTGCGGGCTTTAGAGCAGGAGATTGTTCGCATGACGAGAATCCTCCAGTCAATGGGGATGGGATTTCACAGTTTCTACCGGCCGATCAAAAGTGCAATAGGACAAGCGGGCTATTCCTCAGATATTTACCTCGAGATTTTCTGTGGCACATTCTCCCAGGACCGAGCCGGCATAATCTCGAGGAATATCTCGTGGCCTACCTGGATAACGCCAGCCGGCGCCGACGAATGCAGGCTCATTTGCAGATGGCGTGAGCACAGCTACTCCGTTGGTTGCAGTTATTGCGAGCCGAAAACGGCGTCAAATGCGAGCACGACCAGTTTCAAACGCGAGCCGTTACAGCTAAGCCGGTGGCAACGGCCGTAGTAGCCTCAATACTTGCCCAACCCGACTTTAGTGCTGCCGCGCCACAGGTAACCGCCTGGAGATTGATATGTCACTTGGCAATCCCCAAGAATATGGCCAAGCAACGCTCAATCTCTACCATCGCATCGGCGTCAATACGTCCGAAGGCTTGCCCCACCTTGCTGCGCTTCACAGTCATAGCCTTGTCCACCATTACCTGTGACGGCTTCTGCAAGCCGTTTCCCACGCTTGGATGAACGGCGATGCGCAACAGTGGCGCGCCAACAAGCGTGCTCGTCACCGGCAGCACGGTCACGGTGGCGTGCTCGTTGAACTGGTCAGCCTGAATCACCAAGGCCGATCTTGGCTTGCCAACATCACCTTGCATGGCGATGGTCACGAAGTCGCCTCGTATCATTCCGTCCAACCATCCACGTCTGCCAAGGCTTCATCCATGAACTGCCGCATATCCTTGTCGGCCATGTCCACTTGGACGACAAGACGGGACTGGCGACGACATTCCTCCGCGAAGCCTGGCCGTCGCGTATCCGGTACCCAGATTTGTACCGGGCGCAGCCCCGCCATGCGCAGCGCGTCGCGGTACTTTTGAACTCGTGAATTGACGTGAGCCATTTTGTGGAACTCCTATTCCTGATGTTACATGCAACAGCTTACAGGATTGCACCGTTACATGCAACGATCGGTGGAAATTCCGGCGATTCCTGCTTACCCCACCTATTTGTAGCGGCTCGCGTTTGAAAACGACCGGGCTTGCATTCAATGGCATTTCTGGCTCAAATTAACTGCAACCAACCAAGGCCACCGGCTCAGAATAACTGCAAGTGAGCTTGCATTCGACGGAGCGGGCTCGCATTCCATTTCGACGGGCTCACATTATTTGCAATTAGCCGGCTGGCCTGTTTTGCCTCATTAGATTCTAGACGTTTGTCGTGGCGTGTCTCAAAAAAGGTATCTCGATCCTTGTGATACAGAAATCACGTCTCATGGCAGTGACTTGTTTGAGCCTACCCATGCGGAACAGATCACAGTTGCATTTAATCTGAGCCCATGAAGCCGCAATGTGAGCTGATCGCAAATAATATGAGCTGGGTTGCAGCTAATCTGAGCCGGTGGTTATGGATAGATGCAAATAATGTGAGCCGAAAAACGGGATAAATGCGAGCCCGGTCGTTTTCAAACGCGAGCCGCTACAGATAATACGCAGAGTGCTTCGGAACCGGGGATAGGCCGCATTCAGGTGGCCACTTGGCCCGCGATCCAGAACGGGGACGGATAACAATTAGTATTTAGCCTTAGCAAAATGATGATTGCTTTCTTTCTCTGTCGCCAGGCATAGCGTGTGGGTCTACTCGACCTCGATTTCCTGCTCTAGCGGCAGGAGCTCATCGACGCCCGCCTGCTTTCAATTATGCCTCTTTAGAGGTAAAGACACGATTCGCGCTTTAAAGCACGCCAAGGACCACCAACGCATCAATCGTAATGGGATATATTTTTCTGCTATTCTAGAGTTTGAGCTAGGGTTTTCTGGGTTTAAGTTTTAATCTTGGGGGATGTCATGAATTCAAAAATAAGATATATGGCATTGGCTGCCTTTTCCTCAGCGCTTGCCTTACCTCTGGTAGCGCAAGCGGATCTATTCTCTTTTGATCCGACTGGTAGTGGCCACGGGATTGCAAACGTGGTCGCTATTGACCAAGCATTCGGCAATGCGCTGATAGAAAGACTTGGGGCTTCAAATTTCTTGCTACGTCAGTACCAGGCAAATCTAGGCAGCATGATATTTAATGATGGCACACCAGCCTTTATAAATGGTTCAGGAGGCAGTTATTTTACGTTTGTGGCGGATACCAGCTCTTTCGCAATGTATGCAGCGAGCGCTCCTGGCGATAGCCTAACAGGCACAGGATTTGAAACCGATAAACCAATATTGCAAGCCCATGTGGCCACTGCTCCATCGACTTTCCTTTCGATTATTAGCAACGAACCGGTGAACTTGGATCAAAGTAGTAATGGGAATCAGTTGGGTCTGCAGCAAAGCGTTTTTGCACGTGGCGCATCGGTGGGCACTCTGGTAGTCGACTCGGTTAATTCGGGCTATTTTCCAACGTTAAAGCCAGGTGAAGGACTCGCAGCTCTAATAAACTCCAACCTAGAAACCCCTTTCAGGCAGGTAGATCCAAATCTTAGCTGGGCTGGCATGGCCGGACCGATTAATGGTACTGGTTCAGATGTCCTTCTTCAAATGGACTCCCTGATGTCGCTAGTGGCGGCGCCAGGAATCAGTCCTCTGGTACCGATCTTGCCCGTGATGGATTTACCGGGAGGGCTTGGATGGGAATTGGATTTCCCAATAACTACTGACGCACCTCTTTTTGTTGATCCGGCAGTTGCCACGGGTTTCGACTATTTTTCAGATTCAGGCCCAAACTTCACTTCCGTGATTCTCCCCGATATCGGGGATGGTGAGTTTGCATTATATTTATGGAACGGAATCGACTGGCAGTTCGACACTACACTTGCTGCAGGCATCCAGCATTCCTTTGGGGTCTCAGGTGTGGATAGATTCCGAATTACCGGCATAGAAACCAGTGCTGGGCTGGACCCCAACTCTGTCACCGCGTTCGTTACCGGTCTTACTTTCTCCGGTACCGGTCAGGAAAGCATGCGCATGATACCTATCACCCAGGAAGTCAGCGTCGTTTCCGAACCCGGAACTTTGGCGGCAATCATGATGGGTGTAGGCGTGATGGGTTTTATCGTACGTCGTCGCAGAATATCCTGATTCGCGAATCCATATGTCGGGTAGTGCACCAAACATAGTGCTGCAGTTAAAATATAGCAATAAAAAGGCCCTCCAAAAAAGAGGGCCTTTTCATGAGCTTAACTAGCTCTATTTTCCTTCAGTCACTTTTGCGTTCTCCTGCGCATAATTAAGCCAATCAAACCAAGCCCGGCCATCAGCATGGCATAACTTTCAGGTTCAGGAACGGCAGATGCAATATCGCCAGGCCGGACGGCCATGGCAAAATCCCCATCGATCTTGTTATTTATATTCTGATAAGCGCCAGCAAAACTGAAAGTTGATGCTTGATCGCTATTGCTCGGGTTCACGTCACTAGTCCAATAAGAACTATTCTGGATATTACTGAACAGGCTGTAGTAAGTATTATGGCTGCTGGCAAGAGAAGTGCCCCACGACCCGCCGAGTTCCTGGTAAAACAAATGGCTCATTTCGCTTGCGGTCGGCAAACGCCAGTCGCTATAGGTTTGATAATCGAGGTTGGAAGCCCACGTATCGGCCGCGTACCAGTTCATAACACCAGTCGTGTGATAGCCGGACGTTTTGGAATAATTGGCATCCGCAAGCCACGTGATATCTTTGTCGGTATCAAAAATCAATCCGTTCCCCCGATCGACAAGCGCAGCCTGGGAAGTGATACTGGTACCGAGTAACGCCAGTAAAGCAACGCGAATCACCTTCGTTTTCATTTTTTCTCCTTAGCAGTGACAATTAAATACCCCCGGTAAGGTTATATTATTTCAATGGTTTTTTAAAGGCCCTACTCATGAAACTGAACAATAAATACATCGGATGGATGATCTCGGGGATCGTTCAAAATTTGAAAGACAGCATTCAATTTCCTGGTTATTATGGATGAGCTAACGACTTCTCATTGCTCCGAGTCGTGTGTTAGATCCACTTAATTTTCTCCAGACTGGGAACAGGAGATCGGGAATGCCCAGAATTGTGATGGCGCCTGAATTACAGATCGAATTCAAATAATCCCGAATCCAATGACTGGAAACCGAAAATCATGAAAGCAAAAGCAGGAGTCAGAGTAACCGCTGTCCTGGTGGCCGCAAGCCTTAACATCAGTAGCGCATGGGCGGACAACATCTCGTCGGAGAACGCCATCCAACCTGTTAACCCGCCACCCGCACAGGCGGGTATGCCGGATTGCACAACAGCTGAAAGATTGAAAGAACTGGCTGATGAAGGTTCTTTCGCTCAAGGCAGTATACGGGAAGCCAAGGATATCGGTGCCAATGTGCTTGGGGCGGCACTTGGCATGCTCGCGGGGGTTGATATTCCCATTGGCGAGGCTCGCGATGCCTACAATCATGCTCGGGGCGTAAAGCAAACTTATGAAATTTTAACGCCCTGCACTCCAGAACAAGAGGCGGAGATAAAAAAAATAAAAGAACAAACAGGGCAAGTCGTCGAAGGAGAAAACAAGAATCCAGGAGCTATACCGCCTTCACAACCCGATGAGAGTACGGCTGAAAAAACTGGAAAATTTCTCAGAAATCTTCCGCTATAAAGGAGGTTCAATTTGAGCTTAAGCCAGTTCTAGCTGGAATTACCTGTATCTGTCGCAGCAGTTCGCCACCATCGACGACCCCGCCAAACGCGAGGAATTCGTCCAGGCGCTGCGATCAGATAATCACGCTGACCGGTTACTACAAGTCCAGGGACTGCCCGCCCTGACCATCGCTCAGCTTTACCGCTGCCGCTGGCAGGTCGAACTATTCTTCAAATGGATCAAACAGCATCTGCGCATCAAGGCGTTCTACGGTACCACCGAGAATGCTGTCAACACCCAAATCCGGATCGTGATTATTGTCTATGTCCTGGTCGCCATCGTAAAGAAACGACTCAAGACCAAGGCTTCGCTCTACACAATTCTACAGATTCCGAGCCTCACTCTTTTCGAGAAAATAACGCTTGATCAATTACCCATAGAGCATTATGATGCCATGCTCCAAAACCCTAATTAACTGATTCTATTCAGCTAAATTGCCGGACACTGCCGGCTTCCAATCAAAAATCAGGCCAAGTGTTCAAACAATCGCGCGACCGCCTCAGCACCTGGATCAGCATGACCGGCCAAATGCTTGGCATTGACATAGGAAGCGCGGCCCGCATTCGCCTTGCTCATGTGGGCAGTGCGATCGGCACCCGCACGCGCGGCTTTCGCCGCCTCTGGCAGGCTCTCTTCCAGGGCATCAAGGGCCGGCGCAAGGGCATCGACCATGGTGCGGTCGCCCGGACGTGCCCCGCCGATCTCCTGCATTCTCCGCAACCCGGCCTGCAACGCTTCGCGCATTGGCAAGCCGCTTGAGGCAGCATCGCCCGCTGCGGCGAAGAAGATCGCGAGGAGCACACCGCACGAGCCTCCCATGGTTTGGGAAAGCTCCAAGCCAATGGCTCGATAGAGCTGGGCATGGTCGGCAAGCGGCAATCGGTCCACGGCGCTGATCAGGGCGCGTGCCGCGCCGGCAAGCGTGCTGCCGGTGTCGCCATCGCCTGACTTCGCGTCGAGCGCGTTGAGGTCGTTCTCGGCGGCGATCAGAACCTCGCAGCAACTGGTCAGGAGCTCCTTGGTCGGCTTGTGCGTCGAGGGCATCGGAACGGCAGGCGTCAGGCCGTCCGGAAGCGCCTCAATCGCGACCTGGCCCAGCCGGCAGACCCGCGGCCATGCCGCCAGCGGCGTGTGCTGCTTGAGCAGGGCGATCTCGGCATCGTCGGCAGGATAGGCTGAAATCGAGAAGCCATGCATATCGAGAGATGTCATCATGGCCGCCGGCCCGATGATATGGGTTATCCGCTCGCCAATCGCTGACCGCCGGATTTCGTTGAGGATGATCGACATCTCGATGACCGACGTGCCGCCGAGATTGTTGACCATAGCGACATGCGGCTTTTCTTCCATTGCAGTTGACAGGCGCTCGACCATGGCAGCGACAGCTTCGCTCGCCCCCTTGAACTCGACCTGTTCAACCCCGGCTTCACCGTGGATGCCAAGCCCAAGCTCGGCCATGCCGGGCGGGATGCGATCCTCCTTTGGCGAACCTGGGATGGTGCAGGTGTTTAGCGACATGCCGATGCTTTTTGTCTTTGACACGACCTTGCGCGCGGCCGCGGCGACATGCGCCAGGTCGGCACCATTCTCGGCCAGCGCGCCGGCTATCTTGTGCACGAAAAGCGTGCCGGCGACGCCGCGGGCTTGGGGCAAGTCGGGCAACGCCACGTCATCGGCGACGATGACCATCTCGACATTCAAGCCAAACTGGCGAGCTCGTTCGGCCGCCAGCCCGAAATTCAATCGGTCACCGGTATAATTCTTGACGATGAGCAGGCAGCCGGACGATCCTGTCACGGCAAGGATGCCTGCCAGTACCGCGTCGACTGTCGGCGAGGCGAAGATGTCGCCGCACACCGCAGCCGTCAGCATCCCTTCCCCGACGAAACCCGCATGTGCCGGTTCGTGGCCCGATCCGCCTCCCGAGATCAACGCAACCCTGGACTTGTCCCAGTCATTGCGTACGACCACCCGTATATGCGGATAGCCGTCGAGCCGCGCCAGCTTGCCGCCAGACGCCGCGACCAGACCATCGACGGCTTCGGTGACGATGCTTTCTTTGGTGTTGATGAACTGGGCCATGTTTTTGCGGGAGAATGCTGGCGGCGGCGCTTCATCCTCCCCGCCCTTCACCGTGACTGCATTGCTGCCAGTCTTTTGCATAATGGCGGCCAGCGCATCGCCGCCGCGCTTCTCGTCGGTCGGGATGAAGCAGCGTTCAGTCCACCTTATCCTACTACCGGATTCAGGTTAACAGCTCAGCCTGTCTCATGCCGGCCAAGAGGCAAAAACAACACGATGCGCTGCGCCTCCCAATGCTCCACCGGGTCGCGCTTGAATCCGCTCTTGGCAAACTGGTGCC
>Ga0209930_1005322_pt1 | contig 10592 bp, 23 predicted proteins | sample ThiBiot_500_biof_2_FD_183948 | JGI IMG/M metagenome (GOLD analysis project Ga0209930, IMG submission 183948) | Wastewater bioreactor microbial communities from Cape Town, South Africa - Thiocy_cont_500_biof (SPAdes) | ecosystem: Engineered > Bioreactor > Thiocyanate-remediating >... | reverse complement strand
CCATCGTGGATCAGGAGATCTCGAGTTCTACAATCCTCAAGGCATTGCGATCGACAAGCATCATCGTCGCATCGTCATCGTCGACAGCAACAATCGATTGGTGTTCTTGTCGTCGATCGATCTCTCGTTCTTATTCTCGATCGGCCAGCGAGGATCTCAACCTGGCGAGTTCCTCCGACCATCAGGCATTGCGATCGACGATGATCGACATCGAATCATCGTCACTGATACCGGCAATGCTCGAGTGCAAGTATTGTCGTCGATCGATGGCTCGTTCTTGCTCGAGTTCGGCTCTCTTGGCAATCAACCATGCCAGTTCAATTATGCTTCTGGAGTGTCCATCGATAATCAAGGCCGAATCATCGTCGCTGACGCCTTCAACTATCGATTGCAATCGTTCACTCACGAAGGCCATCACATCTCGTCCTTCGATTGTGGTCGCGAGAATCCATCTGCCGTTGCGTTCCACGAGCATCGAGGTCTCATCGCCTTCACGGCAGGCAATCGAGTGCATGTGATTGGAGCCAATCAATGGCTTGCCGACACGTTCGCATGGCGACCAGATCGTCATCGACATGCACCATCATGGATGAAGCAAGCAGTCTTGACGATGACGATGATTCGATCGTTGGTCGATGAGTGCTCGGCGATGTCGATGATTCCGAACGAGCTGCTGTTCGAGATCTTCTCGTATCTCGAACCTCCAAAGCTCGATATTCTTGTTGGCAAGCATCAAGTGCAGCAGCACCAACGACAACCCGATGTGTCGACCAGCACAGCCACGTCGCGGCCATGCGATCCACCGAAAATGAAGGCCAAGAAGTGCGCCATGATGTGACGATACTATCCTGCACCTCCTCTTCTTCATCATCATCACGGTCATCATTCTCATCGTGCACCTCACTCACTCACAATCAATCGATCAATCAATCAATCATCCAATGGTCTTGATGAAGGAATGATTGATAAGTCGTGTGCAATCTTGAACGAGATATCAATCAAGGCCTCTCTCTCTCTCTCTGTCTCACAAATGCGTTGCTCAACATGAGTCTTGTTCTCTCTCATCAATCATTGTATCAATCTCAATCAACTCTCTTTCCAATACCAATACCAATACCAATACCAAGACCAAGAGAAGAAGAAGGTTCAAGAATGATGATGAAGATCAAGAAGAGGCTCGTGTGAGTGAGGGAGTGGTTGGTTGAGGGAGGGAGGTGCTGTTCTTTGTTCCTTCATCGATTGGTTCTTGTTGCTTCTTGTTGCTCGTTGCTTGCTTGCTTGCTTGGTGTCTCTCTCGTGTCTCGTGTCTCGTGTGAGAGAGAGCTTCAAATCTTCATCTCTTTGGGTTTGAGCAGTTTGGAGCTTGGATCTCTTTGTCGTTGTGAGAGAGAGAGAGAGAGAGATTGAAGAGGAAGAGATGGAAGACGATACTCTTGATCGTGATGCTCGAATCAAGCTCTCGATCGGCACCAAGAAAGCAGGCGATGCTGATGGCATGTTCTACTGCCCTGCAGGCTTGGCGTTCGACCATCATCGAGGTCTCTTGCTCGTCTCAGACAGCGGAAATCATCGAGTGCAAGTATTCTCGTGCGATGATGATGATGGCGGATCGTTCGTGTCCAAGTTCGGCGAGGAAGGCAACCAACCAGGCCAGTTCTACTATCCATGGGGCCTTGCGATCGATCACGATCATGATCGCATGCTCATCGTTGATTTTAATAATCATCGAGTACAATCATGGTCATTGAGCGAGCAATCGTTCTTGTCGTGCATCGGCCATCGTGGATCAGGAGATCTCGAGTTCCACAGTCCTCAAGGCATTGCGATCGACAAGCATCATCGTCGCATCGTCATCTCCGATTACAACAACAATCGATTGGTGTTCTTGTCGTCGATCGATCTCTCGCTCTTGTTCTCGATCGGCAAGCATGGATCTCGACCTGGCGAGTTCCATTCTCCAACAGGCATTGCGATCGACGATGATCGACATCGAATCATCGTCTGTGATGCCGACAATCATCGAGTGCAAGTATTGTCGTTGATCGATGGCTCGTTCTTGCTCGAGTTCGGCTCCAAAGGCAATCAACCATGCCACCTCAACGATCCGCATGGAGTGTGCATCGATATTCAAGGCCGAATCATCGTCGCCGACACCAGCAACAATCGATTGCAATCGTTCACTCACGAAGGCCATCACATCTCATCCTTCGATTGTGGCTCCGAGTATCCATATGGAGTTGCGCTCGACGAGCATCGAGGTCTCATCGCCTTCACGGCAGGCAATCGAGTGCATGTGATTGGAGCCAATCAATGGCTTGCCGACACCAAGTTCGTTTGGCATCCAGATCGTCATCGATATGCACCATCATGGATGAAGCAAGCAGTGTCGACGATGACGATGATTCGATCGTTGGTCGATGAGTGCTCGGCGATGTCGATGATTCCGAACGAGCTGCTGTTCGAGATCTTCTCGCATCTTTGAGTCCTTCCAGCGTCATTGCCATGTGATCGATCTCGAAAGAGCACCAGCAACAAGAAGAAGAAGAGCACGATGATGTGACGATATGATCTCCAGCACCTCCTCTTCATCGTCATCGTCATTCTCGGTCATTCGTGCAACTCACACTCACAAGCAACCTCCATTCCAATACAAATACCAATACCAATACCAATACCAATACCAATACCAATACCAATCCAATACATCATATCTTCAATCATTCATTCGAGCAGATTTCTCAGTCGTTTTCGGTGTCGCTCTCTCTTCGCTCTTCTCTTCTTGGCCTCTTCGTCGCAGCAGCAGCAGCGCCAACGACATCCAACCTCCCGTGAGTCTCTCTGTGCGCCAGTGCGACCAGACTGATCGTTCGTTGTGCGCTCGTCATGTTCTCACTCTCGGCTGTGTTGCTCGCGGCCTTCCTGCTCTTGGTGGCTGTGATCCTCCGCGTACGTGCCACCAACACGGCTTGGCCTCGTTCGTGCGCGCGACGCAACACTCACCCACACACGCTCTCGAACCACGCGAACCACGCGCGCGCAGGTATTCGTGTACCCGCGCTTCAAGTACGCCGAGGTCGACAAGATCCCCGGTCCGCCGAAGCACTGGTTGAATGGTACCATCATTCGAGCGCCTCCGGGTCGCGGCAACCTCGACCAGCACCTCAAGAACTCGCTGACCTACGGCGGCATCGCTCGGTACGTGCCGTCGTCGTCCTCCTGCTCCACGCACTCACGAACCACGCTGCCACTGATATCGCGACGTTCGCTGGCATAGCATGTGGGCCGGTCCGTTCTTTCCGTTCATCGTCATCTATCATCCGAAGCAGGGCTCGCAGGTGCTCAAGAGCTCGCATCCCAAAGGTACCCGCGCCATCTCTCTATCGATATCTCGATCGACATCTATCTTTATCGATGGCTAATGCATCACCCTACACCAGCGACCTTGTATGAGTTCACTCGTCCGTGGCTCGGTGTCGGGCTCCTGACTGCCGCCGGCGACGAGTGGAAGCGCAAGCGCCGCATGATCACGCCGGCCTTCCACTTTGGCATCCTCAAGCGCTACCAGCACGTGTTCGCCAAGCACATCCGCGTGCTGTTCGACAAGTGGGACCGCGCCGCCGAAGCCCACCAACCGGTCGACATTGGTGACTCGATCACGCACTTGACTCTCGGTAGGTCGCGAGCTGGCGAGCTGCATCATCATCATCATCATCATCATCATCATCATCACACCCTCCGTTATCATCACTGATTCATTCATCGAATGTATTGCAGACATCATTGGCGAGTGTGCGTTCAGCCACGACATTGCCGCACAGCGCCAAGGCCGTCGCAGCGACTACGTCAACGCCATCTACGAAGCGTCGGATCTCGTGTACGCACGCACGTTCAAGCCCTTGCACGCCAACGACTGGATCTACTACAACCTGTACGTACACCGGTGATGATTCGTGCACCGCTTCGTTCCGCTCGCTGCGACTCACTCGTTCGATCCACTCGCTCGCGCAGCACGGCCGATGGCAAGCGATTCAAGCAAGTGTGCGAGCTCATCCATTCGGTATGGCACGCTCCTCATCTCGTGCTCCTGAATCAGCATCAGCATCTTGACGGATTTGCGAGTTGTTGCGTGAGAGCAGCTGCCCAAGAAGGTGATCCATGAGCGCCGAGAGGCGTTGGAGGCGCGCTGCCGCAACGAGGGCTACAGCTCGATCGAGGAGATGCTCGAGTCGACCGACCAGAAGCTCGACTTCCTCGACATTCTGCTGTGTGCCACGGGAGCCGACGGGCAGCCGCTGCCGTACCAGGAGATCCTCGACGAGGTCAACACCTTCATGGTAGGCTGCACACTGGCACTCGCTGCTGCTGCTGATGCCACGATTCCAAGATGGCAGCTCATCGAATCATGCGTGTAGTTTGAGGGCCATGACACGACGAGCGCCGGTCTCTTGTGGTCGTTGTACCTGATCTCGTCGCATCCCGAGGTCGAGCAGCAGGTGGTCGAGGAGATCCGCGAGGCGTTCGCCGGCTCGGACGAGTGCACGACCGACACATTCCCGCACCTCAAGTACACCAAAGCCGCGATCGAGGAGGCCATGCGCTTGTACCCGCCGGTGCCGGTGATTGCGCGCCAGATGGACGAGGACACCGAGATCGACGGCTACATGCTGCCCAAGGGAGTACGTGCGAGGCGCGCTCAGAGTGTGCTCGTAGGGCGCTCTCTCACTCATTCACTCGCTCGTGTACTTGAAGATCGATGTCCTTGTGCATCCGTTCATCATGCACCGTCAACCAGACGTGTGGGACAACCCCGAGGAGTACCGCCCTGAGCGCTTCACGAAAGAGAATCGCATCCGCCGCGAGGGCTACTTTGACTACGTGCCGTTCAGTGCCGGCCCTCGCAAGTACGTGTTTATCTGAAGCTCTCGCTCTCCCGCTCCTTGACTCATGAGGTTAATGTGTCCAACAGCTGTGTCGGCCAACGATTTGCTCTCAACGAGGAGCAGACGGTCGTTTCGATGATCCTGAACCGCTACCACCTCGACATTTTGCCTGATCAGAAGATCGAGGTCATGCCGACGTTGGTGTCGCGCTCGCTCAACGGCATCAAGGCCTACGTCACTAAGCGCCCGTAACGATGCCATCTTCATCCAACTCTTCACTCCTTCACGTAGTTTCTCACATACACACACTCACACACTCAGCTTTCCTTTCCTTGCGTTACGTTACATTCTCCAATTCAATCTCTCTCGCGCTATCTAAGCTCATTATTCACTCACGATCCATGATTAGGTTTGATTGATAGATTGAGATAGATTGGATTAGATAGATAGATAGATTGGTACAGCAGGGTCGTTTGAGGTGGTGGCGTTACTTTGGTGGTGATGGCGTTGGCATCGTGTGCGTGAGCGAGGGCGCTCGTTGGCTGGCGCGATGCGTGATGAGCTGCTGTACAAAGTGCACGATCTTGAGCGACAGCGTGATGAGATCGACCTCTTGGTCCTTGTAGAGGTACTGCTCGTCGAGGCTCGGCGCAAAGAGATTGGGCGCCATGACGGTGGCGAGGTTCTGCGCCGACATGCCGTTCTGGTGCGTGTGCGCCACGACGTCGCACATGAGATCGAGCAGCCACGAGAAGAGCGACTTGGCCGGCTCGTTGAGCGACTCGAAGGCCTGCACGCACTTGGCGGCGTTCTCGGACTCCATGAAGACGCCAATGTCGAGGCCGATCAGCAGCGGCGTCGGCAGCTCGCGGTACCACTCCTTGATCAAGGTGCCGAGCACATGCACGTCCTTGCACTCGTAAAAGACGTTGCGGTTCAGCTGGTCCTTGACGCTCAGCGTCTCGGTCTCGTCGGCCGCGACACTAAAGATGCGATCGGCCAGGTAGCCCTGTGCGCGCATGAACTCCTCGCGCAGCGTCAGCAGCACCGGCGGAATGATCACCGTGCCATCGGGCTTGAGGTAGCGTTCGATCGGCATGCCGAACTCGGACGACTCGCTTCGTAGCTTGACCAGAAAGAAGAACCTCCCGATGCCTGTGCTCGAGTTCGTCAGCGAGATGCTGCAGAGAGGCACACACGAACTCTCGTGGACGGACCTTCAACTTCGAGGCACAGCAACTCTCGCACAATGACCGTCGCGTGAGCGACCATCGTTACAGTGACTACCAAGTCTTCTTTCTACACATGCCACACAGCCATCCATCCACGTTGATGATGAGTCGATTGATTGCTGGCACGATTGATTGCTGACACGATTGATTGCATTTGAGACCTTCTTCAAGATGCCTTCCTCTGGATTGAACGAGAACGAGTACTCGGATGTGTTGATCGGCATGAATCGAAAGCGAGACCTTGCATGTCGTGCGTCATGTGAGCAGCAACACGAATCGATTGCTTGGGCTCGCTGGCGCCGATCGACGTACTTGCCAGTGTGCGTGATGATCGTGATCTTGTCGACCATCGGCTCATGCAACGGACAATACTCATCCACCAAGCCAAAGTCCAGCCATCGCTCAGGTACCTATCCATCGAATCGAAGTCATTGAGTTGGCTCTCTGACTCTCGAGCGAATGAACGAATCGACCTACCGTAACGTGCGTATCGGGAACGAGGCTGTTCGCACCGAACGACCGCTTGCTCTTATGCAGGAACTTGCTGAACGACGAGGCGCCGAACTTGCGCTTCTCATTCACTGCGCGAGTATGCCCATGTGCATATGAGAACGAGAACGAGAACGAGAACGAGAGAGTCACGAGATGGATATCTCGCGTGTGCGATAGCGCCATACATTCCGAGTAGAGTTGCTCGTAGGCACGAGTCAAGGCATCAGCAGCTTCAGGACGACTAGATGCGCCACATTGATGGCGATCGTTAACAACCACGCTGGTAGATGCCCTTCCACACGGCACACGAGCATCGCCACGATGATCAACGTATTCGCATACCTCAAGCTGAACATCATCGAGCGCAGCTCCTTGGTCTGCGCCGGCGATAGATCCCCACGACAGCCCCTACGCAACACCGCCGTCAGCGTCCTCACCCCATCCATGTCTCGAAGCGAGCGGCGGTGTTTTGGATGGAGTACTTGAGCAGGAGCTCCGAGTCGAACGGCACATGCAGGAAGGTATCGTCGAGCAGCGGCATCGGCGGCAGGAAGTACGCCTGCGACAAGCGTGCGTTCTCGCTCGATGCCGCCGACGGTATCTGCTCGGGTGGCGTCGGGAACATGTCCACGAGCTCCTCGAGTGACATCTTGAGGAGATTATCGAGTAACGATGGCATTATGAGGGAGGTGCGGTGTGTAGAGAGCGAGCGAGCGAATGATTGGGAGAAGGAATGTCGCTCTCAACCACACACTCACCCACGCTGATGCTGAATGGGATAGGGATTGTTGGACCTTGTTATTGTTGGTTCGCCTTGATGGCAAGATGAGAATGAGAGACCAATGAGAGAATAACTACGAGCTCGATTATCACGAGCGAGAGAGAGAGATTGAGATTGAGATTGTGGATGTGTCATAACGAATGATAACGGTGTGTGTGTGTGAGATATCACGAGAACAAGCGATGCGAAGCGATACTGGCCGGCCTGGGAGCCTTAACTTATGCATCGGTGGCGGTCGATGGCGGCGGCGAGGTTGCCAGCCGACGTGCCAAGTGGTCACTCTGCTTCGAGAACAAGCGCTCGTGAACCAATCTACTCAGAATGTCAGTCATATGCGGTAGGACGAGGAGGAGCGCGGCACTCTTCAAGACGTACGCATTGAACTGCGGCAGGAAGGAATCGATGGCCGGACACGGTGGCTCGATTGGCGGCGGCTCGATGACCGTATCGAGCTCGGGCACGCTCTCAAAGTTGCCGAGGTCGTTAATGTCCTCGAGATCGTCCTCGCTAATGTACTCGTCGAGGCCGACCGGTTCGTTGACCTCGATGCCCTGGCTCAGGAGGTACTGGATGCGGCGTTGGTAGCGCTCGATGCGCTGCTGCTGCCACTCCTCGAGGCTCTCGGCGTCTTGCATGATGGCTTCCCATTGCTCGGCTGAGGCGCCAGACACGACCTCCGAGATTGGGATCGCATGCGGTGTACGAGTGTCTCTGTGAGTGTGCGAGTGCAGTTGTGAGTAATCGTGCTAATTGACTGATTGCTTGCTTGATTGCTTGATTGATGATGAGTTGGTGGACATACCGACGAGCAAGCTCCACCAAGCTCAAGAACCAACTCATCAAACCCTCCATGGTGCCACTGTCGTTCGATGCCGCCGTGTGGAAGAAGCGATAGAGCCTCTCGGTGGCGCCCTTGAGACTCTCGACGTATTGCGCAATGAGCTCCTTGGGGTCGGTGGTGCGCTGCTCGGCGACCGTGAGTATCGAGCTGAGAATGTCCTTGACGTCCGAGATGAGCGACGGCAGGTCGGCCGTCTGGTAGAGCTCGACGAGCGGCACGTAAAACACCGACACCAGCTCCTTGAGGATGGCGATCACCTCGTCGTTGCCGTAGAACTCGACTAGCTTGCGCATGTCGGCCTGGCGGATCTCGGCCAGCAGCAGCGTGTGCAGCGAGTGGATCTGCGCGTCGTCGAGCGAGCGCAGGATGCTCTGCGCCTGCAACGGCGGCTCGAAGCGCGGGTCGCACAGCACCATGGCGAGCACGGCCGACTTGTCCGAGTCGGCGCTCGGCAGCTCGGTGTCCGGATGCGAGACGTACTGCGCGATGCGGTCGCACACCTGCTTGTTGCGAATCGCGTTGCGCAGCTCCTTGATGCCCTGCTCGGTCATGGCCGGGTCCTTGATGTACACCTCGGCGATCATGCGCTGCGCGAGGTTCTTGCCGAGCATCTTGGTGAGAAAGATGTCGGCCACGCCCTTGAGCAGCTTGACGGGATTGGCGAGGCGCAAGACGGCCTTGATCGGAGTGAAGGGCATCAAGGTGTACATTCGCTTGAGTGATCCAAGGTTCTACAAATGTGTGTGTGTGTGTGAGAGTCAGTCACAATTGAATCATGTTGGCAATGGCAATGGTGTGATGGTAGAGGAACCTTTTCGCTGTCGACATCAGCATGCAAGTAGATGAACAACTGATGGGCGGCAATCAACTGGCCGTAGTGGATCAGGTGCTTGATGTTGTCCGGCAGATCGGCCATGTTGGGCGTGGTCTTGATCAAGGGATAGAGCGTGTCGATCGAGTCTATCATGATAACACACGCACACAATCGCGAGAGTCACGTCTCAATACACTGCATTGGCTCTGTCTCTCGCTCGAGAACAGAAGGGCATCACATCACTCTCGCGTACTATTCTCTCGATGTCCGAGGAAGAACTGGCGCACGAGATCCATGGCCTCGTCGTAGTGTCGCTGTGCGTCCTCTGCAATCTGCGCTCGTTTGCGATCGAGCTCGTCCTCGGCCGCCGTCTTCTCGACTTGATTGTCGTAGAGGAAGCTGTGGAGCTCGGGAGAGGATCGAACATCCGGCTACCCATTCATCAGCATCATTAGAATCGTGCGTGAGAGAGTGTGAGTGATGACGCTCTCACTTCATGTGTGTGCGTGCCGTCTGCACATGTATGCGGCACGCACATGACAGTGCACCAAGAGCTGGAGGTATCGATTCAACTCACGTCGGCGTCGCTCCTTGAACTCGGCGTCCTGCGTGCGAAGCCGATGTTTGCCGGGCAACGCAGGCAGAGCGACCTTGGGGTACTTGGACCGCAACGTGCCATGGAGATCGACAAAGTTCTGGTACCGCTGCAACACGCGACTGACGATCTCGTTGTTGCTCGTGATCTCGATCACAAACGTCTGTCGTCATTATCATGATCAATAATCATTTGGTCATCGTGGTGCTCATAGTCGTCAGCATTGAGCCAGACCTCAGTCAGCTCGCAGCAACCAGCGACATACAGTGAGCGGCTTGCCATTCTCGATAATGTCACGCGCTGCCGTGATGCTGGCGCTCCAATCATCGGTCGACGACAAGGACGATATCGAGGGCGACGAGCTCGACGTGCTGGCATCGGCGGCGGCGGCCGCAGCCTCGGCATCGACCTGCGCCTTGATCTTGGCAAAGTCGATCTGCTTGGCCTTGATGGGCGTGTGCGTGGCACGCAGCACGTTCTTGAAGAAGATGACGATGATACGCTCGATACGCTGCACCATGCGGTCCATGCGCGTCTCTTGTCCGCGTACTTCGGCCTTGCTAATGTTCATCTGTTCGACGCGAGCGTGTGCGCAATCGCATTGATCAATGAGAGAGATGCGATATCTCTCTCTCTCTCTGTCTGTCTCACGCAAGACAGTATACCTCATGAGTGAGCGTCGTCAGGCGCTCGAGCTTGAACCAGAACTCATCAGGCTTGTTGGCCAACCACGGGAAGCGAACCACCAAGGTCTCGAACACATACTCGAGGAACGGCGTGTCGGCCAAGAGCGCGAGCGACGGCTTGGTGCGGAAGGTCGCGATCTCGGCCTTGACGACCTTGGAGATGAGGTAGCGCAACACCAGTATCTCCTGTTCACTCGTGAGCAGGCCACTGGATGGGAGTGGAGGTGGCAGTGCCGGAGGAGTGGCGATTGTTGCATCCATATGAGAGAGA
>Ga0209930_1005320_pt1 | contig 10595 bp, 8 predicted proteins | sample ThiBiot_500_biof_2_FD_183948 | JGI IMG/M metagenome (GOLD analysis project Ga0209930, IMG submission 183948) | Wastewater bioreactor microbial communities from Cape Town, South Africa - Thiocy_cont_500_biof (SPAdes) | ecosystem: Engineered > Bioreactor > Thiocyanate-remediating >... | reverse complement strand
GAAGAGTTTCACCATCTCCGCGCGCGTCTTGAAATAGTGCTCCTCGGTCAGCCGGCGGCGGTTGTCCTGTCCGATCACGGCGCCTTCGGCGATGCAGATCAGGGCGTCATGTGCCTCATAATCCTCGCGTTTCGCGAAATAGGCCTCGTTGGTCGCGACCAGCGGCAGGCCGCGCGCATAGGCGAGGTCGAGGAGGTGCGGCTCCGCTGCTTCCTCTGCCGGCAGCCCGTGGCGCTGCAGCTCGACATAGAGGTGATCCGGAAAGAGCGCCGCGAGCCGGTCCAGCCGCTCGGCGGCAAGCTCCGCCTGTCCGGCGATGATGGCGCGGTCGATGGGGCCGGACGGCCCGCCGGTCAGCGCGATCAGGCCCTCGCTCCGGCCTTCGAGCGCAGCAACGGCAAGGTTCGGGCGCACGCCCGGCTCGCTCTGCATGAACGAGTCCGAAACCAGGCGGACGAGATTCCAGTAGCCGGCTTCGCTGGCCGCGATCAGCACGACATCGTTCAGGTGTTTCGTGCGCAGGCCGTTCTGGCCGCGGTCGGAAACGTCGCCGAAATCGATCGCGACCTGGCAGCCGATGATCGGCTGGATGCCGCCCTCGGCGACCTTGGCGGCATATTCCAGCGCGCCATAGAGGTTGCCGGTATCGGCAATGCCGAGCGCCGGCATGCGGTCTGCCGTCGCCAGCTTCACCAGGACTTTCAGGGGCAGCGCCCCTTCCAGCAGCGAAAAGGCGGAATGCACCCGCAGGTGCACGAAGCCGACTTCATCGGCGATACGACTCATGGCGCGATCCTCATCGCGCCGAATGTGGGCGAGCGCAGCTCCCAAGTCCATGAGCGCGGGAGCGCTCTCCCGGCTGCTCACATGACGAACCGGACGGCCTCGGAAATCACGGCGATGGAAGCGATGAAGACGGTCACGGAGATCATGGCGGCGACGTCGCGGAGATAGCTGGTCATCGGTTGTCCCTCCTCATTTGGGACGCCGATTATGTTCTTGTTTTGTTCCGTATGTCAAGAAGCCGGAAAACGTCCGGATTCCTTGGTTAATTCCGCATGACCACGCAGGCGGCGCCGGCCTTCTGGAGACGGCCGCAGAGGGCGCCCGCCTCGCCCTGCGACTGGGCCGGCATGCGGATCTGGAACAGGGGCGCCAGGCCCCTGCTCTTGTTGACTTTCCGGACGATCATCGGCGGGTCGGAGCCGATCACGGCGGGGTAGCGGCGCTGCAGGGCGGAGTAGCTGGCGAGGGCGCGTTTCAGGGAGAAATTGCCGGCCACCTGGACGCCCCATGGAGCCCACGGCGCCTGGGGGATATCGGCGACCGGCGCCGCCCCCGCCCCGGGCTTCGCGAGCACCGCGGCGAGCTCCAGGCATGACCGCGCTTCCCGCGGGATCGCGGCGATTCCGGCGGCACCGGACTGCGGCACGCCGGCGACCAGACCGGCCCAGTCATCGGCGGCGAGACCGGTGATAGCTTGGACGTAATCGCGGGTTTCCCAAGGCAAGCCGCCATTTCCGGCGAGCCAGTCGGCGACGCGGCGCTCGCCGGCATTGTAGGCGGCCGCGGCGAGACCGAGATTGCCGAACCGATCCCGCAGTTCTTTCAAATACTTGGCCGAAGCCGGAATGGCCTGCTGCGGATCGAAGGGGTCGGCGAGCGCGCGGAGCGCGGCGGTGCCGGGCATGAATTGCGCGATGCCCTGGGCGCCCTTCGGGCTCACGGCTTCGGCCCGAAACGTGCTCTCCTTCCATATGAGACGGGTGAGAAACGCCACCGGGATGCCCTGAGACGCTGCCGATTCCTCGATGAGACCGCAGACGGTCTTCGGCGCCGCATCGGGCGCGGCGGCTTCCTCGGCAAATGCCTCCGGCGCGAGATTTATCCCCGCCATCACGACCAGCCAGGACCATGCTCTCGTCACCGGGTCTCCTCGCCGGAAAAGCGACGCCCCTTCCCTCGCCGCCAACCGCAGATGTAGCCGCTCCACCGCCGGCGGCAAGCGCGCTCAGAACTCGACCACCTTGCCGGCTTCGAGGGTGATGCGGCGGTCCATGCGGGCGGCAAGGTCGTGGTTGTGGGTGGCGATGAGCGCCGCGAGCTTGGAGGCGCGCACCAACCGGGTCAGCCCGTCGAAGACGAGGTGGGCGGTATTGGGGTCGAGGTTGCCGGTCGGCTCGTCGGCGAGGAGGATGCGCGGGCCGTTGGCGACAGCGCGGGCGATGGCGACGCGCTGCTGCTCGCCGCCCGACATCTCGGACGGGCGATGGTCGGCCCGCTCCTTCACCCGCATGTAGCCGAGGAGCTGCATGCCGCGCTGGGCGGCGAGCGGCCGCGCCAGCCCGCGGATGAGCTGCGGCATCATCACGTTCTCCAGCGCCGAGAATTCCGGCAGGAGGTGATGGAACTGGTAGACGAAGCCGATCTGCACGCGGCGGATGGCGGTGCGCTCGCTCTCCGAGAGCTTGCCCGCCGCGCGCCCGCCGACCTGCACCTCGCCGCCGTCCGGATGCTCGAGCAGCCCGGCAATGTGGAGGAGCGTCGACTTGCCGGCGCCCGACGGCGCCACCAGGGCGACGAGCTCGCCCGGATAGATCTCGAGGTCGGCCTGGTCGAGGACCGTCAGCCGGCCCGCGCCGTGGCCATAGTGGCGCTCGACCCGGTCGAGCTTGAGAGCGGGCGCCTGGCGCGGGGCGCCGCTGCGGGCGGGCGGAGCCTCGCTCATTCGTAGCGCAGCGCCTCGACCGGATCGAGCCGCGCCGCCCGCCAGGCGGGGACGATGGTGGCTAGGAAGGAAAGCGCCAGCGACAGGACGAGCACCGTGATGGTTTCGCGCGCATTCATGTCGGCGGGAAGCTGGCTGAGGAAATAGAGCTCGGGCGAGAAGACCTGGGTCGAGGTCAGCCGCGAGATGAACTGGCGGATGGACTCGATGTTGAGGCAGACAAGGATGCCGATGACGAAGCCGAGGATCGTGCCGATCGTGCCGATCGAGGCGCCGGCGATGAAGAAGACGCGGAGGATCGCGCCGCGCGTCGCCCCCATGGTTCGGAGGATGGCGATGTCGTGGCCCTTGTCCTTCACCAGCATGGTGAGGCCGCTGATGATGTTGAGCGCCGCCACCAGCACGATCAGGAAGAGGATGAAGAACATCACGTTTCGCTCGACCTCGAGGGCCGAGAAGAAGGTGGTGTTGCGCTGCTGCCAGTCGGTGAGCATCACCTGTTGGCCGGCCGCCTGCTCGATGAGCGGGCGGAGCTGGTTCACCGCGTCGGCACTGTCGAGATAGACCTCGATGGCGCTCGCCTCGTCGTCGAGGTTGAAATAGGCCTGCGCCTCGGCAAAGGGCATGAAGACGAAGGTCGAATCGTATTCCGACATGCCGATCTCGAAGATCGCCGTGACGGGATAGGACTTCACGCGCGGCGTGACGCCGAGCGGCGTGACGCTGCCGCGCGGCGAGACCAGCGTGACGCGCCCGCCGATGGTGATGCCGAGCGCCTCCGCCAGCCGCGTGCCGATCGCGACGCCGCCGGACTCGGCGAAGTTCTCCAGCGTGCCCATCTTCACGTTGCTGGCAATGCCGCGGATATGCGGCAGGTCCTGGTCCCGGATGCCGCGGATGAGGACGCCGTTGGCGGTGCTGTCGCCGCTGGCGAGCGCCTGCCCTTCGACGAGGGGGATGGCGGAGGCGACGCCCGGCACCTTGGCGATGCGGTCGGCGACGCCGGCATAGTCGGTGAGCTTGCCCTCGACGGGCTGCACGATGAAGTGGCCGTTGAGGCCGAGGATCTTGTCGATGAGCTGCTCGCGGAAGCCGTTCATCACGGCCATGACGATGATCAGCGTAGCGACGCCGATCATGATGCCGAAGAGCGAGAACAGCGCGATGACGAGGCCGGAGGAACGCTTCCGCCGCGGGCGCATGTAGCGCGCCGCGAGCATCCACTCGAAGCCCGCGAAGGGCCGTGTGCCGGTCGGAAGAGCCATCGTTTTCCTTGGCCAGCCAAAGCCGCCCATATTGCGGCGAATCGGGCCTCGTCCGCGGATTCTAATGCGCCGACGGAGCGCACGGAGAAGAAAGACGTGGATGGCCGACCTTGTGGCGGCCATCCACGACTTGCTTGTCTTTCCCCACCGGGGCGAGGACCTGCGTTGAGCAGGTCATGCGCCCCCTCCACCGGCTTCGCCGGTCCCCCTCCCGCTTCGCAGGGGAGGAACCAGGTCGCGTCCGTCATGAAGGAGGTCGCTCCCTGTGCAGCGGGGGACCTGTCGCCGAAAGCGACTGAAGAGGCACGGAAGGCCGCCTTCTACTTCCCCGTCACCCGCTTCACGACGGCACCGAGCGGGAGGGTCTGGCGCTCGCCGGACTGGCGGCGCTTGACCTCGGCCTCGCCGGCGGCGACGCCCTTCGGGCCGACGATGACCTGCCAGGGAAGGCCGATGAGGTCCATGGTGGCGAACTTCGCCCCGGCCCGCTCGTCGCGATCGTCGTAGAGGACGTCGAGACCGGCATTGGCGAGCTGCTCGTAGAGCGCGTCGGCGGCGGCATCGGTCGCCTTGTCGCCGGGCTTCAGGTTGATCAGGCCGACGGCGAAAGGCGCCACGCTGTCCGGCCAGATGATGCCGGCCTCGTCGTGGCTCGCCTCGATCACGGCGCCGAGGAGCCGCGACACGCCGACGCCGTAGGAGCCCATGTGGACCGGCCTGTCGGTGCCGTCGGGCCCGGTGACCTTGGCGCCCATGGGCTCGGAATACTTGGTGCCGAAATAGAAGATGTGGCCGACCTCGATGCCGCGCGCGGTGACCCGGTCTTCCTCCGGCAGCGCGTTGAAGGCGGCGGCATCGTGCTTCTCGTCGGTCGCCGCGTAGGGCGTCGTCCAGGCGTCGACGATGGGCGAGAGATCGCCGCGGAAATCGATGTCCGCCGGCGGAATCGGCATGTCGAGGAGCTTCCGCGAGCAGAAGACCTCGCTCTCGCCGGTCGAGGCGAGGATGATGAATTCATGGCTCATGTCGCCGCCGATGGGCCCGGAATCCGCGCGCATCGGGATCGCCTTCAGGCCCATGCGGTCGAAGGTGCGCAGATACGCCACGAACATGCGCTCGTAGGCCTTCCTGGCGCCCTCGTAGTCCACGTCGAAGGAATAGGCGTCCTTCATCAGGAATTCGCGCCCGCGCATGACGCCGAAGCGCGGCCGCACCTCGTCGCGGAACTTCCACTGGATATGGTAGAGGTTGAGCGGCAACTCCCGGTAGGACCGGACATAGGACCGGAAGATCTCCGTCACCATTTCCTCGTTGGTCGGCCCGTAGAGCATCTCGCGCTCGTGCCGGTCCTCGATCCGGAGCATCTCCTTGCCGTAGTCGTCGTAACGCCCGCTCTCGCGCCACAGGTCCGCCGACTGGATGGTCGGCATGAGGATCTCGATGGCGCCGGAACGGTTCTGCTCCTCGCGCACGATCTGCCCGATATTGTCGAGGACGCGCTTGCCGAGCGGCAACCAGGAGTAGATGCCGGCCGATTGCTGGCGGATGAGCCCGGCGCGCAGCATCAGGCGATGCGAGACGATTTCCGCTTCCTTGGGCGTCTCGCGAAGGATGGGCAGGAAGTAGCGGGAAAGTCGCATCAGACGAGTCCTCTTCGGCGATAGGCGCCGCAGTCAATCGACCGGGCGGCGAAAACTCAAGCCCTCTTGGCCGCTTCTTGTGCTGTCAGGCAGGAAACACATAGCGGTGCCAGCGCATATCCGGGAAAGCCGTCACACTGGAGGGTCCGCTTCTGCAAAAATTTTGAGCCCGCACCGCACAAATTGATGACAAGCCCAGTCACATTCGCTACGGTTGAAGGATAAAAAGAGGGGGCAGCAAAGGTCGAAACGACTACTGCTTCCGTATAAAGGCTATCGCGGTCTAAGTCTTGGGAGGAAGATCCCTTCGGGCGCGCCGTTCGGCTGCCGCCGCAGAGCGCCAGGTTCCAGCCAGCCGGTTGGGGTGCTCTGCACGGAGGGGAAGACGCGGAACTGCCAAAGCAAGGCCGAGAGGCCTTGCTTTTTTTATTGCCGGGCCCGGCTCACTGCGGCTTCTTCAGGAAGAGGTCGGCGAGGCTCGCGATCGACACGCCATAGACGTCGAAGAGCAGCCAGAAGCCGAGCAGCACGAAGCCCGAGACGATGGTGGTGCCGATGACCGCCTTGAGGAGGAAGGGCCGCGCGGGGGCGCTCGGCATCGTGCCCGGCACGACGTGGCCCTCTTCCGCCTGCGTGCGCGTGATGAACGGCAGGACGGTGAAGAGCATCACCCACCAGATGACGAAATAGACGGCGATCATCGAGACCCAGTTCATCTCAGGCCTGTTCCAGTTCGATCAGCGTGCCGAGGAAATCCTTCGGATGGACGAAGACGACCGGCTTGCCATGCGCCCCGATCTTGACCGAACCGAGGACGCGGGCGCCGCCCGCGGCAAGGTCGCGCGCCGCAGCCGCGACATCGGCGACCTCGTAGCAGATGTGGTGGATGCCGCCCGAGGGATTTCGTTCGAGGAAGGCGGCGATGGGCGAATTCCCGCCGAGCGGCGCGATCAGCTCGATCTTGGTGTTGGGCAATTCGATGAAGACCGTAGTGACGCCGTGGTCCGGCTGCGCGACGGGCGCGGAGACGGTGGCGCCCAGCCGATCGCGATAGAGCGCCGAAGCGGCGGCGAGGTCCGGAACCGCGATGGCGACGTGGTTGAGGCGTCCGATCATGGCTGCCGTCATAGGACGGCGACGAAGACGCTGCAAACCGGCTTCTTGCCCCAGGCTTCGGCAACCGCCGAGCGGACGGCGCGGCGGACGGCTTCGCGCACCACTTCCGGATCGCGGCGGCGGGCGCGCGGCAGGGATTCGAGCGTGCCGAGGACGGCGGCGTGGATGGCTTCCTCGAGGGGCCGCCCTGCCCCGTCGCGGATCGGGATGCCGGTCGCCGAGCTCGCCCTTGGCCGAGAGGATGACCGAGACCCCGACATGGCCGGCAAAGGCGAGGCGCCGGCGCTCGGCGATGCCCATGGCCTCGAGCCCGCCGATCAGCGTGCCGTCGCGGTAGAGGCGCTCGACCTCGACGTGATCGACCACTTCCGGGCGGCCGGGCGCCAGCCGCAGCATGGCGCCGTCGGCGATGACGCGCACCTCGGGCACACCGAGGCCGCGGGCGAGCTCGGCATGCGCGGCAAGGTGCATCGGCTCGCCATGGACGGGCACGGCCACCTGCGGGCGGACCCAGGAATACATCTCGCGCAGCTCGTCGCGCCGCGGGTGGCCGGAGACGTGGACCAGCCCGTCATGATCGGTGATGACCTTCACGCCGCGGCGGATGAGGCCGTTGATCAGCCGGTTGATCGGCACCTCGTTGCCGGGAATGGCGCGGGAGGAGAAGACGACGGTGTCACCGGGGTCGAGGTCGACGGCCTTGTGGTCCTCCTCGACGATGCGGGCGAGCGCGGCACGCGGCTCACCCTGGCTGCCGGTGAGGAGGAGCACCACGCGGTGGCGCGGCAGGTGGGCGAAGTCGTCCTGGTCGAGGAAGGGCGGCAGGCCGTCGAGGTAGCCGAGCTCGCCGGCGACATCGATGGCGCGGCTCATGGCACGGCCGACGACGACCACCTCGCGGCGCGCCGCCGCGGCGGCGAGCGCGATCGAGCGGGTGCGCCCGACATTGGAGGCGAAGGTGGTGAAGGCGATGCGCTGCTTCGCCGCGCCGACGATCTCGGCGAGCGACGCCGCGACCTCGGTCTCGCTCGGCGACCGGCCCTCGCGCATGGCGTTGGTGGAATCACAGACGAGCGCCAGCACGCCTTCGTCGCCGATCGCCTTCAGGCGGGCGGCGTCGGTGGGAAGGCCAAGGACGGGCGTATCGTCGAGCTTCCAGTCGCCGGTATGGATCACGGTGCCGAGCGGCGTGCGGATGGCGAGCGCGTTCGATTCCGGGATCGAGTGGGCGACGTTGATGTATTCGACGTTGAACGGGCCGAGGTCGAAGGGCTCGCCGGGCTTCACCAGCGTGATCGGCACGTCGCCGCCGGGATCGCTGGCGCGCTTCGCCTCGAACAGGCCCTTGGTGAAGGCGGTGGCATAGACCGGCACGCGGAGCCGCGGCCACAGGTCGAGGAGCGCGCCGAAATGGTCCTCGTGGGCGTGGGTGATGAGGATGCCGGCAATGTTGCCGCGCTCCTCCTCGAGATAGGAGACGTCGGGCAGGATGACGTCGGCGCCGGGCAGGTCCGGGCCGGCAAAGGCGATGCCGAGATCGACCACCAGCCAGGTGCGGTCGCGCTCCGGGCCGTAGCCGTAGAGGCCGAGGTTCATGCCGATCTCGCCGACGCCGCCGATGGGCATGAAGACGAGCTGGTCGCGGCGTCCGGGCGGCGGCATGGTCATCGCGCGGTCGCCGCCCCGCCGAGATGGACCTCTCCGGCGCTGATCGTGCGCTCGCCGCCGTCGGCGGCGCGGATGACGAGGCGCCCCTCTCCGTCGATGGTCTCGAAGGTGCCGGAGAGGACGTCCCTGCCGACACGCACGGATACCGGCTTGCCGATGCCGGCGGCGCGCTCCAGCCAGACGCGGCGGAGCGCGGGGAAGCCCCTGCCCTCGTCCCAGGCGGCGGCGACGCCGGCCCAGGCCTCGGCGAGCGGCAGGAAGAGGTCGGCGGCGGTGACGGCGATGCCGAGATCGGCGAGCGCCATGGCAGGGTAAGGCAGGCCGGCCGGCGCACCGACGACGTTCACTCCGATGCCGACCGCAACTGCCACGCGTCCGTCCCCCCGAATCTCGGCCTCAAGCAGGATACCGGCCAGCTTGCGCCCGTCGAGGAGAACGTCGTTCGGCCATTTCAGGCGGAGCCGCTCCGGCGCGACCGGCGCGACCTTCCGCACCGCCTCGTCGAGGCAGAGGCCGGCGACGAAGCCGAGGGTGGCGGCCGTCTCGGGCTTGACGGGCACGACGGAGAGGATGGTGGCGGCAAGGTTGCCGCGCGGCGTCTGCCAGGCGCTGTTGCGGCGCCCCTTGCCGGCGCTCTGGTGGTCGCTGACCACCCAGAGCCGGCCGGCATCACCGGTGCGGGCAGCGGCAAGCGCCTCGGCATTGGTGGAGCCGACGCTCTCACGCGCATCGAGCCGGTAGCCCGCGGCAATGGCCTTCGGCCCGAGGGCGAAGGTCATCGGCAGCTAGAACAGCGTCTTGGCGGCGAGCTCGGCGGCACTGCCGATCGGGCCGGCAATGACCACGAACACGATCATGAAGATGCCGCTGAGGCCGAGCACCGCGCCGAGCTCCGGCGCCACCGGATCGAGCTTCGGCGCCGGATCGTCGAAATACATGATCTTGACGATGCGGAGGTAGTAGTAGGCGCCGACCACGCTCGCCAGCACGCCGATGACGGCGAGCGCATAGAGGCCCGCCTGGACGGCGGCGATGAAGACGTAGAACTTGGCGAAGAAGCCGGCGAGCGGCGGGATGCCGGCGAGCGAAAAGAGCAGCATGGCCAGCATGAAGGCCATGAGCGGATGGGTCTTCGCGAGGCCGGCGAGATCGTTGATGCCCTCGACCATCACGCCCTGGCGCTTCATGGCGAGGATGGCGACGAACGTGCCGATCGCCATCACCATGTAGATCAGCATGTAGAGGATGGTGCCCTGGACGCCGGTCGCGGTGCCGGCCGCGAGCCCGACCAGGGCGTAGCCCATGTGCCCGATGGCGGAATAGGCCATCATGCGCTTGATGTTCTGCTGGCCGATGGCGGCAAAGGCGCCGAGCACCATCGAGGCAATGGAGATGAAGACGATCACCTGCTGCCAGTCATGGGTGATCGGCGCGAAAGGCACCACGATGGCGCGGATGAAGAGCGCCATGGCCGCGAGCTTCGGCGCCCCCGCGAGGAAAGCGGTGACCGCGGTCGGCGAGCCCTCATAGACGTCCGGCGTCCACATGTGGAAGGGCACCGCCGATACCTTGAAGGCGAGCCCGACGATGAGGAAGACGAGGCCGAAGACCAGGCCGACGGACGGCGCCTCGCCGTGCAGCGCCGCGGCGATGCCGGAAAAGGTCACCTGACCGGTGAAGCCGTAGATCAGCGAGGCACCGTAGAGGAGCATGCCCGAGGCGAGCGCGCCGAGGACGAAATACTTGAGGCCCGCCTCGGTCGAGCGCACCGACTTCCGGCTGAAGGCCGTGAGAACGTAGAGCGCCAGTGAATGCAGCTCGATGCCGATATAGGCGGCGATCAGGTCGTTCGCCGAGATCATCAGCAGCATGCCGAGCGTGGCGATCAGGATGAGCACCGGATATTCGAAGCTGTCGATCTTCTGCGCCCGCAGGAAGCCGACCGAAACGATGATCGCCACCGCCGAGCCGATGAGCGCCAGCAGCTTCATCAGCCGGGCGAAGCCGTCGAGGATGAAGGATCCGCTGAAGGCGACGCCGCTTGCCGGCGAGAGGACCAGCACCACGCCGGAGATCACGATGGTGACCACGGCGAGGCCGGTGACCAGGGCGGTCGCGCGCTGGCCGGCGACGGCGCCGACAAGAAGCAGCACCAAAATGCCGATGGCGAGGATGATC
>Ga0209930_1005316_pt1 | contig 10603 bp, 9 predicted proteins | sample ThiBiot_500_biof_2_FD_183948 | JGI IMG/M metagenome (GOLD analysis project Ga0209930, IMG submission 183948) | Wastewater bioreactor microbial communities from Cape Town, South Africa - Thiocy_cont_500_biof (SPAdes) | ecosystem: Engineered > Bioreactor > Thiocyanate-remediating >... | reverse complement strand
TTCTGCTCCTGGAATTCGGCAACCTTTTCGGAAGCGCCCTTGAGGCCTTCCTCGTAGCTGGTTACCGCCTTTGCATCGGATGACATGAGCGGTTTTCCTCCCCATGGCGGGTGCGTGCGCACCCGGCGTTCGCGTGTGCCGATGCAAGGGCGGAACCTGACGCTCCGCCCTTGCATTCACATCCTGTCAGCCTTCGCCTGCGCGGCGGGCGATCAGCCCCAGCACTTGTCCTTGCCGGCCTTGGTGTCGATCGAATCGACGCCGGAAGCGGGCTTGTCGGTGATCAGCGTGGTGCCGGTGTCGAAGAAGTCCTTGCCGGGGGTCGGGGCAGGCTTTTCGCCACTGTCGGCAAACTTCTTGATCGCCTCGATGCCGAGCGAAGCCATCAGCAGCGGATATTGCTGCGAGGTGGCGCCGATGACGCCGTCGGCGACGTTCTTCACACCGGGGCAACCGCCGTCGATGGAGACGATCAGCGTGTCCTTTTCCTTGCCCACGGCCTTCAGCGCCTCATAGGCGCCGGCGGCGGCCGGCTCGTTGATGGTGTAGACCAGATTGATGTCGCCATCCTTGGCGAGCAGGGTTTCCATGGCCTTCAGGCCGCCTTCCTCGTTGCCGGCGGTGACTTCATGGCCGACGATGCGCGGGTCGGTCTCATCGCCCCACTTGTTGGGATCGCCGAGCTCGATGCCAAAGCCCTTGAGGAAGCCCTGGTCGCGCAGCACGTCGACCGATGGCTGGGAGATGGAGAGATCGAGCATGGCGATCTTGGCGGCGGACGCCTTGTCGCCCATGGTCGCCTTGGCCCACTGACCGATCAGTTCGCCGGCCTTGAAATTGTCGGTGGCAAAGGTGGCGTCGGCGGCATTGGCCGGGTCGAGCGGCGTATCGAGGGCGATGACCAGGATACCGGCGTCACGGGCTGATTTGACCGAGTCGACGATCGCCTTGGTGTCGGAAGCGGTGATCAGGATACCCTTGGCGCCATCGGCGATGCAGGCCTCGATAGCCGCGACCTGGCTTTCATGGTCGCCATCGATCTTGCCGGCATAGGTCTTCAGGTTGATGCCCATTTCCTTGGCCTTGGCGGTCGCGCCTTCCTTCATCTTGACGAAGAAGGGATTGGTGTCCGTCTTGGTGATCAGGCAGGCGGAAACATCGGCGGCCTGAGCCGGCGCGGAAAAGACGACGCCCAGCGACAGGGCAGCAAAAGCGGCCGACAACAGCGATTTCTTCATGAACTCCTCCCGAGAGTTGCAGATGCGGAACGACATGTTCCGCCAAGGACATTTTGTGGGTGAGGCCTGTCTGGAGGGGCTTTGCGGGCCCTCCTCCAAAGGCCGTCGATGCACTTTACGGTGGATATTTAGACACGACGTCTCAGGCCTGTCAATAAATAAATCCAGTTGAATTAATAATTCGATCTGGCATTCTGGCGTCAGCGTGGCTAGGAAAGGAACCAGTCGCCGCAGGGGAGGAAACCCGCATGCCCATTCCGGAGGATGGAGGAGCCGTCTCCTCAGCGTTGCCGGCCGCCGAGCCGTCCGGAGGCGCAAACCAGACGCGCGTGCGCGCCTATAACGAACGTCTTGTGCTGTCGCTGGTGCGCCGCCACGGCAGCCAGTCGAAGGCCGAGATCACCAGGCGCACCGGGCTTTCGGCGCAGACCGTGTCGGTCATCATGCGCTCGCTCGAAAAGGACGGATTGCTCCGTCGCGGCGCACCGGTGCGCGGGCGGGTCGGCCAGCCCTCGACGCCGCTGCATCTCAATCCCGACGCCGTCTTCTCCTTCGGCCTGAAGATCGGCCGGCGCAGTGCCGATCTGGTGCTGATGGATTTCGTCGGCCATATCCGCAAGCACCGGCGGCGCACCTATCCCTTCCCGCTGCCGCGCGACATCATCGCCTTCCTGCAGAGCGCGCTTTCCGAAATCAGCGCCGAACTGACGCCCGCCGAGCGTGGCCGCATCGCCGGCCTTGGCATCGCCGCCCCCTTCGAATTGTGGAACTGGGCCGAGCAGGTCGGCGCGCCGCGCGGCACCATGGATGCCTGGCGCTCCTTCGACCTGCAGGCCGAAGTCGCCGCCCTCGTTCCCTATCCGGTGCATCTGCAGAACGACGCCACCAGCGCCTGCGGCGCCGAACTGGTGTTCGGCGCCGGCCCCGCTTATCCGGATTTCATCTATTTCTTCGTCGGTTCGTTCATCGGCGGCGGCATCGTCTTGAATTCGGCGCTGTTCGTCGGGCGCACCGGCATGGCCGGTTCGGTCGGCTCGCTGCCGGTGCGCAACCGCAACGGCGAAACCCGCCAGCTTCTGGAAATCGCCTCGATCTTCGTGCTCGAGGACATGCTGCGCGCCGACAACATCGATCCGCAACCTCTATGGTATTCCGCCGACGAATGGATCGATTTCGGCGCGCCGCTGGAGCGCTGGATCCAGGAGACGGCCGCCGCGCTGGCGCAGGCGATCCTCTCGGCCGCCTCGATCATCGATTTTTCCGCAGCGATCATCGACGGCGGCTTTCCCGCCTGGGTGCGGCAGCGGCTGGTGGCGGCGACGATTGCAGCGGTCGGGCGCATGGACCTTCAGGGCATTCCGATGCCGGAGCTGCGGGAGGGTACGGTCGGCGCCCAGGCGCGGGCCATCGGCGGCGCCAGCCTGCCGATCTTCGCCCGCTACCTCATCGATCAGAACGTGCTGTTCAAGGCCGTGGAGGCCGCCGACGCCGAATAGCAGGCGGCATCTTCAAAAAAAATTCCGTTGCAACCGGCGCGCGCCTCGGCAAAAATCGCCGGATTACCTGCGGCACCGGATCGAACCCCATGAGCGACACGAGCAAAAGCGCGGCCTTCTGGCGCTCCTTTCCGATCTTCGAGGAATTCGACACGGAAACGATCGCGGCCATCGCCGACATCGCAACCCATCGCAAATGGCCGGCGGGCACGGTGATCTTCCAGCGCGGCGACGAAGGAAACTATATGCTCGCCATCGCCAGCGGCCGGGTCAAGCTGTCGCTGATCTCTCCGCAAGGCAAGGAACTGGCCATCCGCCACATGGAGCCCGGCACCATTCTCGGCGAGATGGCGATCCTCGACGGCGAGCCGCGTTCGGCCGACGCCACCACCGTGACCGCCACCGAAGGCTATGTGCTGGCCAAGCGCGACCTACTGCCGATCATCACCACCCGGCCCGGCACCGCGGAAACCGTGATCCGCTTTCTGTGCGCCCGCATCCGCGAGACGACGGAGCGGCTGGAAACCATGGCGCTCTACGATCTCGATTCCCGCGTCGCCCGCTTCTTCCTTGCCACGTTGCGGCAAATCCACGGCCATGAGTTGCCCGACCAGGCCAACCTGCAGCTTTCGCTGAGCCAGACCGAGATTGCCGCCATCGTCGGCTGCAGTCGACCGAAGATGAATCGCGCCCTTGCCTCGCTCGAAGACGCCGGCGCCATCACCCGCCGCGACGGCATCGTCGGCTGCGACATCGGCAGGCTGGTCCGCATCGCCGAACCACTGGACGACTGAAGCATTTCCGGAGGGAAAACCACCTTACGGTTTGGCCCGCGTGCTGGGATCCCCTTTCCCTCAATTCCTTAAAAAGCATGAACGGATGTATCCCCGGGAACTTCGCGGGACATTGATGCGTTGTTAACTCGAACCAGAAAAGGTCGAGGGAGAAAGACCATGTCTGCCGCACCTGCCCATGACAACTCGCATTGGAAGGCCAGCATCATGCGCGCCGCTGGCGCGGGCGCATTGGTGGCGGCGCTCGGGCTTGCGCTGCCGGCGCAAGCCGCATCGCCTTCGCAGGACAATTGCGACCGGCTGGCCGGCAGCCAGTACGACACCTCCCGCAACATGGCCTTCGCGCCGGTGCGGGAAGCCGGCCTGAAGGGCACCAATAGCCAGGCGATCGCCGCATGCCGCGCAGCGCTCGATGAAACCAATGCACCGCGTTTCGCCTTCCAGCTCGGCCGCGCCCTTGACGGCGCCGGCGACACGGCGGACGCCATGAACGCCTTCGATCAGGCCTCGCAGCGCGGCTATGCCATCGCCAAGGTGCATCTCGGTATGTCGCTGGGCGAGCTCGGCGAGGAAGAAGCGGCTTTCGCCCTGTTCCGCCAGGCCGCCGATGCCGGCAATGCGCTCGGCGCCTATAATGTCGGCGTGCTCTATCGCGACGGCGCCGGCACGGCCCAGAACACGGCTGAAGCCGTCCGCTGGTTCACCGCCGCCTGGACCAAGGGTTATGCCGCCGCCGGCTTCAATCTCGGCGTTCTCTACGACGAGGGCCAGCTCGTGCCGCAGGACAATGGCCGCGCCATGGAATGGTACAAGCGCGCCGCCGCCAAGGGCCAGGTCGACGCCATGGTCAATCTGGCGCTGATGTATGAAGGCGGCCAGGGCACGACGAGCGATCTCACCGCCGCCGCCAACTGGTACGGTCGCGCCGCCAAGCTGGGCGACGGCTTTGCCGAAGACCGCCTGAAGCTGGTCAACGAGGCTCTGGCAACGGCTCAGGCCAAGCCCCTGCCCGCGGCCGTCGATCGCAGCATCGTCACCGCCAGCACCGCGCTCTAAAGTCAAAGGCCGCCATGGAGATCATGGCGGCCTTTGACTTTATTTCTGCCTTACTTGCGCGGCTCGGGGATGTCGCCCGCCGAGGGACCCCAGACGTCGGTCAGCGCAAATCCTTCCGCCATGGGATCGGCCGGGTCGAGCGCCACCTGATGCAGGCCGAAGGTGAAGCCGCGGCCGGCGATGGTCGGGATGATCGCCGGCTTGCCGGCGACCGTGGTTTCGGCCGAGAGCCCGACCTCGAATTCCGAGCCGATGATCGAGCGCGAAATCAGGGTATCCCCGACCGTCGCCTGGCCGCGCGCATGCAGCGTCGCCAGATTGGCGGAACTGCCGGTGCCGCAGGGCGAGCGGTCGACGCGGCCCGGCCACATCGTCGTGCAGGTGCGCATGGAACCATCTTCGTCACGGCCACGGAACATCACGTAGGCGACGCCGGAAATCGCCGGAATCTCGGGATGCACGACCGAGATGGTGCGGTTGACGATCTCCTTGAGGATCATGCCGGCCTTGACCAGCGCGGCAGCATGGCTGGGGGCGATGGTCAGGCCCACCTGATCGGCATCGACCAGCAGGTAGAAAATGCCGCCATAGCAGATATCGCCGGTGATCCTGCCCCATTCGGGCGTGTCGAGCTCGACATCGAGCTGGTGGACGAAGGCGGGAACCATCGTCAGCTTGACCTTTTCGCAGCGCCCGTCGCGGCAGGTTGCAACCGCCTTCACCAGGCCGGCGGCGGTTTCCAGCGTCACCACGGTTTCCGGCTCCTTCATCTCGACGATGCCGGCCTCGAGCAGCGCGGTGGTGGCGCAGATCGAATTCGAGCCGGAGCTGGCATGAGCCTGGTCCGGCTGCAGGATGACGAAGGCGGTATCGGCATCGGGATGCTTGGGCGGCAAGAGCAGGTTGACCGAACCCATCGGCGTGCCGCGCGGCTCCAGCACCAGGAAGCGACGCAACGCATCGCCCTTCGGATCGGTGTTCAGCCAGTGCAGTTGTTCCGCCACGGTATTGCCGGGAATTTTCGGCACGCCGCCGATCGCCACCCGGCCGATCTCACCCTCGGCATGGACATCCAGAAGCTGGATCGTGCGTTTCCATCTCATCCTTCGTTCTCCCGTCAGGGCGGCGCCGGCCGCCGGCATATTCGTCGCTCCGAGCTGATATATCAGATCGCCGTCATTGCCTACCGCTTTTTGCGCCTGAAGACGTGGCGCAAGGTCACGCGTGGCCGCGCGGCTTGCGGTCAGCGGCGTCCGTCGCAGGCGTCGGCGCGGCCCTTGTCGCGGATGGCGAAGCAGGCGGAATTGACCGTCCCCGCCCGGCGCGGCAAGGCCTCTTCGGCGGTTTCTCCGACCGAGACCCCCACCGTATCGACCGAGGTCAGCGTATTGCCGACCGAGGCGCCGAGGCGTTCGACCTGCCGGCCGTAGTTGCGGCGCGTGCGCGGATCGAAGACGGCGATCGGGGTGGAAACGGCGACGCTCGCCGCATTGCCGACCGTCTGCGCCGCCCCCAGCGCCACCGAGCCGACGGCTTCACCCAGCCCGACCTCGCTATCGGTGATCGTCTGGCCGGCCACCAGCCGGCTGCCGATCAGCTTCACGACATCGGGGCTTTCGGCGAACTTGCCATGATTGAGCTTGTCGCCGGATTTCAGCTTGGTCAGATCGATGACGGTGATGCCCGCCCGCTCCAGCGCCGAGCGATAGGGCTCGATCGACGGATCGATCTGGCCGAGCCGGTCGATATTGCCGGAAATACGGCGCGACAGCAGCAGCGCCCGGTCATCCTGCGAAACGAAGATGGTGAAATGCGGCCCCTTGCCCTGGAATGCGGCGATCTGCTGGCCGAAGACATCGACATCGAGATCGGGCGACGCCAGGATCACATTGCCGATCTTGGCCGAGACCCGGCCGTCGCGGATCGCCATCTGCCGGAGCGCCTCGACCGCAAGCCAGGTGCCCATCGAATGGGCCATGACGGTGATTTCGCCGACCGCAGGATCGTCAGCGGCGAGTTGCAGTAGTTCCTCCAGCGCGTCGCGGGAGTAATTGGTGCTTTCCTTGTCGTAGTTATAGTCAAAAATGCTGGCGCGCGACGGCCAGGTGAAGACCACGGGCGCAACATCGGCGCCGCTGTCATGGACGATCTGCGCGAAGCGATAGACCGCTTCCTCATAGCGATTGTTGAAGCCGTGGACGAAGATCATCATCCGGCGATTCCTGGGCAGGTGCTGCTTCAGCCAGCTTCTGCCGCCCTGGGCCTTGTCGATCGTATCGACGCTGACGGTGGTGAAATCCTTGAGCGGATCGCCCGGCAGTTTCTGCGGCCATTGCACTTGGCCGATCTCGCGATTGCCCTTGGGCGGGATCGACACCTTGACCGCGTCAAGGCGCAGGCCCGTGCCGCGCTCGCCGGAAAACAGGATGGCCGGATCCTCGGACGGCGCCCGCGTCGTCGCCACCAGCATGTCGACGCTGGAGGTGCCGGGCAGGCTGACGCCAGTCGGCGTCATCACCCCGATCGGCCGGCCGCCGCAGCCTGACAACCCCAGCACGGGGACGAGCAGGGCCACAACGCATTGCTTGCGGAGACGTTGCAGAGCGAGTGACAGCACGGAGTTACTCCACTTAAGCGATAGGCCCATAGTCTTAGCTGTGAGCCGCCGCCTTTTCCAGCGCCTTGCGCCGTCGCGGACGCAGCGAAGCGGAGGGCGTTGCATTCCTGCTGCACAGGTAGGAGCGTGGCGGCGCACCGAGCATGCGCTTGAACATGGTGGTGAAGGCCGGCACGCTTTCATAACCCGCCTCCAGCGCCACATGGGTGATCGGCCGCCCGGCCGCCAGTTTCGGAAGGCTGGAAAAGACGCTGGCCTGCTGGCGCCAGGTGGCGAAGCTGAGGCCCGTTTCCTGACGGAAGAAGCGGGTGAAGCTGCGCCGGCTCATCGCCAGGGCATTCGCCCAATCGTCGATGCGCGCATCCGGGGCGGGATCGGCGAGATAGCGCCGGCAGAGCGCCGACAGCCGCTCGTCGGCCGGAAACGGCAGGCCGAGCGGACGCTCGCACAGGCTTTCCATCTCCGCCAGCAGCAGCGCATGCACCAGCACCGCCTTGCCTTCGCCGGGCGGGATATCGCCGAATTTCACCGCCTCGACCAGCAGGCTGCGGGCGAGATCGGTCACCGCCAGCACCTTTGGCACCGCATGTTGCGCCCGCTCCGGGCGCGGCGAGATGTAGACCGAGCGCATGACGACATCGCTCAGCATCTCCACGGTATGATCAAGCCCCTGCGGGATCAAAAGCGCGTGGCCGGGCGGGATCATCCAGCGGCCCTTCCGGGTGCCGACGAGCACCACGCCCTCATGGACACACAGGATCTGCGTGCGCCGGTGCTGGTGCAGCGGCACGCGGTAGCCGCCCGGCGCCTGACTGCTGTTGACCAGCACGTCTGCATCGGAGCTCTCCATGCGCGCCAGCGCACGAAAATGGTTCTCGTCGAGTGCCGAGAGGAGCTTCGGCGCCAGCTTTTCCATGGTTTGGCCCAATCGCGAAAGAATTGGACCACAACACAAAAGCAGGCCAGAGACAAGCCGGATACAAGCGCAAACGGACACAATCCGCCTTCCCGCAGCAGCCCACGCATTCTCAGGATGACGTGGTCAGCGCTGCATTTTTCCATTCGAACAGGCGGATCGACGGAGGACATGTCATGGCGGCGATTACGGGCAACGAGGCCCGCTTCGAAAAAACCACCTTTTCCATTCTCGTGGCGGTCAGCGTCTGCCACATGCTCAACGACGTCATGCAATCGCTGCTCGCATCGCTCTATCCGATGCTGAAGGAGAATTACCAGCTCGATTTCGTGCAAATCGGCCTGCTGACGATGACCTTCCAGATCACCGCCTCGCTGCTGCAGCCGGTGGTCGGCATCGTCACCGATCGCTGGCCGATGCCGTTTTCGCTGCCGGTCGGCATGGCGAGCACGATGATCGGGCTGATTCTGCTGGGCTCCGCCCATAGTTTCCCGATGTTGCTGTTCGCCGCGAGCCTCATCGGCTTCGGGTCGGCGATCTTCCATCCGGAATCCTCGCGCGTGGCGCGGCTTGCCTCGGGCGGGCGCCATGGCCTGGCGCAATCGCTGTTCCAGGTCGGCGGCAATGCCGGCTCGGCCATCGGGCCGCTGCTCGCCGCCTTCGTGGTGCTGCCGCTCGGCCAGCATTCCGTCGCCTGGTTCTCGGCCATCGCCATGCTCGGCATGGTCATCCTGACCTGGGTCGGGCGCTGGTATGCCGCCCATCGCCGCGCCAACGCCTCGAAGAAGGCGCCCAGCCGCACCCTGCCGCTGCCACAGAGCAAGGTGGCGATCGCCTTTGCCATCCTCGTGCTGCTGACGGCGACGAAGAACGTCTACATGTCCAGCCTGTCGAGCTACTTCACCTTCTATGTCATCGACAAGTTCGCGCTGTCGGTGCGTGATGCGCAGTTGATGCTGTTCCTGTTCCTTGGCTCGGCGGCAATCGGCACCTTCCTCGGCGGGCCCATAGGCGACCGCTACGGAGCGCGCTTCGTCATCTGGTTCTCGATCCTCGGCGTCATCCCCTTCGCGCTGATGCTGCCCTATGCCAACCTCACCTGGACCATCGTGCTGGTGGTGCTGATCGGGCTGATCTTCGCCTCCGCCTTCTCGGCCATTGTCGTCTTCGCACAGGAACTGGTGCCCGGCCGCGTCGGCATGATCGCCGGCATCTTCTTCGGTTTCGCCTTCGGTTTCGGCGGTCTGGGCGCAGCGGCACTCGGCGGCTTCGCCGATACGCACGGCATCGACTTCGTCTACCGCTTGTGCTCCTACCTGCCCCTGCTCGGCCTGCTGACCATCTTGCTGCCGCGCATCCCCGGGCATCGCTGAACCGCCAAGACCGGCCAAACGAAAAACCCCGCCGGGCGATCCCGGCGGGGTTTTTAGATGTGTAAACGCTTCAGTGCTTCACCCGATCCGCTTCAGGAAGCCGTCGGGAGCAACGGTGATCTGCAACTTGTCCTGCATGGTCCGATCGATTTCGAATTCGGGATGGGACTTCAGGAATTCCCAGACCGCGGTCTTGGGATTGGCGCCCTTATTCCAGGGGCGATCAGGATACATGTCCCTCGGCAAATCTTCCACAATCGTATCGAAAACGACGCAGTAGCTGCCGGCGGTCACCAAGGGAGAATAAGCTTCCAGTTCGGCCAGGACATGATCGTGGGTGTGATTACTGTCCAGGCAGACGAGCACACGCTGGAATGGAGCGGAAAACGCACGGACCTGGCTTACGATATCATCGGCGATGCTCGAACCTTGGAGCATGGTGATACGGTTCGACATCGGATGCGCCTCGATCGCCGCACGATTGTGCGCGCGAATGTCGATATCGATGCCGAGCACCTTTCTGCGCGGCTCCAGCACATCCATTGTGGTGCGGCTTTCGATAGCATCGGCCATGTCGAGCAAAGCCAGAAGGGATGCGCTGAGAATCAGGGACCCACCATGGGCTATGCCGGTCTCGATAATGAGATCCGGGCGGGTTTTCCAGACGATCTCCTGCATGGCCATGATATCTTGCGGATATTGGATGATGGGCCGTCCCATCCAGAAATAATTGTAGGAATACTGGAGCTCGATCGAACGCCGCAGAAAACCGGCGGTCAATTCCTGCATTTCGGCGTCCGCGCCTATATGCGTTACACGATCTGCGGCTTCAGCTTCGAAAGGGGTCGGGTTGCTCATGTCAGTTCCATATTCGCGGGAGTTGGCAATGCATCATTTGGGGAAAAGCGAAACACTTTCGGCCTCAAGCAGCCGTTCGGGCCGGTGCCCTGTCGATGGTGATGTAGGTCAGCCGGTTTTGCGAGATCGCCCGGACCTCGTCCAGATAGTTGGAGTTCACCACATAAATCGGCGTGCCTGTTTCAAGTGTCGGCAATATCTCCGCCGGCGAACGCACCTGCAATCCAGTCGCCGCCAGGAAAAGGCCCTGCTTGG
>Ga0209930_1005315_pt1 | contig 10604 bp, 17 predicted proteins | sample ThiBiot_500_biof_2_FD_183948 | JGI IMG/M metagenome (GOLD analysis project Ga0209930, IMG submission 183948) | Wastewater bioreactor microbial communities from Cape Town, South Africa - Thiocy_cont_500_biof (SPAdes) | ecosystem: Engineered > Bioreactor > Thiocyanate-remediating >... | reverse complement strand
GTCGAGTTCTCGAGAGGCATTGTGCATTGGGGAGGAGTCGTAGTATGGTTCGCTCGTTCTCAGCCAGTTGCTTTGTTTGTGTGTATGTCCATACAGGCCAGCGGCAAAGGGTTCATTGCAATGAGTGTGGACCACAAGCCAAAGCTAGTCGTCGACACCAATGGCAATGTCGGCATCGGTACCGAGAATCCGCGCTGCAAGCTCCACGTCGAAGGCCAGATCAAGTCGGGCCAGAGCTTCGTCGCCACGAGCCCCGAGAACCTCGACATTGTGCGAGGAGGCTTCTCGTGTCGTACGGCTGACCCCAATGTCGGGCCTGGATACTCGGTACGGCAGCGCGTGCCGTTCGTCCGCTGCGTGACGCTCGCTGACGCCGATCGATGAATGACATTAGGTGTCTTGCTTCGACAATGGCATGTATGAGATCAAGTTCACGCCCGCGTTCTCCAAGCGCCCGAGCGTCTTCGCCGTGCAGCACGTGACTGGCGAAACGCCAACGCTGATACCACTGGGATACGTCGACGCCACCAAGTTTGGCTTCTTCGAAGTATCGCACAAGCCAGAAGTACGCGCGCTGTTGTCCGTGCGGAGCGCCGCAGCCAGCGCTGTGGGCGCGCCTGTATGCATACGGGAGTACTCACATGACGGCGGACCAATGTGACGCAGGTTTGGGTGGAGTTCCTTGCCATGGGCCCACACTGAGCCAACCACGCATCGCTGTGCTGTTGTTGTTGTTGTTGTACACTACTATACTCACTACTTCGCCGCGACCTTCATCAAGCCAGCACTCTCGTCACTTCAGGAACGGGTGTCTCTTCCTTGCATCGTTGTATGATTTACTATCATTTGTCAGCTTGCCGGCTGGCCTTCCACGCAAGAGCCTGTATGCGACACAACGCCACAACGAGTGAGGCGACGCACAGCGATAGACGCTTGGCGTGGTTCGTACCGGAGCAAACGAAGGGTCGATCGCGAGAGCAGATTGGATGGCCTTGAGAGCGTGCGCTTGATTGCCTTGCTCGGCTTCAAGCGTGGCGAGATGCACGCACGCCATGCACACTTGCTCCTTCTCGCCAGAGTACGGGACGCCATGATCGACCACAGCACTGTAGTCCTGGATGGCGCCAGCACGGTCGCCGATCGCGCGGTAGGCGGAGGCGCGGTTGAAGCGCACGCGAGCCGCCATGTCAGGCGTGATGGCCGGCATGGTGAGCGCCGTCGTGTAGTCCTTGATGGCCTTCTCGAACTCGTTTCGAATGCCAAACAGCGTGCCGCGGTTGCACAGTGCTTCGAGGTTCTCGGGCTCGAGGTCGATGACGCGCGAGAGGTCCTTGACGGCGCGGAGCGACAGCGCCTCGTCCTGCTCGCGCTGCTGCTTCGTGAGCACGAAGAGTGACTTGCCGGCGTGCTGTGCGTTGGTGTGCGAGAGCAGCGAGAGAATCGCCATGGCGCGATTGAACGAGTTGCGCGGGTTGCACGGCTCCATCTCGATGGCGTTGTTCAAGTCGTCGATCGCGGCCTCGAACTCGCCGACGGCCATGAGGGAGATGGCGCGGTTCGAGAGAATGCCCGGGCCGCCTGGCTCACAGCAGCCAGTCAACGCCGGACACGCACGTAACACAATCACACACTCATGTGAGCGAGCTGCCCGTACGTGTCGTTAGCGATAGCGCTTGGCCATAGGCAGCGATTGCGTCGCGGTGGCGCCCAAGCCGCTGCAGAATGTGCGCGCGGTCGAACGCGAGATTGACGTCCGACGGTGCGAGAGCCAGAGCTGGTTGCAACCAGCGCATGCTTCAGTGAGGATTTCGTGACCATCGCGGAGGCACGCACGCACGCACGCAGGCGTACCGGCTTCAAAGTCAGCGAGCGCCTCGGGGAGGCGGCCAATGCGGCCATAGAGCGTGGCACGTGCGCGCAGGTTGTCGGCATCCGTTCGGTCGAGCTCGACCGCCTTGCTGAGGTCCCGCTCAGCATCGCGGCTCTGCCGACGCACCATGTCGTAAAGGATGCCGCGGCGGCGATAGATATGGCAGCGCCTGTGGCATGCACGGCACGCACTGTGGTCAGTGATGCTGCCCCGCTGCCGAAGCTGATGCTGCTGCTGCTGTACTCGTACCCACTGCGGTTTGAGCTCGATCGCCTTGCCGTACAAGTCGATAGCCACATCAAACTATAGACCAGCCCATCGGATCCGGTGGGTTGCATTGCGTTGGATTGCGTGGAGTAGCATGAGTGAGAGAGCGTGAGGTGATTGATATCGGCAGCGCACGTGTGGGCGCCACTCGCGCGGTACCTCGCAGCGGTTCTGGGCGGCGTCTGCATCCAGCATCGCTTGGTCAGCGGCCTCAACTTGTTGTGGAATATCGTTGGCGGTGATGGGCGGCGCCGAGCTCCAGTCGAGGTACGAGCCCAGGTAGTTGACGGCGCGCAGGCCCAGGTGCGCGGCCACGGCGGCCGCCATGGCCGAGCGCCGCCCGCTGCGGCAGTAGAACACCACCTGCTCGCCAGCCTGCGGCGGCGGCGGCGCCACTCCCACGATGCGGCGCCACTCGCCGGCATCCCGCAGCACGGACTCGATCTGCCCCAGCGGCACGTTGACGGCGGTCGGGATGGCACCTGCGCGGAACTCGTCGGGCTCGCGCACGTCGATCAGCAGCGGGCGCGCCGAGCGCTGCTGCAACAGCCGCGCCAATGCCGCCTTGTCGATCTCGCTCACGCTCGAGGCCAGGCGCCGACCGCTCGATGCACGGCTGAGTGCCAAGACGCGAGGGAACAACGACAATAACCGAAGCATTGTGGAGGCGCGTGCGCGACGGGGCGATGACGACGATGGCGATGACGAGGTCGGCGTCGCTGTCGTTGTCGTTGTCGTTGTTGTTGTCGTTGCTGCCTCGCGCCGTCGCCATCGTCGTCGCCGTCTCGTCATCCAGGCGCAGCTGGCACCTTGGCCATGGAGATCTACTCGTTGTACATTATCAACAAGAGCGGCGGCCTGATATTCCACGAGGTACGTGGTGCTCGTGTACTCTCGTGAGCTTCCCTGCGCGCTCTGACGCGCGCCACGGTCGCAGAGCTTCTCGCCCGACGCGCCCAATCTCTCCAACAACGACCACCTGCGGCTGGGCTCGACCTTCCATGGGTACGAGCGTGGCGATGGATCGCTCGCTCGTTCTTGCGTCCCCACGACTGATCAAGCAGCATGACGCAGCTTGCACACGATCGCCGCCAACCTGTCGGTGTTCGGTCGCTCGGGCGGCATCGAGGTGCTGCACACCGACACCTTTCGCCTCGAGTGCTTCCAGAGCCCGACCGGTACGTGGCGACGGCGGGCACGCGTGTGCTCGAGCTCCTCGCGAGTACTCACGGAATTCGTGTACGCGTTGTTTGGTTGGTTGGTTGGCTCGCTGGCTCGCTCGCTCGCGCAGGCGTCAAGTTCTTCGTGACAGCCGACCGCAACCACCAGCACCTGGAGCAGACGCTGCGCGCCATCTACGAGCTCTACAGCGACTACGTGCTGAAGAACCCCTTCTACGAGCTCGACCAGCCGATCCGCTGCGAGCGCTTCCAGCAGAGTCTGCAGGCGCTCATCAGCCGCTCGCGCGAGTAGCGCCTTGTACAGTTGACCTCGCAGACCTCACCGACCATTGCAGTAGATGATATGATATGATATGCTATGCTAATGTGTCGTGTACTCGCGCGCGTGCGAGCTGCTCTCATCGTCGCGGCGTCTGCCACAGATGCACGACGCCGTCTTCTCCAGACGACGCCAACAGTGCCGAGTCGGGCGACCACGAGAGCGAGGTGATGGAGGCGCCGTGGTGCGCGTCGGGCACCTGTTCGAGCGCTGTGCCATCGGGCAGCGAGTAGAACAGCAGCGCGCGGCCGTCGCTCACCACGACCGTCGTCTGGTCGGGAGTGATTGCGACGTGCGACAGTACTGGCTTGCCGTCGACCACCACGGTCTTGAGGCAGCGCGCGTCTTCGCTGAGATGGTACTTGACTGCAGTCAAGGTTTCGGTCAGAAAGGAGGCGGAGTGCGAGTGGCGCGCGCGAGTGAGCGGTCGCAATGCCGTGCGTACCGTCAATGTTCCACAGCTTCCACGAGCCATCCTTCGAGGCCGTCACGGCACGCGTCGAGTTGTGGTTGATGGCAATAGCGTGCACCGAGGCCTTGTGGCCATCACGGCACAACAGGGCCGCCTTGCTCGTACCGCTGATGGCACCGTCCTTGGTGCGATCGATGGCCCACAGCTGGCGTCGACGGTAGCGGGTCAGCAGCAACAGCGGATGCAGCAGCAGGAGGAAGGGGCATGCGAGCAACGTACTCGCAAGTCGCTACTGAAGGTGCCGACGCCAATGAAGCGATTGTCGGGCGAGAGAGCCAGCGAGTAGTTGCGCATCTGGTTGGTGTTGATCGAGGCCACGAGCTCGCCCGTGCGCGATGTGATGTTGACTACCTTCTCTGCGGAGCGCCGAACGTCAGCAGCACGTTACAGGTGGCCCACGCGCGAGCGCGAGGCACACGTACGATCGGCACACGAGATGGCGTACTGGCCATCAGTCGTACACGCGAAGCCGACGAGCGAGGCGCCAGGCGCGTGTCGGAGCGGCACGCTCTTGAGCAGCACCGTGCCCTTGTCATCCTTGCTGTGCTGCTCATCGTGATGCGCACACAATGAAGCGAGAGCGAGAGCGAGAGAGCCGCATTCCGTCAGAATCGATGCGTTGCCTGCTATCGGCAACGAGAGCCGCACACCTTCTCCTGCACGGCGAACTGCAGCAGCGAGAGCTTGGACGAGGCGCCGAGCAGCACCGAGCCGTCGGCATTGAATGCGAGCGCCGTGCAATGGCCTCCGTCGTCCATGTTGATGCGCTGGTTGCTGCAACGAGCGAGAATGATTCAGCTGCCATCGACGGGCACCACGAGCCGCGCCGCCCCGTACCGGCGGTCAGTGGACAGAAGCGTCTGGCCGCTCCAGATGCGCACCGTGCGGTCGAGCGACGACGTGGCGACCAGGTGCACGCGCGCCGACGCTGGCGTGAAGGCCACGCTCGTGACGGCGTCAGTGTGCTCACTCAAGCTGCTGCGCCACAGCGGGTGCTCGTGCTTCGAACGGCCACGCATGCGGCCGCCGGAAGCCTCGTGCTTGCTCGCCTTGGGTTGCGCCGCGCGAGCAGCACCAGCCGCGGGCTTCGACGGCTTGGCGGCTGCTTGCTTCGCAGGCGGCGCTGCCGTGGCAGGGGCAGCATTGGCTTGGCGGCGGCGCAGCAACAGCACAACAACGATGGCCACCACGGCCACCGCCAAGCCGATCCAGGTAGTGGCGTCGATCGCGGTCATTACGAACAGTGGCCGCGGCTCCGGCAGCAGCAGCGATGCGAAGATGACACGAGGACTACGAACGAAGAGGAGCGAGAGAGAGCGCGATCCGCCGCTGTTCTTCTTCTTCTTCGCGTCGTCGTCGTCGTGTCCGCGCGTGCTCGCTCTGCTCTCGCTCTCGCGCTCTCCGTCCGCCATGCGATACGACCTCGATCGAGCTTGGCTCGTTGTCGCCGTGGCATGCGCCATGGTCGTTGCTGCTCTTGCCAACTGCCCGCAGGTGGAGCGCGTGGATGAGGACGATTTGGACCGCTACGGCGTCGTGGTGGACCTCGGCAGCAGCGGCAGCCGGCTGTACATCTACACGTGGCGCGAGGGCGACCACACGCTGTCGCGCGAGGAGAACCGCCGCCAGCGCCTCGTCAAGCCTGCGCCCCTCAAGGGTACGTGGCTTATCTCTCGTGCGTGTACCCATGTGCCGCGCCATGCATTAAGCAGGCGGCGTGTGTAGGGCCACCGTTCTACTCGTGCGTACAGCGGCCGGGCGTGGGGGCGCTGCACGAGACGCCCGCCGAGGCCGGGCCCTCGCTGCGCGACATGCTCGACTGGGCGCAAGAGCACTTGCCACCAGCCAAGCGTGCCGAGACGCCGTTGTACTTGTACGCGACCGCCGGCCTGCGGTTGCTGCCGCCCGACAAGCAGGACCAGGTGCGCTTGCTCGCGGTGTGTCGCGCTGCTGCCTCACACTCACTCTCTCTCTCTCTTTCTCTTGCTCCGTGCGTCGTGCGTGGTGCGAATGTTTGCGTGCGTGATATCGTGCATGCTACGGCGTGTGCCGCGTACAGATACTGGATTCGATCCGTGAGGAGGGTACGACATGCGCAGGCGCAGTTCGTGATGCGCGACGTGGCTCGGTGCGCTGATTCCGTCGCTTTGCACGCACCACGCCCGCCCGCAGCGCACAAGACCGAGTTCATGTTCGTCGACGACTGGTGCCGCGTCATCTCGGGTCGTGAGGAAGCTGTGTTCGGTTGGGTGGCAGCACAGCAGCTGTTCATCCTCGCAGCCGATGACCTCGATGTACGTCGCGCGGCCAGCTCGCTGCCACCCAGCATCGCTCACGCTCTCACCGCGCGCCACGAGTGCAGAGCTTCTTGGCCAAGCGCGAGACGGCTGGCTTGATGGACATGGGAGGAGCCAGTGTCGAGCTGTCGTTCGTGCCATCGAAGCCCGAGCCGCGTGCATACGATGAGCTGTGGCACTACTTCTCCGAGGTGCCGCTCATGGACTTCAACACGACGGTCTACACGTACAGCTACCTCGGTCTCGGCATCGTTGAGGCGCGCAAGGAGTACCGCACTCGGCTGGCGACCAAGTTCTTTGCCGAACACCCCAACTCCCGTACGACCACCACATAAGCACTCACGCCCGAGAGAGCCCGCGAGAGAGAGAGAGAGAGAGAGAGCTCACCGTGCGGCGTTGGTGTCGCAGATAACTTGGACATTGTGCTCGATCCATGCTTGCCGCAAGGAGCCGAGGCGGCCGCGACGACCGAGCACAAAAAGACGGCCATACTACGCGGCACCGGCGATCCCGAGGAGTGCACCAAGCTGGTGAGCGAGGTCGTGTCCAAGCCAACGTGCGAGTGGGACCATTGCGGCATGCAGGCTGTCTACCAACCGGAGCTCAACATGGTATCAATCTCGATAGCCATCCATCCTCTGGAGCTCGTGCATCACTCACTCACTCACTCACTCTCTCTCTCTCTCTCTCGCGTACTCCTTTGCGCAGGATATTCCGTACATGGCGATGGACCACTTTACGCGCGTGGCCGAGTTCTTTCGAATTCCGTCGCTCGGCGCTCCGTTGGTGCTGCTCGAGACTGCGGCGCTCGACTTTTGTGCCAAGACCTGGGAGCAGCAGCACGCCGAGTTCGGCGAGCTCGAGCAGCCCATGTTCCCGGTCGAGAACTACTGCTTCGAGGGCCTCTATTGCTATCAGATGCTCACGCGCGGCTTCGGCTTCCACCCGCAGGCCAAGAACGTGCTGTTCGAGGAGCACATCAACGGCGCCGCTGTCACGTGGGCTCTCGGAGTCATGGTGCTCGAGCGCGACAAGCACCTAGACCTCTTCCTGTCGCTGCAGTCGTCGTACCTCGAGGACCGCTACGAGGAGGTGCTCGACACGCCTGACTCTGATGCCGGCGTGCTGGCGATCGCCGTCGTCGAGATCAGCGTTGGCAGTGCGGTCGTGGTGCTGCTTGGCGCTGCTGTGGTCGCCTTTGCGCTGTACCACATTCGCTTCTCGCCAAAGCAGCGCGGCGCCGACACCACCGACACTACGAAGCCGTCAGGCGACACGGAGGAAGCAGGTGGAGGAGGAGGCTCTGCCGTTCCCGCCACCACCTCCTCGGCCTCTGCCATGCCAAGTGAGAAGGAAGAATAGCGCTGCAGCCGAGCACACGCGCATCAAGAATTGATGGAGGATGCAGCGAGTATTGACTGTATTGTATGAAGACCGTTATCGTTTGTAACAAATGTGATGGAGCGAGCGGTGAGCATAACGCGGCTCAATGGTGAGTGAGCGAGTGGGTAAGAGAGAGCGAGCGAGAGAGAGAGAGACAGAGAGAGAGAGAGAGAGAGAGAGCGTCTCGACGCTGTGCGATGGATGGGTCTTGCGAGCCGCGGCAAGGAGGCAGTAGGAGGAGGTTAGATGCGAATCTGGTAGTCGCCCGACTGCGTTATGTATCGCACCCACGGCAGCGCTTGGTATCCGCTTCGCTCAATGATCTTGAGGTATCGCACTTGGATTCCAGACACGGTAAAGTAGGGAATCTCGAACTTGACAGTGACTGGCGGTCGCTCTTCGGCAGTCTCGGCTATTATCGCGTAAGGCATCAATGCGAGGATGAGACACGAAAGTGGTTGGTGCGGAGTGGCATGGTGCGTACCATCATTGATCGACGGCAAGCCAAAGTGTGCGCGCATCAAGTACTCCTTGCGGCCTTGGAATTGGCGGATCTGCCAGATGATGGCATCCTTCTCGGGCGCGTACGTGACCTTGCCGATGCTGGCCTTGAACTTGGGCGAGTCAACATCGCTCGGCACCGGAATGATGATCTCGACGTTGTTGGCCGTGGAGCGTTGCTTGAATTGTGAGCGAGCCTACGGAGCCAAATCGAGCGAGCAAGGGCACTGCGTGTCAGAAGTCTGCGAAAGCAAGCGAACAAAGCAAGCGTACCTTGATCATGTACTCGACACGCGAATGCTGATGCTTATCGATGACGGCTTCGACCCAGATCAGGGGCTTGATTTGTGTGTTCAAGCGGTAGGTCATGAGCTCGAACTCACCATCAGGCGGAATGAAGGCGATCGTGCGGTCGTTCTCGAAACGAGTCAGGCGCACGCACTGGTGAAAGTTGACGTCCTCCATCTCGATGGCACGAGTGCGGTTCGCGCCAGCTAAGCGCCCGCACACAAGAAGACGAGAGACCACAGAGTCAGGCAAGGCACACGCAGAAGCCGAGAGGTCATGTGCACGGCAGCTCCGTACCAGTGCTCTCAAACTGCACGCGGTCGTTGAGACCGAGGCGCAGCTCCGGCATGCCGCTGAGGAACGACTTCATCTTGATGGCGCCGACAATCTCGGAGCGCAGTACCGTGCCGTTGGTGTTGACCTGTAGAAGCGAGACCGAGCGCCGTGAGTGAGTTCGTTGTACGCATAGTCACATACACGCGCACAGATACACGCGCAGATACGCGGAGGCTGCCGAGTCGAGGCAGCGAGCGCGTACGACGTACCAGCAGGTTGACGCTCTCCATCACGTCCAAGAAGACCTCGTTCTTGCGGTGCTTGATGTTCTCGCTGCGCCACGAGACGGCGTTTGTGAGCGCTGGAGGCGGGCGCACCTCCTCCTCGAGCTTGTGGCCCTCCTGCGTGATGTACTCCTGCAGGATCTTGGACTCGGTGGTCTGCGGGTAGCCAAAGTCCATCATCTCGTCGAGCAGCTCGTAGATGATGACAAAGTTGTCGCGCACGCTCTCCTCCTCGAGCTCCTTGAAGTACTCCTTGAACACCTGCTCGCGCCCGCCCAGGCATGTACCACGAAAACGGTACTCGTCAGTTAGAGTGGCCCGCGCGCAAGAGTGTGAGCGAGGGAGCGAGTGAACGCACCTCGACGATGCGGTACAGGAACATGAGAATCATCGAGGCGTTGGCGTTGCGGTTCGTCACGGCCAGCACTGCCGACCGCCAATGTAAGCAACGACCACGGGTAGCACCACGCCGGCCAGCGTGTCGTAGCACGGTACGTACGGTAGACATTGTTCGACTTGATGTAGATGTACGTGATGCCATCCTCCTCGACCACCGGACGGAGGTTGACCTCGTCCTCCTCCATGATCTTGGAGATGAAGCGCTCGGCGCACGTCATAGGCACGTCGCCGCGGTAGTTGCGGGCAATGAGAATCTTGCCCTTCATGTCGAGCATGAAGATGGCCGAGCAGCCAGCGGCCATGGTGCGAGGGAGAAGAGCCGAGGCGAACAAGCAGCAGCAGCGAGAGAGAGAGAGAGAGAGCGAGAGAGGCAGCAGCACGAGAGACGAGGCAGCGAGACGAAGAAGCGAAGAAGCATCGCGCCGCCTCTTCCTCCTCTTCCTCTTGTTGTTGTTGCTGCCTCTCGATCCTCCTCCCCGACCTCCTCAACCTCCTTGCTCTCGTGCTCCCGTGCTCCCGTGCTCTCCTGTCGTCGAACGAGTGAACGAGTGAACGAGTGAACGCAAGAGAGACAAAGAACTCTCCTTCCTCTTCGAGTTCCTCGATTGATTGGCAGCATCGTGGAGAAGAGCAGAGAGGCTCACTCACTCATTCATTCACTGCCAAGATTCGACCACCAATCCACGCCAATCCACGCAACATGGCGACAGACAGCACGTTGGAGCTCGTGGTGTTCGCAGTGTCACCCTCAGACCCAACGAGAATACCGGCGATCCACCTGAACACACAACCGTACCGCTACTTTGAGGACTGCAACCATGTGCTCGATGAGGTGGCTCACACACAGGCGATGCTGCACTTCTCGGACCATGTGCGCGAGAGCATCTTGTCGCTGGCACTCGGCCACCTCCGCTCGACGGCTGATCCGTTCTCGGTGACGTTCTTGCGCACGGAGCTCGAATGGCGAGTGCAATTGCTGCCACTTGATCTCGACGATCTCGCGAGGCTGCAGGAGGAACAACAGCAACAACAACAACAGCAACAAGCGAGCACGATGCCGAGCGCCA
>Ga0209930_1005314_pt1 | contig 10610 bp, 13 predicted proteins | sample ThiBiot_500_biof_2_FD_183948 | JGI IMG/M metagenome (GOLD analysis project Ga0209930, IMG submission 183948) | Wastewater bioreactor microbial communities from Cape Town, South Africa - Thiocy_cont_500_biof (SPAdes) | ecosystem: Engineered > Bioreactor > Thiocyanate-remediating >... | reverse complement strand
AGAAGGCACAGCAGCCCCCGCCAATTGAGCAACACGCGGGACTTCTGGAACCAACCGGCTTCGGCCGGTTTTTTCATGCCCGCGCAGGACTGCGCACGAAACCGTAGCGCTGCGGCAACGCCTCGGCCCGCACCTCTTCACAGGCCGGCAACGCGCCCGCCTCCAGCGCAGCCGCGGCATCGATCATGTCCTGCGTATGGACCAGGCCCAGGCCGGAAGGCGTCGCCAGGTACAGGCGCCCCGTCTCGTCCATCAGCGCTTCGGTGATGGCCCCGGCATCCAGTTCGGCTCCTGTATGGCTGTGCATCTGCAGGCCCTCGCCATCCCAGCGCAACCGCCATATCCAGGGAGCATTCTCCAGCTCCACATACACGCGCTGGGGACCGTTCTGGAAGAACCATCGACCATCGGGCTCGGCCAGGTAGTTGCGGGCGATGAAGTCCGCCAGCTTTTCGTTGCGCACCTCCGCGCCCTTGGCTCCCGGGATTGCGCTGTCGAAAGCACCGCTGGCCTGGGCCTGTTCATCGCGCAGATACCAGCGCCCGCGCTCGTCCAGCCCCAGCCAGCCGCTGCAGGCAGGCACATGGGGCCATTTGGCCATGGCCTGCTTCACGATATCGTCCATTGCATTCATCCTTTTTCGCTGTGCGCCAGCCACTGCGTGACGGCCTGCGGCATGGCCAGTACATGTCCCGGCCAACGCCCCTGTGCAAAACCCACATGACCGCCGTGCGGCGGATGCCACAGCGTAACCCGCGGGCCGACTTCGCCTGGCGCCGGCAGGCTGTACGAAGGGACAAAGGGATCGTCCAGCGCATTGAGCAGCAGTGCAGGCACGGCAATGCTGCCCAGCAGCGGTTTGGCCGCCGCCCGATGCCAATAGTCCTGCGCATCACGAAAGCCGTGGACCGGCGCCGTGAACGCATCGTCAAACTCTCTCAGATCACGTGCACGCAGCACGGCATCACGATCGAAGAGACCGGGAAACTGCGCCCACTTGAGCAGCGCCTTGGGCACCAGGGTGCGCAGGAACATGCGCGTGTAGATCCAGCGGTTCAGCCCTTTCCCCAGCGCCGTTCCCCCGGCGGCCAGGTCCAGCGGCGCACTCACCGCCGCCAGGGCCTGCACCACCTCGGCAGCCTTGTCCGCCTGCACGCCCGCCCAGCGTGCCAGCGCATTGCCGCCCAGGGAGACACCAACCGCATGCAGCGGGCGAGAAGACCGCTCGCGCAGGCGGCGCAGTATCCAGTCCACCTCCTGCACATCGCCCGAGTGATAGGCGCGCGGCGCCCGGTTGACCTCGCCGCTGCAGCCGCGAAAGTGCGGCACGGCCATGTGCCAGCCGCGCTGTTCGGCCACACAGGCCATGGCCTGGGCATAGTGGCTGTTCGCCGAGCCTTCAAGGCCATGGAAAAGCACCAGCCATGGCGCATCGGCAGGCAGGGTGGGAGCACTGCCGAAGGCGACATCGATGAAGTCGCCATCCGGGGTATCCCAGCGCTCCCACCGCCACCGGGGTGCCGCATGGCCGGCCGGCCGACGGTGCGCGAACAGCGCCGGCCAGATGGTCTGTGCGTGGCCACCGGGCAGCCAGCGCGCCGCGTTGAATTGATGCATAGAGCCCGTTTGCAGTCCTTGTCCCAGTCGCTGCGAATGGCCTTTGCCCTACAGGGCGGCGGGCCGGGTGCGCAGCACAATCGCCAGCGATGCGCAGCATCGTGCACGATACTGTCTTCCATTGTCGCTTTCAGGTTGTCATCTCATGAAACGTCTAATCGCCACACTTGCCACCGTTCTGGTACTGACCGGCTGCGGCTACAACGATTTCCAGCGCCTTGACGAACAGACCAAGTCGGCCTGGAGCGAGGTGCTCAACCAGTACCAGCGCCGTGCCGACCTGGTACCCAACATCGTGGCCTCGGTCAAGGGCGAGGCCAATTTCGAGCAGGAGACCCTGACCAAGGTGGTGGAGGCGCGCGCCAAGGCCACCTCCATCCAGGCCACGCCCGAGCTGGTCAACAACCCCGAGGCTTTCAACAAGTTCCAGCAGGCGCAGGGTGAGCTGTCCAGTGCGCTGTCCCGGCTGATGGTGGTGGCCGAGCGCTACCCCCAGTTGCAGGCCAATCAAGGCTTCCGCGACCTGCGCGTGACGCTGGAGGGCACGGAGAACCGCATCACCGTGGCGCGCAACCAGTACATCCAGGCCGTGCAGTCCTACAACGTGCTGGCGCGCAGCTTTCCGACCAATCTGACGGCCAAGGTCTTCAGCTATGAGCCCAAGCCCACCTTCAGCGTGCAGAACGAGGCCGAAATCTCTCGCCCGCCCACGGTGGACTTCGGCAACAAGTAAACCGTGACCACATCCCTGGCGCCGCTCTGGCGCATGCTTTGCGCCCTGCTCCTGGCAGCGTTGTTGCTGCCAGGCAGCGCGCTGGCGCAGGCTCCGCAACCCGTCCCCCCGCTGACGGCCCGGCTCATCGACCAGACGGGCACGCTGTCGCCCGACGATGCACGGGCCATTGAAGACAGGCTGCGCAGCATTGAACAGAAGTCGGGCTCGCAGGTCGTTGTGCTGATGGTGGCCACCACGGCGCCGGAGGACATCGCCGCCTATGCCTGGCGCGTGGCCAGCGACTGGAAGATAGGCCGCCGCGACGTGGGCGACGGGCTGTTGATGGTGATTGCCAAGAACGACAGGCGCATGCGGCTGGAAGTGGCCCGCGCGCTGGAAGGCGCCATCCCCGACCTGGCGGCCGCTCGCATCATCGACCAGCAGATGACCCCGCGCTTTCGCCAGGGCGACTATGCGGGCGGCATCGCCGCTGCGCTGGACCAGGTGGCGGCACGCATTGCGGGCGAGCAGCTGCCGGCCCCCTCCCCCAATGCCCCTTCTTCCAAAAGCCCGGACCGTGGCTTCGACATGGAAGACCTGATGCTGTTCTTCTTTTTCGGTGTGGTCATCGCGGGCCCCATCCTGCGCTCGATGCTGGGCCGGCCCCTGGCCTCGGTGCTGGCAGGCACAGGCGCCGGCATTGCCGCCTATGTGGTGACCGCCAGTCTGCTGGTGGCTGGCGGAGCAGGCATCGTCGCTCCGGCAGGGGTGGCGGTGGATGGGGCGGAGGGGGTGGCTACGGCGGTGGTTTTGGCGGAGGCGGCGGACGAAGCAGTGGCGGCGGAGGCTTCAGCTCCGGGGGAGGCGGCAGTTTTGGGGGCGGCGGCGCCTCGGGGAGTTGGTGAGATGGCGGCTGCAATCACAGGCTTTGTTCAGCGTCTGGTCCGGCTGCTGCGCCACCATTGGGCCGAAGGGCAGCTGCGGCGTGCACTCCCACCCGAGACCCTGGCGGAGCTGGAGCGCCTGATCACCATGAGCGAGCAGCGCCATACAGGACAGATCCGTATCTGCGTCGAGCCCGGCCTGCCGCCCAGCTACATCTGGCGCGATGCCACGCCGCGCGAGCGCGCCATCACGCTGTTCGGCAAGCTGCGCGTCTGGGATACCGAGCACAACAACGGCGCCCTGATCTATCTGCTGCTGGCCGACCACGCCATCGAGATCGTCGCCGACCGCGCCCTGGCGCGCACCCTGCCTGCGCAGCAGTGGCAGACGCTGATCAGTGACATGCAGGCCGCTTTCCAGGGCGGCCACTATGCCATGGGCATGACGGCGGCGCTCGAGCGCGTGAGCCTGCTGCTGGAAACCAACTTCCCGCGCGACCCGTTGCAGCCTGTGCACGAAGGTGGCGACAATCTTCCCGATACCGTCGTGATACAGCGGCACTGAGGCAAAACGACCCTCAGACCGAGCGCCCCCCTTCATCGAGCTATCGCGGGCACGGAGGCTGTGATAGCGTCACGCCATTTCATCAAGGAGCATCCACACCATGAAGAACACCCTGGCCCGCCTGGGCCTGCTGGCCGCCGTGCTGGCCCTGAGCGCCTGCGCAAGCCCCGTCCTCGATGACTCGCAAGAGTACGACTATGTGCTCAGCTGCAAGCTGCGCGAGGACGACCCCAAGCGATGCGAGCAGCAGATCCGCGCGCTGTGCCCCGTGCCAGCCAAGGCCGTGACGCACAAGTCGCGCACGGTCGACCCCAAGGACAACGCCGTGACCTACGTCTACCAGGCCCGCTGCGGCGACTGAGACGCCTGCGCACCATGAAAAAAGCCGCCCGAGGGCGGCTTTCTTGCGGCTGGTCCCGGCAGGGCTCAGCGCTTTTGGCGGAACTTGCGCAGGGCCGCGATCTGGGCGGCCATGACGGCCAGCTCGGACTGGGCACGCGCCAGATCGACTTCGCTCTTGGCGTTCTTCAGCGCTTCCTCGGCTTCGAGCTTGGCCTTCTCGGCCTTCTCGGCGTCCAGGTCGGCACCGCGGATGGCGGTGTCGGACAGCACGGTCACGCAGTTGGGCTGCACTTCCAGGATGCCGCCGGCCACGAAGACGAACTCTTCGCTGCCGTCAGCCATCTCGATACGCACCGAGCCGGGCTTGATGCGCGTGATCAGCGGAGTGTGGCGGGGAAAAATGCCCAGTTCGCCGGATTCACCGGGCAGGGCGACAAAGCGCGCTTCACCGGAGAAGATGGACTCTTCGGCACTGACCACATCAACGTGGATGGTGTTCATCTTTGCTCCTCAGAAAAGGTAGGACTGGAACTTGGAACCGGCAGGGCCCAGATCGGGGACACCGAGCAAGGGCCGCCCCTCGGCGAGGGTGTCGTCCCCCTCCCCCGCAAAGCGGGTAGAGAGGGGGAGGCGACGCAGTCGCTCAGGGGGTGCCGCAGGCTCAAGCCGCCAGCTTCTTGGCCTTCTCGAAGGCTTCGTCGATGGTGCCAACCATGTAGAAGGCCTGCTCGGGCAGGTGATCGCACTCGCCGGCGCAGATCATCTTGAAACCACGGATGGTTTCAGCCAGCGACACGTACTTGCCGGGAGCGCCAGTGAACACTTCGGCCACGTGGAAAGGCTGCGACAGGAAACGCTGGATCTTGCGGGCGCGGGCCACGGTCAGCTTGTCTTCGGGAGCCAGCTCGTCCATGCCCAGAATGGCGATGATGTCGCGCAGTTCCTTGTAGCGCTGCAGCGTGCCCTGCACTTCGCGGGCCACCTTGTAGTGCTCTTCACCCACGACCTGGGGGTCCAGCTGGCGGCTGGTGGAGTCCAGCGGGTCGACAGCGGGGTAGATACCCAGCGAAGCGATGTCACGCGACAGCACCACGGTGGAGTCCAAGTGGGCGAACGTCGTGGCAGGCGAGGGGTCGGTCAAGTCATCGGCAGGCACGTAAACGGCCTGGATGGAAGTGATCGAACCGACCTTGGTCGAGGTGATGCGCTCTTGCAGGCGGCCCATTTCCTCGGCCAGCGTGGGCTGGTAGCCCACGGCGGAAGGCATGCGGCCCAGCAGAGCGGACACTTCGGTACCGGCCAGCGTGTAGCGGTAGATGTTGTCCACGAAGAACAGCACGTCCTTGCCTTCGTCACGGAAGGCTTCGGCCATGGTCAGGCCGGTCAGCGCCACGCGCAGACGGTTGCCCGGGGGTTCGTTCATCTGGCCGTAGACCATGGCGACCTTGGAGTCGTTCAGCGACTCCTGGTTGACCACGCCGGCGTCCGACATTTCGTGATAGAAGTCATTGCCTTCACGGGTACGTTCACCCACACCGGCAAACACCGACAGACCACCGTGGCCCTTGGCGATGTTGTTGATGAGTTCCATCATGTTCACGGTCTTGCCCACGCCGGCGCCACCGAACAGACCCACCTTGCCGCCCTTGGCGAAGGGAGAGATCAGGTCGATCACCTTGATGCCGGTTTCCAGCAGTTCCTGCGAAGGCGACAGCTCGTCATAAGCCGGTGCCTTGCGGTGGATGGGGGCCGTCAGGGCCTGATCCACGGGACCGCGTTCGTCGATGGGGTTGCCCAGCACGTCCATGATGCGACCCAGCGTCGCCTTGCCCACGGGCACGGTGATGGGGTTGCCGGTGTTGGACACCATCAGGCCACGACGCAGACCGTCGGACGAGCCCAGGGCGATGGTACGCACAACGCCGTCACCCAGCAGTTGCTGCACTTCCAGCGTCAGGGCCGAGCCGTCGAGCTTCAGGGCATCGAACACCTTGGGCATTGCGTTGCGGGGGAACTCGACGTCCACCACAGCGCCAATACATTGAACAATCTTGCCTTGCACTTGAGCCATTTTTTGCTCCAATTAGTTTGTCTGTTAAAGCCGTTTACACCGCAGCGGCGCCAGCCACGATTTCCGACAGTTCGGTCGTGATGGCTGCCTGACGCGTCTTGTTGTAGACGAGCTTCAACTCGCTGATGACGTTGCCGGCGTTGTCGGTCGCGGCCTTCATGGCCACCATGCGCGCCGATTGCTCGGACGCCATGTTTTCTGCAACCGCTTGGTAGACCAGGGACTCTGCGTAACGCACGAGCAGCTCGTCGATCACGGACTGCGCATCGGGTTCGTAGATGTAGTCCCAGCTATGGCCAGACGTCTTCTCGGCCTGCATGCTCTCGGACGACAGGGGCAGCAACTGCTCCACCACCGATTCCTGCTTCATGGTGTTGATGAACTTGGTGTAGCTCAGGTACACCGCGCTCAGCTTGCCCGCTGCGTACGCATCGAGCAGCACCTTCACAGGGCCGATCAGCTTTTCCAGATGGGGCGTATCGCCCAGACCCGTCGCGTGCGAAACCACCTTGGCGCCGACACGGTTCAGAAAGCCCAGACCCTTGTTGCCAATGGCCACCGCTTCTGCCGACACGCCTTGATCCTGCAGCTCCCGCAGCTTGGCCGTGACAGCACGCAACACGTTGGTGTTCATGCCGCCGCACAACCCCTTGTCCGTCGTCACAACGATGACGCCGGCAGTCTTGGCATCACCGTTCACTTGCATGAACGGGTGCACGTACTCGGGGTTGGCTTGGCCAAGATGGACTGCAATGTTGCGGATCTTTTCGCTGTACGGGCGTGCAGCCAGCATCCGTTCCTGCGCCTTGCGCATCTTGGATGCGGCCACCATTTCCATGGCTTTGGTGATCTTCTTGGTGTTTTCCACCGATTTGATCTTGCCGCGAATTTCCTTACCTGCTGCCATGATGGCTCCTCGTCCGGTTTAAGCGAACGACTTCTTGAACGCAACGATGGCGGCGTTCAATTCGGCTTCGGAATCCTTGTCCATGGCCTTGGAAGCGTTCAGCTTGTCGATCAGGGCGCCGTGGCTGGTCTTCAGGAACTGGTGCAGACCAGACTCGAAAGCCAGCACTTGCTTGACCTGGATATCGTCCATGTAGCCCTTGTTCACTGCGAACAGCGAAGCGCCCATCAGGGCGGTGGACAGGGGGCTGTACTGGGCCTGCTTGAGCAGTTCGGTCACGCGGGCACCGCGGTCGAGCTGCTTGCGGGTGGCTTCGTCCAGGTCGGAGGCGAACTGCGCGAAGGCAGCCAGCTCACGGTATTGCGCCAGGTCGGTACGGATACCGCCGGACTGGCCCTTGACCAGCTTGGTCTGTGCAGCACCACCGACGCGCGACACCGAGATACCGGCGTTGATGGCGGGGCGGATACCGGCCGTCCGTGATCGAGATCACGTTGGTGGGCACGAAGGCCGACACGTCACCCGCCTGGGTTTCGATGATGGGCAGAGCCGTCAGCGAACCCGTCTTGCCCTTGACTTCACCCTTGGTGAAGGCTTCGACATAGTCGGCATTCACGCGGGCTGCGCGCTCGAGCAGGCGGCTGTGGAGATAGAACACGTCGCCGGGGAAGGCTTCGCGGCCCGGGGGACGGCGCAGCAGCAGCGAAACCTGGCGGTAGGCCACGGCCTGCTTGGACAGGTCGTCATAGACGATCAGCGCGTCTTCGCCGCGGTCGCGGAAGTACTCGCCCATCGTGCAGCCCGAGTAGGCCGACACGTACTGCATGGCAGCGGATTCGGAAGCGGTGGCAGCCACGACGATGGTGTATTCCATCGCGCCGGCCTGCTCCAGGGCACGCACCACGTTCTTGATCGAGGAAGCCTTCTGGCCGATCGCAACGTAGATGCAGGTAACGCCCTGACCCTTCTGGTTGATGATGGCGTCGATGGCCACGGCGGTCTTGCCGGTCTGGCGGTCGCCGATGATCAGTTCGCGCTGGCCACGGCCGACGGGCACCATCGAGTCGATGGACTTGATGCCGGTCTGCAGGGGCTGGTCCACGGACTGGCGTGCGATCACGCCGGGAGCAACCTTCTCGATCACGTCCGTCATCTTGGCGTTGATCGGGCCCTTGCCGTCGATGGGCTGACCCAGGGCGTTGACCACGCGGCCGATGAGTTCGGGGCCGACGGGCACTTCCAGAATGCGGCCCGTGCACTTGACGGTGTCGCCTTCGGAGATGTGCTCGTACTCGCCCAGAATCACGGCGCCGACGGAGTCGCGCTCGAGGTTCAGCGCCAGGCCGAAGGAGGGCTGGCCGTCCTTGCCTGCGGGGAATTCCAGCATTTCGCCTTGCATCACGTCCGACAGGCCGTGCACGCGCACGATACCGTCGGTCACCGAAACCACGGTGCCTTCGTTACGGATGTCGCTGCTGCCAGCCAGACCCTCGATGCGGCTCTTGATCAGTTCAGAAATTTCTGCGGGATTGAGTTGCATGACTCTTTCCTTCTTTAGCTTTGGTTAGCCGAGACCTCAGTCGCGTTGTTACGCAATGAGGGCCGCTTTCATTTGTTCCAGGCGGGCCTTGACGGAGGTGTCAAGAACTTCATCACCCACCACGACGCGGATGCCACCGATCAGGGACTGATCTTGCTGCACCGACAGGTTCAGCTTTCGGCCGAAACGCTTCTCCAGCGAAGTCCCGAGTGCGGCCAGTGCGGCAGCATCTATGGGGAATGCGCTTTGAACCACGGCGTCGGACGAGCCACCGGCGCGGTTCACGAGGCTGCGAAACTGGGCCGCCACTTCTGGCAGGGCTTGCAGTCGGCCGTTTTCAATGATGACGCGCAGAAAGTTGCGTGCGGCATCGGGCAATGCCGAGCCGGCCACGCCGCTGATGACGTCGAACAGTTGTTCGTCGGTCACCTTGGGGTCGTCGGCCAGCTGGCGCAATTGCGGATTGGCGGCAATCGCCGCCAATTCCTCCGCCCAGGCAACAGTGCCGGACAGGTCAGCACCCTGCTGGGTGCTGACCTTGAACAGGGCATCTGCGTAAGGACGGGCAATGGTGGCGAGTTCTGCCATGTTTGCTCTTCCTTACAGCTCGGTCTTCAGGCGGTTCAGCAGGTCGGCATGGACGCCGGCATCCACTTCCTTGCGCAGGATCTGCTCGGCGCCCTTGACGGCCAGCGCAGCCACTTGCTCGCGCAGGGCTTCACGGGCCTGGATTGTCTGCTGCTCGGCCTCGGCGCGGGCAGCAGCAACAATCTTGTTGCCTTCTTCGGAGGCACGGGCCTTGGCTTCTTCGATGATGGCCTGGGCACGGCGTTCGGCGTCCGCAAGCCGCGATGCCGTTTCGTTGCGCGTCTGGGCCAGTTCCTGCTCGACGCGCTTGTTGGCAGCGGCCAGGTCGGTCTTGGCCTTGTCGGCAGCAGCGAGGCCATCGGCGATTTTCAGAGCTCGTTCATCCAGCGCCTTCGCGATCGGGGGCCACACGAACTTCATCGTGAACAGCACCAGGATCAGGAAAACGATGGCCTGGACGAACAGGGTCGCGTTGATACTCACGGCAACACCTTTCTATCTAGGGCGTTGATCGGAGCTTAGGCCAGGACGAAGGGGTTGGCGAAAGCGAACAGCAGAGCGATGGCCACACCGATCAGGAAGGCAGCGTCGATCAGACCGGCCAAGATGAACATCTTGGTTTGCAGTTCGTTGATCAGCTCAGGCTGACGTGCCGACGATTCCAGGAACTTGCCACCCATCAGGGCGATACCGATCGAAGCGCCGATAGCGCCCAGACCAACGATCAGACCACAAGCCAGAGCGACGAGACCGAGAATGTTTTCCATGATGACTCCTGAGATTAAAGAAAGAGAAAGGTTGAGAGGGAAAGGAAATGGTCAGTGGGCTTCATGCGCCTGGCCGAGATAGATCAGCGTCAGCATCATGAAAATGAAGGCCTGCAGGGTGATGATCAGAATGTGGAAGATCGCCCAGATAGAGCCTGCAATGATGTGCCCCAAGGGGAGCAACACACCGGAAAGCGACATGGCAGCCGCACCGCCCATCAGAGCGATCAGACAGAACACCAACTCACCAGCGTACATGTTGCCGAACAGTCGCATGCCATGCGAAACCGTCTTGGCGACATATTCAATGATTTGCATGGCCAGGTTCACGACACCCAGGATCAGTGCAAACACGGGATTCTTGCTGGTGCCGAACGGGGCAGTCACCAGTTCGTGGGCCCAGCCGCCCATGCCCTTGATCTTGATGCTGTAGAAGAAGCACAGGATCAGCACGGCCGAGGACAGGCCCAGCGTGGTCGAGAGGTCAGCCGTGGGAACGACGCGCAGGTAGGCGTGCGAGTCACCCTGGAAGCCCTGCCACAGCACCGGCAGCAGGTCCACCGGCAGCATGTCCATGGCGTTCATCATGAAGATCCACACGAACACGGTCAGTG
>Ga0209930_1005309_pt1 | contig 10613 bp, 7 predicted proteins | sample ThiBiot_500_biof_2_FD_183948 | JGI IMG/M metagenome (GOLD analysis project Ga0209930, IMG submission 183948) | Wastewater bioreactor microbial communities from Cape Town, South Africa - Thiocy_cont_500_biof (SPAdes) | ecosystem: Engineered > Bioreactor > Thiocyanate-remediating >... | reverse complement strand
CTGTTCGAGAACATACATCAGATGCACCGGATCGGCGCCGACCTCCGTCGTGTCGTGGTTGAACGTCGCCGCCAGAACCTTGAAGGCGAAGCGCGTGGAGACGCCGTCCATGCCTTCGTCAACGCCGGCCGCATCCTTGTATTCCTGCACGCTGCGCGCCTTGGGATCCGTCTCGCGCAGGCTCTCGCCGTCGTAAACGCGCATCTTCGCGAACGGCGTTGAATTCTCGTGCCGGTTGAGGCGAGAGAGAACACTGAAGCGCGCGAGGGTCTCCAGCGTGGACGGCGCGCAAGGCGCGCCCGCCAGTTCGGAGCCGTTGATCAGCTTCTCGTAGATCTTCTGCTCCTCGGTCACCCGCAGGCAATAGGGGACCTTGATGACGCAGATGCGGTCGATGAAGGCTTCATTGTTCTTGTTGCTCTTGAAGCTGCGCCATTCCGCTTCGTTGGAGTGGGCGAGCACCACGCCGGAGAAGGGAATCGCGCCGATATTCTCCGTGCCGATATAATTTCCCTCCTGCGTCGCGGTGAGCAGGGGATGCAGCATCTTGATCGGCGCCTTGAACATCTCCACGAACTCGAGAATGCCCTGGTTGGCGCGATTGAGGCCGCCGGAATAGCTGTAGGCGTCGGGGTCGTTCTGGGCGAGGTTCTCAAGCTTGCGGATATCGACCTTGCCCACCAGCGAGGAAATATCCTGATTGTTCTCGTCGCCCGGTTCGGTCTTGGCGATCGCGATCTGGCGCAGCCGCGACGGCTGGAGCTTCACCACCTTGAAGCGCGAGATGTCGCCGCCGAATTCCTCCAGCCTTTTCAGGCACCACGGGCTCATCAGACCCGTCAGCCGCCGCTGGGGAACGCCATACTCGTTCTCCAGGATGCCTCCCATCGTCGCCGGATCGAAGAGACTGAGCGGGCTCTCGAAAACCGGACTGATCTCGTCGCCCGCCTTCAGCGCGTAGATGGGATTCACCTCCATCAGCGCCTTCAGCCGTTCGGCGAGAGACGATTTTCCTCCGCCGACAGGACCGAGCAGATAGAGAATCTGCTTGCGCTCCTCCAGCCCTTGCGCGGCGTGCCGGAAGAAGGAAACGATGCGCTCGATCGTCTCCTCCATGCCGTAAAACCCGGAAAAGGCCGGATAAATCCGTATGGTCCGATTCAAAAAAATTCGGCCAAGGCGCGGGTCCTTGGCCGTGTCGATCACCTGAGGTTCGCCGATGGCTGCGAGCAGCCGCTCCGCCGCATTGGCGTACTTCATGGGATCGCCCCGGCACGCCTCCAGATATTCGGCGATCGTCATCTCCGTTTCGCGCCGCGCCTCGAAGGAGCGCGTGAAGGCGCTGAACACTGCGTTCTCGTTCATAGCCCCTCATACGGTTTTTTGGAACAGATCAAGCCATGCGCCGTCTCACGGGACACGCTTCGGCGGCGAATCATCGTTCGCTCTGCGCTATTTTGCACTTTGATTTCGCACAGCGACAATACACGAAACTGTGCAGCGGGCGCCATTGTTTCAAGCGCTCGCCGCAAAATTGCGCGCGCCGGCGGCAAGCTTGCAGTCCTACTCTGCGCTGAACAAAACAACCTGCCGGAACGTCGCGCGAAAGACATCCTAACACCTGCCTCGGGATAGGATTGTGCGCGGCGACGCTGGCGAATTGATGGCGGGACCGCGTCCCGCTCGCCGCCGACGACCGCGGCAAGCCTGAAGATCCGTTCGCGGGCGGCTTTGGCCGATCAGGCCATTCTCAGCCCCTGCCGGCGCGCAGCCGCCGTCCGCGCGACGCCTTCGGGCAGGAATGATCGGCGAGATCATCGAGAATGGGGCAGTCGGGCCGGCTGTCGCCGTGGCAATGGCTCGCAAGATGACGGAGCGTGTTCGCCATCGCCTGAAGCTCCGCCGCCTTCTTTTCGAGATCGCGGACATGGGCGAGCGCCACGGCTTTCACGTCGGCGCTGGCGCGGGACGAGTCCCGCCACAGCGCCAGAAGCTCGCCCGTCTCCTCCATCGAGAAGCCGAGGCTGCGCGCCCGCCTGACAAAGCGCAGCGCGTGCAGATCGTCGGCGCCATAGACGCGGTAGCCGGCGGCGGTGCGGGCGGCCGGAGCGACCAGGCCGATGGATTCATAATAGCGGATCATCTTGGCGGACACGCCTGACGCCGTCGCCGCTTCGCCGATATTCATCAGGCCCTCCCGTCCCGCGCCATCCCGGCGCCGATCGCCGACGGCGGCGTAAAGCCCCGCAGCCGCAGCGCATTGGCGAGCACGCTCACGCTCGACATCGCCATCGCGAAGCCTGCGAAGATCGGCGACATGAGAATCCCGAAGGCCGGATAAAGAACGCCGGCGGCGACCGGGATCAGAACCACGTTGTAGCCGAACGCCCAGGCCAGATTCTCCCGCACATTCCGGATCGTCGCCCGCGACAGCGCGATCGCGTTCGCGACATTGCGCAGATCGTCCGTCATCAGGACGACGTCGGCGCTTTCGATCGCGATGTCGGTTCCCGCCCCGATGGCGATCCCCACGTCGGCCTGCGCCAGCGCCGGCGCGTCGTTGATCCCGTCGCCGACAAAGGCGACCTTCACGCGGCCGCCCTCCTGCAGGCGCTGGATGATGCCGGCCTTGTCTCCCGGCAGCGTTTCGACGTGCGTCTCGGCGACGCCGAGCGCGCGCGCCACAGCCTCGGCCGCGCCGCGATTGTCGCCGGTGATCATCACGATGCGGGCGCCCAGTTCGCGCAGCGCCGCGAGAGCGGCTGGCGTCGTCTCCCGGATCGCGTCCGCAACCGCGACGACGCCGGCGAGAGCGCCGTCGATCGCGACATAGAGCGGCGTCCGTCCGGCCTGCGCCAGCGCCTCGGCCTGCGGCGACAAAGCCGCCACATCGACGCCCCTGGCGCGCATCAGCCGTCCCGAGCCGACAGCGACGCGCCGTCCTTCGACCATCGCCGTCACGCCAAGACCCGCATCGGCGTCGAACTGATCGGGCTGCGCGAGCACGAGCGCGCGCCGCTGCGCGGCCTCGACGATGGCGACCGCCACGGGATGCTCGGAACGGCTTTCGACGGACGCGGCCGCTCGCAGAACGTCCTGCTCGGAGAAGCCGGGGCCGACGATGATGTCGGTCAGCTCCGGGCGGCCTTTGGTGAGCGTGCCTGTCTTGTCGAGCGCGACGACGGACGCCGCGCCCAGCGCCTGCAGCGCTTCGCCGCGCCGGAACAGCACGCCCATCTCCGCGGCCTTCCCGGTTCCGACCATGATGGAGGTCGGCGTCGCAAGCCCCATCGCGCACGGACAGGCGATGATCAGCACGGCGACCGCGTTGGTCAGCGCAAAGGCGAGCGAGGGGCCGAAGACGATCCATATGATGAAGGTCGCGACCGCCGCCGCGATGACAGCCGGCACGAACCACATCGCGACACGGTCCGCGAGCGCCTGGATCGGCAGCTTCGAGGCCTGCGCCGCTTCGACCGTGCGCACGATCTGCGCGAGCAGCGTATCCGCGCCGACCTTCGTCGCGCGGAAACGGAATGCGCCGGTCTTGTTGACCGAACCGCCGATCACCGTCGCACCCGCTTCTTTCGCCGCCGGAACCGGCTCGCCGGTGATCATCGATTCATCGACATAGGACGCGCCGTCGATCACCTCGCCGTCGACGGAAATCCGCTCGCCCGGCCGGACGATCACGACGTCGCCGGGCCGGACGGATTCGATGCCGATCTCCTGCTCGACGCCGTCGCGCAGCACGCGCGCGGTTTTGGCCTGAAGCGTCATCAGGCGGCGGATGGCCTCGCTCGTGCGCCCCTTCGCGCGCGCCTCGAACCAGCGTCCGATCAGGATCAGCGTGACGATGACGGCGCCGGCCTCGAAATAGGTGTGCGCGGCGCCCGCTGGCAGAAGCGAGGGCGCAAACACCGCGACGACCGAATAGCCATAGGCCGCGCTCGTTCCGAGCATCACCAGCGAGTTCATGTCGGGCGCGCCGCGCAAGAGCGCAGGCCAGCCCTTGGCGTAGAACCGCAGACCCGGCCCGAACTGCACGACGCTGGCGAGAAGAAACGCCACGACGCCGAGCGTCGTCGCGCCGACAATGCTCGCGAGCGCATGATGCAGGCCGCTGAACAGATGACCGCCCATTTCAAGCGCGACCAGTGGAACCGTCGCGACGCTCGCGACGATCACGGATCGCCGCAGGCCGGCGATCTCGGCCTCGCGCCCCGCCTGCGCCTCATCCGCCGGGGCGACGCCGACGCGAACCGGCTCGGCCTCGTAGCCCGCCTGCCGGACCGCGGCGATCAGGGCGGCCGCGAGGCCCGTCCCGACGACGCGCACGGCGGCGCGCTCGGTCGCGAGATTGACCGTCGCGTCGAGAACGCCGGGCGCGCCCTTCAGCGCCTTTTCGACCCGCCCGACGCAGGAAGCGCACGTCATCCCGGAAATCCTGAGATCGATCGTCTCCACGCGCGGCTCATAACCGGCCTTCCGGACCGCCTCCGCGGCCGACGCGGCGACATTGACGCCCGGCGCCGCGGCCACATGGGCGCGCTCGGTCGCGAGATTGACCGTCGCGTCGAGAACGCCGGGCGCGCCCTTCAGCGCTTTTTCGACCCGCGCGACGCAGGACGCGCAACTCATCCCTTCGACCGGGATGTCAATGGCCGCGCCGACGGCGTCCTTTTCCAATATCGCCGCTTCCGCCATCGGACCGACTCCTTCGTTGATCGATAGATGGCTACTCCTTCCCATCATGGGAAGGTCAAGCGCCTCCCGCGCCTCTTGACCTTCCCACGGTGGAAAGGCTCACAGATGCGCGTCCCGAACAGCGCGAAGGAGCGTCCGCCGCCATGAGTGAGATGAATGACGACGCTTCTGCGCCGACGGGCGCCGTCACCTTCAAGGTCGCGGACATGACCTGCGGTCATTGCGCCGCCGCCATCGTCAAAGCGGTCCAGACCGTCGATCCTGGCGCGAAAGTCGCCGCCGATCCGTCCTCGAAGACCGTTTCCGTCGCCGGGGCCGCCGATGCAGCCGCCGTCGAACGCGCCATCCGCGAGGCGGGCTACACGCCGGGGGCCGCCTGATTCAGGCCACGCGGCTCGCGCCTCATCACGAGCTTTCGCAACGGCGGCAAAGCCTCGGCCGCGCGACTGTTGCGACCTTCCGGCCATGAGCGCCGCTCGCCGGAAGGCGGAACCCGCGCCGACTCAATGAACTCCAGGCCCCGCTATTGTGGCCGCTCCGCCCGTGTCGGGCAAGATTGACGCGCCTCGCCGGCCGGCGCACTGACGCCGCCGATCATGGGGACGCGAACAAACAGACGAACCGCGCAAACGATGGCGGCGGAGGCGGGCCGGCGAAACTGGCGCGAGCGCTTCGGCGCGCTGCGCAATCTGCCGCCGTTCCTGGCCGAGATATGGCGGATCAATCCCTGGCTGACGATGCTCGCCGCCGCGCTCAGGCTGGCGCGCGCGGTGCTGCCGGTCGCGACCCTTTTTGTCGGCAAGCTCATCATCGATGAAGCCGTGCGGCTGATCGGCGCCGGTCACGGCGTCGCGGACCTCAGCGCCCAGTTCAGCGCTGGCGTTCTCGATCATCTCATCGCGCTGCTTCTCCTGGAATGCGGGCTCGCGGTGCTGTCCGATGCGCTCGGGCGCGCGGTGTCGCTCGTGGACACGCTGCTGACGGATCTCTTCAACAACGCGTCGAGCGTGCGCCTCATGGAGCACGCCGCGACGCTCGATCTCGAGGATTTCGAGGACAGCGAGATTCAGGACAAGCTCGAGCGCGCGCGCCGCATCACCACCAGCGGCGTGCCCCTGCTCAGCCAGTTGCTCGGGCGCGTGCAGGACCTCATCACGATCGCCGCCTTCGCCGCGGGGCTGATCGTCTACGCGCCCTGGCTGATCGTGCTGCTCGCGATCGCGGTGACGCCGTCCTTCCTCGGCGAGGCGCATTTCAACGGGCTGAACTACTGGCTGAACTACGCCTGGACGCCGGAACGGCGCGAACTCGAATATGTCCGCCAGACCGGGGCCAGCGTGGAGACGGCCAAGGAAGTCAAGATTTTCGGACTGAACGATTTTCTGATCGCGCGCTATCGCAAGCTCGCCGAGGATTTCTATCGCGTCAGCCGCCGTCTCGCCGTCACCCGCGCCGTCTGGGGAACGATCTTCGCGGCCATCGGCACGCTCGGCTACTATGCGGCGTACGGCTATATCGCGCTGCGCGCAGTTCAGGGCGATTTCACCATCGGCGACCTGACATTCCTCGCGGGATCTTTCCTGCGGCTGCGCGGCCTGCTCGACGGTCTGCTGACCGGCCTCTCGATGATCGCGAGCCAGGCGCTTTATCTCGACGACCTGTTCTCATTCTTCGACATCAAGCCCGAAATCGATTCCCGCCCCGGCGCGCAGCCATTTCCGCGGCCCATTCATCAGGGCTTCGTGTTCGAGAATGTCGGCTTCCGCTATCCGGGCGCGGAGCACTGGGCGGTGCGCGGCCTGTCCTTCGCGTTGCAGGCCGGCGAGGTGCTGGCGCTCGTCGGCGAGAACGGCGCCGGCAAGACGACGCTCGTGAAACTGCTTGCGCGCCTCTACGATCCCGACGAGGGTCGCATCCTGCTCGATGGCGTCGATCTGCGCGACTACGATATCGCCTCGCTGCGCAACAATGTCGGCGTCATTTTTCAGGACTTCGTCCGCTACCACATGACGGCGGGCGAGAATATCGCGGTTGGCCGCATCGACGCCCGCGACGATCGGCTGCGCATCGCGGACGCCGCGCGCCGCAGCCTCGCCGACGCCGTGATCGAGAAACTTCCCGACGCCTATGACCAGATGGTCGGCCGCCGCTTCCGCTCCGGCGTCGACCTCTCCGGCGGAGAATGGCAGAAGATCGCCATCGCCCGCGCCTATATGCGCGACGCGCAGGTGCTGATTCTCGACGAGCCCACGGCCGCGCTCGACGCGCGCTCGGAGTTCGAGGTGTTCCAGCGCTTCAAGGAGTTGAGCGCGGGCAAAACCGCGGTGCTCATTTCGCACCGGTTCTCCAGCGTGCGGATGGCCGACCGAATCCTCGTGCTGAACGACGGGCGGATCGAGGCGTCGGGTTCGCATGAGGAGCTGCTGAGCCAGAACGGCCGTTACGCCGAACTGTTCGAACTGCAGGCTGCGGGCTATCGCTGACCGGCGCGCTCAGCCGAGCAGCGCCCGCAGCAGCGCGTCGCGCGCCTTCTCCACGCCGCCGACATTCTCGATGACGAGATCGGCCGGCTCCATGGACGCGCGCCGCGCGAGGCGTTCGCGAAGGTCGCCGTCGGAAGCGCGGCGCCGCGCCGCAAGCCGCTCCTGCAGCACCTGGGGCGGCGCGGTGATCTCGACGGTCAGGACATTCTGATAAAGATTGCGCGCGTGCTGGATGATCATGCGCGAGACATTGCACAGGACCGTGCGGCCCGCCCTCACATCATCATCGATGGCGGAGGACAACGCATAGAAATGGCCATGCGCCTCCCAGGCGAGCGCGAAACGCCGCGCCTGCTGCAGACGGGCGAACTCGACCGGATCGACATAGACGTTGTCTTCATCCGCCCCCGGCGCGCGGGTGACGAGACGTTGCGGAAAAACAAACCGCGCGTCGCCCGCCAGCGCGCTCCGGACGGCGCGGATCACGGTGTCCTTGCCGGCTCCGCTCGGACCGACGACCAGCGCGAGCCGCCCGGGCCCGAGGGGTTGACGCGCGGGCGCCTCCAGCGTCACGCCACCCTCGATCCGGCGCGATAGACCTCGCGGATGACGGGCTGCTCGTTCGTCCAGGCTATGCGCGCGAGATCGGCGCGCTGACCGACGGCGATCTCGCCGCGGTCTGTCAGACCGCTCGCGCGCGCGGGATTGCGCGTCACCGTGCGGATGGCGCCCGGCAGGCCGCCGATCGCTTTCACCTCGCGCAGCGCGAAGGCGCCGTAAACGAGACTGATCGGCACGTAATCCGAAGACAGGATGTCGAGCACGCCGTTCTCTGCGAGCTCTATCGCCGAAACATTGCCGGAATGAGAGCCGCCGCGAACCACGTTCGGCGCGCCCATCAGCACCGCCAGTCCCGCCTGGTGCGAAGCCTCGGCGGCCTCCAGCGTCGTCGGAAACTCCGCGATCGCGACGCCGTCCGCGGTCGATTCCGCCACATGCGCGAGCGTCGTGTCGTCATGGCTCGCCAGCGCGACGCCGCGCGCGTGAGCGAGCCGCACGATGTCGCGGCGATGCCGGTCATGAAGCGCGGCGTGCGCGGCCTTGCGGCTCTCGAAGAATGCGTCCAGCTCGGCCTCGCTCTTCATCGCCTTGACGCGATAATAAGCGCGCAGCTTCTCCTCGTCGCGGAACTGGCGCAGGCCAGGCGTATGATCCATGAGCGACATGAGGCGCACGTCGAAGCGCGCGAGATACCCCGTCGCCTCGTCCAGCACATCGGGCGCGCAGATCTCGCACCTGAGATGCGTGAAGTGCTCGGCGCGCAGGAGGCCGCCCGCCTTGGCGCGTTCGATCGCCTCGCCAAGCGCGAAAAGCCCGGCGCCCAGCGCGTTGCGGTCGGCGTCGTCGCCGGCGCGCAGGCTGTCGAAAACCGTCGTGATGCCGGAGCAGGCGATCTGCGCGTCATAGCTGTACACGGCCGCGACCGGATCCCACCGCACGCCGGGGCGCGGGGAATAATGCGGCTCCAGATGATCGGTGTGCAGCTCCACGAGACCCGGAATCAGGATGTCGTCGCCGAACGACAGGCCGGCAGCGTCGAAAGCGCCTTCCTCGACGCCGACGATCACGCCGTTCTCGATATGAATCACGCCGGCGATCTCGCGATCGGCCAGCACGATGCGCCGCGCGTTGATCGCCAGCGCGCCCTTTTCGGCGGCGGGAGCGGGAAAGTCGTGCGCGGCGCCAATCTCGCGCCGGAAGGCGCGCGTCGCGGCGATGTCGTTCATGGGTGCTGCGCTCATGCGCGGGGAGTTATTGGGTCGCCATGACCGGTAGATGACATGAGCGCCGGCGGCAAGATCACGCGTTGCGCGAGCGCTCTCCGATGATCGCGAAGCGGAGCTGCCCGGACACGACGTCGATCAGCGCCACCGCGGCGAGGATCATCAGAACGATGAGCGACACCCCTTGCCATTCGAGCGTCCTGATCTGCTCGGACAGATGAAGGCCGATGCCGCCCGCGCCGACGATGCCGATGATGGTGGCTGATCGGGTGTTCGACTCGAAGAAATACAGCACTTGCCCGAGCATCACCGGCAGAACCTGCGGCAAGAGCCCGAACCTGATCGCTTGAAGGCGCGAGCCGCCGGATGCGACGACGCCGTCCACCGGCTTCCTGTCGGCCGCCTCGATCGTTTCCGAGAACAGCTTGCCGAACGCGCCGGCGTCGGCGGTCATGATCGCAAGCACGCCGGCGAAGGGTCCGAGCCCGACAACATTCACCCAGATCAGCGCCCAGATCAGCGTATCGACGCCGCGGATCGTGTCCAGAAAGCGCCGCGACATGAACTGAACGACCCGGTTGATCGTCGCGTTGCGCGCGGCGAGAAATCCCATTGGAAAGGCGAGCAGCGCGGCCATGAGCGTGCCGAGCAGAGCGATCGACACCGTTTCCGCCAACGCGCGCGCGAATGTCAGCGCCTGCGGCCAGGACTGCGCTATCGGCGGCAGCATCAGTGTGGCGAAACGGCCGAGCTGCGCCAGCCCGGTCCACATCCGCATGAACGAGAATTCAAGCCGCCACAGCCCGTAAACGAACAGGAGGGCCATCAGCAGCCCGACCGCTAGGATCGGCCAGCGCTGGACGATCTGCGGCGCGAAAACCGACGGATAACGTTTGCGCAGCGCGCCGAAGTCAGTCGCCGCATCGCCGCGCAGCCCGCTCATCTCGCCTCCTCGAGCCCGATCAGGCGATGCCGGACATGAGCCGTCGCGATATCGACGATCATCACGGTCGCGATGATCATGAGCAGGATGGCGGACACGTCGGTATAGTAGAACTTCCGGATCGCCTCGATCAGATCCTGGCCGATTCCGCCGGCGCCGACGAAGCCCATGACAGACGCCCCGCGCACATTGATCTCGAAGCGAAGCAGCGTGTAGCTGACGAAATTTGACAATACCTGCGGCACGACCGCGAAACGGATGCTGTCGACCCACGAAGCGCCACAGGCGGTCGCGCCCTCGACCGGCCTCATGTCGATATTCTCGACCACCTCCAGGAACTGCTTGCCGAGCGCGCCGAACGTATGCAGCGACAGGGCGAGCACGCCGGGGATAGGTCCGAGCCCGAAAGCGATCACGAAGATCAGGGCGAACACGATCTCCGGGACCGTGCGGAAAAACTCGAGCGCGCGCTTGGCCACGCCTCTGACCCAGGGGTTCGGAGAAAGATTGCGAGCGCCCGAGAAACAGATAAGGAACGCGCCGAGCGCGCCGATGAACGTGCCTACATAGGCGATCAGCAGCGTGTCCCCCAACAGCCGCAGCCATTTCCGAAATCCCCAATACCATTCGCCGATGTCAAGGAGGACCGAGCGTCCCTGCAGATCGCCGGAATCGAAGACGAACAGCCGCGAGAAA
>Ga0209930_1005306_pt1 | contig 10620 bp, 13 predicted proteins | sample ThiBiot_500_biof_2_FD_183948 | JGI IMG/M metagenome (GOLD analysis project Ga0209930, IMG submission 183948) | Wastewater bioreactor microbial communities from Cape Town, South Africa - Thiocy_cont_500_biof (SPAdes) | ecosystem: Engineered > Bioreactor > Thiocyanate-remediating >... | reverse complement strand
TGAGGCTGGACACCGTGCCGGCCAGCGAGTGGCCGTTCTGGGTGTAGGATCCGACATAGGCGAATGCCGAGCTTCCGCCCCGGATCTTGCCGTTCTCCGCATGCACCACGCCGGACGCTTTCCCGCGCGGAGTTTCGAACTCGATCTTGTAGAGGCCGCTGAAGGGCACCGTATCGGGTGCTTTCGCATCCAGCGCATTCACCGCTGGCGCGTCAGGATAGTGCTGCATGGGCCGAAGTCCTGATGCCGTTGACGTCATCGATCGCATGGTCCCGGCCGCAGCTTCAATGAGCGCGTGATCCGGCGGCGTGCCTTTAGCAGACTTGCAACTGCGGGGATATGCGGCTTCCGGCGAATAACTCATTCAGAAAATTTGACGGGTCTTGTTAACTGTACGCCCGCCGCTATGGCGCGGGGTGGACGGCATGACAATGTCCGATCGAAGGTATCGCCGTGAATGAGAATGGTGCCCCTGGCCGGGATCGAACCAGCACTCCTTGCGGAACTCGATTTTGAGTCGAGCGCGTCTACCAGTTCCGCCACAGGGGCCCACGGACCGCTGCCGATAAGGGCGGGGTCGCGAAGCGGGCGGACTATAGCCCGCGCCCGCTGGCGGTCAACCGCCTGTGATCGTCATTCACATCGACAGAGGACGGCGGGCAAGTTACCACCGCCGGGGCAAACGGGAGACACGATACGTGGCGAGCGACACCACCTTTCTGAACCGGACCAGCGTCCCGCAAGACGCATTCCTGATGGCAGGCGCGGCCATCGCCGCTGTTGCCTTGATCACGATCGCAGGCGCATGGTTTTTCCAACTGGTGCTGGACATCCGGCCCTGTCCGCTCTGCCTCGAGCAGCGCTATGCCTATTATCTTGCGATCCCGCTGGCGGCGCTGGTCGCCCTCGGGGCTGCGAAAGGCGCTTCGCGCGGTCTGCTCGGCATCGGCCTTGTCATTCTCGCGCTGGCGGCGCTCGCCAATGCTGGCCTCGGCGCCTATCACGCCGGGGTGGAGTGGGGCTTCTGGCAGGGGCCGACGGATTGCACCGGCCCGATGGTCGATCTGGGCGGGGGCGGACTGCTCGACACCCTCAACAAGGTGAAGGTGGTCCGCTGCGACGAGGTCCAGTGGCGTTTCCTAGGCCTGTCGCTGGCCGGGTACAACGTCCTGATCTCGCTGCTCATGGCGGCCATCGCCGGGTGGGGTCTCGGCAAGGCCAGAGTCTGAACCTCAATCGTCCGCGTCCACCTGCGTGCGCCCGAACAGGTGCACGATTCCCGGCGTTGCAAGCGATACGAAGATGAAGCGCGCCAGATGATGCGCGCCGACGAACACCGGATCGATGTGCAATGTCAGCGCGAGCGCCAGCATGGCGTCCATCGCGCCGGGCGAGAACGCCACGATGAGGTCGCTGAGCCGGGCATGGGTGACGGTCGTGACCAGCAGCACGAATACCGCCGAGATGATGATGGCGACGATGAACGATCCGATCGCCGCCGCCAGATGGTGGAGCAGTGTTCGCGCCGAAATGCGGGCGAACCGGGTGCCGATCAGCGAGCCGATGCCGATCAGCGCGGCGCCATAAGCCCATGCCGGCAAGCCGCCTTCGATGATGCCGGTGCCATGCAGCACGCTTGAGCCGAGCATCGCGCCGAACATCCAGCTTGCGGGGAATTTCAGCAAGCGCAGTGCCAGCGCCGTTGTCACACAACCCACAACAAGCATCGCAAGCGCGAGTGGCGTCGCGGGCGCCGCACGCATCGGCCCGCCGCCATGCTGGACAAGGCCTGAGGCTGCGAGGATCAGCGGCAGCGCTGCTGTCAGGATGATGACGCGCAGGGACTGCACCACCGCGATGCCCGCCACGTCGGCGCGCCGTTCGTTGGCGAGCATGATGATCTGCGAGAGTGCGCCGGGGCTGCCCGCAAGCAGGGCCGATGTCCGGTCCCAGTGGTGGATGTGCTGAAGATAGAAACTGCTGCCAAGGGTGGCGCAGAACGTCGACGCGGCCAGAACGGCGATGCTGACGGGATAGGCTGTGATGTTGTTGAGCATCTGCGGCGTGACCATCGAGCCGAGCGACAGGCCGAGAGTCATCAGGACGATATGAGCCATCAGCGGGGGGAGACTCATCGGCCGCCCGGCAATGGCGGCGATGCCGACCGCAATCATCGCACCCGAGATCAGCCCGCCGGGAAGCTCCAGCCACCGAAACAGCATGGCGCCCGCGAAGCCGAGCGCAAGCGTTTCAAACGTATGAAGGACATCGCGCGGCGTCGCGCCCCGCAGAATGGACTGCAGCTTGTTTTGAAAGACGAACGTCATCGGGATGAGATGTGATGCACGAGACCATCATTATCACAGATCGTTCCGTGCGCCGCAAATGCATGCCCGGCATGGATCATGCGCAGGACGTGCGTGGGCGATGTTCGTCCGAAATGGGGAAGAAGGGCGTGAATGCCGTCCTTCTTCCCGCGTCGATCAGGCCGTCCTGTTCAATTGGCCTTGGCGGCGCCTGCCTTGCACTCGGAGCGGAATTTCTTGCGCTCCTTGCCATGCAGACCCTTGGCGTCGGCCTGCTTCGAACATTCGAGCGAGGCTGCGGTACGCTCGGTCTTCGGCTTGGCCATTTTTGCCGGTGCGGTCTTGGCGGTGGGTGTCAGCGAGAATGCGACCGCGGTTGCTGCGGCGCGTGGAAAGACTTTCGTCATAGGATCACCTCATGTTCCAGCCCGGGCACACGGTTGGACGGCTCCGATGAACTGCGGGTGAACAGGCGCACGCAGTCCGGCGCGCGCCGATCATTATTTTTTGATGGCGCCGGAAAGCCTTCCGTTGAAAGGCGAAACCGGTCGGCTAGGATAACACGCGATTTGATCGCCACCCCCGAGGAGAGATTTCAATGAAGATCATGTCTTACGGATTATGCGCAGCGGTCGTTGCCGGATTTGCCATCGCCGGGGCGGCTAACCCGGCACAAGCGCTGACCGCTCAGGAATGCAGTGCGAAATATCAGGCCGCCAAGACTGCGGGCACGCTCGGCGGCCAGAAGTGGAATGACTTCCGCAAGGCCCAGTGTAGTGCGGACGCGACGCCGGCAGCAACGACGACCACGGCCGCTCCCAAAGAAGCGCCGAAAGCCGCGCCAAAGGCAGCCGAGGCGCCGAAGGCTGCGCCGGCGGCGATGCCTGCCGCTGCGGGAGCCGCGGTGTTCCCGACCGCCGTCTCGCCGAAATATTCGAGCGAGAGCGCGGGGAAGGCACGCATGCACACCTGCGTCGATCAATACAACGCCAACAAGGCCACCAACGCCAACGGTGGGTTGAAGTGGATTCAGAAAGGCGGCGGCTACTACAGCGAATGCACCAAGCGGCTGAAGGGCTGACGCGCAGTCGCTCAATCTGAAAGGGCATTGTCAGGCGGTCCATCGCCGCCGACAATGCCCTTTTCTTTTGGCCTTTGCTTTAGCGTAGTGTGCGAGGCCAGCAGCAGACTGATGAGCCGATGTCGTTTCAAGCGCGGTCAATGAGGCCGAAGACGAAGCTGCTGCTTCGCGTCCTGTTGCCCGTCCTGATCGTCTATCTTCTGCTCGCCTATCTGATCCTCCCGCTGCTGTGGCGGCACTACGAACATCAGAAAAAGCTCGACGGCCTGCCGATGGTGACGGCCACCGCGCAAGGCATTCCGGGCGATCCGATCAATGTCGCACTGGTCGATCCGGTCACCTGGAAGTCGAGCATCGAGATTTCCGGCAGCGTGGTCCTGGATCATCCTTATCCGCATGCGCCCGTCAGTCCGCTGTACTATGCCGGACGGCCCGAGGACCTCGCATTCGAAAAACCGGTCGGGACAAGCGCCGATCGCCGTCATCATGTGCGGCTCTGGCAGGTGCTGGACAATGGCGAGGAGGGCCGCCCGGTGTGGCTCGGCGCAGCGACCTTCGACCGGGGCGTTGGGATCAGCCATTACACCGGCGCGATCACCCATCACATCGCGCCCGATATCGATCAGGAACGAGCTATTCTGGAAAACAGCCTGCAGGCTGCAGGCATGATCTCGGCGCGCTATCAGGTGATGGGTATCGGCCCGACCCTGCTTGGCCGCAACGGCGGCGGCGACCGCTATTTCACCGATGGCGAAGTGTGGGTGATGCGGCTGGTGGAGAATTGCAGCAAGACCGCCGCGCCTCCGGCGATCCTGCCGAGCCCGCCAGCGGTACAGTTCAAGGATATGATCTGGAATAATGTGGCCGATCTCTACCGGAACGCCGCAAAATAGCGTTGCGCAGGCTCGGTATGTCCGGGCGAACTGCATCCTTGCAGGTGAGACGGCCGCTCTTCAGACTGACACGGCGAGATTCGTTTGGAGCGCTCCATGATTGCTGCGGTCAGCATCATTCTGGTCTGTCAGCTGGTCGGTGAGGTCATCGTGCGCGGCTTCCGGCTGCCGCTTCCCGGCCCGGTGGTCGGCATGGCATTGCTGTTCGGCATCCTGATCCTGCGCGATCACGCGGCGGCGCTGGCCCGAGGACCGTTGCGGGATGGCGGCGTCGAGGGCGTCGCGAAAGTTCTGCTCGCCAACCTGTCGCTGATGTTCGTGCCCGCGGGTGTCGGCGTTGTGCAGAATCTCGATCTGCTCGCGCGAAGCGGTGTCGCCATCGCCCTTGTGCTTGCCGCTTCGGTGGTGATGACGCTGCTTGTCACCGTCGGCACGTTTTTGATCGTCAGCCGTCTGATGAGGCGGCGATCGTCATGACCGGCAATCCCTTTGCGCTCTGGGTATATCTGTCGCAGACACCACTGCTTTGGCTGACGGTCACGCTGGTGGTCTACGCGGCGGTGGATGCAGTGTCGCTCGCCACCCATCGGAACCCGCTGATGAATCCGGTGCTGCATTCGATCTGGATCATTGGCCTTTTTCTTTATGCCACAGGCACAAGTTACACGGCCTATTTCAGCGGCGCTCAGTTCGTCCACTTTCTGCTTGGTCCCGCGACCGTCGCGCTCGCGGTGCCGCTCTACGAAAACAGAAAGCTTGTCGCGGCCGCCATCGTGCCGATGCTGGTGGCGCTCATGGTCGGCTCCGCGACCGCAATCGTCTCGGTGGTGCTGTTCGCTGAAGCAGCCGGGCTGCCGCGCGACATCGTGATGGCGCTGGCCCCGAAGTCCGTCACTGCAGGTGTCGCCATGGGCATCAGCGAGACGCTCGGCGCCAATCCCGCCATCACGGTCATCGCCACCGTTCTGACCGGAATCATGGGAGCCATCGTCGTGACGCCGCATGGCATCGGCACGGCGCGCGCTTTCCAGGTCGATGAAGTGGCGGGTGTGTTCGCCGGCATCGCGATGGGGCTGAATGCGCTGGTGACGTCGCTCTTGGTGCCGGTCTTTGCGACATTGTTGCTGAAATAGGGGACACCGATGGACGAACTGGCAGAGCGAATTATCGCTGCCGCGGCCGATGCGATCATCTATGCGGATCGTTCGGGGAATATCGTCCGCTGGAACTCGGCCGCGACCGCATTGTTCGGCTTTTTGCCTGACGAGGCGCTCGGGCAGAATCTCGATCTCATTATTCCCGAACATCTGCGCGCGCCGCATTGGCGAGGCTACCATGCGGCGATGGAGCGCGGTGAGCTGAAGCTGCAGGGCCATCCCACGCTCACCCGCGGATTGCACAAGAGCGGCCGCAAACTCTATGTCGAGATGACATTCGCCATCGTGCGCAACAGCGCGGAGGAAACACTTGGTTCGGTTGCGGTGGCGCGCGATGTCACCGAACGCATCGAGCGCGAGCGTAACAAGGCGCGCGCGTCTTGATGGCGGATCAGCCGTGGTGGATCAGAAAGTCTCGCAGCACGACGGCGTCGTTGTGCTTCTCGTCACGCGCGGCATAGACCAAGGTGAGATGTCCATGCTTCGCCAAGTCACGTAGGTGCTTGAGTTCCTCGGGATGCGCCTTGATTTCCGCGTGGTAACGTCGCTGGAATTCCGGCCAGCGCTCCGGATCGTGTCCGAACCATTGGCGCAGTTCGGTGCTGGGCGCGATGTCCTTCATCCATTCATCGATGGCGGCAGCGTCCTTCGTTACGCCGCGCGGCCACAATCGATCGACAAGGATTCGGGTGCCGTCTGCGGGGCTGGCGGCTTCATAGGCGCGCTTCAGGCTGACACGTTTTGCCAGGCTTTCTCTGGTCATGACGGTGCTCCGGGTCACATCCGGTGAGCGGAGCCGCGCCAGCTAGGGAGCGCGAAGCACGTACTGCGCTTACGGATCGAGTTCGGTGTCCCAGTAAAGATAGTCGAGCCAGCTTTCGTGCAGATAGTTCGGCGGGAACAGTCGGCCGTTGCGATGAAGCTGATGGACTGACGGCGCGAACGGCGCTTGCCGTGGATGCATGCGCGCCTGCTCCATGGTCATGTTGCCTTTGCGCAGATTGCACGGCGAGCAGGCGGCGACCACGTTTTCCCATGTGGTCTGGCCGCCGCGAGAGCGCGGAACGACGTGATCGAACGTCAGGTCGTCCGGGGAGCCGCAATACTGGCAGGAGAAACGGTCGCGCAGGAACACGTTGAACCGCGTGAAGGCGGGATGAGTGGTCGGCTGCACGAACGACTTGAGCGAAACGACGCTCGGCAGGTTCATCTCGAACGAAGGGCTGTGAACCGCGTGGTCGTAATTAGCGACGATATTGACGCGATCAAGGAACACGGCCTTGACAGCATCCTGCCAGGACCAGAGCGAAAGCGGATAATAGCTCAGCGGCCGGAAGTCTGCGTTCAACACGAGCACCGGCCAACCGCCTTGTGACACATGTGCGTTCAAGTAACGCTCCTGGCCCCAAAACCCCATTGGCTGCGAAGCAGCTTGGAATGGCATACTACAGGCAGCGTGACGGGATTGTGAAGAGCGTTTCCGTTCACCCGCAGGTGAGAACCGCGTCAGTCTTCCATCGAGAGCATGTGCGCCTGGGCCGGGGAAACGCGGCCTTTCAGGGTATCGAGATAGACGCGCTGAACCGCGTTGGAACCCCGGTTTTCTACCACCTCGAGTTTCGGCCCCATCGCGGCTGTAAATCCGGACCAGACCGCGCCGAATCGCTGATCGATTCCGCCCGGACCCCATTCCTTCGAGCGCTTGCGAATCTGGTCGGGCGCGAAAAACCATGCCGGCTTGGCGCCCGGCAGGGCGTCGTCGCCCGAAGCTTCGTCCTGATGGGTCAGTCCCACCCGTCCGCTATAGACCATGCGGTCGCCGAAATGCCGGTGCAGCCGGGCGCGCAAATCGGCGTTGCCTGCCATGTCGACGAATGCGACGGGCTCGACCGGCATCGATTCGATCCTGTCGTAGGTCAGCACCTCGTCATAGCAGCCCAGCGAGGTGACGAATTCCACGTTTCCGGCAGACGTGAGGCCGATCACACGCACCGGCTTGCGATGGGTGTGCAGCAGCCAGGCGAGGCCGAACGCCGTCTTGCTTGATGCGCTGGAAAGAATGACGGTGTTCGCGCCGAAGAAATCCCGATCGGCAAGAAAGTCTTCCACCAGGAACGACAGCATGAACAGCGGGCGCAGCAGCGCCTGATAGTCGCCCTGCCGGCCTTCGAAGGCCGGTTCGCCGGTGACCCGCGCATAGGCATTGTAAACCGGCGAGACGCTCTGGCGATGTTCTGCGGCATCGCGGAAGCCCGTCTTCTTCACGTCGGCTGCTTCGATCACGAAATGCGTGGCCATCGGCAGATAGCCGAAGATCACCTCGCCCTTGGCGATCTGGGGATGGCGCGATTCCAGCACGCGCCCGAAGCCCCACACCGGAATGTTGCCGAAGCCGTTCGGCGCGGGAAACAGATGCCAGTATTTTAACTGATCGCCGAGCATCGCGTAAGTGATGTTGTTGGCGGTGAAGGCGAAGCGATCGATTTTCACCAAGAGGCCGTCCTCCGGCAGTTGCATCACGCCCGGCAGCGGCGTTTCGATCACCTTGCAGGTCGAAAGGTCGTTGCGTCCCACGATGAACTGCGTCGACGACGTCATTTGCGCGCTCCGGGTTTTGGTGTTGCCTTCTTTCGTAACGCATTCTTTGCCGGTTTCGCTGACGTTTTTGCGACGCGCGATTTGTTTGAAACGGGTTTGGTGTTTGAAACGGGTTTGGTGTTTGAAACGGATTTGGGCTTTGAAGGTTTCATCGTGGCCGGCGTTTTGTTGCCCGCGATCACGCCCTCGCGTTTCTTGACGGCATGATAGTAAGACCACCAAAGATGCGCCGCCGCGCCGCGCAGCGGCCGCCACGGCTCCGCGAGCGGCTGCATCTCTTTCACCGTCGGCCGCGATTTCAATCCGAGTCCGATCCGCATTGCTTCCTGCACCGCGAGATCGCCTGCGGGCCACGCATCGCCGTGACCGAGGCAGAACAGCAGATAGATGTCGGCGGTCCACGGCCCGATACCGTGCAACTTGGTCAACGTCGCATGCGCAGCGTCGGCATCCTCTTCCGCCAGCACATCGAGATTGAGGCGCTCCGCGCTCAATTCGCGTGCGATGAATTTCAGCGTCTTGATCTTCGCGGCCGACAGGCCGAGGCGGCCGAGTCGGTCGGCGCGCGCGCTCTTCAATGCGTCATGATGAAACGGATCGAATGTGCTGCTGACGCGACCCCAGATCGCCGCCGCAGCTTTGGTCGAGAGTTGTTGTCCGCAGACGATGGCGGCAAGGCCCGCGAAACCGGGCTCACGCCGCCGCAGATTGGGCATGCCGGCGACATCGAGAACCGGGCCAAGCCGCGGGTCGATGCGCACCAGCGCGTTGATGGCGTCTTCAAGATCGGTTTGGGTGTCGAGATGGACTGTCATTGAATTCGCGCGCATGAAGGGACACGGGTACAAGTGCTACCCTAGCGCGTTGGATAAAGTTGAACCATGCCACCACCCGTTTTCCGTTTCGCGCCGAGCCCGAATGGATACCTCCATCTCGGACATGCGCGCTCGGCGCTGCTGAATTTCGATCTCGCGCGCCGGAACGGTGGCCGGATGCTGCTGCGCATCGAGGATATCGATACCACCCGCTGCCGCCCGGAATACGAGCAGGCGATCTATGAGGACTTGGCGTGGCTCGGGATCGCGTGGGAACAGCCGGTGCGGCGGCAGTCGGAGCATCTTGCGCTCTATACCGAAGCAATCGATCGGCTGACTCGCGATAGATTGATCTATCCGGCATTCGAAAGCCGTGCCGAGGTGGCGCGGCTGGTGGCAGAGAAGGACCAGGCGGGCGCATGGCCGCGCGATCCCGATGGCGCGCCGCTCTATCCCGGAGCCGCACGGCATCTGTCGGCCGAGTGGCGGGCGCAGAAGGTCGCGTCGGGCGCGCCCTATGCGCTGCGGCTCGATATGGCTGCGGCCCTCGCGCGCGCGGGCGATCTGCTGTGGACCGAACAGGGCGAAGGGCCGGGCGGCGAGACAGACAAGGTGCCCGCACGGCCCGAGCAATGGGGCGACGTGATCCTCGCGCGGAAGGATACGCCGACGAGCTATCATCTGTCGGTGGTGATCGACGATGCCCTGCAGGGCGTGACACATGTCGTCCGCGGACAGGACCTGTTCTGGGCGACCGGTGTGCATCGCCTGCTTCAGGTGCTGCTCGGCCTGCCGCAGCCGGTTTACCGCCACCATTCGCTGGTTCGCGATGCCACCGGGCAGAAACTGTCGAAATCGACCCGGTCAACCGCGCTCAGGGAATTGCGCGCTGCCGGATTGACGCTTGCGGATGTGCGCCGCCTTGCCGGAATCCCTGAATCCTGAACGCTCCGTGGCGTGACTCCGCAGCCTCCGCCATGGCATGGTCTGTGCGGATGGGTTGGGGAATCATGGCGGCCAAATCGCCCAGGCGGAAAGGGACTTTGCGCGCGGCGCGTGCGGGCAAAAAGCGCGTGGTCAAAAAGCCTGCGCCGAAGAAGCGCGCGGCCAAAAAGGCCGTGGCGAGACCGGCTGTCGGCAAGCCCCGCGCGGCGCGTTCGCCATCAGAGGCCGGGATTGTCGAAGCGGCGCTGGCCGCGTTCGCGCACGAAGTCCGCACGCCGCTGACCGGCATTCTGGCGATCAGTTCGCTGCTCGCGACGTCCGAACTCGGCGAGCGCGAACTGCGCTGGGTCGACACCATCAAGGTCGGCGCTGAGCATCTGGCGGCGCTTGCCACGCTGTTTGTCGATGCCGCACGCAGCGGCACGACGGGCCTCGCCATCCGACAGGATTTCTTCGATCTGCGAACTTTGGCGACGGCGGTGGGAGATTCGCTGGCCGGTCGCGCCGCCGCCAAGGGCCTGCAGCCGCAGATTGAGATCGCCGATGATCTGCCAGTCTTCGCGGTGGGTGATCCGGTCCGCCTGCGCGCGGCGCTGGAAAACCTGATCGACAATGCGGTCAAGTTCACGCCGCAGGGAAAAGTGGCTTTCGCTGTATCCGCCATGCCGGGCAGAAAGAAGCGCGAGATCAAGGTGGCTTTCGCCGTGTCGGACAGCGGCATTGGCCTGTCGCTTGCGGAGATCAAGCGTCTGTTCAAGCCGTTTTCGCAGGCCAATGTCAGCATCGCGTCGCGGTTCGGCGGCGCGGGCCTTGGCCTGTCGTCCG
>Ga0209930_1005304_pt1 | contig 10621 bp, 12 predicted proteins | sample ThiBiot_500_biof_2_FD_183948 | JGI IMG/M metagenome (GOLD analysis project Ga0209930, IMG submission 183948) | Wastewater bioreactor microbial communities from Cape Town, South Africa - Thiocy_cont_500_biof (SPAdes) | ecosystem: Engineered > Bioreactor > Thiocyanate-remediating >... | reverse complement strand
CTGCTTCGTTGCTCAGAACTATGTAGGCTACGAAATACGTTCGAAAATATACATCCAAAAAAATCTATTTACGATCAACCAAAAAACGCTGCTACAATCAATTAACCATCTAGATTCTTTCTTTTTATTATAGAAATATAAGTTCTTGTTTTTTTCATTTAAAGAAAACCAAAATGACCTCGAAAGATTCGAATTCAGAACAATTCCAGTTATGTTTTCTCAATCATGGTTATCAATTTAATGATATATGCCTAGCCATAAGAATTCTCGAGAGCAATCCATCAACTACATATGCCGATTTATAATTGACAATCAAGCTATTTTCCTAAAAATAAATTAATTTTTTCCTTTTTTTCTTGTTTTCTATTGCAACTGTTAGAGATAAAGAGATATTCAGCTGACATGATCGTACTTGAATTTCGATGGATCCCATCTCTGTCGAGAACGGGCAGTGCTAATCACAGCAAGAAAAGAAAAGAGGACGGTGAATTTGTATGACATGACAATGAGGGACAAATGCGATTTTCCACAGTATTTATAACTTTTATTGGAGTTTTCGGAAGTCAAACTGCACCTTTCAAAGATGTTTGATTAAAGTTAAATAAAATAAATTTGCTCCGACGATTATCAATGTTCGACCGAATCTAGCTTGTATTGGAACGCCAATCGGTACGTCAAAATCATCTTTCAGAATAAATCTATTCTCAATATATTAACAGGTGTTCTTTTCAATGAGACAGTCATAGCTCATAAGTCTTCGAACTTTTTCGTTTATAGGCATCTATCAAATATCATTACTCTTTACACCTACTGCTGATCAGTATGGTCCACAAGGTTTTTGTGCAGCTGCAGTTGATAATACTAATGTTCAATCGAATCCATGGTGTATTACATTTCTAGTTGGTTTTACTCTGCGCCAAATCTTGCACCACCAATATTAGTTTAAGGAAGTGTATCACCTATTGGTACTATTTTTGCTAATCATAGCATATTTTCTATTCAAAATAAGTTGGCTTGTATTTTGAAATCGATTGTCTTTCGTTTTCCTGTTCAGGTCAAAATGGTATGGCTATCAATCGACCAGAACATAATGGAACTTATGTTCATTTTCATGATGATACAGCTGGTGATGTTGTTGTATTAGAATATGATTGTGGATGGTCACCGAATGTCATCTATTCAGGAAGTACTATTCTTGTCTATGCACCGTATTCTTGGGTGCCTGGTCATCGTTATTATGTCACATTCGATAGTGGTATACTACTATTTTCACTAGTTTTCTTCTTTTTTTTATGTATTTTTATTTCAGGAACATCGAGTGGCAATGATTTGATTTCTGTCGTATGTATTTCTTTTTGTCAAGAGGAAGAAGAAAAAGTAAAAGTTTGTGTATATGTAGATGCTGAATCGGCTCCAATTACTAATCCTATTTTTTGGGTATTCGATATTTGGAAACCTGAGCTGTCGAGCACGACTTCGACAACGACGAAACCTCCAACAATGCATACCATTACTACGAGAGTAAATCAAATCTCAATTTTTCATTTTAATTTTGTTCATATATAATTTAGTCACTAGCAACTACAACACCGATCATTCATCTATAACAACTATAGGCATAGCTCTAACAACTCCAATCTCTCCATCAACAACAACCACAGAAACTACGACTACAAGTTCAACGACAGCAACGATTTGTCAATCGTATTGCACCTCACAGAAACAGAAAATAAGCATTCTTTTATTTTATTTTATTTTAAAATAAATGAAAGAAGCACGTTTTGCTATTGTTTGTTTTTCGATGTCACTAAACGAAACAATCATTCGAGTTTTGATTCATTTTTATTTTAAGAAATGTACGAAAACGAATTCGGTAGAAATTATTGGATGGATTTTACTTTTCTTATCATTCAATCCATTGAATATCGTTCATCGAATAGATGCTCTTGTATCAAACGTATTCCCGAACAAATTAAACTTCTAATTCGAATTACAATGGGTTTTCTTATTGATATTCTTGCAATTGCTTTAACAGCAACGATTTATGGTTTTGATTTTCGTGATGAACAAGGAAATCTAACTGAAAGTTGGACTTATATTTGCACGTTGGCATATGTTGTTTGTTGGTCTTGTTTTGCAATTTTCTCGATCGTTCTATTGATAACCATTGTGAGAGATAAAGTCCGAGGTAAATGGCGATGTTTAATCATCTTTACGATTTCAAAATGAATTGGATTGATCAATTCTGGAGCGATATTTTATGTTATTCTATTATATATGTCGAAGGCAAAATTTGCATGTTTAGAAGGCTTGTTTTTAACATATGCAACATTAGATTTTCTTCTCAATTTGAGTGAGATCTTTTTTCAATTTGTTGTATCATGTTGTTACGATAAAGAAGTTCACTTAAATATAGAATAAAGTCGACCGAGTAATCTAGTTGTTAAAAATTAACCTTCGGTTATTCTGTTGGACTTCGCTTTCACAATTCAGTGAAATGGGTCGCGATGTAAAAATGTTCTACTTGCAGAAGAAGAAAAGGACAAATAAAATGATAACGCAAAAGTATTTATAAGTTAACACACATTGTGTTATTCTAAAGTTTCTTCTTGTCATGATGATGAATTGCATCGTCGTTTTTTTCTTGTCGGTATTTTCAATTGCATTTGCTGTTGATCCCTGTCGATTTGAATATTCTGGCAAAGGTGTGATTGATTTAACATCTGTAGGACATTCAGATGGAACGGCAGCATTTGTAAATCAGACTACACCATCTTCGCCTTACTATAGTACGTGAATTTTATTTCAATACGTCGAGATTTTTCAAGACAATAATTGTTTCATTTTATAGTATATAGTTATAATCCATGTAAACCATTTGCAGGACCGAGTATTTGCGAAAATGTAGCTGCTTGTCAAGGTGATTACGTTTTCGAATTTCTAATGTCTTTTTTTTGTCTTGCTGTATAGTTACGGTTAGTACGGGAGTTCCATATAATCTTGGAACTCAGGAAAGTGCAGTATGGAGTCCAGGAAGTGATAGTGGCGAAGATGCATCGGTAACTTATTCTGCAGGTGAAAGAAAAACTATCGTTCGATTACTATGTTCAACAAGTGGCGAAACACACTTTGAAGTTGTCGGTGAAGGCCCAGTGGGTGTTTATAATTTTTTTTTGACACATAAATGCGCCTGTTGGAATGGTTGTGGAAGTAAATGAATATTTAAAACGATAATTTTCAAAAGACTTCTATGTTCTTTCATTAGGTCCATCATCTTCGACAACAACTGGATTACCAACAACAACGCCAATCGTTGAAACATGTCGATTTACAGATCCTGATTATGGTGTAATCGATCTAACTACTTTAGGACATACTGACGGAACTCCTGCTTATCCAGATACAATACCATCGACACCAGATGGATTCAGTATGTTGATTTTATTTTCTTAAGATATTCGAAAATGATATATCGGTTCTATTTTAGAATATAGTTATAATCCATGTAAATCGTTTTCGGAAGGACCTATTTGTCAAAATGCTGCAGTCTGCCTATGTAAAGAGACAAATAAATTGATAACCACCATCAAAAACAGTTTATTCTTTGTTAATATTTAGTTTCAGTAGAAGGAACAGATGCAGCCATTATTGGTGTTCAAAATACTGTACAATATTTTACGCCAGGTTCACTAAGTAACAACCCAATGGTAACCTATCAATATGGCGAGGATCGTATAGCATATGTTGAATTAGTATGTTCAACAACCGATGAAAATCAATTTGATCTTCTTGGCAGATCTGAATTTACTTTTTTCTTATTTCGACTTACAAATAAATGTGCTTGTTGGAATGCTTGTTCAAGTAGATCAATATTCGACATATCATATTGTACATTTGACTTGCCTCTATAGGTACACCGGCTTCAACAACCACACTCGTGCCGATAACTACAACTTCACAATCAGTAACTGATGAATGTCGATATGTACATCCTGAAAAAGGTATCATCGATTTCAGTTTTATTGGGCGAACAGACGAAAAAGCTGCATATTCTGATGAAACCACACGGACAGTATCCAACTTCAGTATGTTTCAATTTGATCTTTTGTTCTTCTATAAAAATGTTTTCTTAATAATTAGAATACAGTTACAATCCATGTCGATCATTTTCTCAAGGAAGTGGTTGTATCGGTGCAGCAGTTTGTCAAGTTTCGAATGATGGACAAGAAACATTCACTCTCGGAACACAGGAAAGTCATTGGTGGGTTATTCCATCCGATGGCAATGCTTTACCATCATTGAACTATATGTATGCTGACAAAAAAGTTAGTGTTCTCCTGCAATGTTCGACTGAAGGCAATAATGAATTTCAAGCGTTCGGTGAAGATCCGGTGAATACATTTAAATTTCAATTGACACATCAATGTGCTTGTTGGAATGGATGTTAGGATATAGTTGACAATTTTATTTTAAATTTCAATTGAAAGTATTTTTGTACTAATTTTATTTAAGAATACAAATTGAGTATAGAAATCGTATCTCTAGAGTTTCCTTTTTTTTTGTAAATCAATCATATTTCTTTGTCGAACCTAATAATGGAGCATATCGATCCATTTGTACTTTGAATTGTTTCGATTTAATCCAATATCGACTCGAAGCATCAATTAGAACAAATTCATCGGTTATATTATGCCAATTTCGAAAGTCAGTTAAAGCTCGTTGACATTCGGCAATGGTAAAATCATCGACGATGATAACGCCGCCGACTTGTATCTTTTCGTATAAATTAAATAATTGATCCATTGTTGATTCGTACATATCTCCATCCATACGAAGAACAGCGATTTTCGTGACACCACATTTCGGTAATGAATCAACAAAATAACCTTTACAAAAATGAACGTAATCATCGAGAAGAAAAAACGACCGAAAATTTGTTTGAACTTCTTCTAATGAAGCCTAAATTCAAATTCTGATGAGAAATACAAATAAATCGAAATTCATACTCGAAGATAAGTTTGTTTCGACCATTCGTCATGATCATATTGCGTTCTTGCTCTAGGCAAACCTTGAAATGAATCGACTGCCCAAACATGTCGATCTGTAATTTCCAATGCTTTGAGAACAGCACGAGCAAAAATCGATCCTCCACCTCGCCAAACGCCACATTCGATAAAATCACCTGGAACATTATTTGCAATAACCAATCGTAATGACGATTCGATGTTTTTCAATCGAGTTTGTCCGATCATTGTTATGCCAATCAATGGCCAATCTAAGCCAACAATACGTTGTTCAAGATTCAATCCGAATTTATTAGCTTCGATACTTGGACGAACAGATTGTTCTTGAGTACGAAGTGTTAAACCACAAACTGTATCGCGAACGGTATCGAGATATAAACGTACAAGAGCAGATTCATTTTTAATAATCGTCGTTGTTTGAGTTTCAACCGTTGCTACGACGGCTACTGAAGTAGGTCGAGTGAAATAGAAACAAATTGCAACAAGACATACGGCCGATTCATTTGCTCTTGATGAAGCCGGTGGTAAAGCACTACCAATCGGTAATGATTCATTTTGGTTTGATTTATTCACGCAAACACATGATTGGGGTTTGATTGTCTACGAACAAGATTGGCTCGATCGTCAGACATATAATTTCACTCCACTCGTCACTGACATTCATCTCGGCCATCAATGGTTAACATCGATGGGTGAAGCGGCGGAAAAAGTCGGCATGAATCTACAATATTGTATGAGTTTACCTCGACATATGTTAACATCATTAGAAGTTCCACGTGTGACACATGCTCGTGCATCGACTGATTATGCATTTCATCTTGAAAGTCAAACAGCACCGCAATGGGCTATTGGGATAAGTAGTATGTTTGTTGAGGCACTTGGTGTTGCGCCATTTAAAGATGTTCTCTGGTCGACAGAAAATCAACCTGATGCGCCGTACAAAAATTCACCTCGAGAAGTTCTTCCCGAACGAGAAATTGCCATAGCTACACTCTCGACAGGTCCTGTCGGACCTGGTGATGCGATTAATTACACAAATGTCGAACGAATTATGAAATGTTCGTGTTTCGACTTTCTTCTTTTTGAATTTTAATATTTTTGCTCTTTTTTTTTAGAAGCAATCAAACATTCTTCATTGTCTTTGCATCAGCCATGCAACAAGATTATCTTGTATTTCCATCAATGATCGGCGCTGTCTCCGGACTTACCTGGCCGTATGACAATGCGACCGATGTTCGAGGTTTTTCAGCACCAATTCCCATCGAAATCACGGCTCGTAAATGTCACAATCTCTCGATTTGTGTTTGGTATGTTTCACCGTTACAATCCTTAGGCGATGCCGAAGGAACTCAATTCGCCCTGTTCGGCGAATGGAATAAATGGACAGCTGTAAGTCAACAACGATTTACATCGATCGACATCGATACAACCAACAATCGAGCAGTTATTACTCTCGAAGGTGTTGCCGATGAAGTCGTTCCCGTTGTTGTCTTTCATTCAGTTCTTTTATCTGTCACAGTTAATTGTCGAATAGCTGCTGATAATAGTCCAGCAAGAGTTACTGTCACAACTTCAACCGTTACTTGCTCTTAGATATGTTTCTTTTTGTCTCGAGGACGAACAATAAAATTCGATTTTTTTATTATCAAAAGGGCCAACATTCGGTTATATTGTTCTTTTATTGATCTATTTTGTTGTTCTTCATTACAAAGATTCCATGACAATATTTGATTAAGTGATTTCTAAACTAAAATGAATAAAAAAACAGAAAAAGCATGTTCTATCAATGTTGTATGTTGAAATTGTTATTTAAAGGACAAACTTTCAACGATATTACTTGCATTAAAAATGTTCGCTCGAATTTGGGTATATTTTTTGCTTTTCAATACGATCAATGGTTTGTGAATCCGCAAAATTAATTCTCATTTTTTCAAAGATTTCTTTCTTTTAGCTGTCTCATATAATCAACCACGATTTCATTCAAATGCTACTTGGAATGGCAATGCAACTACTTTTAGCAATCCAAATATTCTTAGTCTATATCTAGGGCAGGTTTTTGTCAATTCAAAAAACACAATCTATACGTACAATCAGCAAGCGAAGAAAATACTTATTTGGGAAAATAAAAGTAGTGATAATCCATCAAAAATGATTTCGACTAACTTATCAGGTCAAAAGACAATATTTGTGACAACGAATGGTGATATTTATGTTGATAATGGATTTAATGGTCGTGTTGAGAGATGGATTGCTGAAAACGAAACATGGATACCAGTTATGTCTGTTTCATCACCATGTTATGGTCTTTTCATTGATATTTGTGATAATTTGTATTATTCAATGTTTCCTGCTCATCGAGTTGACAAAAAATGGCCAGATGGCACAAGAGCAATTGTTGCTGGAACAGGTATTCAAGGATCATCGTTGGATATGCTTAACGCTCCTCACGGAATTTTTGTTGATATCAACTTCGATTTATATGTTGCCGATTCGGAAAATGATCGAATTCAATTATTTCGACTGAATCAAACTAATGGAATAACAGTAGCAGGAAATGGATCATTAACAGTCACAATTGACCTTCATTGGCCAATAAGTATTCTTCTCGATGGTGATCGAAATCTTTTCATTCTCGATTATGGCAATAGTCGTATAGTTCGTTCAGATGAAAATAATCATTTTCATTGTATATTTGGATGTTCAGGTGAACCAGGTTTCACAAATGATAAATTAGCTTATTCTACTAGTATGTCATTTGATAGTTATGGAAATATTTATGTTTCCGATTCGGGTAATAGGCGAGTACAAAAAATTCATTTATCAAAACAATCTCAAGTTTTAACTCTTTCTTACAATCAACCACGATTTCATTCAAATGCTACTTGGGATGCCAATGCAACTACGTTTACCAATGAAAGTATTGTTGGTCAATATCCGGGGAATATTTTCGTCAATTCGAAAAACACAATCTATACGTACAATCCGCAAACGAACAAAATACTTATTTGGGAAAATAAAAGTAGTGATAATCCATCAAAAACGATTTCGACTAACTTATCAGATCCACAATCAATATTTGTGACAACGAATGGTGATATTTATGTTGATAATGAATTTAACGGTCGTGTTGATAAATGGATTGCTGAAAACGAAACATGGATACCAGTTATGTCTGTTTCATCACCATGTTACGGTCTTTTCATCGATATTTGTGACAATTTGTATTGTTCAATGTCTCTTCATCATCGAGTTGACAAAAAATGGCCAGATGGCACAAGAGCAATTGTTGCTGGAACAGGTGTGAGTGGATCTGAATCGAATATGCTTCATCGTCCTATAGAAATTTTTGTTGATATCAATTTTGATTTATATGTTGCCGATTCGGAAAATGATCGAATTCAATTATTTCGACTGAATCAAACAAATGGAATAACAGTAGCAGGAAATGGATCATTAACAGTCACAATCGACCTCCGTTGGCCAATAAGTATTGTTCTTGATGGTGATCGAAATCTTTTCATTCTTGATAGTGGCAATGGTCGTATAATTCGTTCAGATGAAAATAATCATTTTTATTGTATATTTGGATGTTCAGATGAACCAGATTCAACAAATGATAAATTAGCTTATCCTACTAGTATGTCATTTGATAGCTATGGAAATATTTATATTGTCGATCAAAATAATCATCGAGTGCAAAAAATCATGAAAATTATTTTTTGTCGTAAGTTTTCTCTTTATTTTCACATTTTGTCGAACTTCAATGTCTCTCTGTTGCATAGATACTGTGAAATCTGTTCGAACACAATATGTATCGACGTTAACAGCACAAAGCCATAAATGTAATCATTTCGGAAAATGCCAATCGTTAAGTTTCTATTGCGAAATTATTGAAATCCATACAGCAGAACAAGGAGATTATACTATTGCAGTGAAAGGCGACATAGAGATGTTTGAATATGCATATGAAAATGATTTTAATTTATTTGACCTTGAAGAAAACATGATCGAAGCGGCCGTTTCAAATCCATTCTATAAGCGATTCGAAATTGTGTTGCGTCGTAAGATGAACACTTCATTTATATTAGTTGTGACGACAGGAGAAATGTTTGGACAAGGTGTCTTCTCAATAATCGTGAATGGTCCAAGCAATGTCTCCATGCAACCCATAAGTATGTGTAGTTTTTTTGTTTTTTGATGCTGAAATTGAAGGAACATTCATTTATCGTTATTTCACTCTAGATGATACAAAACCAATCATCGAATCAAATTATTCATCGAATTTTGACGATAAAAGCCAGAAATTTGGCCATCTCAATTGCAGACCATTGGAATATTATTTTGAAGCTATAAAGATAGATGTGGATATATCAGGTTATTACATGCTCTCAAGTGACAGTGATCTTGATACATATGGTTATTTGTACGAACATGAATTTGATTTTTACAGCTCGGTAGAGAGTTCATTAAGTTGGGACGATGATTATTGTGAAAATCGACAGTTTTCAATTAGTACTTACTTGCACTACAATACCACATATGTTTTGATAGTAACTATTTCACCAAATGAATTATACATAAATATGCAAGGTCCGTTCTCCGTAATCGCTAAAGGACCTTCAGAAATTAATATGAAACGAATTGGTATGTAGATATTGACAAACAAAAAATTTGAAAATATATATTTTGATGATGATTTCATCTGCACGATACAGTTTTTTTTTGTTGAAGATGTCCATCCAACAACGATTGTCCAATCATTATACTCATCACAAATGACTCAAAATAGTCCTGCATTTGATAGCGAATATTGTCTAACTTCAAATGCATATTATGAATGTATACAGATTAATGTCATACAATCAGGCAGTTATACATTGTCGAGTATAAGTATAAGTAGTGGCATCCCTATATCTGGGTATTTGTATGAACAACATTATAATTCGCACGGCGTCTCTGAAAGCTTACCCGGCAATGTCAAACAAGGTTGCCTAAGAGACTTAAACAAACTTAAAATCATTACTGAATTGCAACGTAGTATGACATACATCTTGACCCTGGGCACATCGTATTGGGACAGTACGAACAACTATAACTATTCGATATTGGTATCCGGTCCGAATAATGTTACTTTCAATTATATCAGTAAGTCTAATAAAATAAGTTCTTTCTTCAATTAAATTGCTTTTACTAGCTCTTCAAGCAACATATCAATCAGAACTGATAAAAGAAACCTCCGTCTATCCGCGAGTATGTGGAAAAGGAAATTATCACTATGAAGCAATTCAAATCGAGATACAACATAGTGGTTCTTATACATTCAATGCGAACAGCACTATTAAATTATACGGATATATTTATAGAGGTGATTTCGATCCATCTTATCCAAATACAGACATAATCACACAAAGCAACTTCAGTTGCGGAAGTTCTTTCAAAGTTGGAAATTATCTTGAAGCGAACAAAGTATGAGGTATGTGCAGATTTCCGAAAAAAGAAATTTCCGAAATTTCTAAAATTACTATAATCAACAATAGCAGCGATATCTACAATCGTTCTAAATATAACTATAGAATCTTAAAAATCCAAACGATTTC
>Ga0209930_1005302_pt1 | contig 10624 bp, 8 predicted proteins | sample ThiBiot_500_biof_2_FD_183948 | JGI IMG/M metagenome (GOLD analysis project Ga0209930, IMG submission 183948) | Wastewater bioreactor microbial communities from Cape Town, South Africa - Thiocy_cont_500_biof (SPAdes) | ecosystem: Engineered > Bioreactor > Thiocyanate-remediating >... | reverse complement strand
TGAGCTTGACACCCCGTTCGAACGCCTGACGGTATGGATTGGCGCCGACAAAGGCGGGGAGAAAGGAGTGATGGATATTGATGATGCGTGCGGGGAATGCCTGGATAAACGCAGGCGACAGGATACGCATGAACTTGGCCAGGACAATATAGTCGGGTTGATGCAGGAGGAGGATGTCCAGGATGCGTTGCTCAAAAGCGTCTTTCTCTATCTGCTCATGAGAAATATAGGAAAAGGGGATCTCAAATCTTCTGCAGATGTCTTCCAGCACAGGATAATTACCTATGACATGCTGAACGGAGGCGCCAAGTGTTTTAAAATGGTTGCGAATGAGGATATCGGAGAGACAATGATATTCCTTTGTCACCATCACCACGATCTTTTTCTCAGGCTGGGGGTTGATGGAAATAACAGCATCCGGGGGAAGGAGCGGAGATAGTTTTTCACGAAGCTGCTCCTTCGACGTTTCTTTATCCACTTCAATACGTATAAAAAAACGATTTTCAGTGGGATCGACATGCTCGCGAAGGGACACAATATTGAGCTGCTCCCGGGCCAGGATGCCTGATATGGCCGCCACGAGCCCGACCCGGTCCTTGCATTGAATAACGACAATCATTCCGACAATATCGGAATATTGAATGATCTTTTATCTGGCTTTTTGGGAGATTTCGGTTAATATAGACGAGGGGGAAATTCCCATTTAGGGACAATAATCCTAAATATAGAAGTGATAGTAGGTTGGATAGATCACATTGCGTTGATAATTAATTTCTTAAAAAATGGCACATTAGTCGATACTGGTATATTAAACGCCAGCATCATGACCCGATATTCTTTAGTCGTGAATAAAAGGGGCACCATACTTTCCTTTAAGGTGGTAGATGCCGACCCGGAGCTGTTCCCTGTACGCGATATGACCGGGCATCATTTTAGCCGTCTGATTGGAGAAGATTGCAGAAAGGACCTGGGATATATCCTGCATGAGATTTCCAGGACCCGCCAGGCCGGAAGCTTTCGTACATTTTTTGGTCCGAGAGGTTCTCATGCCGGTGCGGTAGTTGAATGGACGGTCCAGCCAAAGCCAGGAAGTATTTTTTCAACGGTCCGTTTTGAGCTTACCGGAAAAGACCCTGAATAATACAGCATTAGCTAACCTTTGACCATAGACCCGGGCAGATCCGGGTTTTCTTTTTGTCTTATAATTAACATTATGTTAAATAACCCCTTCGCTCCCGCGTACGGGTCATAGGTTATCACACAGGTCAAGTATCTATTGGGTCCTTTTCACGGTGAAATTGCCAGTAACGGGCATATTCGGGTTGTTATCAATCTGGCTATCGTAATTAACAATACCGGTAAACGTTCCTTTGATATAACCTCCTACCGGTCCAAATTCTATAATATTGCAATCCAGGTCATATCCTTTATAGCGGCTGAAACCATCACTGTGGAGGCTCATACGAAATCGCTTCATTTTCACGGGCCCGGCGCCAGTGAGTACTGGTAAGTCCATATCAATATTGGGCCCATACGTGCAACAGCCAACAGAGCCGCTAATCGAACATCCCGTGTCGCTGACTGAATATGAGATGTTATCGCCAGGGGAAGACAACCCACCATATGCATATCCATTGGCGGTTGCTTGAATTACTTGATCCTTTTTGCAGGCAACAACCATTGACGCATCAAAAGTGCCGACACCAAAATGATAAATCTGGGGGAGCCCCTCCCGCAGGTTGACCAAATCATAAGCAGTGATCGTGACGTCAGTGACGGTCGTGTCCTTTCGGCCCACTGTAAAGCTAAAATGTCCGCGGTCAGCTCTGTGGATATCTACCCGATGGGTAACGCCGTCAACTAAAATGGTAACATATCCCGAATCGATGTACATAGGGTTACAGGTGTAGCCATCCCCAGTAATAGTAAGAAAATGATGTGCATCACATGCCAGCAATACTCCTACGTTGACAGAATCTACACCCGCATACACAGTATCCGGATAGCCTTCCATTTTGACAGCAGCATCGTAAGGAATGATCCTCACCATGCCTGTCGTGGTATCGTTTCGCTGAATGCTGATCGTGAAAAGCCCTTTCTTGAGCGAGGCCTGATGACTTGTATTATCGACCCAGACGATGACATATCCGGAATCCAGCAGGGCGCCGGAACAATCCTCAACAGTGCCGGTGATCGTAAGGACTGGTTTTGACGGTGTATGATCTTTATGGCAGGCGAAAAAAAACAAAAGCAAGATGGCGGAAAGGACAAGGGTTATTATCTTTTTCATGGTCACAGGTTAACGTGACGGCAAGATAATACACTGCTTCCATATTTTCTTTCTAGCAACCTTGATATATTTTCCATATGGAGAGCAAGAATAATATGTAACGGTGAAGGCGCCCCCTTAGGCGATTTGGTTTTCTTAAAAAAAAGAGCAATCTTTGCGGTGCGATCAATTATTCTCATTCCTTTAGAAATCTGTTTCCCACCTCGGTACCACCCCATTGACAGCCTGAAATTCAGTTTTTCTGTGGAAACCTTTTTTCATTAGGCCTTGACAATCTACCTGCCTGTACTTCTTACTACAATGACTATGCAACAGCAAGATTAGGATTCTATTCCTGTGGATTAACCTACCGACTGATCATTGGTCAATCCTGCCGTCTATTGACAGTTTAATGATCTTAACTTCTTAAAAAAAAAATTATGAAAAAGCACCTTCTACTCAGCATGCTCGTCATCTCATGCTCCCTATTCTCATTTAATACTGCCTATGCAAAGATCCACAGGGTAGGTTATTTTGGAACACCCGTGCATGGGACAGATTATTCAACGCTGCAAAATGCCCATGATTCAGCCACCGCCGGAGACACTCTCCTGTTGTTCCCGGGAAGTTGGAGCGCAACATTTACAAAAAAATACGTCGTGATAGGATACGGTTATTTTGTAACAGGCGCCGGCAGCAACCCCAATCTTCAAAATATCACCGGAGCCATGACCGTAACGGTGTATATTGATTCAACCGCATCAGGCAGCACATTCAGCGGTCTGGATGGAGCATCAATTTTTGCATATTATGGGAATCCCGTAAGCAATATAACCATCAGCCGCTGCAATGGAAATGTGTATTTCAACAATCGAACATCCAGTAACTGGCAGGTATCAGAATGTAATCTGGCAAATTTGGTTTATGAATGGGGCGGTGGCATTGTGTCAAATCTTAGTGTGAACAATTGTTACATTGGGTCTTTAAGTCTCAGCGCGGGGGCGCCAAACGGACAAAGCGGACAATTTAATAACGACATTTTCAACAGTTGCGATCTTGGCAATGGCGCCTTTCTGTTAAAGAATGATATATTTTTATTTTACCACTCGAATGATCTGAATTGCGTGTATCAGAATAGCATCGGCAACAAAGATTATTCTGCTATTCCTGCAACCAATGGCGATCAGAATATCACCAACGCCATCATGACGACGAACGTTTTTGTAGGCTATTCTACACAAGGTGCTTTCAGCAATGATGGGCGCTGGGTACTTAAAGCCGGCAGTCCCGCCATACACGCCGGATTGGGTGGCACCGACTGTGGTATCTTTGGGGGAACCAACCCTTATAAGCTCAGCGGCATACCGAACGTTCCTTCTTTTTATCTGTTGACGGCGCCAAGTACAGTTACCAGTACCAACCCCTATACCATTACTTTTAGCGTTCGCAGCAATAATTAACACCCCTTAATTTCCATAAACCCTTTTTATATGATACAGAATATAAAACGCTGGGTCTGGTGTTTGGCGGGGTTAATATGGGCATCGAGTCTTAGTGCACAGCCCAACCTCAACAGGGTGGAGTATTATATCGATATGGATCCCGGCTACGGCCAAGCCACTTCCATCCCATTCCCACCCGGTCCCAGCCTAACCAATTTCGCCTTAAATCTCAATCCTGGCAGTCTCACCAGCGGAGTCCATATCCTCGGCATCCGTGCCAGAGATGCCAATGGCGGCTGGAGCCTGGACAATAAATGGTTGTTCGTCAAGCCTTACCCCGCCGACTCCACTGGCCCGGGACCCGTTCCCAATCTCAACAAAATAGAATATTACCTGGACACAGACCCAGGTTATGGGAAAGCCACTGCTATACCTTTCTCACCCGGCACCGGCGTCGCCAATGCTGCTTTGAATATCAATCCCGGCAGTGTTACCAGCGGCGTACATATACTTTGCATCCGCGCCCAGGATGCCAATGGCCGCTGGAGCCTGGATAATAAATGGTTGTTTGCAAGACCATATCCCTCAGATAGCACCGGCCCCGGACCCGCACCGAACCTGAGCCGGGTAGAATATTATTTAGATACAGACCCGGGTTATGGGAAAGCCACTGCCGTTGCTTTCACACCGGGCACCAATCTGGCAAATATCAACATCAATATCAATCCCTCAAGCCTTGCTAACGGCATACATCTACTCGGCATTCGCGCCCAGGATGCCAAAGGCGACTGGAGCCTGGATAACAAATGGCTGTTTGCCAGGCCCTATCCTGCGGATTCCACAGGTCCTGGTCCCATACTTAACTTGACGCAGATAGAATATTATTTTGATAAAGACCCTGGCTTTGGAAAGGGTATACCGGTAGCTATCAACCCGGTGACCAATCTACCTAACTTCAAGTTGCCCATCAATATCGCGGGTTTAAGCGCGGGAGTCCACATATTATTCATCCGTTCGAAAAACGTCAATGGAGCGTGGAGCTTAGACAATAAATTCAATTTTGCAGTTTCCTCCGCAATTGCCGCTCCCGCTATTGTCGTTAACAGCGTTAGCAAAAAAATCATTTGTGATAAAGATACGCTTATGGTTTCTTACCAGGCTGACGGAACCTACAATACAGGGAATATTTTCAGAGTGGAATTAAGTGATGCCAATGCAAATTTCACTGCTCCTAAAGTCATCGGTAGTTATACCGGCACCGGCAACACTACTATCATATGTCCGCTGCCGGACAATTTACCCATTGGGAATAATTACAGAGTACGGGTATCGAGCACCAATCCGGTTGTCACCGGAGTTACAGGCAGCGATTCGCTTGCAATCCATGTTAGGCCAGCTATTCAAACCATTACCGGGGACAGCAACGTCAATGTTACCCTTAGCTATCCATATAGCGTACCCGCCGTTGCAGGAAGTGCCTGGACCTGGGTAGCCCCGGCGGCTACTATCACGCAGACTGCCAATTCCGCCAATCTCCTGTGGAACATTGCCGGCCAGCAGACGATCAAAGTTATTCAGACCGACCAATTCGGATGCAGAGCGGACACCAGTAGAAAGAATGTGAATGTCTATGCTTTACACTTAGACAGCATTAAGGTCTCCACCCTTTCGATTTGTGCGGGCAACAGCCTTGTCGTAACTGCAAAGGCTTTTGGGGCGTATAAAGCAGGCAATGTGTTTACTGCACAATTGAGTAGCGCCACCGGCAGCTTCACCAGCCCTACAACTATCGGCAAAGACACTGCCAATCCGGTTGGCAATGCTCAGCTTGTAACTATCCATGCCACGATACCCAAAACGCAGGCTCTTGGTACGGGCTATCGGATACGCATAACAGCCAGTTCACCTGTAGTTACCAGCGCCGACAACGGACAAAACATTTCGATCAACTGTGTAGCTGCGGCGATCACGAGCCTTACCGCTTCCGATTCGGGACATGCGCTCTTTGATAGGCCAGCGATTGAAGGGAATGCCATTCTGTTATATCCCAATCCTGCAAAGGATGTCTCAACCCTGGTATTTACGGCCGCAGCCGAAGAGCAATACTCCGTTGAAGTCTCTGATGCAGTCGGCAAAGTATTGTTAGTCCGGGAGGGAAAGAGTACGATAGGCCAAAATCTGGTAAGCCTGAATATTAGTAACTATGCTCACGGTATATACTTTGTCAGCCTTCTGGATAAAGTACATGGCAGACGTACGCTGAAACTGGTCAAATTGGAATAATAAACACCGCCTTTTGTATGAAAACCTATAGGACTTAAAAATCTTATAGGTTTTTTTGTTACTTCCGCTCCAGCATCTGTAAGATCCTGTCCGTATCCGGAATGATAAAAACCCGGGTACGCCGGTCGGCTATTATTCCCCCGGTGGTATCCGTCGCGGCAGGCATAAGCTCTTGCGTACGACCAGCCGCCGTCATTCTGGAAGAGGCTATATGATAGTCGTTCTGGAGCATGCGAACGATGGCCGCAGCTCTTTTAACACTGATGTCCCATGTATCCGGCAAAGAGTCCTGCGTGGATGCCAGGCTGTCCGACTGGACGGCATGCCCCTCGACGGTAAATCCCGCCTCGGGCACGTCATTGAATACCCTTGCCATCCGGCCTATCACAGACCTGGCCTTTGTAGTAAGCACATAGCTATTGCTGTCAGTGAACAGCAGGCTGTCCGCAATGTCCACAGAGACCATGCCTCTCTCTACCTTTATCCGAACGTTCTGGTCCCCATAGCCTCCCATATAAGCCTTCAGGTTCATCAACGCCACCAGGTTCACTGAATCACGATGCGCAACGGCGGCACGCAGGTCCTGTATATAGCTGTCCTTGGCGCCAATGTTATCCATCGACTTTTTCAGGCCCTCCGCCTGGGCGCTGCTCAGCGTCGAGAGGTCCTGCAACTGCTTCCTCAGCATGGTGATATTCTCTTTGCTGGCGTTCAGCTCCAGGTCCTGGCTGGTCAGCTGGTTCTGCAGCGTCGTCTTTTGCTTATTGAGATCGCTGTTCTTATCCTGACAGGTCTTCAACGTCTGTTGCGACCATGCATACAAGGAGTCGCTCTTTTGCGCCTGCAGCTGCAAGGCTTTATATTTTCCGGTAGAGACACAGGATACGGCAACGGATGAAATAAAAACGAGGTAGATGTAGGCCGGTCGCATAAAAGGGTTTTACAATTGGGCCCAAAGGTAATGCGCCGCTGCCTATCCAACAAGAGCCGGCTGATAAACAGCCTTCAGGAATTCATTGGTCGGGACCGGTTTGCGTCCAAGCAGCTGTTCCAGGTCATTCGAGACCTTGTCGAACTCCCCAACCTTTGCGGCTGTTGCAAAGCCTGCCACGATGCCTATGATCTCAGCAGGCACACCGGCCGCGGTCAAGACTGTATTGAATTCTTCCAGCGATGGAGAATGATAAGCGATGGGCAGCCCTGTAGCCTTTGAAATGCTTTTGACCACGTCGTGATAGGATACGGCTTCGGCGCCCGTCAATACCAGCGTCTTGTTGTCGTATCGTCCGGTGGTGTCGAGCAGTACATTAGCCCCACCCTCGGCAAGATCGGTACGTACAGCAAAGGCCGTCTTGCCCTCACCGGCAGGCAGATAAAGAGTCTTTGTCTCCAGCAAATGGGGACCGGCGAATATCGGGATCATATCCGCATAAATACCATGCTGAAGAATGGTGTAGACAAGCCCGGAGGCTTTCAAAAGCTGCTCGGTCCGCAGATGCGACTTGGCGACAAGGGCAATGGGAGACGCTGCTGTTTCGTCCTTGTGCTGGAAACTGGTATATACCACCTGCCGCACACCTGCTTCTTTGGCTGCCTGCACCACATTCTCATGCTGCGGCATGCGGTGTGCAATATCATTGCCAGACACGAAGTACAGTTTATCGATGCCCCTGAAGGCGCTGACAAGAGAGGCATGATCTGTGTAATCGCCGATCCTTATTTCCACACCCCTGGCAGCGAGCCCGGCCGCTTTGTCTGCATTGCGGACCAGCGCAACGATGTGCTTAGGTGATGTTCTTTTAAGAAGGCTGTCTATGACGGCTGAACCCAGGGGGCCTGTGGCGCCCGTAATCATTATCTTTTTCATCTTTATTACTTACTTTTGGTAAGTCAAAGGTAAAAGGAGAGTGAACGCTGGACAAGAAGGCACGCGGACGTGTTCTACTTACCTGGAAGAAACTAATATTGGAATTCAACCCGTAAAAGATGAAAAATAATCTGGAAAATTTTTCCCCTTCCGAGAAATGCCCTGTGCGGCAGGTATTGGACAGGTTTGGGGACAAGTGGTCGATCCTCATCGTCCTTGTATTGGGCAGCGCCGGCAAGCTCCGGTTTAACGAATTGCATAAGGTCATCGGGGACATCTCCCAGAAAATGCTCACTACCACCCTGCGTACGCTGGAGGCGGATGGATTGATATCGAGAAAGGTCTTCCCAGAGATCCCGCCCAGGGTGGAATATGAGCTGACAGACATCGGCAACAGCCTGGTCCCCCATATCAACAATCTCTCAAAATGGGCTGATGAGCATATGCCGGCTATCAAACGGTCGAGAAAAAGATACGCCGCCGGACAGATATTGTATCGATAACGAACACATGGCTTCAAACAGGCCACGCAACTTGGTCGTTATCAATAAATTAACATTCCGGCATCTCATTAGCGGGAAAATCCCAAAAACACCGCATGCTCAAGAATTATTTTAAGATTGCCTGGCGGAACCTGTTTCGTCACAAAGGTTTTGCCGCCAGCAACCTGCTGGGCCTTACCATTGGAATGACCTGTAGTATTCTTATCTTTTTATGGGTGCATGACGAGGTGTCCTACGACAGATTTCACACCAACTATGACAATATCTACCAGATAATAGCCAATCGGGATTTTAAGAACCATGTCTTTACAGACAGGAACATGGTATTCCCTCTGGCGAAGTCGCTGGAGTCAGGCTATTCGAATATCAAAAATGCCGTGGAAATGAGCTATCCCGGGGATCATATCATTCAGTATGGGGATGCTAAGCTGAAGAAAAACGGGTACGCGGTGAGTGAGCATTTCTTTGATGTCTTCTCCTGGAAATTCATTCGTGGCAATGCGGCAACAGCCATTACCGACCCATCTTCCATCGTGCTGACCCAGTCGGCAGCCAAGGCATTCTTTGGAAAGGAAGACCCCATCAATAAGACGCTAAAGCTCGACAATGACCGGAATTTCAAGGTGACGGCCATTATAGCCGATGCACCGGATAATTCCACTTTCAAATTCGACTTTATATGCCTGTTCGACTACTCGCAGATGCAACAGCAAATGGCCGAATGGCGTAACTCTTCATGGAATGTCTTTGTACAGGTGACGCCGGGCAGCTCACAGGCCACGCTGGAAAAGGAAGCCAATGATGTCATGTTCTCACATAACCACGACAAGATCAGCAAATATTTCGCCTGGCCTATGAAGAAATGGAGGCTTTACAGCGACTTCAAGGACGGGAAAAGCGTCGGAGGGATGATCGAATATGTACAGCTGTTCACGGTCGTGGCCATTATCATCCTGTTGATAGCCTGCATAAATTTCATGAACCTGAGCACGGCCCGTTCAGAACAACGGGCAAAGGAGGTAGGCATCCGGAAGACCCTGGGTTCGGACAGGAAACAGTTACGGTGGCAATTCCTTTTTGAGTCAATCATCCTCACCTTTATCGCTTTTATCTTTTCCATGTTGCTGGTGATGCTTTTACTACCCGCCTTCAACACCATGGTGGACAAGCATATGACGATCCATCCGGGTGATCCTGTTTTTTGGGTGGGTGTCGTCATCATCATTTTATTTACCGGCTTTGTGGCCGGCAGCTATCCTGCTTTCTATCTCTCTTCCTTCAATCCTGTCAAGGTGCTGAAAGGTACCTTCCTGGCCGGAAGGAAGGCCATACTCCCCCGGCGTATACTCGTAGTAGGGCAGTTCGTGATCTCTATACTGCTGATCTCGGCTACCATTATCGTCTACCGGCAATTACAATATGTCAAGAACCGGGATCTGGGCTATGATCCCGACAACCTGATCATGATACAGCAGGATCCCGACCTGGCTAAGAATTACGATGCCCTGAAACAGGAATTTATCAACACGGGCATGGTGGCTTCGGTGACACGCACCCTATCCCCCGTCACGGACATCTGGTGGAGAAGCCCTTCGCCGGATTGGGATGAAAAGCCGGCCGGCACGGAGATCATCTTCTGCGGACAGGCTGCCGATAAGGATTATGCCAAAACGCTGGGTGTAAAAATGCTGGAAGGAAAGGATTTTTCAGGAACGCCTGCCGACTCCGGGACCATGCTGCTGAACAAGGCGGCAGTGGACGCCATGCACCTGGTCAATCCTGTTGGGCATATTCTCAGATATGGCCCTCGCAAGTTCACCGTCATTGGCATCACTGATAATGTGGTTATGGAGAGCCCATACAAACCTGTGGATCCGCTGATGATCTATTACCAGCCTTTTAATACCGCCACTATCAGCATCCGGCTGAATAAAGGAGCGTCCCCGCAAAAGGCGATCGTCGCCCTCGAGCCCGTTGTAAAAAAATTCAGCCCCTCCACCCTATTCGAATATAGGTTTGCAGACCAGGAATTCGGTAAGAAGTTCCTTACGGAGGAACTCATCAGCAAGATCACGGACATATTCGCGGGACTTGCCATTTTTATCTGTTGTCTCGGATTGGCGGGACTGGCGTCCTTCACCATTGAAAAACGGATAAAAGAGATAGGCATCCGAAAAGTATTGGGAGCCAGTGTTTCGCAACTGCTGTTATTGCTGTCAAAGGAATTTCTCAAGCTGGTGCTACTGGCCTTTGTCATTGC
>Ga0209930_1005301_pt1 | contig 10627 bp, 8 predicted proteins | sample ThiBiot_500_biof_2_FD_183948 | JGI IMG/M metagenome (GOLD analysis project Ga0209930, IMG submission 183948) | Wastewater bioreactor microbial communities from Cape Town, South Africa - Thiocy_cont_500_biof (SPAdes) | ecosystem: Engineered > Bioreactor > Thiocyanate-remediating >... | reverse complement strand
ATTCGTGCTGGCCATCGTGCTGATCCTGCTGCTGTCGACGCAGGTTCTGCAACTTTTGCCGCCGACGGCCGTGCTGCGGCCGGGGCAGACGGTGCTGCAGAACCCGCAGGTGCTCGTCCTGCCGGTGATGACGCTGACGCTTGCCATCATGCCCTATCTCTCGCGCCTGATCCGCGCCTCGCTGATCGATGCGCTGGCCTCGGAATATGTGGTGACGGCGCGCCTCAAGGGGCTGCCGCCGCGCGTGATCCTGCTGCGCCATGCGCTGCGCAACAGTCTCGTGCCCTCCATCCAGGGGGCGGCGCTCAGCCTTGCCTATATCCTCGGCGGCGCGGTCGTGGTCGAATATATCTTCCAGTATCCCGGTCTCGGCAGCGCCCTGCAATCGGCGGTCTCGCAGCGCGATCTCTATGTCATCCAGGCGATCGTCCTCATCTTCGCCTTCGGCTACATCGTGTTCAACATGATCGCCGACATGCTGACCATCCTCATGACACCCCGCTTGAGAAGCTGAATCGGATCCCGCATGCAAACCGCCAGTTCCCTGCCGATGCCCGTCTGGTTTTCGACCTTTGCGCAAGCGGCGCGCTACAACCGGACGCGGATCGGCATAGCGATCACGCTTCTGGTCATCCTGCTTGCCGTCATCGGGCCCTTCGTCGCCCCCTATGAGCCGAGCGCCTTCGTCGGCAAGCCCTTCCTGAAACCCTCGGCGGACTTCCTGCTCGGCACCGATTTTCGCGGCCGCGACGTGCTCTCGCGGCTGCTCGGCGGCGGCATCCCCGTGGTGTGGATGTCGTTCGCCTCCGCCTCGGTCGGCATGGTGCTGGGGGTGACGGTCGGCCTGGTCGCCGCCTATAGCCGGGGCTGGATCGACCAGGTGCTGATGCGCATCATGGACGTGTTCCTTTCCATTCCGCTGATCATCTTCGTGCTGCTGTTCGTATCGCTGATCGGCACCGGCGAATGGCTGATCGTGCTTCTGGTCGGTGTGGCGCACATGCCGCAGGTGGCGCGCGTCACCCGGGGCGTTGCCGCCGATATCGTCAGCCGGGAATTCGTCGAATTCGCCGAGGCGCTCAGCGTGCCGCGCTGGAAGATCCTGTTCGGCGAAATCCTGCCCAACATCACCACGCCGCTGCTGGTGGAGTTCGGCATCCGCATCGTCTGGTCGATTTCCGGCATCGCCGCGCTCAGCGTCATGGGCTACGGCATCCAGCCGCCCAATGCCGACTGGGGCCTGATGATCAACGAAAATCGCGGCCGCATCGCCAGCCGTCCGCTGGCCGTCGTCTCGCCCGCCCTGTGCATCGCGCTGTTTGCCTTCGGCATCAACATGATCGCCGAAGGCATCGCCGGCACGATGTCCGGCGCCAACCGCAAAGCCGGAGGCGAGCAGTGAAGAAGGAAAAATGCCGAATGGCCGAAATCGCTCCGGCACTTGCCGTCGAGGTTCGCAACCTGCGCATCGACATGCCCGAAGGCGGCGATATCGTCGACGATGTCAGCTTCACCATCCGCGCCGGCGAAGTGCTGGGACTGGTCGGCGAATCCGGCTCGGGCAAGACCACCGTCGGCACGGCGCTGCTCGGCTTTGCCCGCGGCGGCGCCCGCATCGCCGGCGGCACGGTGCATGTCGCGGGCGATAGCTCCGTCAACATGCTCGACCTCACGCCGCAGCAGAAGCGCCGGCTGCGTGGCAAGACCGTCGCCTATGTGCCGCAGGATCCAGCCTCTGCCCTCAATCCGTCGCTGCGGATCGGGCTGCAGCTCTCCGAGGTCATCGAGGCGCACGAGCCCGAAACGCCGCGCGGCGAGATCGATCGCCGCATCGAGGCGGTGATGCAGGATGTCGGCCTGCCCGCCGACCCCGCCTTCCTCATGCGTTTCCCGCATCAGCTCTCCGGCGGCCAGCAGCAGCGCATCGGCATCGCCATGGCCGTCATCCTCGCACCCAAGCTGATCGTGCTCGACGAGCCGACCACCGGGCTCGACGTCTCAACGCAGAACAGGATCCTCGACATCGTCAAGCGCCTCTGCCGCGAACACGGTATCGGTGCGCTGCATGTCACCCACGATCTTTCCGTCATCGCCCATATCGCCGATCAGGTGATGGTGATGTATTCCGGCCGCGTGGTCGAGATCGGCCGGGTCGAAACCGTGTACGACCAGCCCTGTCATCCCTATACGCAGGCCCTGCTGAGCGCGGTTCCCGAACTGCGTTACCGCACCCAGCTCAAGGCCATTCCGGGCCATGCCGCACGCCCCGGCCAGCGCCCGCAGGGCTGCTTCTTCCAGGCGCGTTGTCCAATCGCCACACAGGAATGCAAGGCACATCCCATCGCAATGACCCGTCAGGACGCGGGACATGACGTCCGCTGCCTGAAATCCGGCGTCACGGCCATCGCCGAGCCGGAGCGACTGCCCGATCCTTTGCCGGCCACCGCGACGAGCGGAAAGCGACCGGTGATCGAGGTTCGCGACCTGCATGTCGCCTACGGCGCCTTCCGGGTGCTCGACGGGGTGGAGTTCACGGTCGAAAAGGGCGAGTGCCTCGCCATCGTCGGCGAATCCGGCTCGGGCAAGAGCACCCTGTCGCGCGCCCTGATCGGGCTGGTGCCGCAGCAGCAATGCACGGCCCTGCTCAATGGCGAGCGGCTGGCGCCGCGCGCCCGCGACCGCAGCCGGCAGCAGCTGCAGACGATGCAATACATCTTCCAGAGCCCGCACAATTCGCTCAATCCGCGGCAGACGGTGGAGAGCATCGTCGGCCTGGTCCACGACACGTTCAACCGCGCCAGCCGCAGCGAGCGGCGGCAGAAGATCGCCGAGGTGCTGAGCCAGGTCGGACTTTCCCCCGATGCGATGTTTGCCTTTCCCGACCAGCTCTCGGGCGGCGAGCGGCAGCGCGTTGCCATCGCCCGCGCCCTGATGGCGGATCCGCAGGTGCTGATCTGCGACGAGATCACCTCGGCGCTCGACGTCTCGGTGCAGGCCGCGATCGTCAACCTGCTCAAGGATCTGCAACAGAGCCGTGGCCTGACGATGGTCTTCGTCACCCACAATCTCGCGCTGGTGCGCAATCTCGCCGACCGTGTCCTCGTCCTCAACCAGGGCAAGGTGGTGGAGATGCGCGGCGTCGCCGAGGTCATCGACACGCCCCGGCACGCTTACACAAAGCAGTTACTCGCCAATGCGCTGGTCGCCGATCTCGACAGCCGCGCCAAGCGCAGCGGCGAAAAGGAATGCCTGCGCGCCTGACGCCTGCACCAGATCAACGCCATCCGATGCCCCGCCATGACCGGGCACGGTTTATTGGCAAACCCCTGCCCCACTCTCTTTCGTCATCCTCGGGCCTATCCCGAGGATCTACAAACGTCTCATAAAATCAAAACGTTGCAGATGCTCGGGACAGGCCCGAGCATGACGGAGGAGAAGTTTTTGAACTTTGTCAGCAGTCTGTGCCCGGCCCATGACCGGGCATTTTGTTTTCCGCGCGCATAGGCTGGACACGCAAAAATGGCGCGGGCATTTTTCACGCCCGCGCCTCACAAATTCCCTTTTGGGCCGAAGCCCCTCAGCCGCCGGCGACGGCCAGACGATCCTCGTCCGCCTGCCGGCCGGGTTCGATCAGGCCGGCCGCCACCCAGCGGTCGAATACGGCCAGCACCGCATCGACGAAGCCGGGATCGTTGATATGCGACGGCGTTTCGGAGATCTCGACCGGGGCTTTCAGGCTGGCCCGCAATTCGTCGAAGAAGATGGCGAGGCTTTCCGGGTCGTGGCCAACCTCGCCTTCGCGATCCCATTCCTCGATGCCGGCGAGCGGCAGGATGACATGGGTCGGTCCGGTCGCCCGGTTCAGACGCGCCGCCATTTCGCGCGCAGTGAAGCGGCGCTCGTCGGGCGTCAGCGTCAGCGAGGTGATGAGCTTGTTGTGGACATGGTTCGGCCGCTCGCCGAAATGCTCCGGGATCGGCTGCCAGGTCGGCAGGTCGACGAGATCGGCCGCGCCCGGCGCCACGATCTGCGGCACGCCGGCAAGGCCGACGCGCGACAGGCGCTCCGGGCCACTGTTGACGATGGAGCCGTGGATGCCGTTGTTGAACTCCTGCATGCAGAGATCGAGCACCGCCGCCAGATGCCCTTCGCAGGCCAGGCTTTCCAGCGCCCGGCCGCCCATGCCCTGCGCGTGGAAGAAGGCCACCTCGTAGCCGCGCGCTTCCAGCGCCGGCTTCAGCCGCTTCATGTATTTCAGGCAGGCATTGCCGAGCGAGGAAACGCCGATCAACGGACGGTCGCGCATAAAACCGCTGGCGCTGCGCGCCGCCCCGATCACCGCGCCGGCCGCCTGGCTGAGCGCCGAGCGGCAGACGGAATTGATGCCGTACAATCCGCCGGCCCAGAGGATCATCTGGATATCGGCCGGCAGGCGTTCCGCCGGAATGAGCGGCGAAAAGGCGACTGTCGAGACGATGTATTTCGGCACGCCCAGCGACAGGGCCATGGCGACGTCGAGGGCGAGATCGGTGCCCATCGTGCCGCCCAGCGAAATCATGCCGTCGAAGCAGCCGGCTGCGCACAGCCTTGCCGCCAGCGCCTGCGCCCCGCAGCTCATCAGCGCCATGGCCTCGCACTCGTCACCGGCGGCGATCACCTCGGCGATGGTGACGCCGGCGGCGGCGGCGACCTCGTGCTTGCCGATATCGACCGGAACGGCCGGCTCTCCAAGTACGCCGACATCCATGGTGAGCACATGCCCGCCCTGCTCTTCGATGCAGTGGCGAATAAAGCGGAGCTCGTCGGACTTGGTGTCGTAGGTGCCGACGACGAGGATGGTCTTGTGGGTCTTCATGGTTCACCGTGTCGTTTGTTCATAGGGGCGCTCCGGCGCGTCAAAGCTGGAACCAGGCCGTCTTCAGGGCGGTGTATTTTTCAAGAGCGTGCAGGGATTTGTCGTGGCCGTTGCCGGATTGCTTGTGGCCGCCGAGCGGCACGGTGAGATCCGAGCCGCCATAGGTGTTGACATGGACGATGCCGGCGCGGATGGCGCGCACCATGCGGTGCGCCCGCGACAGGTTTGCGGTCCACACCGCCGAGGCGAGGCCGTATTCGGTGGCATTGGCAATGCGCACCGCCTCCTCCTCGCTGTCGAAGGGAATGACCGCCAGCAACGGCCCGAACACTTCCTCGCGCGCCAGCGTCATCTCCTGCGTCACGCCGTCGAAAACCGCCGGCCGCATGTAGAAACCGCCCTTCTCTGCAAGAATACGCTCGCCGCCGACGACGCGCCGGCCGCCCTCGCTTTCGGCGCGCTCGACGTAACCGAGATTGCCGGCGAGCTGGCCGGCGCTGCTGATCGCGCCGATATCGCTGTCCAGCCGCAGGGGATCGCCGACCGTCATCGCCGACGCCACGCCGGCAATGCGCTCGACCATCTCGTCATGGACGCTGCGCTCCACCAGCAGGCGAGAGCCGGCGACGCAGACCTGACCCGAATTGCGGAAGATGCCGTTGGCCGAGACGACCGCAGCCCTGGCGAGATCGGGCGCATCGGCAAAGACGACATTGGGCGATTTGCCGCCCAGTTCGAGATAGACGCGCTTGAGATTGGAGCGTGCGGAATATTCCAACAGCATGCGGCCCACGGCAGTCGAGCCGGTGAACACCAGCACATCGACATCCATATGGGTGGCGATGGCATCGCCGACCACGGAACCGGAGCCGGTCACGACGTTGAGAACGCCATCCGGAAGGCCGGCCTCGGCGCAGATTTCGGCAAGCCGGAGCAGCGTCAGCGAGGCCGCCTCCGCCGGCTTCAGCACCACGGAATTGCCAATCGCCAGCGCCGGCGCCAGCTTCCAGGCACCGATCATCAGCGGCATGTTCCACGGCACGATGGCGCCGACGACGCCAACCGCCTCCCTGTGGACCAGCCCGAGGACGGTATCGGCCGTCGGGGCGATCTCGCCATAGATCTTGTCGATGGCCTCGGCATAATAACGAAAGGTCGCGGCAGCGCTGCCGGGCTCGGCGCGCAGCGCCATGCCGATTTCCGTGCCGTTGTCGCGCACGCCGAGCACGGCCAGCTCCAGCGCCTGCGCCTCGATAATCTCGGCGATCCGCAGCAGCACCGTCTTGCGGCCGGCCGGCGGCATCCGCGACCAGTGCCCCGCCTCGAAAGCGGCGCGGCCGGCGCGCACCGCCCGGTCGACGTCACCGCGCGACGCGCGTGCAAGAGTCGTCAGAACCTTGCCATCAACAGGCGAAATGGCTTCGATGGTCTCTCCCGTTTCGCCCTGCTGCCATCGCCCATTAATGAACAGGGCCTGCGAGGGAATTTCGGCCCGGCGCAACCCGTCGATGGCACTTTGCTGGATCATGAACGTCTCCTCTCGCGCCGCCTTACGCTTCCGCGAAGCCGGCGCATTTCCTGCAATTTAGACGACCATGGCCCGCCCTTCGTCACGTTCAAAGACCCGTGAAGGGTGACGGCGATGGCACTCAATAATTTCATTATTATCAATTTAATTTGTCATATTGACACGATCTAGCCATAGGGTATCGTTTCGGCCATCGACCCCGAGCGGAGATCCGATGCGCACCGTCAGCAAAGCCCTGAGAATTCTCGACCTGTTCACCGAGGACACGCCCGTGCTGGCGCTGACCGAAATCGCCACCCTGACCGGGATCGACCGGGCAACCTGCCACCGGATGCTGAAAGTACTCGACAAACACGGCTATGTGACGCGCCCGCCGGGCTCGAAGAAATACACGCTGGGCGCCACGGTGCTGCGGCTTGCCCGCACCCGCGAATTCATCTCGCCGATCACCCCGGCGCTGCAAGCGCTGGTCGATGCGCTCGCGGTCAGGACGACGGAAACCTGCCATGCCTCGCTGATCGCCGGCCATCAGATCGCCACCGTCGCGGTGCGCGACGGCACGCGCAGCAATCGCGTGCATGTCGGTTTTGGCGCACGCATCTCGCCGCATGCGACGGCGACAGGCCTCGCCTGCCTTGCCTATGGCAGCCGCGATTTCGTCGAACATGGCCTGGAAGGCACCCTGCCCGCCTATACGCCGTTCACGGTGACCGATCCGGCGGCGCTGGAGGCGCTGGTCGCCGGCTTTCGCGCCCAAGGTTACAGCATCGCCGACCGCAGCTTCGATGCCGATGTTATCGGCATCGGCGTGCCGATCTTCGGCCCGGACGGCTTTGCCGCCGGCGCGCTTGCCGCCGCGACGCCCGCCGCGCGCATGGACGAGGCGAGCCTGATGGCGACGGTCGATGCGCTGGTCGAGGCCGCCCTGCAGGCGACAGCCGCGCTCGGCGGTCGTATTCCCGACGATTTCCTGAAAAGCTCCGCCGCCGGCCGCATCAAGGGCCGGTAACCGACCGACACGCCAACAGACGAGGCAAGACGATGCGCGACAACAATTTCCTGATCGAGAACAATGCCAGGCATGTCTGGCACCCGATGGCCCATCCCGGCGAGATGCGGGAAAACCCGCCGCATATCATCGAGCAGGGCGAAGGCGTCGAGATCGTCGACATCCACGGCCATCGTCTGCTCGATGGGGTCGGCGGTCTCTGGAACGTCAATCTCGGCTATTCCTGCGAGCCGGTCAAAGACGCGATCATCGCCCAGCTCAAGAAACTGCCCTATTACAATGCCTTCCGTGGCACGACCAATTCGCCGCTGATCGAGCTGTCCTACGAACTCTGCGACTTCTTCAAGCCGGAGGGCATGGCGCGCGCCTTCCTGACCTCGGGCGGCTCGGATTCCGTCGAGACCTGCCTGCGCCTCGCCCGCCAGTATCACCGCGCCAACGGCCAGCCGGAGCGCACCAAATTCTTCTCGCTGAAGAAGGGTTATCACGGCACGCATTTCGGCGGCGCCTCGGTCAACGGCAATCCCAATTTCCGGCGCAACTACGAGCCGATGCTCGGCGGCGTGCATCACCTGCCGGCACCCTTCACCTACCGCAACCAATTCGACACCGATGACGGCGCCGTCATCGCCCGCAAGATCGCCGCCCTTTTCGAGGAGGAAATCGCCTTCCAGGGCGCCGATACGATTGCGGCGCTGATCATGGAGCCGGTGCTCGGATCGGGCGGCGTCATCGTGCCGCACGAGACCTTCTTCCCGCTGATGCGCGCCGTCTGCGACCGCCACGGCATCCTGCTGATCGCCGACGAGGTGATCACCGGCTTCGGCCGCGCCGGCTCCGAAAGCGGCTCGCGCCTGTGGGGCATCCGGCCGGACATGATATCGACGGCCAAGGGCATCAGCAACGGCTATTTCCCGCTCGGCGCGGCGATGATCAGCGAAAAGATCGCCGGCGTCATTGAGGGCGCCAAGGGGGCGGCCGGCACGATCAGCCACGGCTATACCTATTCCGGCCACCCCATCGGCGCGGCGGCGGCGCTGGCGACCATCGCCGAGGTCAAGCGCCAGGATATCGCCGCGAATGCCGCCCGGCTCGGCGTGCAGCTGCTCACCGGGCTGGAAGCGCTCAAGGACAAATACGAGGTGGTCGGCGACGCGCGCGGCAAGGGCCTGATGGCGGCGCTGGAACTCGTCAGCGAACGGACGGCCAAGACGCCCGCCGACAAGGCCGTGGTCCAGGCCCTGTACGACGCGGCCTACGAGGCCGGCGTGATGATCCGCACCTCCGGCAACAATGTCATCATCTCCCCCTGCTTGGCGATCGACGATACACATGTTAACCGTATCCTCTCGGCGCTCGATCTCGGTCTTGCCGCCGCCACCAACGCGCTGAACAGGCGCTGACCGGCACCGCGCGCGGCCGCCCCGACGGCCGCCCGCTTTCACACCCAATCAAGAATTTCGCAAAGAAATCATGGGAACGAAAACGACTGAGGAGAATGACCATGGAATTGCTTGATGCAATCGAGCCCGTCGGCGAGATGGTGTCGCTGATCGGCTCGCGCGACTTCGGGGCCGGCTTCTATCGCATTGCCAACGAGCTGATCGGCATCGACCATTGCACCGTCTTCATGTGCGCCAACGACAATCCGCGAACGCTGGTCGCGGAGGCCAATTGCGAGAAGACCGCCGCGCGCGTGCGTTCGCTCGCCGATATCTACATCCGCGAGGCCTATGTGCAGGACCCGGTCTGGGGCACGTTCCAGAGCGCGCCGCATGCAGGCTGCTCCACCTTCCTTCTGTCGCCGACCGAGCTTGCCGACGAGGGATACCGCCGCGAATTCTACGACAAGCCGAACATCAAGCACGAGCTTGCCCTGACGACCGTCATCAACGGCGACCGCATCTATGCCGGTTTCTACCGGGAAAACGGAAGGCCGCATTTTTCCGACCGCTCCGCCGAACTGCTGAAATATTGCGGCCGCACCATCATGCAGGTGTTGCACAAGCATGCCGAAATCTCGCTGCTCACCGGCCCGGTGCAGGCCGAGCCGAAGCCGGTCAGCCAGAAGGCGCTGCTCGAACGGGTGCGTTCGGCAATCATGGCCGATTGCGGCCTGATCACCGCCCGCGAGGCGGAAATCTGCGCCAGCATCGTGCTCGGCTATACCGTGCTCGGCATCAGCATGAACCTCGGCATTTCGATCAACACGGTCGCGACCCACCGCAAGCGCGCCTATGCCAAGCTCCGGGTCTGCAGCCAGAACGAGCTGTTCGCCCGCTATTTCTCGGTGGTCGAAACCAATCCCGGTGCCTTGCGCTACAACTGACCGCCGCTCTCCCCGCGCAACCGACACAGCCCGCCCTCCCCGGCGGGCTTTTTTTCATGCCTTCCGTCCCCTTCGAGAGGTAGGCGGGCCGCTTGCCAACCCTCCAGCCCACCTATATGTTCGTTATTAGAATTTATATGTTCGATAAACGAACCATTGGAGGCAACATGCAAGTGCGCGTGACGAAGCTCGGCCATATCGGCCTGACAGTTCGCGATATCGACCGCTCGGTGGCGTTCTATGAGCGTTATCTCGGAATGCGGCTCACCGAAAAGTTCGAATATCCCGAGGAGAAGATCGGGCATGGCGTCGCGGTGGCCGCCGGCGCCTTCGTGCGCTGCGACGTGACGCATCACGAACTGTCGATCTTCCGGATGCGCAAGGATATCCTGGGTGACGACGCGCTGGCCGCGCCGCGTTTCGGCTTTGGTCTGCACCACATCGCCTTCGAGCTGGGCTCGCCCGAAGACCTCAAGGCGCTCTATGTCAGCATGCGCGACGACGGCGTCGAGATCGTCAATTGCCGCAAGGGCGGCCCGGGCAACCAGCCGCGCTTCTATGCCCGCGATCCCGACGGCAACCTGCTCGAATTCTACTGGGGCATCGACAAGATCGGCTGGGACGGCACGCCGCGCCTCTACGATCCCATCGAGGAAATCGATCTGCTCGATTTCGATTTCGACGCCTATGTCGCCAATCGCGAGGAAGACAGCCGCAAGGCCCGCGCCCAGCTGACATCCGGCGTCCGCACGGCCTGACCCCAACCGAGGAAGCCAAGCACATGAATGCCATGCTGCAAGATCACCCCGAAACCGTCCGGGAACTCGTCGCCCGGGCGGCCGCGCTGAGACCGCTGCTGCGCGAGGAGCAGGCGGCGACGGAGGCCAACGGCTTTCCGACGCGGCG
>Ga0209930_1005297_pt1 | contig 10638 bp, 16 predicted proteins | sample ThiBiot_500_biof_2_FD_183948 | JGI IMG/M metagenome (GOLD analysis project Ga0209930, IMG submission 183948) | Wastewater bioreactor microbial communities from Cape Town, South Africa - Thiocy_cont_500_biof (SPAdes) | ecosystem: Engineered > Bioreactor > Thiocyanate-remediating >... | reverse complement strand
CGAGCCAGTTGGTTGATCAGCACCCAAGATCGAGTCGAGAGAACCTCTCATCAATGGTACCTTATCGAGGCCGAGCTTGTTGATCAGACGCAGCACCTTGCGCTCCTTCTGCGCTTGAGAGATGGAGCTGGGAAGCTTCAGATCCGCATAGAACTGGAGCGTCTCTTGCACCGTAAGGAACCCAGCAAGGCAATCATCCTGCGTCACTGCATGGGCCAATCGAGAGAGAGAGAGAGAGAGAGAGAGAGAGAGAGAGATCGTGCGTGGTAGCGATAGCGTTCAGTACCACGAGCCGCTGACGTCACATGCACGCGAGAGAGAACGCGCATCTGCAACTCGTCGGCCGTACCATAGCCTGCAATACGATTGAAGGTCTCATCCGGGGGCTTGCCGTTCACGAGCAGCGATCCCGTGACCTGGTTCATGTTCTTGCGCGAGGCCAAGATATCCAAGAGAGTGCTGCGCACACACACGAGCGAACGAACGACATCACCAGCCAGGAGCAGCACACCAAGTCAGCGCATCTCCCGCAGCGACCTCATTCGATCGATCGGCCTCAAACAATCGATCAAGCAATCAACTATCGCTGAGGTGTGTTGTTGGTTGATATCGAACCTCTTGCCAGCACCGCTGCTGCCTGGAGGAGCGAGGCGGAGGGCAGGCACGCGCACACGCCGCGCTGGTGAGCCTCGGCACGTGCACCGAACACACACGTAGGCCACCACCACCCACCACGACACACGCACGTACCCATGATCGCCAACAAGTGTCCAGGCTTCACGTATCCCGAGACGTTGTCGATGATGGTCTTGCGCTCGTAGCTTGAACGACAAAGAGCCATCGGTCCCGTGCCTCGGACCTTCTCCTCGACCACGTACGAGAGCGACTGCCACGTAAGACTGACCGGCGTCGGCTTCGCTTCATCGAGCAGGCTCGCTTTCTCAGTGAACGCCATCTTTCTGACTCGATCCGCAACCCCCAAGTACCATTAGTCATAGCGCTTTTGAAACAGAGAGCAGGGGGTGGTCGATGGCGACTGAGATAGCGATACGGCGCGCCTGTGTGCGTGTGCGGGTACCTTGGAGTGGTTGGCGGGAGGCGGGCAGCGAGCAAGTGAAACTGTTTGTTATGCGCGTGTGCGTTGCCGCTGAGGCCTCGGTCACCGAGCCCCGCACATTCGGTGGCCGAACTTCGTCCAGCTCGCACGCACGCACGCCCAGCCAATCAATAACGGCAAGCAAGAGCGCTTTCTGCAATCGAGAAGCAGTGGTGGTCACTGCTTGAGTAATGAAATAATCGGTGTTCGATGTATTGTTGTGGAGCGGTACAGAAAGGTACGCAAAGAACAAAGGGAAGGAGGGAGGGAGGAGGTCGAATTGGATTCGGCGCTTGGACTGGCATCCATCCAGCCATCACTCGTCAGGGTTGAATTGCTCCACTCGGTGGAAGCTGGTGCGACCTTGACGCGATTGTTGTTGGAGAGCCTGTCGACGTTACAAGAGAGCATCAGCGGAATGAACACGAGTATTGATGGAGCTTCGCCTTGCTTCATACCATGCTGTCATCAAGCATTCGCTGTGTCAACCACGAATGCCATTGTTTGAACGGAATGGTATCAACTACTTCGTCGAACAAACGCGAGGCATCGACATTACAGTAGCGCCCTTGCATCGAGAGGTTCAACTTGGCGCTGATGGCGAGCGAATAAAAGTACTCGCGCTTCAGCTCCTGGAACTCACTATCGGATGCCGAATCCTGGCTGCCGCTGCTGGCATCAAGTTGCTGCTCAGTCACAAGTGCAAGAGAGAGAGAGAGAGAGAGTCGTGATGGTGGTGGTGGTGGTGGTGAGTTTGCAGATGTACACAAAGAATGAACGATCAACATTAAGGCTTGCGTACGTTGTTCAGTAGCTTGTGCCGCAGAGCGTTATACTCGGCTCGTACACGCTCGAGCTGTCGCGTGAGCTCTGTGACTGCTTGCGTCTTGGCTTGCTGGATACTGTTCTTTTCGTTATCGATGCGGCGCAACTAGAGCATGGAGCAAGCAGCAATAGATCAAGACACGTCAACTCGGACTCGCTCGGCATCGAATAATGCAATCGATTGCGTACCTCGTAGGCAAGTTCCGAATTTTGCATCTGATGTGCTTGAATGGCCATTCGCAGTCGACCGATCTCGCGCTGGAGCTGACCGAGGTCATTTTGCTGCGTCGAATTGGGATCGATGCCGCGGATGACGCTCGAGAGACTCGTGATACTTGCGTCCTTGGCCTTGATCTCGTCGATCTGCTGTCGAATGCGCGACTGCAGCGAGGCAAGATTGCTACTAGCCTCCTCGTGGTTGCTCTGCAGCTCGATCAGCGACGCCGTCAACGTGGCAATCTCGGTGTCCTTCTGCAGCAGCTCCTTCTCGAGCGCGGCAATCGTATCGCTCGCGTATAAGGTCTCGACCGCTCCGACTCCCGAGCGCGGTGACATGACCATGGCCGGCACGCCACCGCCGCCGCTGCCGCCGCTGCCCGGCATGCCAAGAGCCGACGCTAGTGCGGCCGATTGCTTGGCATCACGCTCCAAGACACGGATGCGCTCGTGCGCCTCTTGGAGCTCGGTGGTCTTGGCATTGAGGTCCTGACGGAGTTGCTTGAGTTGCTTGTAGAGCTTCTTGCGGGCATCTTGCTCTCGCTCGATCTCCTCCTCCTTGGCGCGCAGTAACTCGGACACCAACGCATCGCCTGCCGGTGCAACGCCTCTCGGAGACAGCGGTGCCGGCGACACTACGCTCCTGGGCGACGTGTCCGACGCGTCGCGTTGCGTCAGCGACGCTAGAGACGCTTGTTGCTCGGCCGCGCGGCGAGCACTCTCGCGCTGTTGCTCGAGCTCGAGCTCGAACGTTCGGCGTTGGCTTTGAGTATCGCGCTCGAATGCCGCACGTTGCTCGTCGAGCTGTCGCTTGAGCGACTCGGCCGTGCGATTGGCGGCGGCGACATTGTCGCGCGAAGCCGCGAGTTCTGCCTCGCGCTGCACCAAGAGCGACCGCAGACGCGACACCTCCTGCGTGAGCTCGGGATCCGGTCCGCGGTCGGCCGCCGTCACTTCCGGCGGACGGCGCTCGCCGAGACGCAAGTAGGCCGCATCGAGCAGCGCCGTCACGTCGGCGCGTATCTCGTCGAGGAGGTTCTTGCGTTGCTGCACGAGGTGGCGGTACGTAGAACGTAGCTCATCTTGGCGCTCGGCATGAGCGTGCAGCTGATTCATGAGCGTCACGGCATCGCGGCGCGTCTTTTCGAGCTGCTGCAACTGCGCCGCCATGCGCAAGTACTGCTGCTGCAGGCGCTCGGCCGTCTCGGCTCGCTCGCGCTGCTGCCCCACCTGCTGCGCCTGCAGCTGAGCCAGCTTGGCCGAGTCGGTGCGCTGACGCTCGAGCTCCTTCTCGAGTTGCTCATGCTTGCGGATACGAGTCTTTTGGAGTTGTTCGATCTGCTCCTCGGCATCGGCCTTTCGCTGCTGTACGCCCGAGATGCGGAGCGCCAGACCACTAATGTCGCTCTCGAGTTGCTTGCCTTGTTGGTCGGCCTCGAGCCGCGCCGCCGTGATCTCGTGCACGTTCTTGAGTAGCGCCTCACGCTCGCGCTTCAGGCGTGCAATCTCCTCCTCGACATCGCGCAGCTCCTGTTGCAAACGTGCATCCTCTTGTTGCAGACGGAACCGTTCGGCCTCGACTCGACTTTCGAACAGACGCGCCTTGGCTCGAATGCTCTCTTGTTTCTTCTTGAGACCGAGTTCGTCAGCATCGTTTCCATCGGTTGAAAAATCGATCGGATCATCCTGAGAGAGAGAGAGAGTGTGTGTGTGTGTGTGTGTGTGTGTGTGTGTGGTGAGAGTGTTACTTTGTTAGTATGGAATGGTAATACTGGATTAGTGCCTCGTGGCATACCGTGAGCTCATCGACAAGCGACGATGCCTGCTTCTCGAGACTCGATACGAGCGTAAAGGTCGAAACCAAATCATCCCATGACTCGTCCTCGATGATGTTCTTGAGGACGCCGAGCATCTTTTCGCGATTGGCAAGACCCTTCTTTTGCTTCTCGAGTTGCGCAATCTGCTCGAGAATCGCAGCACGGCGCGCCTCGAGCTCGGCAAGAATATTCTTCAAATCGTCGAGGTTGCGACGGAAGACCTCTTCGCGCTGCTCGAGGTCACGCAGAATGCCGGGCGTGTGTGCCAGGCGTTGTGCGAGCACCTCCTTTTCGGCTTCGAGTCGCGCAATGTCGCCCTGCGCCTCGAGCACCGTTCGCATCACCTCATCGATCTGGCGCGGAAGTTGCTCGAGCTCTTGCTGCAGCTCACGAATGCCACGAGCCAACGTGTCGAGATCAAACTTGCTGATTTGAGCCGCGGTCTTGGTGATGGCGACCTCGAGTTCTCCCAAGCGCTCCTTCTCGGATCGGAGGCTCGAGACGTTGGAATCCAGCTCGAGCTTCAGCCGATCTCGCTCGTTGACACGCTATGATCATGTTCGATGATTGATTGATTGATTGATTGATGTCAGCAACACATCCAACAAGTAGAAACGTAAGCGCGGTCGCCGTACAGCGTTGCACGAGTCTTGAAGCTGCCGAATTTCCTCCGAGAGCTTTTGGAGGCGCTGGAGCATTTGGATCTCTTGCACCGTGAGTCCACGAAGCTTATTGAGCTTGGCAGATTGATTGTCGATCTCATTGGGCTCGCGCTCGGCACGCGGCAGGCCAGAAACGAGCTCGCGCAAATCAATCAACAGCCGCTCGAGAGCCTCAGCGTTGAGGCTTGCTTCGGATTGTTGCCTGGGTCACAAGATCGTCATCATCAGTGAGGACGGCAGCAACGAATGCACGCAAGAGATTGAGGTTGAGATTGAGATTGAGGTTGAGATTGAGATTGAGAGAGAGAGAGAGAGAGAGAGAGAGAAGCAAAAGAGTCAGTGCTGCAGCCGTACAACGAGAGAGTCAGCGAATCGAGAAGCTCCGTGATGCGCGACATGTCGACAGCACTCGAGGCCGGTAGGCCGCTGCTCGAGGTAAGTGGTCGCACATCCTCCGCAACATAGCGCTGAGAGGCGGTGGTGCCGGTGGTAGACACGGGAGCGACAGGATCCGAGTAGACCGAGCGACGAGTGTCAACGACCGACGGTTGCACTGCTGCCTGGCCGAATGGGTCTTGGTATTGCGCAGGAGGGTACGCCGCCATTTGTGAGTCGAATGTCGGTTGAGAGAGTTGCTGATCGAACGATTGGTATGGAGATGGCGATGCCACGTCGTGTTGTTGCTGTTGCTGCTGTTGCTGTTGTAACTGCTGGCGATAGCGCTCCTGTCGCTGTTGCACCTTCTCCTGCTGCGACAGGGCCGAATCCGATGCAGGAGTAGGAGTAGGAGTAGGAGTAGGAGCCGGCGATGCTGATGGTGGCGGTGCCGACATCATCACCGACGATTGGCCCGGTGGTGTGATGGCGCTGGCGTTCAGTAGCGCCTGTGCAGCAGTCATGGTCTCGTTGAGTCCTTCGACCCACATGAACAAGGATCTAGACGACGACGACGACGACGACGACGACGCTCACATGGATCAGCTCGCGTCTTGAAATGTAGGAGCTTGCCGAGAAGACACACAAAGGGCTTGGAATTTGCAGGTACGAGTACGCACTGGTGTGATTCGGCGACGAGATGATAGATGCGCTCCTTGGTCACGAGGTGCCGACATCATCACCGACGATTGGCCCGGTGGTGTGATGGCGCTGGCGTTCAGTAGCGCCTGTGCAGCAGTCATGGTCTCGTTGAGTCCTTCGACCCACATGAACAAGGATCTAGACGACGACGCTCAGTTGGATCAGCTCGCGTCTTGAATGTAGGAGCTTGCCGAGAGCGTGCAAACTGCCCCAGCATCGAACAAAGGGCTTGGAATTTGCAAGTACGAGTACGCACTGGTGTGATTCGGCGACGAGATGATAGATGCGCTCCTTAGTCACGAGGTCGAATGGATATGCGCTATCGCCCGAGAGCGTCTGCGACTGGCGGGTCTTGAGCGACATGCTGCATCGACGATGGCGTTCACCGCGTCACTCACTCGCTCGCTCGTCGCGCTTCGACTCGAATCAACAGCAAGCACCTCTGCGCTGCAATGGCGTACCTCTCGCGCTTCTTCTGGTCCTCGACGATGTTGATGGCCGTGACCTTCTCCATCGGGATGAAGCCGAGCGACTTGCCCTTCTCATTGGACTTGTAGTAGTGCAGCTCGAATCCTGCGCGATATGTGAGTCAATACGATCGCGTTCGCCATCGTCGCCTTCTTCGCACCACCACCATCACCACCATCGAAGAGAGAGCCACGTACCCTGCAGCACGAACCATCGACGCTTCAAGCGGCCCTTGCCGAGGCCGACATTTCCTTCCTTCGCGAGGTAGCCCTCGAGCTGCCGTTGCTACGTACGCAGCCGCCGCGGCACACCACCAAACATGACGTTAGCTCCATCACTATCTCACACCCTTCCCCTCTCTTCATCATCTCTCCCTGTTTCTTTCGTTCGAAATATCGTACGCGACGAGCCATCGGTGTGAAGTCTCTCTCGCCCAACAAGCGGAAGAAGGAGAGGAGAGGGAGGTGCGTAGCGAACAAGGAAGCGAAGCGAGTGAAATACCGAACCGAAAATGCGAAACCGAAAAATCCCTCTCGAGCAGTGAGGTCCTCTAGTCATCGCCCTACTCCCAAGCACTTTCTTCTCTTCTCTCTCGCTGCTCGTCTCGCGTGCGTCTCCTGTCGCTGTTGTTGGTGGAGCTCTCGGTGGCTCGCACCTCTACCGCCTCCACACGATGGATGACGAACGGCAAGAAAACAAGTCCTATCGAGCTCCGAAAGCCGGCCCCAAGGCCGAGAAGAAGAAGCTCAAGAACCCCAACCATGTGGACCAGAAGGAGCTGCGCAAGAAGGAGCGCGTTGCTCGCGATCCAAGCAAGCCGCTCACCGATGCCCAGCGACGTGCCAACCCCAAGGTACGTGTGTGTCTGCGTATCCGTGTAGACTTATGTACGATACACGGGTACCATCGTTGCGTACATATTGGAGATATATATGCCAACCTTTCTCGACCGTGCTGTTCGCGTAGGCGTTCGGTTTCAAGTCGGCCGTCGCAGCCATGAAAGGCGTACGTGTCTCTGCTCGCTACAACTACTGCTACTGCTGCTGCTGCATCAGCGACTACAACCAGTGCTGACGAACCAATACCTCTTGTGTCTCTCTCGATAGGCGAAACGAGGTCTTGATCGAGAGCAGCGAAAGTTCTTCACGCCCGTCGCCGACAAGGTGCTCGAGTCGCCGCCGCCAGTTGTCGTTGCCGTTGTCGGTCCTCCAGGCGTACGATCTCATTCCACAGAGCATGCAAACTTGGATACCATGAGAACGCTGCGATGCTAACTTGTTCGTCACGAAATACGCTCGCTCGCTCGTTCGTCTATCAGGTGGGGAAATCGACTCTGGTTCGATCGCTGGTGCGCCACTACACGCGCCAGAACGTGAACGAGGTGCAGGGGCCCATCACGGTGGTTTCGGGCAAGCGCCGCCGATTGACGTTGATCGAGTGCCCGAACGACATCAGCTCGATGATGGATGTCGCCAAGGTGGCCGACCTCGTGCTGCTCATGATCGACGCGCACTACGGTTTCGAGATGGAGACCTTCGAGTTCCTCAACATCCTGCAGGTGCATGGCTTCCCCAAGGTCATGGGCGTGCTCTCGCACCTCGATCTCTTCAAGAGCACCAAGCTGGTCGCGCGCAAGAAGAAGGAGCTCAAGCAACGCTTCTGGACTGAGATCTACCAAGTGCGTCGTTGCCTGCTGGTGTGCTCCTCTTGCCCGAGGACAAAGGCCTTTAACGCTCTTGTCGGCTGCTGCTGCCGCCGCCGCCGCCGCCGCCACTGCAGGGATCGAAGCTGTTCTATCTCTCGGGTGTCGACTACAACAAGTGGTACACCAAGGGCGATACGATGAACATTGCTCGCTTCATCTCGGTCATGAAGTTCCGTCCGTTGCAATGGCGCTTGGCGCATCCGTACTTTATTGCCGACCGTCTCGAGGACTTGACACATCCGCAGCAGTACGGTGAACCACTGCGGTCCCACGCTTTTATGGCATGGCATTGTGCAGCAGTTGTATTGATTCAAAGTGCTGGTTCAGGAAAATCGATGAGCCAACGTGTGATCGCCGCGTGGCATTGTATGGTTACTTGCGTGGCAGTAACCTCAAGCCCACGAACAAGATCCACATTGCTGGCTGCGGTGACTTTTCGATCGCGCACATCTCGCAACTGCTTGACCCATGCCCACTGCCCGAACGACTGATCGAGATCATGAAGTCCGACGACCCAGATGGCAAGAAGAAGGTGCAGCGCAAGTCGCTCAACACCAAGGACAAGTTGCTCTACGCTCCAATGTGTATGTCCATGAGCCTCTGCTCGATCGCTCATGACCTCCTTGTGGCCGCCACTGATACCAAAAGCGAACTTGTGACACAGGCGACGTGGGCCACATCAAGTATGACAAAGACGCCACGTACATTGAGATTCCCGACAACAAGGTTCACTTCTCAACGCCTGAGGGTGGTATGTGATGATGTTGTTCCTGTACCTTCCTACCCCCTCACTACTGATCTCTGTGCCTCTCGTAGATGAAGAGGGCATCTCGGTGTTCGATGGGCCTGGCGAGACAATGGTCCGAACGCTGCAAGGCACTACACGCGGTATCGACGAACAGCTGCAAAACAGCTCGATCAGCTTGCTGCCTGGTCGTGTCATGTCGCTCGACCCTCGTGAGCGACGCCCTGCGCTTGGTCCTGGCCAGGAAGATTCAAGTGGCGACGAAGCCGCTCCCGGTGATGTCGAGAGCGACGACGGCGGCGACGATGATGATGACGACGACGACGACAAGTTTGAGCTTGCAAGCAACGCCGAGGATGAGGAAGAGGAAGACGAAGACAACGACGATCTCACGACCTCAAGAGCCGGCAAGTGGCGTGAATCCATCATGGAGCGCACGATGGCACTCTTCAAACAACGAACCAACATGATGGAGGTGGTGTATGGCGATGAGAAGCAGTACTCCTCGTCGTCATCATCGGCTTCGTCTGCCAAGTCTCCGCGCTCGAACCAACAACGTGCAAAGGAAGACGAGGATGAAGACGACGACTTGTTCGTTCCTGTCAAGAGCCGTACGTCACCCTCGACCGAAGAGCTCGACTCCACTGTGTGCTTGTGGGATGCGCCCGATAATGTACGTTGCGTGCTCGATGCAGCCGAGTGCGCAAGTGCTGCACACACTGATTCCTGCATCTTATTTCCAGTTGGTTGAGAAACTTCGCGTGCGATTTGCCGAGTCGGACTGGTTCGACAAGCTCGACGACAAGGAGCTCGAGGACGACGATGATGATCAAGCCACCATCTCGGCTGTCCTAGGCACCGGCAAGAAGAAGGGTGGAGCTGACGACGACGACGAAGAGGTGTACGGCGATTTTGAGGACCTCGAGTCGGGTGAGCAGTTTGTGTCCGGCAAGAAGATTGGCGGAAGCTCATCACGTAGCCGTGGTGATGAGGACGAAGAGGACGAAGAGGATGGAGAGGACGATGAGGACGGAGAAGAGTATGACGAGGAGGATGAAGAGGATGAAGAGGATGAAGAGGAGGAGGACGACGATGAGCATGACGGCGACGGTGATGGCGTCATCGACGACGAAGACGACATGATGGAGGGCGACGTTGATGAGCAGTCGCGCGAGATTACGCGCCTCCAAAAGAAGCTCGAGCTCAAGCAGCAGTTCAACTCCGAGTACGACGATGATGACGACGAGAGCAAGGCCAACTTCTTCGAAGCCACCAAGGCGCGACTTGCGCGTCAGGCACAAATCGATGCGAGCGAGTTCGCCAACGAGGATCCCGAGTTGCAGATCATGTATCGTGGCTACACGAGTGGTACCTACGTTCGCCTCGAGATTGCGAACGTGCCGTGCGAGTTCGTCGAGCACTTTGACCCGCACTTTCCGATCGTGGTCGGCGGCCTGGCGCCGCAGGAGGAGAACATGGGCTTCCTGCAAGTGCGCATCAAGCGCCACCGCTGGCATCGCAAGGTGCTCAAGAACAAGGACCCGCTGATCTTCAGCCTCGGCTGGCGCCGTTTCCAGTCGATTCCGATCTACAGTTTGGCCGACGACTCGATGAAGCACCGCATGATCAAGTACACGCCCGAGCACATGCATTGCTACGCCACCTTCTATGGGCCGATCACGCCGCCCAACACGGGCTTCGTGTGCGTGCAGTCGCTGCAAAGCGGCGTCTCGTCATTCCGCATTTGTGCCACGGGAGTCGTACTCGAGTTGAACCAATGGTATGGTGGCTACACGTATGCCGCACCCGGCACTCATGAGACAAGCCCTCTCACCTCGTCCGTGCAGCTTCCAGATTCAGAAGAAGCTGAAGCTCACCGGAACGCCGTACAAGATCTTTAAGAATACGGCCTTCATTCGTGATATGTTTGGTAACGCGCTCGAGGTCGCCAAGTTCGAAGGAGGGTACGTTGAACGAGAGAGAGAGAGAGAGACCACGTACCATGCTGCCAACCAGCAGATATTCAC
>Ga0209930_1005289_pt1 | contig 10651 bp, 10 predicted proteins | sample ThiBiot_500_biof_2_FD_183948 | JGI IMG/M metagenome (GOLD analysis project Ga0209930, IMG submission 183948) | Wastewater bioreactor microbial communities from Cape Town, South Africa - Thiocy_cont_500_biof (SPAdes) | ecosystem: Engineered > Bioreactor > Thiocyanate-remediating >... | reverse complement strand
CGACTTCACAAGCAATAACTGATGCATGTCATTTTGTACATCCCGAAAAGGGCGTTATCAATTTAAATTTTATCGGACGAACAGATGAAAAAGCTGCCTATTCAGACGAAATCACACGAACAACCTCAAATTTTAGTATGCTTTAATCTAGCTAATATTTCATTTTTACTTTAAAATTTTGATTGAACAATAGAATACAGTTTCAATCCATGTCGATCATTCTCTCAAGGATCTGGTTGCATTGGTGCATCTGTTTGTCAAAGTAAGATCATATTCTTAATTTTTTGCTTTTTATAATTATATTTAGTTTCGAATGATGGGCAAGAAACATTTACTCTTGGAACACAAGAAAGTGCTTGGTGGGATGTTACATCCGATGAAAATGCGGTTGGATCGTTGAATTATATGTATGGAGACAAGAAAGTGATTGTTTCTTTACAATGTTCAACTGATGGAAACAATGAATTCGAAGCGTTTGGTGAAAATCCTGTAAATACTTTTAGATTTCAATTGACACACAAATGTATTTGTTGGAATTTATGTTAAAGAAAATTTTTATTTTTTCTCGTATAAATAAATAATTCAGAGTGTAGGATTTCCTTCTTAAACAAAACGCTTTTAAACCCCTTCCCCAATCTTGAAATCGTTCGTTTAAACCATTGCCACACATTGATCGTATTACATGAGCCATAGGACCTGCAAATGTTTCTCATGTACGATATCCAGTATATTTCCAGCATATTTTATCTGCACTTAAATCAAGTTTCGTGACTTGCTCAGGGAATAATGTTAAACTACCATTTGGCCTCATACGTATGTTGAAACGCATATTTTCATTCAATTATTGCACGTGGCCTTTTTTTTTTTTATTATACAGCGTTTTTTTAATACATCGCAACAAAATACAGCTGAAAACCTTTCATTTTCTGTAAAATATAAATTGAAAAAAAAAATCCTTTGAAAATTCAAGACCAAAACAGAAAAAAAAATGTCATGGGCAAATAGTGGCTTTATGCAAACATCTGCTGTTTTGATCTCAAATAGGGTTTAAAAGAAAATATTAGTATAAATAGACTTCTACCAAAACGTTTTTAAACCACACTATAATCGAAACGAAAATGTATCGTTTATCATCAACCGTTATAACTCTCCTGGTTTCCATTATTTTCATTGTTGAATGTAATGTATTACCTCAACAAGATGGTAAATTTGATTTTAATTAAAAAAGCATTTACATAGATCTTTTTTGTTACATACAGAAACGACCAGTCAATCTCTTGATTGTTCGAAATTTAAACGAGATTTAGACGTCACTCGCTCGTTTTCATTTGTTGTTCAAATGAATCCATTGATTAAAGCAAATAAAACCTATGCAATCATGAATTCTAACAGTCAAATTGAAGAACTTAATATCTTTCATGAACTTCAACTCCCAATTGATGTTTTCTGTCTTGTCAGTTTACATACTCTTCAAGTGAATGGTACGCCATTTGTTCATAAAAATGAATTCGGTAATTATGTTAAATCAACGGGTGTATCTCCTTTGATCAGTCGTCTCAATAAATTAACCATTTTGTCATTGGTCAATACAACAGCATCGTACATTCCTGAATATGCATTAGCCGTTCTTACAAATTTAACTAAACTTCAAGTTGAAGACTGTGATTTATATCAAATACCATCTTCACTTTCATTATTAACCAAACTTGAAGAACTCAATTTGGCTCATAATCATTTAGATTCAATGCCAGATGTGACTAGTAATTAAGTTAATGAATTTTTTCGAATGTATAAATTGAAATCGTCACACTGCGTACACAAAAAAAATGGATCAGAATTATCGACCAACTCAATTTTTTTCTGTATCACAAAAACAACCAAGACAAATTCATTATCCGTCGATGGTAAATAAAAGCATTTTCTCTACACTGATTATTCACAGTAGCAAGTTGACTATTCAGATGTTTCAACAAACTGTTTATCCTCATTCTATTGGACATAATTCAATCAATATGAATCTATCTCGCGATTCATCAACTAAAGTCTCTTTTAACAAAATAAATCCACGAAATGAATTATCAAATTTGGAACAATCATCAGGCTATGAACTAGTCTGTGATCAACATCAGTACAGTTTCATTTGAAAAATATTTTAACATATAAATTCATTTAGTAAACACATTTCGAACAAAAAGAAACAATGTGCACATACGATTGGTTTAGTAGCAAAATTAATTGGTTGCGGACTTGTGAGTTTAGTAGTTTTGGGTGGATTTGCATCACTTGTCGTTGGATTAATTCTAATAAATCAGAAAACTACTGTAACAACGACCGTCAAAAGTATTAATTATACTTTTTTTGACATCGCATATATTCAGTTGTTTCGTTTCTTTAGCAACCACAGCAGTGTCGCGGATTATGTTTTCTTCAAGTCAAATAGTTGATACAGCAACAATAGTATGTGCAAGTGTTGACAACTCTAATACAGCGTATACACAATGTAATGGCTTGCAATATAATGGTATATATGGTGCTGGTGACACATCAGGTGTTATTGGTTGGGGTACTACATTGTCAGCTGACTGGTCAGCTACTACATTCTGTCAACTTTTTCTCAATTCGACTGGCGCAACTTTTCAAGCGGATTATCAATACAGCTTTTCGGCACAAACGCGTTTTAAGTGGTCTATTGGTACATGGAGTACAACTTCCGGTAAACCATTTACAGCAAACTTACGATGCTTTTATTAATAAAAAAAAACATGACAATTCTTTAAGTTTCAATGCTACTTACAAATAACACTCCACACCCTCACCCTCGTCATCATATTTGCCTACGCCCTCCTCCTCCTCCTCCTCTTTTTCAATGAATATCTGCTCTATAGATATCCTACGCAACGTAGGATGAAGTAACCTTGTACGTTCTGCATCGCGTCTTATATATATATGCACAATAGTCTCGTAGCTCGAAATTATTCGATAAATCGAGTGTGTTTCACACGTTTTTAAGTAAACAATATATTGAAAATAAACAAAATGATATCGATTAGATTTGCAATTATTAGTCTTTTAGTATTTGTTAGTTTAGCGGAATGTGGCATCAATTGGAACGGAAATAATTGGGCTTTAGGTTGTGATTTTAGAGGAAACGATCTTTTCAACGTACAAATTTCTGGAGATCAATGCGGTGATAGATGTGTTCACACGCCAGGATGTACTCATTTTACTTGGACCAAATGGAATGGTGGTACTTGTTGGATGAAAACAGGTCGAGCTTTATATAGTAGTGCCTTTGAAACTGGTGATCAAAGTATGGTGTGTGGTATAACTGATGATTCTATTGGAGGAACCAGATACGTGGATTGTGTTGTTGGTCCTAATATTCATACTAAATGTCCTGTAAAAGGTCGACGTAGACGAAAATAAAATTAACAAACACTTCATCCAATGCTCAGTAGTACATTATCTTTTGAGATATTGTAATAAACTTTGCATTCTCATCCTCAACAAGAAACTTTATTTCAGTAATTATAAATTTGAATTGATTTTTAAGTTCGTGTTTGGTTTTGTTGTTTCAACGATTGAATAAACAATTTTTTCTGCTGATATTTTATTTTCCATCATTCGTGTAAAACCTTGTTCAACTGCATTGAGACCACCTGATATTTTATGTACTCGATTTGGTTTAATTAAACTCTGTGGTAATAAAATATTCGATAATAATCTATAGAAATTTTCGGCAAATTCTTTATCTTGTGGTTTTGCTTGAAAAACTTTTCTAAAAGCATGTATTTCATAGCCATAAATTGAATACATTAAAATGAAATGTTCTTTAATATGTGATGGAATTTCATCGGATGGAATAGGTAAAATAGTAACGAGTTGTGAATTTTGATTAGTTAATATTGAACAGATTTTTCTAACTGATTCTTTCAAAGATATGCAATCAAATGCATAAGTTAAATTATGTTTTGTTATTTGATTGATTTTTTCGACAACATTTGGATCTTTATAATCGAAACAAATATCTGCACCAAGTATTTTTAAATACTCATGTTGATGAATAGATGCTGTTGTTATAACAAAACAACCTGATGCTTTAGCCAGTTGAATTGCATATTGTCCAACACTTGTACTGCCTGACCAAATAAGAATAGATATTTGACAGTTTGATGGTGGTATTGGTAAATTCATTTGATGAAAAAGACCAAGTGCTGCTGTAATACATGCAAGTGGAATTGTACATGTAAATAATAAATATTCATTTAGTGAAAGAAACTTTTGTATAATGTGAAATACATGTAGGTATATTTTTTCTTTCTTCTAATGTATAGAATGAAATATCTGCATGGAATAATGTTGTTCTTGAAAAAAAAATCAACTTTATTTTGAGGATTTCTAATGGTATTTAACATCAAACTTCGGACGACTTTGTGTCAACTGATGCTGATTAAGATGAGAACATAAAATTAAAAGAAGATTTCGAGAATTTCGTTTTTGAGGTAGCCTCATGAATGCTCTCTTAAATGTTTTCAGTCGGTGTATCACTCTTGAAATCATTGATACTTTTCAAATAGAAATCATCTGTTAGATAGTCAATAGTCCATTTTCCTTGGATTTTGAATCCGCCCAAGTCATCACAATCAAGATTTCCATTGTATTCAACAGCATGTTGTCCCACATATTTCTTTATGAACGAAACGTTTCCTGCATTGTCATACTTTCCAGCCATCGTAAAAGGTCCAATAATATCATTTCCTTGACCGGAAACTTTTCCTTCTCGCAAACTAAAGAAGTCAAAGAACATATCAAAAGCTTGATCGTATTGATAATATTTTCCTTCTACAGCACCACCTTCATATCTCGTAAGAACTTCAGATTGATAAGATCCTTCATCTTTTTTCATTTGAAGAGCGCTATTAATGCGTTGCAGTAGGACATCGAAACTAGCGTTGAATTGACTAGAATCCTGCATATTGATTTCATTTAAAGGAGCTATCATTGTTGCTAACCATGTGTTCTCAAAATTATTATAGTTTTCAAGAAGAACAGGAACAATATTCTTCTTTAACTGAGAAGCATATGTAAGTTCTTTTTGACAATTAATGCTTTTACTGTAAGCAGCAGTAACAAAACTAATAAATACTGTAGCACCCTCAACGCCATTGGCCATAGCAGTATTGATATTTCCTTTCATGTCTCCAGCAATATCAAACCAAATAGGAATATTTCTTTGTTTAAGCATATCTGCTACTTGTTTAACAAACTTTTGATTATCCCATTGATAACTTAACATGACATGCCCACTTCGAGATCCTGATGATCTTTTACGAGATATTTCTAAATGGAAGTTATCCGATAAGTCATCTAAGAACCATTCTCCATCCAAGAAGAATTGAGATTCATCATGAGTAATAGTTCCAGCGTATTGTACATCATGCTGTCCAATATAATGCTTTTTAAACTGAAATTCGAAGTCTTCTTTATTTGATAAACAAGTATAAGTTCCACTAATTACAAAACCACCGATTTCATCCTCTCCTTGACCAGCAATGTATCCATTTATCATAGTAAACATATCAAATTTCATATTAAATTTCTTTCCCCACTGCATATAATAACCGTTAGCCAGGGTTCCATCAGCAAGAACATCAATATGTTGCTCTTCAGCATGAGAATGATCACTAATATATGGGCGTAACTGTCCTATAAGCTTATCAAGATTGTTTTCTAGATCATTTACATTTGTTATCCTGGTCCACAATGCACCAGCACAAATAACGCCAAGCCAACCACTTTGACAATAGACTTTTTCTGTTTTGACAGGAACTATAGGAATACCAGCTTCATCCGCATAAGAAAGAAGATACTTCGCAGTATTAGACATTTCATAAGCATGACTCATTAATGGTACAACAACTCCTGCTTCTTCAGCTACTATTTTTATCATTTCATGCAATCGTAATGGTGGACATACAGCTGGAATACCTTTAGCGATCAGTCCCTCAACCATCTTTTGAACTAAATCATATTGACACGGACAGTAGGAAATTATAACTTTACTTCCTTGTCTTCGTGAAACATGTGCGGATGGTATCGTTTCCATTTCTATTGTATACGGCTGTGAAAGAGTCAAATGAATGAAGAATTTATCATGCATATCGTATATTTCCCATTGTCCTTCCATTACACATTTTGTTCCTTCGAAAGAAATCTTTCCTCGATATATAACAGAGTGCTGTCCAACATATTGCTTATGAATATTAATATCACCATGACCATCTACAACATTGTATTTACCAGCAATGGTAAAAGCTCCAATTGTATCATCTCCTTGACCGAATACTTTTCCATGTCCCAAACCCAAAAACTAACGAAATTATAAAATTTGAATATTAATCTATCTGTTAATTCAAATTATTAAAAATACCTCGAATTCCATCGGAAATTCTTCACCATACTGATAATAACAAGCGGTTACATCTCCCGATTTAGTTCCACCGTAAAAAAGATACTTTTCTATTGGCCGTGATTCATTCTTCTCATCTCTTTCGAGAACAAGATCATTAGTTTTGATTCCGATAGAAATCAACGATTTCATAATTTCGTCAAAATCATTTGAGCACCGTTTTGCGGGAGCTAAAATAGCACCAAGCCAATCTGTAGGTTGAAAATCTTCATGAATTTTAACATTTAGAATCGGAGTTTTCGTTTGATCAGCATAATTCAATAATTTCGATGCAACTTTTGACTTTTGTACTGAGGGCGATGAAAATACTAGAACTATAGCAGCATTTTCAATACCATTTGCAATATAAGTATTGATATCATCAGTTTCTCTAGGACAATAAACTCTTAATCGTCGTTGGATAAAGTAGTTCTTCATTTTTTCAATGTTTAGTGCATCAGATTCGTCTGTTACTTCATAGGCAAAAAACGTATGTTTCTTCGCTTGATGCGGTGAAATGACTGTTTCTGGTATTTTCGGGACAACTAAAAAGAAAAACGGATCTTTTTTATTGCAAATCTTTCGCAAACATCTCTCGTTAAGTTCGATACGTATAACGCGATCTTGCTCTAATTCGATTTATTCCATTCAATATGAATGCATTTGAGGCGTGTCGTAGTAAAAATATTTGTCTCTCAACTGTAACTCATAATGGTGACCAATGATAGTTGGAACTTGGTCGGACCCTAGGTTTTCGAGGTCGGAAAGTTTGAATTGATAGGCAGATATTCAAAATTTTCAACTGGGTATTTTCGACTAAAAATTGGATATTTTAAGAAACTGATGATTTTTCAAGATTTGGAACTTTGTATTGCTCATCAGAAGAATTTTTCCTATGCTATGATTATGTTAAATTAGATATGACGCTTCCGATTCTATTGTTGTATTTAGAAGATTATAAAGTGGCCCTTCTCAGATATCTATTCGATCGTTTTCATTTTCAGTCGAGCGTCAAGTGAATCGACTCTCGATGAACGTTACTTGTAATATTTGATTGCAGATAATCTATTTTGAAAAAGTCAATTCCACTACATGAGCTCATATGAAGCAGTTAGAAAAAAAACAGCATTTATTCTTTAGATTCGTCCTTGTAGTTTCTTCCGTGTTTGTAAGAATGTTTGGGAAGCTGTGACGACCACGATGTACAAAAGCTTTCACACAGTCTATGATCACTTCTCCTACATAAATGCTTGACTTGCAATATACTGAAAACCATTACCTGACGCTTGTCGTTTTTGGCCATTTGCGAGAGCGTATCCTTCATGCCTTTCCAATACAACTTCCATTGAATTTGTACAACCCATTTTTGGCCAACACTACTTGGTTCAGTCTAATCTTCTTGTGAACAACTGTTGGTCCTAACACTGTTTTATAATGATAATAATCGAGAATAATCTATAAAAACATGATAGTACTCAATACAATATACAACAACTTAATGCCTATTATTCATCAGAGATTTCTTTTTTTTTCTTAAATCCTTTATTGTAACCCAATATGGAAATAAGATATATTTAAAAGTTCGACAACAGTACGAATACAAATAGATCGAGCGGGAATTTGACAGGTTCTTGAGCTTTATTAGTCCGAACTGTTTAGTAGACGCTAAGAGGATACAAAAATCAAATATTTTTTTTCTTAGTTAATATCTATACTTGAATTGATGTAAGATTTTTGGACGGAATAATCGATTTATTTCATTTTAAACTTTCTTCACAGTGAAAGAAAAAAACATTTTCCTTCACTCTCTCCAAGGCAACTTTATGGGCATCTATGTTTTAGAAACAAACATCTAATTCTTGCTTCAAATAAAATCATTTGCATCAGAGTCAGAGCGAAACCATAAACTACATAGTCCAGCATTTTTCGTTACAAGTTGTCAGTTTTTTTTAGACAATTTATTGGATTTTTCTTAGCAAAATATCGATGTTACCAGTATATTGGTGTGTGTGTGTATTGTAGATGTCGTTGCAATATGGTACGTGGATAATCTCATGCGATTCGGGCCTAGCAGATGAGTAGTATGTTGCTGTCAGAATGAAATGAATGATGTATTTAGGGCATATCAAAATTAGTGACAGTGACATTTATTTATTCTATTGTGGGCTTCAAGATATTTTCTTTCTATACTATTTGATCACTATCCATGTGCCATAATAGTAATATAGTTTTGACTGAAACTGTTATTGTTGAAGTACTTCTAAAGTTTATTTGATGGCTCTACCATTTTACCTTTATTTAACAGGTTATATTGAAAAATCAAAATATACCATAGGATACAGCGTTAAAAGCCCTACAATTCACAGATATTCACTTAATCTGTATATACATTTTCTTATTTTCAAGCCAGAAATATGAGACGCTCTTTTATTGATAACTGCATTTACATTTGATCATTTCATTTTTTAAATATTATACAATTTGACATAGTCCTACAAGCTGGCAAAAAATCAGGGTAGGCTGTGGTGAAAGACATCCTCACCCCACGCCGCCTAAGCCAATCTGTAGAGAAAAACTTATTAACTCTCTATGCAAAAGTAATGAGATAAATTATTATCTTTAACTATTTCATTTCTTTTTAAATAGAGCAAGACAAGTTGTTTCTGAGTCACACTTAGCAAATACTATGTAAAGTTTTTTATGCGTTGTTGTAAACGATTTTTTTTGACTGATAAAATCACAAAGGTTACAAATTTTTATTCAGGTTATTTCGGTTTCTTCGAAAATTTTCAAGTATTTTAATTGTTGTTATAAATCTTCTATTCCCGTAGAGTTGAAATTTTTACTTTGACGCCATAAATCGGTTGAAGTTCAGATTGCTCTTGATTAGAAATTGAATGATATTATACTTAAAAACTGATAGATTATTCTAGCTCCAATTATGCTTGCCATTCTGATTATGACTCGTTCATCTTAGTATATACTGACCTAGTCGATATTGACCGATACCAACTCAATTGCTCACTATACTCACTGAATTTTTCAATAATTTATCGAAGTTTTTTGGTGATCGACTAGATTTGTGTGAGAAAGATGTTTATGTGTATTCAATATACTTTTCCTGTACATAATATATCGCTGGATATGGCATTTGAAGCTTTACAAAGTGAAGAAGTGTTCAATTTTTGTAAGACACCCTCACCCTCACCCCCTGATCTTGCTTTTGTTTTCTTACAAGTAATTCATATGATTTTGATGATAAAATTGTATTTTTATTTTTCGTTTCGTTGAGGGTATGGATTTGGGAATTGACTCGAAAATATATTTGAATTATGCTGTTCGACGAATTGGTTATATATTAGATGATACAGGGAGATCGTTTGTTGTGGATGTTGGACAAAATTATCCTCAACGACCTCGAGATCGCGGAATGTAAACAAACAGAATACTTTTCTAATTCAATCATTTGAAAACTCTTTTTTTTTGAAGTTCATGTTCACCACGACCAGCAACATGTAATTCTGTTGCATTCAAAAATCCTCATCCGAATCCTTATTTATTAATTGGTGCATTGGTTGCTTCTTCTAATAGTTATACTGATGATCATCAGCATGATAGGGTAAATAGAGTTTCTCTCAATGATAATGCTGGTTTACTTCGTTATCGAATGAAGAAATTAATATAAAAGATATGTTCTTTGTTTTTGTGAATACAATAACAAAAAAAAACTTGTTTGGATTACTAAAATGAACATATTAGGATATGTTTGTTCTTTTATTTCAATAGACTCTCATTTATAACCCATCTGATCCCAGAAATCACAATCATCTTTTACATAGTTTTGTCCCAATTGAAATGGATTTTGAATAAATAGATATGTTTCATTTCCATCGGTGAATTTTGACCACGATAAAGGTACGCTCGATGGATCGTTTGGATTTTCACTCTTAGCAAAATTTGTCCAATAAGTAGCCATACCTTGAGATACATATCGACCAATGTCAGTAAAACGTTCCCAAAATGATTCAAAAACAAAAGGTACTTCATCAGCATGACAAGCATGATCTGGACAACTTAGTGAATCTACTTTGTCATATGGATAGCCAAATATATAAGAATATGATGCTGCTTTTCGAGCGAAAACACGAGTTGAACAGGTAAATATCCATTCTGTCGCAATTCGAGCGATATTTGGTCGCTGAT
>Ga0209930_1005285_pt1 | contig 10660 bp, 8 predicted proteins | sample ThiBiot_500_biof_2_FD_183948 | JGI IMG/M metagenome (GOLD analysis project Ga0209930, IMG submission 183948) | Wastewater bioreactor microbial communities from Cape Town, South Africa - Thiocy_cont_500_biof (SPAdes) | ecosystem: Engineered > Bioreactor > Thiocyanate-remediating >... | reverse complement strand
GTACCCCAGGTAATTTTTCGAAGAAAAAAAAATGTCACAAAAAATAATTGAAACATACATTTACTTGATCAGTTTTCGATGCTGGTTTTAAATATGACATTATTTTTTACTGAAGTTGTACTTTATATAGCACTATAGATGAAATATGGCATAAAAAATACATGGAGATAGGCAGAACCAAAAATTGGCATAGTCATGTCGACCAAAGTTCAAGCTTTAAAAGCTTCGTAGCTGCACTAATTTATTGTCCTATACATATATTTTAAAAATATGTCAAAACCCCATTTTGATATTTACCTTTCTCGAGATATTCCAAAAATACTGAGAAGAAGCAATGCTGTTTTCCTATTTTTGCACACAACATCTATACTATGGTCAATTGTATTTCGGTCATTATTTCGTAATGGTTCATCCGTTTCGATTGAATTTTTTACCACAAATAGAGTGTTATATGAGTAGTTGTTTGAGATATTTTTTGATTAAAAATATCTTATTTAAGAATAAGAAATGCATGCTGACATTTTATGGGAATATCTCATATATATGGTATTTTAAGGTACTTGAAAGTATGCCAGTATTTCGAGTACAGGTATATGAAAACTCGTCGGAAATGACTTATTCTTGTTACCAAACGATTTCTCATCACATTTTGCATCTACTAGACTAAAAAAAAGTCGAAATTGCCGATGGCCCAAAAATGGACCTTATGCGCCCCCGTCCTTTATTTACCCGCTTAACATTGATGTGACTTCGGCAGGTGTTTGAGTATCAAAGAAACTAATTGATCTATTTAGAATTGATTCGTAGATTAAACGACGAATTCGACCTATTTGTCTTTCTGCTGACCAAGTAAAACATACCGCTTTCAAATAACCAAAAATAAACGATACAATGCCAACATCTGAACAAGACAAATTATCTTTTGCTTTGTTTGTTTGTTCGAACGATGATCAACTTACATAGAAACAATTGTAAATGTTTCCACGAATGTGGTTCATCAATAAATTCAGTATTCGATTGTTCGTTATTATTGTGTTGTTTTTTTGGTAACTCCAAGATAGCCACAAATATATCACTCAAAAGAATATAAATATATGTCATACAAATGCCTTGAATTACTGCAGATATGACACCGATTATAAGAGCAATTATATCTTTGCCATCAGCATATCGAAACTGAAATTTAAAAAACGAATAACAAAAAAAAAGAGATATAAAAATGATTTATTTACGAGAGACAAAAAAGGGAATGTAGTATCTTTATCATCTTTGATCTTTTTATAAGTTAATCGATAACGAAGTCGATTAAATAGTCCCTTAATAGTTTGGTTTTTTTCATTTTGTTCAAGTGAAATTGTGCCATAAGTGTCATCTGTCGTATTTGCTTTGAGTTTGACTTGTGTCATACTTTGTTTTCAATCTAGAATTGTTGTTGAAATGTAATAAATAATATGTAATTGTCTGTACAAATGATGATATATCAATGTATATTTTCATTTATGAAAAGATTCGAGGCCGGGCAACGCAAAAGTATGAATCGAAATTTTTTTTCTTTTTCTTTTTCGTTCGTAATTTGCGCATATTTGTGTAATGAAAGCGCGGGCGACCTTTCCTTCGTGTTTCGTATCAATTCGAGTGTCGTTATTTCTATTTTTCAAAACATTTGTTTCATTTTGATATATTTTAAAATCTAATCAGTAGATAAGATTGAACTAGTTGAAAAAAGATGGAAATGTCATCAACTATCGTCAATGAATCACCGAACAAGACGAAGCCGAAGAAACGTCGTATTCAAATCGATGTTTTTACTGGTTTTCGTGGTATATCAGCGATTTGGGTATTTCTATTTCATCGTTCAATAAAATCCGAGAGTGAAGTTGATATAATTCATTTGGAATGGATTGGAATGACGGGACAAGTAGGTGTTGCATTATTTTTTGCTTTGAGTGGTTTTATAATGGTTTGGGTATATGGTGAATGTAGATTTACTAGTGCAAGATGTTATTGGTCTTTTATTGGTCGTCGAGTAGCTCGATTACTTCCATTATATTATTTTTCAATGGTTTTATCGATATATGATGGCAAATGTATGTGGAATTCTGAAAATCCTTGTCAAGGACGTGATTGGTTGGCAATTATTTTCACAATAATTCCAATACGATCATGGACAATATTTAATATAAGTCAATTATTATGGAATCCTCCATTATGGAGTGTACAAACTGAATTCTTTTTTTATTTATCATTTCCATTTCTTTTACGTTTGACTCGTTATTTGCTTAAAACAACATCTTTTGTTCTTCTTGCCGAAGATACACATCGAAAACAAGCTTTAAAACGTATCGGTATAATGTGGATAGTTACATCGATTATATCTGCAATTCCTATTATAATTCGTTTGGCAACACCTGATCATCTTGAAATGTCAGTATTATATCGAGGTCAAACAGTTGCATATTATACACCTTATGCACGAATACCAGAATTTATTCTTGGTATGCTTACATGTATATTATTTATTATTTATACAAATAAATCGAAAGAAGAACCAGCAAGTACAGATGTAACAACACTTTTAATTGAAAAAGATGAAACAAAACAACGTAATGAAAAAGTGTCATGGTTCAAACAATTTCGTGCAAATTATAAATATTGGTATATTCTTCTCGAACTTTATTTTCTTCTTCAAACAATTTTCTTCTTCATAATTCGTTCGCCACTTTTGGGTGGAGGTAAAACAATCAATAAATATGATGATATTATTACTTTTGGTCCATTCATTGGATTAATAATGTGTAGTAATCTTTATCTATATGCTAAATATCCATGGTCACTTGTATCACAAATCTTAGTTACAAAATTATTAGTCAATATGGGAGATATTTCATATGCATTCTATTGTTTCGTTGAAGCTTTACCTAAATTAACCGTTCTCTTTCTTGGAACTGTTGAAACAAGTGCTATTATGAGATTTTGGGCTGGCATTGGAATAGCAGCATTTGGTCATCATTACATTGAAATTATTATTTATAATTGGGCTAATAAAAGACTACCGAGATGTACTTGTTCATAGAGAACTTTTATTTCTTTTATTTTATTTTCTTTTTTTTTTTAATAAATAACTAATGTTTGAATTGTTCGACATTTTGATTGATCCATTGTTCGAGTGTTGTCAAAGGTTTGCCGGTAAGAATTGACAATTGTGGAGTTACAATTTGTCCTCCATCGTTGATTCCATACGAAATAAAATCATAAGCAAGTGAATGAGGAATTTTATGACTCGTGTACATTTTATAAAATTCATCGGGTGAAATCTGTTCGTAATTAATAGTTCGACCGAGTATTTTAGTAAAAAGAGCTGCTCGTTGTTCGTTGTTAACAATTTCACCGCCCATTTCATAGACTAAACGATCGTGTTTGTTAATTGGTTCTGTTAAAATAGCAGAAGCACAATCAGCAATATCTACGTAAATATAACAAAAAGATATGAACGGAAAATGTTATTGTGTGTGATAGGATGAGGATGGTGTACCCTTTGGATCGATCCATGAAAGCATTGCTGTTGAAGGTCCACAACTGACAATTTTATTTTCTTTTTTGATAAAATGAACATCAGTCATCAAATGATTTGTCATGAGAAAACCAGGACGAAGAATAACGAGTGATCGTTGTTCAGAATTTAGTTCGGCTAAATTCCATAAGTATTGTTCACCTGCTGCATGAATATAACCGAGAATACCTTGTTTACCGTAGAGACGAACAGATGTCGATGAAAGATCGACAATTTGTCGAACACCATTCTTGTACGCTATTTGAGCTAAATCTCGTTTTAATTCGCCCATAGACGCTGCTTTTTGAAAATCAGTAACAAGTAAAGTAAAAAGTCGTGTATGTCCTTGAATTGCTTTTTCATATTTATCCAATGTTGAATAATCACCAATGGCCGTTGTTAAAAGACCACTTTTAAGTTCTTCACCAAATAAATGTTTTACACTTGTTTCATTTCTCACATAGATCGTTGTTTGAACACCTTTTTTGATCAATTGTTGAACAAGTCTCGTACCAATATGTCCCGTTGCTCCGGTTAGAAATATACGTTCCAAATTCAAAGACATTTTGACAATGATTGGACTTTGTAAGGACATTTTCCATTGCAGAAACGAAGAAAAAAAATGACCCGGGCATTTTTTTTTCACGATAATTACAAGGCTGTTCTGTGTCAATATTGATAATGTAGAAAACAACTTTTTTGATATACGAAATTTGTTTCAATGTCAGATAATTTACGTATCGATAGTAGATAAAGATAGGCATATAATCCGCATTATATTTCGCATAGGAATGATTGGTCGGCGTACTTTCTATTTGTTTTTAAATATTATTTTCGTGCATGCTTATTGTCTCGCTTGGCTACCTGAATAAAGTTGAATTTGGTTGCGAAATAGCGATAGATATAAAGGCAGTATGTTTATTTTCATTCTTATTCAGTGTCAACCTAGAACAGATTCGGCGAAGAAATCGAGTAAATTGAATTGATTCTCGAATAGAAAGGTGCAACACTAAAACTAAACGATTGTCTTACTCGAATCGAAATGAATACAAGAATATTATTCGAGTAAGTTTTTTTTTTCTTAAAAAAACAAAAATAATCTAATGATAAATTTGATTTTAGAAAGTGGAATTGTTTGTTGACTTTATTATTTGTTGTGACAAGTAAACAATTGATTGTCGTGTATTTTCATATATTGTAAATGAAATTTGTTTGTTTGTTTTTTTTAAAGATTATTATGCAAATGGTCAAGAATTATTGACTGATATAGATGAAATTCAAAAATATTGGTCAGGTCAACGAGCATATCGAGATACACCCGAAGATGGATTTGGTGTTAAAGATACAGGTTTACCTGATGGATGTCAAGTTGAACAACTTCAAATTTTTCATCGACATTCAATTCGTTATCCATCATCGGATGAAAATGCATATATTACAGCATTGAATACTAAAATCAAAGCTGCTCAAAATCTATCTTCATCGAGTTTTACTGGTCCATTATCATTTATAAATAAATGGAGTCTTCAACTGTCAAGTAATGTTTTGAATGCAGCTGGTGTTAGTGTTGCTTATGATTCGGGAGTTCTCTTTTGGAAACGATACGGTCGTTTACTTTACGATGCTGTTCCTGGTCAAACATCTTATAATGCAACTGGACAAAAGAAACCTGTTTTACGAGCAAGTACACTTCCACGTGTTCTTGACACAGCAAAAATCTGGGCACAAGGCTTTTTTGGTCCCAATGATGCAACAGATAAACATACACTCCTTGAAGTTCCATTTGTTACAACACAAAATAGTTCTCTATCAAGTTTTATGTCATGTACAAATTATGGTGGTCCTATTGGTATTGGTGGTGGTATCTTAGCACCATCTCAAGCACCAATAACAGCTACACTTCCATATTATTTAAATGATACAGTCGATCGTTTAAAACAATATATGCCAACATCAATGAATTTAACTGTCGACGATGTTTTTGCAATGCAAGCATTATGTCAATTTGAATTTTATGGTATTGGTTCAAGTGATTTCTGCAATTTATTTACTCTTGATGAATGGAAAGGATTCAATTATGTTTATGATTCATTTATGTACAATCGAGCATCATTTGGAAATCCAGGAGCTCGTGCTGTTGGTATTGGTTTTCTACAAGAAATTCTTGCACGATTACAAGGTCAATATATTAATTCAAGTGAAACATCAATTAATTCAACGTTAGATTCTGATCCAGAAACATTTCCATTGGATCAAAAAGTTTATCTCGATGTTACAAATGATTTTATGGTGTTGGGCACAGTTACAGCCATGTCTTTAGATTATTTTAAAGGTCCTCTTCCACTTGTTTATCCAAGACCCGACAATAGAACATTTCAATTAACTAAAATGACACAATATGGAGGTCGTTTAACCGTAGAAAAAATAGGATGTACTTCTGCAAATCCCACTGCAAAAAGTAAAGTAACTCAATATACAAATGATCAATATGGTTATTCACCGGACAATGCAACTTTTAAATTCGTTCGATTCCGAATGAATATGGGCATTTTACCATTGAGTACTATTCGAGGTGGACTTTGTGATATCGAAGGTAGAACTGATGGATTATGTCCATTGGACAAATTCGTTGAAAGTCAAGCAAATGCAACAACTTTAGCCAACTATCAATATGTATGTTTCGGCAATTTTACTTATGATCCAGCAAAATTTCAAGGTGATGGAACTTATTTCGAATAAACACTTCATTCATTCTAAAAACTACACAATATACTTTTTCTTTGATCATAACAACGGTGATGGAATTTATCTTATTTAGTTTTTTTCTCTCTCTCTCTCTCTCCTCTAATATATTATCTTCAATCATATTTCAATTTAACATTTTCATTTCTTTTGTGAAACATGAACCAGCTACTAAAGTTCAACATATTATTAAGTTCAGTTTTTCTGAAAAATGTCCGTCACGTGTTTATGTTTCACAAAAAAACAAAGTAAAATCTTATTGTGTTATTGAAAGTTGATGTTTGAGTTGATTATGAACAGCATCTGCAAGTGCTTGTGCAAATTTGGGATCATTTATATTTTCATCACGTTCGATAAGTTGTACAACTTTCGGATCAATGTTGTTTCGTAAGGCTTCGAAAAGACATTGATCAGCTTTAACATCGTAGAGAGGACCTCCAGGACCTGAGAGAGCTGATAAACCTCCACGTGGTACAAGTAATGTAACAGGTGCTTGACTTCCATTTAATTTCTTGGCAATAACTTCACCTAAACGTGTACATTCATCGGGAGATGTACGTACAGTAGCAAAATTAGCATTGTTTTCAAATTTTGCTCGATTTCTGTATTGTAATGGACATTTTGACCATGGACCAAATGTTAATATATCTAATCCACCTAATGAAACTACTTGTGGTATACCTTTACGACCTGCAGCTTCTAATCGATCCGAAGTTGAATCCCAAATATTATCAGGTACAACTGTATTCATTATATCAAAAATTGTTGCATCGAGTACACCATCAAATAAACCAGCTTTAACTAAATGATCCATTGCAGCACTACCCGAACCTAAACAAACAAGACAATATCTTTTTTTTTTTTGTTCTTTATTCAACTCAAATAATGTGATACCATTGGGCGAAAAGGTAACTATTTCATAACCAAGTTTATCGAGTAATTCTATAGCAATTGTAAGACCTTTTTGCGTTGCACCCATCAAAGTAACAGCAATGATCGGTTTCTTTTTTGTGATTTGTGTGTTTGTTTCATTGATTTTGAAATGTTGTGCTTGATTATTGAAATAATCAATGGCCATCGAAGCAATGGCTACAGCTCCATTGCTAATTATTTGTTTATTAATCATATTTATTTCTCCAATAAAATCAGTTACAGAATACATAATGGTCATATCATTAAAATCAAAGAAAGGACGTCCATGAACACATGCTATTGTCGATGATATCAATAATTTTGGTACACCAATTGGTAGTTTTCTAAAAGCAGGTGCAAGAAGTGTTGAACCACATCCACCACCCATTCCCATAACACCATGTAATTCACCTTTGTTATATAGATCGACAAGTATTTGTCCTAATCCATCGGACATACGTTGTAGAGCATCACTCTTTGATAAACGTCGAAGTTCTTCATATGTAAGACCAGTTGCAGCTACAACTTCTGATGAATTAATATCAGCTTCCAATGTGGAATTCGTTGCTGGTAAAACGCCAACATTTACAAGTACAACTTTTGATACAGAATTTAATGAAAGAATTTTATCTCGAACGAATGCATATTCACCACCTTTCGTATCCAATGTACCAGCTAATACAACTATTGCCATCGATGTGTTTTTTTTTTGCTCTTCTATTTGAGAACGATCGATGTTGGATTGTACAATATATAAAATAAAACACAAATACATTTCTTTTTTTTCTTCTCTTATCATCAATCTCAATATAAACAATATTTTCGAATGAATTTCAAATGATATTATTAATGATTTTCACAAAAACATGAGAAAATCTCATTTTCATCATAGAACAAATCTTTTTGTATGAATTACATCATTAAATGAGATTTATATTGCGTAGGTCGATTTTCACTACATGACACAATTTCATGAAGACAAAAGTCACCATTTAGTAGTGATCATATCAAACTTACCATGTTGATCTTTTCATCAAAATACTTTTTAATATTACTCTTCGATTTCATAGGAAACAATTACTAAAAATCTCTTGTTTTTCTCTATTTTGATCGATGACAAGTAGCCATGTAACAGTTTCCGTTCATCTCAACTGGAAATGTATTAAAGATAACTTGAAGAAACGCTTCAATTAGTTCAAATACGCATTTTTAGACAACCTCCAAAGAAACGATCAACATTTCCAGTTCCGATGAAATGAACTGTCACAAGTCTATTGACAAGCATTTTATTTCAAAACTTTCATTCAATTTATTCAAAGCAAATTTGACTTTAATCATATTTGAAAATATTTTTCTTGAAATGACACTACTGGCTTTCATAGTATCATAAGTCACTGGCTTTTGTGACGACTTTAGAAAAAAAAATGGTACTACTGGCTTTCATAGTACCATGCACCACTGGCTTTTGTGGTGACTTTAAAAAAAATGATGCTACTGGCTTTCATAACATCATGCATCACTGGCTTTTGTAATGACTTTAGAAAATAGCACTACTGGCTTTCATAGTACTATGCACCGCTGGCTTTTACGGTGGCTAACGAATGGTACTACTGGCTTTCATAATACCATGCACCACTGGCTTTTGTGGTGACTTTAAAAAAAATGATGCTACTGGCTTTCATAACATCATGCATCACTGGCTTTTGTGATGACTTTAGAAAATAGCACTACTGGCTTTCATAGTGCTATGCGTCACTGGCTTTTATGACGACTTTAGAAAAAAAAAAAAAAAAGAAAAGAAGATACTACTCGTGTTCATTGCTGACAATCACAACCGAAAGAGATTCTAAAAGCAAAAAAAAAAGTTAATTCGAAATATTAATATTTTTCAGGAAAATTTTTCTTTTAGTCTTTTGTCTTATCGATGATCCATAGAAAATATCAACAGAAATGAGAATAATACACGATGATTTTATCGAACATTTTGTTCAACAAGATTGCAACCATGGACATTTATCTATAAAAGAAAAAACAAAATTTGAAAGTTACATGAATCTTTTGAGTAGATTCAATAAGATGATATTGAAGGATTTCGATGATAACGACAACAATATATTTATCTGTACGTTGTAGACAAACGAAATAACATTGACTATATTACAAAATGCATTTGCAAGTTTCATATTGGCAAAAACGAAAAAGAAAAATCAGTGAAGTATGACCGACGAAGCAAAACGAAACGCGCAATGTTCTCAGCTAATTTCTTTCCGAAGCGAATATACAGAATGAGATAAAATGCATTTGAAACGAATACTTTACATATTTATCTGACATCTATCGATCGAAAAAAAAAATCAATGTTCGTATCATATTAACATATAGACTGTCGGATGGTGTTAAATGACCTTTGTTTTTCACTAAAGAAATATCCAAAGAGATTTTGTCTAGAACCTCTGTATCTTTAGAGAAACAATATTGAACAACAACAATAATATCAGACAATCTTTCACTGGTTTACTATCATTCGTTTTCTCTTGTTTTTGCTGTCGAACTCTCGATGAGGATATCTTCGATTTGCATTCAACAGCAATCATATAGTCAAATTCAATAATAATAATACATAAGAAAACTTAGATCTCATGACTGTTCTATAAGAAGAGACTTTGAAAAAAGATTTTTCATTATTGTATTTCTATTTAACATGTATTTCAATATCAAAGATAGTATTCAACATTTTCGAAGTCAGCCTTTTTTGGATCTTCATTCAACGAGAATATGAAGGCATAAATGCCATTTGATTGTTATTAATAGTACATATCTATTGAAGCATCGATATATATATAAAGAGAGAGAGAGAGAGAGATTGATAAAATTATGATATATTTTTGTCAAGGAGTCACGCAAATATACATATGATAACTGCGAAATAGATGTGATGTATAATCATTTGGCGTTTTATACAAATGTAAGAGACACTATTTTTAATTAGAAGTATAGAATTTCAATTCAAATAAACTTCTTGTTTATGCAGAGTTGAAAAGTTTTGCTAAATTCTCTGAGAAATTCTTTATTTTACTTAAGTTAATTTAATAAGCTTATCTGACGGTAGAAAATTCGTCGTTTTGATGAGAGTAGAAATTATTAGAACACTCGTATTACTATCCTACAACCGAATGAGTTTAAGTTATTTGTATTTTAGTCAACGCTTAGAAAATAATAGAACAGAAGAAAAGTGAGCACACTCGAAAATGGGTCAGTATGTTCGTCCATCCGGTCGTTTACACGATAATTTCTGAACGATTGGAGTAAATAGCACGTTTCTCTCATGGAATCGATACGAGTTTCTTCCACTAGATAGAACTCTTCATGGACTATCGTATCATATCAAAATATAGTGAAAAATATGCTCCTTTTGAAAATTAGGCTCTAAAACACAGTTGAACTACAAATAACAAT
>Ga0209930_1005281_pt1 | contig 10667 bp, 14 predicted proteins | sample ThiBiot_500_biof_2_FD_183948 | JGI IMG/M metagenome (GOLD analysis project Ga0209930, IMG submission 183948) | Wastewater bioreactor microbial communities from Cape Town, South Africa - Thiocy_cont_500_biof (SPAdes) | ecosystem: Engineered > Bioreactor > Thiocyanate-remediating >... | reverse complement strand
GGGTTGTTGGTTGGTTGTTGATTGTTGGTTGTTGTGTATACACAAAGCTACTACATACATACACGTATAAAAATGAAAGCGTATATCACCGTAATGGCAACGAAGCAACAGTGTACTATCGCTCGTCCGCTACGAAAGAGAAATCAATACTACATACACACTAAAAGCACAACAGTAAAGCGAACAGGTTGCCAGGTGCTAATGCACCAGCAGTACCAAAGAAGGAAGGATAGAGGGAGGGATAGATAGATAGATAGATAGATAGATAGATAGAGAAAGATATCACAATACAACATACTCGCCATACACACACACACATATGTACATATGATGGCAGAGCAGTCACATTCACATTGGAGTATCAGCGATGGGAGACGATGCTGCTGGCGAGTTGTCCTCGTCCCAGTCAATGTCGGATCCTGAGCCAGAGTCCGCATCGTCCGACGCCGCCTTCTCCTCGACCGAATTGCGCGGCTGAATCTGAGCGAGGAACTTGCGTTTGCCGTCCTCGTAGTATTCGCCGAGTGAGAGATATATTGGTACCATGGTTTCGTCCTTGAGCATGCAAATGACACGGCGCGGTTTGCCGATCAGCCGCCGGTTGCCAGAACGCAGGTACGTGTTGATGTACTCGTCGTGCTGGTGCGCAATGGTCTTGTCCATCAGGATCTTGACGTTCCTGCCATGCACCTCGGCGTTCGTGTAGCCAAAGAACTCCTCGGCCTTGGAGTTGAAGCTAATGATCTTGCCGGTCTCAGTCGAGGTGACAGCAATCGCGAGAGCAAGTGGAGATCAACCGAGAGATCAGGTATTTGCGAGTGTTTCTAGAGTGATCAACCAACCAATCAATGAATGAATAAATGAATGAATGAATAGATGAATGAATGAATGAATGAAACATACCACGATGGCGGCTCGCCACTGTTCGAAACAACTCGAATCTCGGCAACACAAGATCAATGGGTCATGACCGCGCCGGAGCAACGTGAAGCAGAATGGCTTGTTGACGACCGAGTTATACTCCATCCACGTGCAATCCGACAGCAAGATGGTGCGTTTGATCTGTACGCTGGTCGAGCGCTTCTTCTGCCGCAGCTGCCCGTCGGCGATCTCGAACCACGACGTGCGCCACTTGCGTCGCCACGTCTTGCGTTTCGCCAAGAAGCCCGACATTGTGATGCCGCTGCTACCAGCCGCTGCAGCGGCCTCTTCAGCTTGCGGTTTCGGCCGTTGGTTCTCGATACGCTGAAGCTCCAAGACCGCCAACGATGCACGGTGTGGGTTGTGTGGTATGGTCTGCGCCACGGTCGAGTCCGGTTGCTTGGCCGACGCGAACGTGAGAAGATTGCGATGGAAGAGGCCCATCAGCTGCAACTTGAGGCTGTTGGCGATCTGGCGCTTCTTGACCGAGTCCGGCAGCTTGTTGGCAATCTCCATAGCAACGCGAATCCACAACGCCGCATCTTCGGCTGCTTCAAAGGTACGCGATTCGTACTCAAACGCCTGTTGACGATACGCATACGCGTTAGTGGCTGCTCCTCAAGCTCACCACCCGCCCGCTCGCTCGCCACAATGGTACCTTTCGCATGAAGCGAACTGCACGATAAATGTCAGCCACCGCCGGATTGACTTCTCCTTCGAGAGCCTTGCTCCAGTGGTAGGCGAGTGGAATAACGACCTCGGTGCTCTCCTCTTGCGGCAAGTGTGCCTCGTACCACATGGCAACGTTGCGATGGATCGTACGTCGTTGTGTGGTCAATAATCTCGAGTACGCCACCTGTGCCGTTCGAGTACCAAGTGAACGAGTGAGTACGAGTGAGTTCCAATGAGTTGAAGTGTCGAACGAGCATCAGCATCTGAGAAAGAAGAAGTAGTACCGTGCAAATCTTTTCGTTCTTGAACGAGTACTCGTCACCTGAGCCAGAAAGGAAGTTGCGGTTCTGCAATAGCTTGGCATCCTCGCGCAGTTGCTCGATCGTAATGTCACACACATAGATGACCCGCAGCATTCCGAGTGGAAACTCGTAGCCAATCACCGATGCTACAAGAACAACAACAACAACAACAATAATGGTGATGATGATGAGCGATCCGAGTGAGGGAGTCGTACTGACAATACCTCACTCTGAAACAATGGCAAAACGTACCAACTTTCGCCAAGGTTTGCGTCGATAACGGCAACAGGTCCATGCGACTGTTGATGAGGCCCTCCATAGAACTTGGCACATCGGCCGACACAAAGTTCGGCGGTAATGTACAGGTGCCCGAGTTGACGACCGCCATGCCGGACTCCAACAGCCCATACGACAGCTCCTCGATGAATAACGGATTTCCTTGTGCTCGTGCAATCACGGCCCGAAGCTCATTTGGCACTTTACCAATATCCAGCTACACTCTCTGTAGTGAGTATTTTCCTCGACACACACGCGCGCGCGCGAGAGAGTGAGAGAGAGAGACATACCAAGACACCAACAAGACGCATGGCTTCTTCAGGAGTCAATGGCTCCATAGCGTAGGTCTTGAGATTGGGCAAGGACAGCAACGGTTCGTAGCGCTCACGGCGTTGTTGCTCAGGAAGTTCGGAGCTCGTGAGTAGAATGAAGGCCGACTTGAGTACCTCGAGAAGCGACACGATCAACGCCAGCGACTGCGAATCGATCCACTGAATGTTCTCAATGATGATCACCAACGGTGCTGGACTCGAGTGCGCCTGTATCAGGTACTGCAAGAGGTTGCGCGTGACGTTCGTGCGCTCCGAGAGCGACATCTCGGCCACGGCCGCCTTCTCGCTATCGGTAAACGGTAGCGGCACCAATGGTTGCAGAAGCGGCAGGTACGTGCGCCAACTGCTGTCGACCTCGGTGCGCAGGCGCTCGAGCAGCGTCTTGTACGCCGTTGGCGTCATGTTACCGCTCGTGCTGCTGCTGCTGCCGCCGCTGCTATCATCACTGCCGGCACTGCTGCTGGGGCTTGCGTTCGCAGGGCAAGTGCCATTGTTGCCGCTGCCACCGGTGCTGCCGCTCGCTCCACTTCCACCGCTGCAGCCACCGAGGCCGAACAGGTGCCGCAAAATGCCGCGCCACACGAACAACGGAGTCAACTTGTGCGACGCATCGCACGTCGACGACCACACGTGGAAGCCGAGCGAGCGACCAGTCTCGGCCGTGAAGCTCGCCAGGAGACTCTTGCCGATGCCACGAGCGCCCTCGAGCAACAGGGCCTGTGCCGGTGCGGCAGTCACGGCAGGTGGCGCGAAGCTGTCACGCCGCGGAAGCGACGATAGAATCGTACGCAGCATGGCCTTCTCGCGCTCGCGGCCCACGATAACATGCAAAGTGTTGCGTCGGCTGCGCGTGTTGGTGTTGAGCACCACGGTGTGCACCGGCACTGGATCCGAGCGGCCTTTGACCTTGATAGCGTCGAGTGCCGCAAACTCGATGCGCAGTCGACACAGCTCGTACGTCTCCTGGTCGACGAGGATCGGCACACCGAGAGTCGATGCCGAGGCCATCAGGCGTGCCGACATGTTAATCGTGTCGCCGATCACCGTGTACTCGTGGCGCAAGGCACTGCCCACAACTCCAGCAAACACGTTGCCGGTACAAACGCCGATGGCGCTCTGGTAACCAAGCTCCATCAGGCCCGAGTAAATGTCCTTGGCCGCCTTGACGGCACGCACTGGGTCATCTTCGTGCGAAAACGGCGGCACACCGAATGCTCCAAAGAAGATGATTCCCTGTCCAGGACGCACAGCATCAGTATCGTTGCCGCACTTGATTCGTTCGCTCGTTCGCTCGTTCACAAAAAACCTACCTTGTCATCCTCGAGGAACTGGATGATCATGCCCTCGTACGAGAAGATGGCGCGTTGCATTCGTGATACCAAATCATGCAAGGCCGCGCAGTGAACCTCCGGGTCGTCACTTAGAGGCGTCGTAATCTTGACGAACAACGACGTGGCGATACGAAGCTCATCGACCCACGTTGGTTTGTGGGCATCCATTCGAATCTGCACTGCTGGGCGCATGATTGAACTACATGATCGATCACACAATCACCACCGACATTCATCAACGTGTTAATCATTGAACTCGAGCCACTGCCACAGTGGCACTCATACCGAATAGCAGCTTCGGCGACCAGTGGAAGGTTGGTGGGTTGAATCTTGGGCATCGGCTGCAGGAACTTGGGTCGAATAGCAATCACCTGCATCTCGGAGCCGATGGCAGCACCTTCGCACGCGTCTTGCACCATCGCCCAACACTTGGGTGACACTACAACCTCGCCGTGCGCACTCGCTGCCAACAACGGAGCCAGTTGCTTGAGAGCCTCGCCGGTGATCAGGTACTCCCACGAGAGATTAATGCCTCCGACGAGCATCAGGGACACGTCACCAACGCCGACTCCAATGTGCAACGTCAACGTAAAGCCCTGTGGACGCGAGAAAGTAGTGGAAGTGATGGTATGGTTAGCGTCACACTACGCGACAAAGAGCATCATTGCGTCATGTCTGAAGAAGAAGAAGAAGAAGTTGTAGAAGGAGTAGTACCTCTTGGCTATCGTATTCGGCGGCTGACGAGCGAATGGCAAGTGCGCACTGAATGGCTTGCATCGCCAGTACGAACAATGGCTGTGTAGGAGTTCGTGGCGTTGCCGAGCGAGCCTCGGGAGTTCGTGGCGTCGTTCGAAACGTGCACGGACGGCCAAAGAGGCAGATGAGAGCATCGCCTGCACTCTTGATCACATCACCGCCGTACTCCTCGACGGTTGAGATCAAGTTGCCAAAGTACGCGTTCAGGTGCTTCGAGACAATCTCGGGTCCCGCAGCGCCGAATTGCGACATGCTGTCGTAGGTATGCCGCCATTAGTGTTGTTGATGGCTCATTTGAGATTCGACGCATGAAACGTACCGATTACACAGTTGCGTAAAGCCCGAAATGTCGAGGAACAGTACGGCACCCGAGAACGATAGATGCATCGGGCCGGAAGGCGGCTCGGGATACAGCGTGAACCACTCGCGCATCACGAGCGGTGTGTAGGTTCCCATGGCCTTGACGAATGCCAAGGCTGAGTCGTAACTGCATTGAATCAGTTCCGAGAAGCTGCGACGGCCTCTATCGCTGCTGTCTGGCACCACCATCTGCGACACCATAAAGTAGCGCGAGACTTTGTTGACCTGCTAGGAGAGAGAGAGAGATTGATCGATCGACCGTGTGAGTTGTCGAGTGGCAGATGCTCGTCATGGTAGGGTGTGGGTGTCGCTGTCAATACCTGTTGAGCTCGATCATCCAGCGCTTGTGCGACAAAGTAAAAGATGAATTGTGCATCCTTGACCAGTTGCTTGGCAGTAGCGCGGACCGTCATCTATCCATCATATCCATCATCATGAGCGATCCACAAGAGAGTACGAGCACACGAGCACACGAGCACACGAGCACACGAGCACACGAGCACACGAGCACACGAGCAAACATACCACAATCTTACTCTTGGCAGCCAAGGTAAAAGTCTTGGGTTTGATCTTGATGGCAAACATTGAGAGCGAGTTGGGAATCGCTCCTTCGAGCAAGGCCGAGACCTTGACAGGTACGTTGGTGGGATTGGTGATGGTGAAGGTGCGCGTGACGACCTTGCGGTGCGAGACGAAGAGGAACGACAGGAACGGTGTGTCGACGGCGAGGTAGGGCCGTAGATTTTGCGATTCGCGGTGCAGACTCTCGAGCACGCGGTCTTGGATCGGGCCGAGCTGGCGAGCAATGTCGGGCAGCGAGAGGATCGTCATCTTGACCTGCAGGAGGTTGAAGGCACCCTCGTACTTGCACGCACCGGCGAGCACACGCAACGCCTTGGTCGTGAGCATATCGGACATGAAGACCATGTGCGAGGTGCCGCACGAGGCGCGCGCCACGTAAACGAACTGCTCGTGCAGGCGCTCGATGCGCCGCGGCAGCCACTGGTGGTCGGTAAAGTTGACGCCCGCCAACAGGCCCCAGACGTACGCGTCGCCGGTGAGCGAGCATGCGACCGTCGAGTACGGCCCGCACGAGACGTTCGTGATGAAGGCACCGTCGAGTCGCGTCACGAGTGCCGGCCGCAGCTGCTTCTGCTGTACGGCCTTGCTCTCGAGCGGCGCCGAGAGGCCCACCTCGCCAAAGATGTTCGAGCCACACGTGTACACCTGCCCGGTCGCCGTGCACGCCACCGTGTGCGAGAAGCCGCACGCCACGTGCACCACACCCTCGAGTGCCACGCGCCGCGGAAAGAACGACATGGCCTTTGGCGAGCCGGTGCCGAGCTGACCGTGCGAGTTCGAGCCCCATCCAAACAAGGTGCCGTCGCCCGAGAGCGCCATCGTGAAGAAGGCGCCGCAGCTGACGTACACCAGTTCGGCCGGGCTGCCGTCCTGGTCCATGATCGTACGCACGGGCAACGCCGAGCTTCCGAGACCCGAGCGTCCCAGCTGCCCAAACTCGTTCGAGCCAAAGGTGTAGAGCGCCGACGACGTCAAGACAGCCGTGTGCGCCCAGCCGCAGCTGACGGCAATCACGTCACCCTCGATACCGGTCACCACTCGCGGGCCCGAGAACTCGTCTTCACGATGGCCCAGTTGGCCGGTGATCGTGCCGTCGCTCTTCTCGGTCGTATGCAACAACCGATTGGTGCCCCAAGTCACGACTTTGTTCTCCCACGTGATGGCCACCATATGGAATGGGCCTGCTGCAACACGATCGACTTTGGTTCCCTGTACATTATCACAATTATCATTAACGTGTGTCAGTTTGAGTTTGCTTGTACACAAGATTGTGTGTGAGAGAGAGAGCACGATCATCATACCAATAGGTCTGGCATCAATACAAAACCTGGCCATGATTGTACAGGTGTTGCTTGACCGAGACAAACAGGACCAGCTAAGCGTGTCGGTGCCGCCATCCATAGCTCGCCGCTATCGGACACCATGCAGATGGAATTGTAGCCGCATGCTACCCACGTGACGTGGTTCTCGAGCGGCATCGTACGCTCGCGCTCGAGCGCATGTAGTGCAGCACTCTCGGTAATGTTGTAGACGTATTGCCGCGCACTATTGATCAGCGCCTCGGCCGACATGGGCGTCGGCTCGCTGAGCGTGCGTATTCGCGACGAGACCGTAAACTCGTGGCTCAAGTGAAAGACGCCGCAAATGAACGACGTGCCGCCAAAGTCGAGGTCCGACCATCGGAAGCCCGGCAGCTTCCAACACGAGAGAAGGTACTCGCGCGAGTCGGCTGCCAGTTGCGCGGCGTTGCGTGCCTTGCGCTCCACGAGCGCCTGCGATCGGAAGGCCCGAGGTGCAGGAAGTAACTCGTCATCGATGGAATGCGACACGACTGCTGGTGGTGCCAAGTGTTCGGCATCATCGCCTGACCGAGAGCGTGGCCGCCCGCTTGAAATCTTGGGCGTGTTCCACGAAGCATTGCTGGCTGCATCAAGTGTGGTGCCGTTGGCGTCTACCGACATTGCACCAGTGGTGGTGACGGCGGCGGCTACGCCATTGTTGATGCTGCTGCTGCTGCTGCTGCTGCTGCTGCCGCCGCCGCCTCCACCGCTACTGGCATTGACGGGCATAGCGGTAGAGCTGTTGGTGCTACTTGACAAGAAACTGCCGGCTCCGACGCGCTCCCACAAATCGAGGTGTGCCGTGTCGACAAATTCCTCAGGTTCGGAGCCGATAGTGCCCGTGAGTGTCGCTGCCAACGATTCGGATGAGTTCGATGCACTGAGCGAGCCACTCGTAGGTGCTGTAGCTCCTATGCTGCTGGCTAACGAAGCTGCCGCCGTGAAACCACTTGCTGCTGGCAAAGTTGCAGAGGCAGAAGGTGAAGACGATGAGCCGCTGGCCAACAATATTGCCGCCGTTGGGCTTGTGGTGGTACTGGAGGTGGTGGCCACCATGGCGGCGGCGGCGCTCGATGAAGAGGACGAAGGGCTTGTGCCACTCTGCTGTGTGCGGAACTGAGCGACTTGAATCGATTCGGCTCGCGTGTTGAAGCCATGTGAGAGATACTCGAGTAGCTTACTGTCCTCGGCATCTGCTTGGCTGGTGGCAGTGGTGTTGGTGGTGTTGCTGCTGCTGCTGGTGGTGCTCGTAGTGTTGGCGGCTGCTGCAGGCTTCCAGGCGGCCAAAGCTGCCGCTGTTGCCGCGGCTGCCGTGTTGGCGATCGATACAAAGTGTTGTGTCTGCAGCGGTGGCACCAACGGCGGCGAGACGTTGATACGCGCACCAACAGGAACGCTCAGATTCGGACCAGGACTGGTGCTGGTGGTACTAGCAGCAGCCGGTGCAAGATTGGGACTCGTGGCGGCGCTGCCGCCACTCTCAGCATTCGGCGCCGAGCTTGAATTTTGTGTCGTGGTATTGGCCGTGACACCTGTTGTCGGTGGGCGCTGCCACGTGGGGCTCAGCGAACGTGGGGCACCCGATCCATTGGCCATTGCGTCGACTGTTTGTGACGGTCGGAGGAGCGAGCGCTGGTGCTTCAGCTCGAACTGCGGCATCGAAGCGCTGCGTACTTTGAGCGACTGTGGCGGCAGGATCTTGGGCTCGATGCGCAGCAACTCGATGGCCTTGGAGCGCTCGGCGAACAGCGACATGGCGACGGCAACCTCGAGGAACTCGCGGTGCTCCTCGCGATCATGCGAGCTCGATGCGCGCTTCTGCCGACGAGCGGTCTTGTTGCGCATGATTCGCGACGGTGAACTCTCGGGTACTGGAACCGAGCTATCCAGGTACTGAATGAAGCCCTGCGGCGTTGGCGTCACGTAATGAATGAAGCCTTGCGGTGCTGCCGGTACATTATGATCGGGTTCGCTTGGCATATCGATCATATCGATAATGGCGCTGCCGGTCGAGGAGCTTCGAATGTCGTTGTTGTTTTTGTGGCTCGTACTACTACTGCTGCTAGTGCTGGTGCTGGTGTCCAGATGGCTACTCGGTGCTCGCCGTTCACACGTTGCAGTTGAATAGCGCCGATTGCTCTGAGATTGTTGGTCACGAACGAATTAGTCCATAGAGAGGTACACACACACACAAAGAGAGAGAGAGAAAGAGTAGACAACGTACAGCTTTCTTGGTCAATAGTACATCGAGTTCACCATCGTTTGCAGGTGTCTCGTGCTCGAAATCGTCCTTAAACACTGCTTCGATGATGCTGGTACGACGCGAGCGTAGGGCACGAGTCACCGAGCGACGATCGAGGTGCGTAATGAAGCGCCCGCTCAAGAGCTCGGGTTGCGCGCCTTTTGAGCCTTGGTGTCGCTGACGTCATCGGAGGCTACTGCATCGGGCGACGAGTCGCGCCGCTGCACGACAGGCGATGAGTTGCGTCGCCCTGTGCTGATGGCTTGCTTGGGGCGCTTCGAGTGCGAGTGATGCAAGGTGCTACCGGAGCTTTTGCTCGCAGTAACGATAGGAACGACACTGCCGTTACTGTTGGCGAGGTTAGCAAACTTGTGTTGCTGCTGTTGCTGTTGTTGATATTGCTGTTGTTGTTGTTGATCGACGACTTGCGCTGCAGCGAGCGTCGCGAGAACGCTGCCACTGGCAGAGAGCGTCGTTGATCGTGGCGGCCGAGGGATCGATCCAGTTCGTACGATCGGTACTTGGTCGGTGTTGTTCAACGGTGAAGGCGGAAGAGTACTCTTGCGTGCGTTCTTCTTGCTGCTGCTGCTACGTGATGAACTCGAAGTGGAATCCGAACTCGAGTTCATACTCGAACTCATGGTGGAGCTCATACTCGAGCTCATACTCGAGTTCATACTCGTGGTGGTGGTTGTTGTTGATGATGTAGCAGGCTGCGAAGACGATACCGTTGTTGTCGTCGATGATGGTGTTGTTGATGCGATGGTGGCCGTCGATGAAGACGACGAAGTTGATGTTGTCGAGGGGGGCTTCGAGAATGATGTGGTGCCAGCTCCAGCTCCAGCTCCAGCTCCAGCTCCAGCTCCAGCTCCAGCTCCAGCAGTCGACGACGACGATGAGGCAGCGCCGCTGGATTGCATGTACTCCTTGAGCGCGTGGGCGAAATTCATCGGCATCGACTTGGATAGGGGTGCGCGCAACGATGTCTTGTGAGGTGCCGTTGCCAAGGTTGAGGCGGATGGAGAACGCGGAGAGAGCAAGGTCGGAGGCAGTGGTGGCGGCGGCGGCGGAGGCGTTGTCGAGCTGGCGGGCTGATGGGATGGCTCGGAGCTCGCGGTGGCCGGGGCAGCGGTGCCGTCGGTCGCGTCCGTGCCATTGGATGACGGTAGCGGGTTGCGCGGCGACGACTTTGCAAGAGATTTGAGGCGCCGCGACGACGCGGACGGCAATCGCATGAAGGCCGTCGGCGTCTGTGACTCACCAACGGACGACGACGACGACGACGACGACGACGACGAGGACGAGGTGGCTCTCGGGGCTAAGACTACCGATGGCGGCGCGACGGCGGCGTCATTGGCTTCGAAGCCGCGCGGCGACACGCAAGGCGAGCCTGTAGGCGAGACGACCGGCGAGGAACCTGGCGGTGGCGATGGCGACGGCGACGAAGGTCGCGGAGGCGTACGTTGCAGCGCCGGCTGCTGCGTGGCCTTGGCCGAGGAGCTGCGCGGACGGCGCCCGCTGCCGCCGCCGCCACCACCGCCACCGCCGCCGCC
>Ga0209930_1005278_pt1 | contig 10670 bp, 8 predicted proteins | sample ThiBiot_500_biof_2_FD_183948 | JGI IMG/M metagenome (GOLD analysis project Ga0209930, IMG submission 183948) | Wastewater bioreactor microbial communities from Cape Town, South Africa - Thiocy_cont_500_biof (SPAdes) | ecosystem: Engineered > Bioreactor > Thiocyanate-remediating >... | reverse complement strand
CGCTTGGCGGCGTAATAGAGCGGCACCAGCGGAATATCCTCGGCCTGGATGTAGCGCCAGATATCGACTTCCGTCCAGTTCGACAGCGGGAAGGCGCGCACGCTTTCGCCCTGGCGGATCATGCCGTTATAGATGTTCCACAGCTCCGGGCGCTGGTTGCGCGGATCCCAGCGATGGTCGGGGGTGCGGAAGGAATAGATGCGTTCCTTGGCGCGGCTGGCTTCCTCGTCGCGGCGCGCGCCACCGAAGGCGGCGTCGAACTTGCCGGCATCGAGCGCATGGCGCAGCGCTTCCGTCTTCATGATGTCGGTGTAGAGCGCCGAGCCATGGGTGAACGGCGTGATGTTTTCGGATGCTCCGCGCGGATTGATATGCTCGATCAGGTCGAGATCGTATTTCTTGACGATCTCGTCGCGGAAGGCGATCATTTCCTTGAACTTCCAGCCGGTGTTGACGTGCAGCAGCGGGAAGGGCACGCGGCCGGGATAAAAGGCCTTGCGGGCGAGATGCAGCAGGACGGAACTATCCTTGCCGATCGAATAGAGCATCACCGGGCGCTCGAATTCGGCCGCGACCTCCCGGAAGATGTGGATCGCCTCGTTTTCCAGCGCCTTGAGGTGCGGATCGAGCGGTGGCTTGGTGGATTGCGGATTTTTCAGTTCCTGCTCAGGGCGGGCATCGGACATTCATAAACTCCAGAAAAACCTTTGAGATGGCGAAGCGGCTGGCCCAGGGCTGCGCCCCGCCCGGAGGAGGAGGCGGGGTCGCAGGGGAGGAAGGGTCAGGCGGCGCTGCGCATTCGGTTCATTGTGCGATGGCGGTTGCGGGTGTTTCGTGGACATGCAGCCCGCATTCGCGTTTTTCGTCGTTTTCCCACCACCAGCGGCCGGCGCGCTCCGGCTCGCCGGGCTTGATGGCGCGGGTGCAGGGCTCGCAGCCGATGGACGGGTAACCGCGCGCATGCAGCGGATTGACCGGCACGCTTTCGGCCTCGACAAAGGCCTTGATCGCGTCGATGTCCCAATCCGCCAGCGGATTGACCTTGATCAGACAGCGCTCGGGATCGTATTCGGCAAACGGCGTTTCGGCGCGGTTGCCGGACTGGCCGCGGCGCAGGCCGGTGATCCAGACGGTGGCGCCTTCGAGCACCTTCGCCAGTGGCTTCAGCTTGCGCACGCCGCAACAGGCATGGCGCGCCTCGACGCTTTCATAGAAGCCGTTGAGGCCGTATTTCGCCGCATAGGCGTCGATATCGGCCTGTTCCGGGTGGAAGCGGCGGATCGACATGCCGAAACGTTCCTCGGTCTCGGCGATCAGCGCTATGGTTTCGGGAAACAGGCGGCCGGTTTCGAGCGTCACGACATCGATCGGCAAGCGCTGCGTGCCGATGACGGCAGCGATGACCTGATCCTCGATGCCAAGCGAGGTGGTGAAGACGGCGCGACCGCCAAGACCGGCGACCAGCGACAGCCGCCCGGCAAGATCGAGCCCCGCCAGGGTGTCGTTCAACGCGGCGGCATCCGCAATGGATTGATGTGCAGTCATGAAAACAGATCCGGATTCAACTTGCCCGGATTATTTCAGTTTGCAGCGCAGCAGGACAGAAATAGCCATCCCGAATCGTGACGGGCTAGAGCAAATATCTCTTCGAAGCCTCGATCCGGTAGAAAACGGAAGGCCACTCTAAAACGAGATTATCTACCTTTTTTATAGATTTTGTCAAGCGGGAGAGGCGTGATCTTCAGCCCGCCGCGCCCTCAGCGCTGCGGCGATGAACACCCGCGACAGGCCGTGATAGAGCGGCTCGCGCGAGATCAGCCGCGAGGTGACATAGCCGATCATCGCCACCGCCATGATTGGGATGACTGCCTCGTGGTCGCCGGTCATTTCGAGGATGATGACGAAGGCGGTCATCGGCGCCTGCACCACGCCGGCGAAATAGCCGGCCATGCCGAGGATCGCCGCGAGCGGGATGCTGACGCCGAGCAACTGTCCGATGCTGCTGCCAAGACCGGCGCCGACCGATAGCGACGGCGCGAAAATGCCGCCGGGAATGCCGGACAGCATCGACAGGAAGCTGGCGGCGAGCTTGGTCAGGAAGAAATACCAGGGCAGCGCCTGGCCTTCGATCGCGCCGCGGGCCTGCTCGTAGCCTGTGCCGAAGGTATGGCCGCCGCTGGCGACGCCGATCACCGCCACCGCCAGGCCGCAGAGACCGGCGACCAGCAGCATGCGTTTTACGGGATCGGGATGCGCCCAGCGGCGCAACCGCTGCCCGAGCCTGAGCGCCATCGCGCTGAACAGCGCCCCGAGCGCCCCGCCGCCGACGCCGCAGAACAGGACGAGGCTCCATTCGCGCGCGCCGACCGGCATCACATGCGTCGAGCCAAAATAATTATAGCTGCCGGACAGCCCCAGCGCCGCAAGGCCGGAGAGGATGACGGCGGTCAGCACGATGCCGTTGGCGCGCGATTGGTAGCTGCGGCTCATCTCCTCGATGGCGAAGACGATGCCGGCCAGCGGCGTGTTGAAGGCGGCGGCGATGCCGGCGGCGGAGCCGGCGAGGATCAGCCCGCGGGCCTGCGCCATGCCACCGAAGCGGGCGACGGCGAGCATGATCGACGAGCCCACCTGCACCGTCGGCCCCTCACGCCCGATCGAGGCGCCGCAGAACAGGCCGACGACGGTGAGCAGGATCTTGCCGAAGGCGAGCCGCAGCGACAGCAGCCGCTTGCGGTCGAGATCGTCGTTGAGATGGCGCGCGGCAATCGCCTGCGGAATGCCGCTTCCCTGGGAATTCGGAAACAGCCGCGCCGCCAGATAGCTGCAGAGCACGAAGCCGGCCGGCGTCAGCAGGAGCGGCAGCAGATAGGCCAGCGGATGCACCGCCGTCGCCGCCTTGAACAGATGCTGCGCCGCATCCGCCGCCCGCGCGAAGCCGACGCTGATCACCCCAATCGCCAGGGCCCCTGCCCAGAAGACGATCCTCGGTTTCCAGAGTGCCCAGGAGCCCCAGACGACACGCGACCGGCGGAGCATTTTCATCTTCTTGTAATCGGCGGGCATCACGACTTTTCTACGCTGAGATCAACGTCTCCTTATCCGCCGCATGATCTCCCATTGCAACCGCATCTTTGTCGTGGCTTCACCGGTCGCTTTCCTGCCAGCGCGGATTGATCCACGGTTCCTGGTTGGAGCGGGGCAGGGGCTGCTTGCCGAGAATGTGGTCGGCGGCCTTTTCGCCGGTCATGATCGACGGGCCGTTGAGGTTGCCATAGGTCACATGCGGGAAGATCGAGCTGTCGGCGACACGCAAGGCTTCGACGCCGATGACCCGGCATTCGGGATCGACGACCGCCGTCGGGTCCGTCGCCGCGCCCATCTTGCAGGTACCGCAGGGGTGATAGGCGCTTTCCAGATGCTCGCGCAGGAAGGCGTCGATCTGCTCGTCACTCTGGACGGATTCGCCCGGCTGGATTTCCGGCCCGCGAAACGCGTCGAAAGCCTTCTGGCCGAAGATCTCGCGGGTGAGGCGCACGCAGTGGCGGAATTTTTCCCAGTCTTCCGGGTGGCTCATATAATTGAAGCGGATCACCGGCTCGGCATTCGGATCCGAAGAACGCAAGGTGACATTGCCGCGCGATTTCGACAGGTTATAGCCGACATGCACCTGGAAACCGTGGCTCTTGGCGGCGGCCTTGCCGTCATAGCTGATGGCGACCGGCAGGAAGTGATACTGGATATCCGGTTGCCGGACGCCCGGCGCGGAGCGCAGGAAGGCGCAGGCCTCGAACTGGTTCGAGGCGCCGAGCCCGCCCTTGGAAAGCAGCCATTGCGCGCCGGCGACCCCCTGCCAGAACCAGGGCAGCCAGGAATACAGCGACACCGGCTTGGTCGAGACCTGCTGGAAATAGAATTCCATATGGTCCTGAAGATTGGCGCCGACGCCGGGACGGTCGACCTTCACCTCGATGCCCATGTCCTTCAGGTGCTGCGCCGGGCCGATGCCGGAGAGCATCAAGAGTTTCGGCGAGTTGAAGGAGGAGGCGGCGACGATCACCTCGCGCTTCGCCCTGACGACCTCGACCTTGCCGCCCCGCTCGATTTCGACGCCGACCGCCCGGCCGTTCTCGATGACGATCTTTCGCGCGAAGCAGTGGATGAGTTCGACATTCGGCCGCTTCAGCGCCGGCTTCAGATAGGCGTTCGCGGCCGACCAGCGCCGGCCCTGGTAGATGGTCTGCTCCATCAGCCCGAAGCCTTCCTGCTTCGAGCCGTTATAATCCTGCGTCGTCTCGAAACCGGCCTGCTGGCCGGCCTGGATGAAGGCGTGGAACAGCGGATTGGTCATCGGCCCGCGCTGCACATGCAGCGGCCCGTCCGTGCCGCGCCAGCCTTCCTCGCCGCCATGGCTGTGCTCCATGCGCTTGAAGTAGGGCAGCACGTCGGCATAGGCCCAGCCTTGCGCGCCCAGTTCCTCCCAGCGGTTGAAGTCCCCGGCATGGCCGCGCACATAGACGAGGCCATTGATCGAGGAGGAGCCGCCGATCACTTTTCCACGCGGGGCGGTGATGCGACGGTTGTTGAGGTTCGGCTCGGGCTCGGAAAGGTAGCCCCAGTTGTAGCGCTTCATGCTCATCGGCCAGGCAAGGGCCGCCGGCATCTGGATGAACGGCCCGAAATCGCTGCCGCCGAATTCCAGCACGGCCACCTTGTGCTTGCCGTCCTCCGACAGCCGGTAAGCCATGGCCGAACCCGCCGAGCCGGAGCCGATGATGACGAAATCTGCGTTCTGCATTGTTTTTCTTTCTATCAGTACGGCGCCTGAACCGGCCCGGTGCCGACATAGACGGTCTTCAGCTCGGAATAATGCTCCAGCGCGGCGGCCGAGTTTTCGCGGCCGAAGCCGGATTGCTTGGAGCCGCCGAAGGGGATTTCAACGGGTGCGAGGTTGTAGGCGTTGATCCACAACGTGCCGGCTTCCAACTGGTCGACGACGCGGTGGGCGCGCGAAAGATCGCTGGTGAAGACGCCGCCGGAGAGGCCGAATTCGGTGGCGTTGGCACGCGCGATCACCTCGGCTTCATCCTCGAAATCGAGCACGCACATGACCGGGCCGAAGATTTCCTCACGGGCGATGGTCATCTCGTCGGTGACGTCGGCGAAGACGGTCGGCTGCACGTAATAGCCTTCGCCGGCAACATTGTTGGGAATGCCGCCGCCGGTGAGAAGCGTTGCGCCCTCGGCCTTGCCCTTCTCGATATAGGCAAGAACCTTCGCGCGCTGCGCCCAGGAGACCATCGGGCCGAGCTGCGTCGCCTCGTCCATGGGATCGCCGATCAGGATTTTTTCGGTGCGCTCCTTGAGGCGGGCGAGGAAGGTGTCCTTGATCTTCTTCTGCACGAAGACGCGGGTGCCGTTCGAGCAGACCTGGCCGGTGGAGTAGAAATTGCCGAGCATCGCCCCGCCGATGGCCGAATCGATATCGGCATCCTCGAAGACGATCAGCGGCGACTTGCCGCCGAGTTCCATGGTCACATGCTTGAGATGGCCGGCGGCGGCTGCCGCCACCTTGCGCCCGGTCGGCACCGAACCGGTCAGCGACACCTTGGCGACATCGGGATGGTTGACGAGCAGCGGTCCGGTGTCACGGTCGCCCTGGATGACGTTGTAGAGGCCCTTGGGCAGACCGGCTTCGTGCAGGATTTCGGCGATTTTCAGCGCGCCGAGCGGGGTGTTTTCCGAGGGCTTGAAAACCATGGCATTGCCGGCGATCAGCGCCGGCGCGCCCTTCCAGCAGGCGATCTGCTGCGGATAGTTCCAGGCGCCGATGCCGACGCAGACGCCGAGCGGCACCCGCTTGGTATAGGCGAAATCGCCGCCGAGTGGGATGTAGTCGCCGTTCAGCGCCGTGGCGGCGATGCCGCCGAAGAATTCGAAACTGTCGGCGCCGGAGGTCGGGTCGGCGACGATGGTTTCCTGGATCGGCTTGCCGGTATCCAGCGTTTCCAGTTCGGACAGCTCGCGGTTTCGCTCGCGCATGATCTCGGCGGCGCGCTTGAGGATGCGGCCGCGCGCGGTCGGGCTCATCGCCGCCCATTCCGGCTGGGCGCGCTTGGCGGCCGCAATCGCCTTTTCGATAATGGCGGGGGTGGCCGCATGCAGGCGGGCGATGACTTCGCCGGTCGCCGGATACAGGCTTTCGATCACCGTGCCGTCGGTGTCCTCGACATAGTCGCCATCGATGAAGTGCGAGGCTTTCGGTTGGGCTTTCATCTTATTCTCCTCGCGGATAGCGTTTGGATTCTTCGAGATTGTCGAGGTTCATGTGGTTGCGCATGTAGCGCTCGGAGGCGCGGGCCAGCGGCTGGTGGTCCCAGGGGTAATAGGCGCCGTTGCGCAGCGCCTCATAGACCACCCAGCGCCGCGCCTGGCTTTCGCGCACGGCGGAATCGAAGGCTTTCATGTCCCAGCGCGCTTCGCGCTTGGCGCGGAAACGCCCGAGCGTTTCGGCATGAGCCGGGTCGGTCGCGAGGTTGGTCAATTCCTTCGGATCGGCGTCGAGGTCGTAAAGTTGCTCGGGATCGAGTTCGCAATGGATATATTTCCACTTGCCCTCGCGAATGCCGACCAGCGGCGCATAGGAGGCCTCCGCCGCATATTCCATGAGCACCGGCTCGGTGCGCTCGACGCCGTCGATCATCGGCACGAGGCTGATGCCGTCCGTCCACGGCTTGACCTCGTCCATGGAAATGCCGGCGAGATCGGCCAGCGTCGGCGTCACGTCGAGGTTGGACGTCGGCGTCGTGTGCAGGCCGGGGGGTATTCCGGGGCCGGCGACCATCAGCGGCACGCGCGCCGAGCCCTCGAAAAAATTCATCTTGAACCACAATCCGCGCTCGCCGAGCATGTCGCCATGGTCGGAGCAGAACAGGATATAGGTGTTGTCGAGCATGCGCGTGCGCGTCAGCGTGTCGACGAGTTCGCCGACCTTGTCGTCGAGATAGGAGATGTTGGCGAAATAGGCCCGGCGCGAACGGCGGATATCCTCTTCGGTGACGTCGAAATTCTTGTAGTCGCAGGAGAAGATGATGCGCTGCGAATGCGGATCCTGCTGTTCCAGCGGCATCGCGCCGACTTCCGGCAGCAGATGCTCGCAGTTTTCGTAAAGATCCCAGTATTTGCGCCGCGCGACATAGGGGTCGTGCGGATGGGTGAAGGAGACGGTCAGGCACCAGGGGCGGCGGCCCTGATCGTCGTTCTCGCGCGAGAGATGGTAGAGCTTCTGGTTGGCGAGGAAGGCGACCTCGTCGTCATATTCCATCTGGTTGGTGATTTCGGCGACACCGGCGCCGGTGACCGAACCCAGATTGTGATACCACCAGTCGATGCGTTCGCCGGGCTTGCGACCACCGACATTTATCCGGCGTCCAGCCGAAATCGGCCGGATAAATGTCGGTGGTCAGCCGTTCCTCGAAACCGTGCAACTGGTCCGGCCCGACGAAATGCATCTTGCCCGACAGCGCCGTGTAATAGCCGGCGCGGCGCAGGTGATGCGCATAGGTGGGGATCGAGGAGACATATTCGGCGGCGTTGTCATAGACCTGGGTGCGGCTGGGCAACTGGCCGGCCATGAACGAGGCGCGCGCCGGCGCGCAGAGCGGCGACGAGGTATAATTGTTGGCAAACCGTGCCGAGCGGGCCGCCAGCGCTTTCAGATGCGGGGCATGCAGAAAATCCGCCGGCCCGTCCGGGAAGAACGTGCCGTTGAACTGGTCGACCATGACGATCAGGATATTGGGTTTTACGTGGCTCAACGAGGTATTCCCTTGATGGATGGAGAGTGTTGCCGGCGATACGATACGAAAAGAATCACGACGCCTTGCCCAGCTGCGTCGACAGGTAATCCTCCGTCAGCGCCACGCAGGTCTCTATCGAAAGCGGCGAGGCCCGCAACCCCTGGCGGATATAGAGCCCGTCGATCATCGCCGCCGTGCCTTCGGCGATCCGCGCGGCGTCCTCATCCGGGCAGAGCGTCTTCAGCGCCGAGACGAGATCGGAGCGCAGCCGGCGGGCATAGACGACCAGCAGCCGGCGCATCGGTTCCGACCGCTGCGCCTCGACATAGAAGGCGAGCCAGGCGGAAATCGTCTCCGGCGAGAACTGATCGGCCTGGAAACTGATCCGCACCACCGCCGAAAGCCGCGCGCGTGGCGTCTCCGCCGCCTTCAGCGCCGCGACGACGTCGATATGCAACTGGCGCAGCAGGCTGCGGATCGTCTCGACCATCAGCCGGTCCTTGGAGCCGAAATAGTGATGGGCGAGCGCCGCCGAGACGCCGGCCTGGCGCGCGATCTGCGACATGGTCACGTCGAGCGAGCCGTGATCGCCGATGGCGCGAAGCGCGGCATCGACGAGCGCCTTGCGGCGGATCGGCTCCATTCCCAGTTTCGGCATCGGCCTTCCCCTTTTGCAGGCCAGGATATTTTTGATTGATCCATCAATCAATAAAAATTGCGCATCGGTTTCGATTTTTTGTAACCGAAATCTGCGGTTGTGCGTTATGTTGCCGATCCAGTGCTTTGTGAAAGATAGGGGCTTGCTATGACAGAGTTGGGTCGCGGTTTCGGACCATCGCATCTTCAGGTCAAATGGGGCTGGTTCGTCGGTATCGGCATCCTGCTGCTGATCTGCGGCGCGGTGGCGCTGGTGAACCTCATCGCGGCGACGGTGGTATCGGTCTATTACGTCGGCATGCTGATGGTGATCGGCGGCATCCTGTCCATTGCCCATGGTTTCCAGGTCAAGGGCTGGGAAAGCGCCATCCTCTGGGCCCTCGGGGGTGCTCTGTATGTGCTGGCGGGCGTCTTCGCCTTCCTCAATCCGATCCTCGCTTCCGCCGCGCTGACGCTGATGCTGGCGGCGGCGCTGATCGTCACCGGCGTGGTGCGCGTCATCGTCGGCCTGCGCATGAAGGGCGTCTCGGGCGGCGGCTGGATCGTCTTCGCCGGCGTCGTCACGGCGCTGGCGGGCGTCGTCATCGCCATCGGCTGGCCGGTGAACAGCCTGTGGATCCTCGGCGCCTTCCTGGCGATCGACCTGCTGATGCAGGGCTGGTCGCTGCTGTTCCTCGGCCTTGCGCTGCGCCGCGCCGGCGGCTGAAATCCGCTTCGGATTGTCATCCAAGTTTCATATTGCGAAAACGTTTCCTTGACGATTTGCGGGCAAAAATCCCTTTGAAAACAAAGGGGGCATGTCCGGGAGCGCTTGGCAACCTGGGTGTGCGGAAACGAACAGGGATGAACGATGTCGGCCTTTGCCTCGGACGTGCAGCGCCTGCCTCCGATCGCCGCGGAGCATGTGGCCTCGTTGGCGAAACTTGTCATGGAATGTGCCTTCCAGCCAATCGTCGAGGCGGGAACCGGCACGGTTTTCGGTTATGAATCGCTGATGCGCGGTTTCGATCGCCTCGGTTTCCACACACCGCTGGAACTGCTCGACCGGGCGGAAAAATCCGGTCAGCTCCTGTCGGTCGAGCAGATGCTGTCGAGCCGGGCGGTTGCGAAGTTCGCGACCATCGAGAACTGCACCACGGCGACGCTGTTCCTCAATCTGGATGCGCGGCTGATCCCGCATGGCGACCTGCTGCTCGAAAGCCTGTTGCAGCACCTGCGCAAGAACGCCATCCCGCCATCGTCCATCTGCTTCGAACTGTCCGAGCGGGTCGACAATACCAGCGTGCCGGAATTCGCGGACCTGGTCGCGCGTATCCGCAAGGCGGGCTTCAAGCTGGCCATCGACGATTTCGGCGCCGGCCATGCCGAGATGAAGCTGCTCTGCGACTATCCCGTCGACTATCTCAAGGTCGACCGCCATTTCGTCGCCGAGATCGACCGCCGCCCGCGCAAGCGCCACCTGTTCAAGACGGTCGCGCAAATGGCGCATGTGCTCGGCATCCGCGTCGTCGCCGAGGGCATCGAGACCGAGGCGGAATTCCTCGCCGCCCGTGAATGCGGCGCCGATCTGGTGCAGGGCTGGTTCATCTCCCGGCCCACCACCTTCCTCTCCGAGCTGAAGCCGGCCTATCCGCACCTCCACGATCTCGGCATCATGAAGCGCGGCCGCCAGCAGTCTCTCGACGAGATCCTCATCCGCAAGCAGGTCGAGCAATTGCCGGCGGTCTATGAAAGCGACAGCATCGACAGCGTCTTCGATCTCTTCCGACGCAATCCGCAGCAGGCGTTCTTCCCGGTGCTCAATGCCAATGGCGAGCCGCGCGGCATCATCCATGAGCATCACCTGAAGGAATATATCTACCAGCCCTTCGGCCGCGACCTGCTGAAGAACCGGGTCTATCAACGCTCGATCTCGAATTTCGTCGATATCGCCCCCATCGTCGGCCTGGATGCCGATGCCGACCGTCTCACGGCGATCTTCGCCAACATGAACGGCTCGGACTGCATCATCCTCACCGACAACATGCGCTATGCCGGCGTCGTCTCCGCCGCCTCGCTGATCAAGGTCATCAACGAGAAGCAGCTCAAGGTCGCCCAGGACCAGAACCCGCTGACCGGCCTGCCGGGCAATCGCGCCATCCGCGAATTCATGCAGGGCGCTGCCCGCGATGGCGATGAGACGCGCTTCTTCTGCTATTGCGACTTCGACAATTT
>Ga0209930_1005273_pt1 | contig 10676 bp, 7 predicted proteins | sample ThiBiot_500_biof_2_FD_183948 | JGI IMG/M metagenome (GOLD analysis project Ga0209930, IMG submission 183948) | Wastewater bioreactor microbial communities from Cape Town, South Africa - Thiocy_cont_500_biof (SPAdes) | ecosystem: Engineered > Bioreactor > Thiocyanate-remediating >... | reverse complement strand
CACCCTAAATACACTCGTTTGTAGTAATATCGGTCGCGGTCGTCAAGATTAGCTGCCTGATACCCATTCAATGCCCCACGCGCAAGATCTACGTAAACGTTAGGGTCCATCGTAACCGGAATCCCATGTATCCCCACCTCAAGCGTAATAAATCCTTTGTCCGCTTCTGCGATCATGCCGTTGTACGGGCGAACCCCGGCACCCGGTACGCGCAGAATGGCGGGATACTTGCCTTCTTTTTTCGGCACGCACAGAATCCCATAGAACCGCGAGCTGTTGATATTCTGAAGGCTGACGTGATACACATTGGTTAGCTCTGTACAGCGTTCCGGTAAGAGCGTCATCCGGGCATCCATTGGAATTTTAGCCAGATCGGCTTTGGCATTATCCCAGAACGTTTTAAAATCAGCCGGGTTGTCGACCGTGGGTTTGATCGTCTGCGGCTCAACACCTGCTGTTGTCAATCCTTTATACTCTTTGCCATCTACTTCGGCCGTTGCAACACAGCGTAGAAATCCAGCCGTTTTCATCGATCCACCATCCAGGGCCAACGTTCCGTCTTTTAGGGTCAGCGTTTCCTTTTTTGTCGGCTCCATCTTTTCCGGCCCGATCTCATAACGAAGCTTGACACCTTTAAGCAGAACGTTATTCCGATAAACGGATACATTGAATTTGACAGGTTCACCAATTTTATACAGCCAGTTGGCATGATCGGGGGTAATCAATACTTTAACAACGCGCTCGGAAGGCTGTGCCAACACGTTGGTAAACCAAATCAGGAGTAAGCCAGGAAGAAGCAGTTTTTTCATATACAAAAGCAGGAATACGGTTTACGATATCGGTAGTGGAGAGCTTAAAGGAAAGCCACCGGAAAAGGCTATCGTAAACGGTAAAGCAGCATCTTCCCTAAATTTAACTACCTGTTATTGCTCAATCCGGGCAGGTGTACGGTATGCCTCCCGAACAGGTTGCATATTTACAACGCAGCGAATGAGCAACGTAAGGGGAAAAACCACATCGAAACTACCCGGAATCTTCGATAAAAAGATGCCCAGTACAATCAGCAGGGCTGTACCGCCAAAATAGAATGTCCGGCGATGGGCAGTTGTGTTTGCCCCTGTTGCCCAGTAGATGAGTGGCAGATGGAGCGGCATCAGATACAATAGCGTTGGATTCCAGCCCGTAACGCCATCGTCTCGTATGAGCCATAGCAGCAGCAGAAACCAGCCCAGAAAACCCGATACCGTAAACAGCAACCGATCGAGCCAGCGATCAACCTTACCGGCTACAACATATCGACGGATCGTAAAGACAGCGATCAAAACCCCCAGAACCGTAAAAACAACGTCGGGGTCGAGGAAAATAGGAACCTGCTTACGGAAAACGTTCTGGGCTGCAAAGAGGGTTTGATCGCCCTGCACAAACGGTACAATCTGTCCATTGGCAAGTTTTATCGTGGATTTGGCTAACTGATCATGGACTTGATCGGGCAGGTACATGGCCCGCCAGCCGTCGGTCTGTTCATTTGCCGGCCAGCCAATTGCCAGATTCATCCCGAGTTGGTACCAGGGCTTCGCGTTCAAATAGTCATTCATCCAGTCCCGATACGATTTACCGGTCATGCGTGAACGTGATGGGATAGAAAGGCTATCGCCACAGGCTTCAACAATCATATCGCGAGGGCGAGTCGCGCAGTTGTCGTAATAAAATTTGTAACGATACTCCCGGTTTTCGGGCAAATAATTCGTTTCCAGGGCGGAAAATAACTTCTGACGCTGCGTGAGTGAGAGCGCCAACTGTTGTTCACGTATACTGCGGTTTGTCTGCTGGTAATAGTACATTACCTGATACAAATTGTGAACCGACAGAAAATACGGCAACGTACCCCGTAAAAATTTCAGAATAAAATAATCAGCTCTATAATCGAACCCTCCATAACTATAGTCCCGATCGAGGCCAAGCGCCGGGTCAATAATCCGGATTTCGGTATGGCCAAACGACGACGAAATGTCGTCATCGCCCGGCCCATAGGTTATCAGGCTTACCCGTGAGGAAGGTGTTAACTGCTGGGCAAGCGAAGACGAATGGAGATTGACGATAAGGAATAGAACCACTAGTAGGCTCACAAACCGCGTTGCGCTTCGATTTCCGGGCTGTTGCTCATCGCCCACCACCCAATTATTCATCGTCTTCATTGTCCTCAAATTCGCTCGAACGCTCTTTTCGTCTTTTTTCTCCCTTCTTCCCCTCTCCTCCCTGAATGCAAATAACAATCTCACCTTTTACCGTTTTTTGGGCAAAATACGCAATAAGTTCAGACAATGTGCCACGTCGGTTTTCCTCGAACAATTTTGTGAGTTCGCGCGAAACACTAGCGGGTCGATCCGGGCCTAATACGTCAGCAAACTGCTGAAGCGTTTTAAGCAGTCGATGGGGCGACTCATAGAATACCATTGTACGCTCTTCCTCGACTAATTCCATCAGACGCGTCTGGCGGCCTTTTTTGTGGGGCAAAAATCCTTCAAATGTAAAGCGGTCATTGGGCAAACCCGAGTTAACCAGGGCAGGGACAAAGGCTGTGGGACCTGGCAGACATTCAACCGGAATATCGTTTTTAATACACTCCCGAACCAATAAAAAGCCGGGGTCAGAAATACCGGGTGTACCCGCATCCGAAACCAGAGCGAGTGTTTTTCCATCTTTCAATTGATTGATCAAACGCTGAACCGTCTGGTGTTCATTAAAAATATGGTAACTATGAAGCGGTTTACTGATAGCCAGGTGTTTGAGCAACACACCGGATGTTCGCGTATCTTCGGCCAGAATCGCATCGACACTCTGGAGAATCTTTATAGCCCGAAGGGTAATATCGTCTAGATTACCGATAGGAGTAGGCACAAGGTACAGTTTCATACAAAGCGAAATAGAGCCGCCGAAGCAGTGCTTACGAATAAAGCGCGAATTTCAGACGCTTTATTCACTCTTTTACGCTTTCGCCTTTAAAATTTCATCAATTGCGGCAGCCAGTTTATGATCTTTCTCCGTCACTTTATCACCGGCGTCATGGGTAGATAGCTTAATAGACACTTGATTATATACATTTGACCACCAGGGATGATGGTCCATTTTTTCGGCTATTAGTGCCACACGGGTCATGAAGGCGAATGCTTCATTGAAGGTAGCAAACTGAAAATCACGGGTAAGCTGGTTATTTTGTTCCTGCCACATATAGTAAGGGATTTGTGTTTCCTGTTCTAACCACATCGGCATGTATTGTGTTGCAGTTCCCTAACCTATCTCAACCGTATTTTCCATCCCGCCCCCTTGCTGAAAAATTTGGCACGCTAATTGAAAGAAACAGGTTATGAATAATCGTACTCTAATCAGTGCCGGTATCAGCCTAGCCGTGCTCACCTTCTCTGTTGCGTGCTGGACATTGGTAATCATGCTATTATTGTAAGCAAACAACTCTGACAAGTATCTACTCGCTTTTGAAGGGACAGATGATCAGCTAGTGAGCGCTTAACGCTCTACCCTTCATCCTACTTAATACAATGTATTTACCAGTCTGACTTCTGACCAACCTAAATTACCCAGAAGGCTTATCTCACAATTGCCTGGTAACCAAGACAAAGGTAGGTAATTACCGATGAATTAGGCTACTGTATAAGGTTAGCATGCGCTTACACTTGGTAGTATTTTGATCAGAATAAATCATTCCAGCCAAAATTGCCTACCGATTGCGCTGATCAATAATACTGGACGAGTAAATGCATTAACAGATAAAAATACACTATAATATGACTAACTTAGATTTTTTATTGAATCCATCATGAATAAAAACTTGTATTTATCCTTAATGACTAGTGTATTGGTCGTGTGTATGTTCATTAGCTTCCGGGTTAGTCAGACGAATCAAAGCGAGCGGACATCCAACATTCAGCCAAACTTGATGCAAAGTGACAGACAGCAATTTTCCAAAAGAAACAAAATTTTTCTGGACAGTCTTAATGAAGTTCATCCAGACTTTTTAAAAAGAGCTGGGATGTAAGTAAGTTAACAAAACAAAGGCGCTCCTTTTACAAGTTGTAAAAGGAGCGCCTTTGTTTTGTTAAAGCCATAGTGCGAAGGATTGGTGTAAACTAGATAGACTAAAGTTTGTAATCCTTGCTATAAAAGATTTAAGTAAAGATTACTGTGCAACTTTGCTTAAATGAGCAATCTCAATGCTCATCATCGAGTATTTTTAGTCCGAACTATTGCCGGTCAATCATGTTGCCCTATGTTTTGGGTTTGTAGCATTACCGATAAGCCCATCCCCCGTTTGAGGTAGACTTTTCGATATTACTCTATTGTAGATGCAAACAATCGTTGTGTTCATTAAAAGTATAGCATACCGGACTGGTTTATCTACTAGTCCAGTCGGCAGAATTATAGAATTAGCCCCTGCCGAAAAATGAAATCGCAATCATTTGCAAAGTCAAATTATTTAATGGCAGATTGAGGTCGGTCCGGCCTACTTCAGAAATCTAAATTTTACTTGATATTTCGAGATAACCCAATACCGATAAGGGTGCAAACAATCGAGAGGCCAAAGACCACAAAAGCATACGGGTTATTTAAATAATAAAGCAAGTACTGGCACAGGCCAAAGCTAATGATCGCAGCAAACAGAAACGCCAAAGAAAGACCGCGGGAAAGATTGAACTTCATAGTGAGGAGGTGCTGCCTATTTGATCAAATAGTAATAGTGATTACAGGCCTTACAGTGATACGCTTTAAGAGGTAAAAAGCCAAAGTTCTTTTTCAACCACCTAGGTCGATTCACGCGATCTTGATATTTGTCGCCACAAACTGGGCACCGATTTCTAAAAGTCAATTTACGCCAAAACAATAATAAAAAAGGGGCAACTATCCCCATAGCAGCAAGCAGGAGAGATCGAATAGCCATTTTAAGTAAGTACAGGTTGTGAGCTGAAATATACTTAAAGTATACCGAGCAAGGCAATTAAAAACTATGAGTTGATTAATCGGCAAACAGCCTTTAACCCTACTAATAGCATAGAACTGTTTCTTGTCTTCCTCCTGCCGCTACACCTCCCTATATGCTTATCTACTTATCTGAATGCGTGCTGATTAAGCAGCTAATCGATAGATTCGACGAATCTGTAGTGTTTCATCGAGCCGTTCCCAATGCCAAATCGCTTTCCTGAAGCGTATACGACGGGATGGAACGGGTTGGCTTTGGTATAAATCATCATTCCACCGCTTAGTATAGCAGGTGGTTCGAAGCAAATGAGTTTTACGACGGTGGTTATATTTAATGAGTGCAAATGAACAGATTCGGTAGAGCCAGCCCCCATAACCGGTCCAAAGTGTACCTGTCGAACTAACGGGCCTTGTGAAGCAGTATCTTGCTGACGTATGAAAGAAGTGCATGGCAAACATTCAATTTAACAAACAACCAATAATTCAATTTTTTCTAATATTATCACAATACATAAAGGGTAAATGTTCACTTATGACTATTTATTAAGTAAATGGTCAATATTTCAGACCAAAAAAAGCAAAATCAGTCGCTGTTTTATCGAAATACCACTTTACTAATTCAACGAACTAAAGCACCAAAGTAACATAACCCGTTTCAGCTTAATCCGTGAACTTGATGGAATCCCATTTTGAACAAGCGAAGAACCAATCAGCGAAATCAACTTGATTTGGGAAGGTTTTACCATTCAGGCCTAATTTCCTGCTTAAATCCTATCCCTTAGAAAAGACGGGTTTCATCTAGTGATCAGTTTTTAATATAGTGGTACTACCAAGCTTTAGGGGTTCTACCCAGCGACAAGTCAAGGGGATAAGGGAGCAAAAGAGGCAAAAAAAAGCCCGAAACGGGTTGTTTCGGGCACCTGGCAATAAGAACTAGTAACTATGCAGAGAGGAAGGGATTCGAACCCTCGATACGGTTGCCCGCATACACACTTTCCAGGCGTGCTCCTTCAACCACTCGGACACCTCTCTAAAGAAAGTCGTCAGTCGATAGTAGCCAGTCGTCAGTACACTACTTAACGACTCCTGACTAATGACTGACGACGAAAAATGCAGAGAGCGAGGGATTCGAACCCCCGGTACCCTTGCGAGTACTTCTGATTTCGAATCAGACCCGTTCGACCACTCCGGCAGCTCTCTATTGTTGATTAGGGTGGCCCCATATTTCGGAGTGCAAAGGTGCATGTTTTTTACTAATAACGCAAGATCTTGCTGTAAAAAAACCTCCCATTTTATGGTCTATGCGCTCATTTCACCGCTAATTGGCTGTGCCAGTAATGTTTGTAATCGTAGTAGATCATTCTGTCCAGCCCCTGGTTCGCGACCCAGCAAAACCATCAATTTGGTTATAGCGGCTTCAGTTGTAATATCAGCCCCACTCACTACTCCAATCTGTAATAAGTGTTTACTGGTTTGGTATTGTCCCTGGGTAACACGCCCCCCCTCACATTGCGATACATTGAATATCAACACTCCACGATCAACTGCTGCTTTAAGAGCATTCAAAAACCAGGTGTCGGTAGGTGCATTGCCAGCCCCAAAGGTTTCCAGAACAATACCCCGTAGGCTGGGGATATTTGTAATCGATTCTACAACGGCCTGCGTAATACCCGGAAAAAGTTTCAGGATAGTTACATTCGGATTAAGTACGCTATGTATTTTTAACGTCTCATTGGGTAGGTAAGAACGAATAAAAGGGCGATTATAGTCAATACTTACGCCCGCATTGGCCAAATTTGGGTAATTCTCGGATGTAAATGCATTGAATTGAACACTCTCCCGCTTCGTAGAGCGGTTACCCCGCAATAGCAGCGAATTGAAATAGACACACACTTCGGGAACAATTGGCCGATTGGCTTCGGTAGCCGCTGCTATTTCAAGGGCTGTAATAAAATTCTCCCGCGCATCACTCCGGGCCACACCAATTGGCAATTGCGCTCCTGTCAGAATAACTGGCTTAGCCAGACCTTCCAGCATAAAACTCAGTGCCGATGCCGTAAACGACATGGTATCCGTACCATGCAAGATGACAAAGCTGTCGTATTGGGTATAGTTATCCTGAATGATTTGCGCCAGTTCAATCCAAACTGCGGGTTTCATATTGGATGAGTCGATAATCTCATGCAACGTAAGCAGACTGATGGCAAAGTTGAGCCGGTTTAGTTCGGGGAGTCGATCCAGCACCCGCTCAAAATCGAACGGAATGAGCTGCCCGGCCTGCGGTTCATAGACCATTCCAAACGTACCGCCTGTATATATGACCAGTACCGATATTCGTGAATTAGTTGTCGCTGTTGGGTTAACCTGAATGATTCGATAAGCCATTAAAAGGAATGTAAAACGTATAATAAATTCTATGCGTGCTTGTTAATTGTGTTTACCCTGGCAGCAAATTCGCATAGAGGGCAGGCAGCAATCCCAGTGCATTTGTGGTCGTATGTCGAGCAACATCATCAATGCTGACTTGCTTAAGATCGGCAACACGCTGCGCAATCAGCCGAATGTAGGCCGGTTCGTTACGCTTTCCCCGATACGGAACGGGTGCCAAATAGGGCGCATCCGTTTCCAGAACCAGATGTTCTAACCCTATGTGCGGCAACACTTTATCGAGTCCTCCATTTTTGAAGGTTGCCACTCCTCCGATGCCTAGCTTAAACCCAAGTTCAATGGCGCGTTTGGCCTCGTCAAGCGTTCCTACAAAACAATGGAAAATACCCGTCAACCCAGGCAAAGCCAGTTTTTCGATCAGGTCAGCCGCTTCGGCAAATGCGTTCCGATCATGTCCTGATCGGGTGTGCATCGAAACGGGTAATTGTTGAGCAGCAGCCCAGCGCAGTTGCGTTTCAAACGCCATGAACTGCTGATCGACGAACGACATATCCCAATAGAAATCAAGTCCAATCTCCCCGACGGCCATAAACGGATGCCGGTTAAGTTGATCTTCTACGGTCGATAGTTCGGCGTCTACTGTTTCGTTGACATAAGCCGGATGTAAGCCCATCATGGGCAGACAACGATCTGGGTACTGATCGGCAAGGGACATCATATCCGCTATCGTTTCGCTGGCGCAGTTCGGCATCCAGATCTGGCTAACCTGTTGTGATTCAGCCTGCTGGAGCATCGACTCCTGATCGTCGGCAAATTGTGTGTCGTATATGTGTGCGTGTGTATCAATGAGCATCATAGCCTAGCGGTATAACTGGTATGGCGCGTGAACCGGAATTAAACCAACAGGTTTACGTCTTTCACGGTTCACTTAATATTTCCGTCCTTTCCAATCAATTTTAGTCGGAAGCCAATAATAAATGACGGCTAATGGCCCCATAACGAGTTGGTACATTTCAAAAAGCAACGCGTAACGACCCAACTTGGTTTGCCGGAGTCGGCTTAACCCAATAGAAAGTACGATTGACTGAATCAACAAACGAATACCATACAAGGCAACCGCTACTAAGGGAGATACAATGCCTATTACCACAAGCAATGGCAACGCAAGATATTGGCAATGAAGTGCAAATACGATCCAAACAGGCAACTCCATTGCCCCATGCATCCAGCGTTTCCGCTGCTGCAACCAGGCAAACCATGAATCAACAGGCTTTGTATGAGCCAGTACCTGTTCACTCAATACATTCTGAAATTCGAAGCCACGCTGTACAATTGCCCGGAATAAGGCGTAATCCTCAGTGATTGAGAAGGGCAGTGACGCATACCCGCCAACGGCTTCATATGCCCGACGACTCACCAACATATTATTTCCCATGGCCGTGACTGGAATTCCGAACCCCGCCAGCAAATGAGCCAGCGTCAGATTATATAACCAGTCGAGACTCTGGACTTTATGAAAGTCAGTTGGTCCATCTGGCAATGTAACGCCTGTAACAATGCCCGTTTGCCCGACCATATACGGGATCATAGCCCGTAACCAACTCTTGGGCACCTGCGTATCAGCATCCGTAAAAAACAGGTACTGACCTCTTGCATAGTTTGCTAGTTGCGCCAGGACATTCGCCTTACCCCGTAACCCAGCGTTTGATTCGGTAATCGATAGAAGTTTAAATGCGGGGCGCTCCTGAATGAATTCGACCACAAGTTCTGCGGTACGGTCTGTCGATAGATCATTCCCAATCAGTACTTCGACCTCACCTTCTGGTTTGTCCAGTTCATCAATGGCTTTCAGGCACGTAAGTATCGTTGATTCTTCATTGCGTGCTGCAATCAGAATACTCACTAATGGATTGGTGAAATGTAGCTGGTTAGTATCCAGCATAAACAGGTTGGGGAACAGCCCGGAATGTAAAACCTCGTTCGGTAAAATGAGCCAGAACCTGGGGCAACACATAACGCATGGTTGGCCAGGCTTTCAGGCTATCGTGAAAAACGACAATCGAGCCGGGTTTTGTGTACTGAATTGTTTTTCGGAGGCATATATCCGCAGGCAGTTTACGGTCAAAATCGCCCGTTAGCACGTCCCACATCACAATCGAATAATGCTCCATGACTTCAGCAGCCTGCGTCTTTTTAATACGACCATAAGGGGGTCGGAATAAGGACGTTTCAACACCTAGCTCAGTCTGACATCTCTGAATATTCTCCAGATAGGCCGCATCGTCGGTTCGCCAGCCATTGAGGTGGTTAAATGTATGATTGCCAACCATGTGGCCCGCTTCCAGCACTTTGTAGAGTACATCGCGATGTTTACGTACATTATCACCAATGCAAAAAAACGTAGCCTGAGCCGAAAATTTATCCAGTTGCTCCAGCACAAATTCGGTTACATCAGGGATCGGCCCATCGTCGAATGTCAGGTAAATTGTAGGGTCTGTTTCATCGCCAATCCGCCACCAGCACTCAGGGTAGACTGTACGGAGCAGGAAATTTGATTTATGCAGAAAAAGCATAAAATATAGCTATCAAACTGGTTATAAAGCGATTACCGATATACTTCAATCACTTAACTGAACAACTTACTAAAGATATAACCCCTGGCTATCGAAATACATTGCAAGTATATACCATTACGTTAAGATTTTTGTTTTGTTGCACCCATCATTCTAATTCTTGACCAGTAAAGAGCCGTCCGGTTGATTCGTGCAAGCGCATGCCAGAAACCATCTCATTACTCTGCTTCTTTCCGAATCAATGCCTGATATCCCTGATGGATCAAGGTTTTCCGATCGCCGAAGTGCTTCAGTAATAAATCGATGGCTCGCTGGCAACGGCTGTGTTCAGGCTTATCTGGCTCCCATAAATAATCGTCAAATAGCATTAGTCCTCCAACTTTGAGTAGCTCCCAGCTATATATCCCATCAGCTAATACGTTGATCGCATCGTGGGCTCCGTCGATGTAAATGATGTCGAAGCTCGCAGGTAGTAGTTGAGTTAGGGCAATTTCTGAGCGTTCCTGGATGAGTGTCACCTGCGAAGCTCTGCCTGTTCGTTGAATATTGTGCATGAACCGGGGGCGGGGTGGATTAACTGGCCAGGGCATTGGATCAACACAAACAAGCTGAGCACCAGGATGGGTCAATACATTTTCCAGAAACCATACGGCCGAGCGCCCTTCAAAGCTACCAATTTCAAGTATGTGCAGATTGGGTTGACCGCGATACGGTACAAACCAAGTT
>Ga0209930_1005270_pt1 | contig 10688 bp, 6 predicted proteins | sample ThiBiot_500_biof_2_FD_183948 | JGI IMG/M metagenome (GOLD analysis project Ga0209930, IMG submission 183948) | Wastewater bioreactor microbial communities from Cape Town, South Africa - Thiocy_cont_500_biof (SPAdes) | ecosystem: Engineered > Bioreactor > Thiocyanate-remediating >... | reverse complement strand
GTCGCCCATCGAGCTGTACCGCTTCCTCATCAATCCGCGCGACTTTGGACAGACGATCGAGAACTGGTTCCACTTCTCGTTCCTCATCAAGGACGGACGTGCCAAGGTCTCGGTCGGGCCCGGTGGAGTGCTTGTCGCTGGTACATTGAGCGCGCAGTTGTGTACGTGTGTGCCTCTATGTGCTTGTGTTGAACGAATCGAATCGCTCGTGATGCAGAGCACGCTGAGCCTCCCAAGGCTTCGGACTTTGACCAAGGCCGTGCGTCACGCAAGCAGACCATCGTCGTGCTCGATTACAAGCAATGGCAGGTGCGTGCTACCACAACCACTACCACCACCTCATTCATCCATTGATTCATCGATCCAACCAACTAAATCCGTGCTGATTCGCATCCACCAGAACGCGATTGCGATGCTGGGCATCACTGAACCCGTGATCCCGCATCGAGATTACTCCCGCTATGCCGCGGAGCCACTGGTCGGTTCGAAGCGTGCCAGTGCATCACAGCCCACTGCGACCACCACGACGACGTCGTCGTCGTCGTCGAGCAGCTCGACCTCACGCAGCAGGGCCACCGCTTCTTCGTCGTCCTCATCGCAAGGCAACGGCAGGTCTCGCTCGAGCCAGCACACCGACACCGACGACGAGTCGGACCAAGAGGAGGACGCGGCGGTCGCACAACCAAGCAAGCGACAGCGACTCATGAGTGCCGCCCGATAACGAACGACTCGCGAGATTCGTGCTGGAGCGAGATTCGCTTCATTGGATTGGGATCGAGCGAGATCCTCCCGGATTGGCGCGCAGTGGTTTGTACAATAGACACGCGACTGTATGTTGTGTATTTGCAGGATTTGTGTGATGGAGGATGATGAAGAGGGCGGTGTTGATGTTGATGCGGGACGTTGATGCGGACGAGAGGTGGTGCCGAGCTCGGCGATCGTGCCAGCAACTTGCGGTGATGCCACGATGGCGGCAGGTGGTGCGTGAGAGTGCAGTTGGTTCGTTGGTCGGTTCCGTTGGTCGGCAGAGAGGCAGCGACCAAACGGCAGCGATCGATGGATGGTTGGATGGATGGATCGCGGGTTCGATCAGCGTCGGGCAGCAGCGGCCTTCTGCTTCTTCTTCTTGTTGTTGTTGGAGCTGGCCTGCGACGGCTTCTTGTCGTCGAGGCCGAGCTGCGCCATCAAGGCATCGACCTCCTCTTCGGCCTTGGACTTCTTCTTGCCACCGCGTTGCGGAGCCGTCGAAGAGACGCTGGCGGATTCACTCGTTGATGCTGATGGTGCAGTTGCCGATGCTGATGCTGATGCCGTTGTCGAAGCGAGTGTCGCCGCCGTCGTGCTCGCAGCGATGGAAGGCGGAGTGGGTTCAGGCTCGGGCTGCGTGTCGCTCGAGTCAGGAGCGTCCTCGACCTCGAGCGAGCCGAACTTGTTCTCGCTCGCCTGGAAGAGCGCCTCCCTCCTCGGCATCGTGCTGCTCTCACATGCACGAAGAGAGCGCGCGTCAGACACACACTTCATCGAGCTGTTCGTTCGCTTGTTGACGCAGGCTTCACACGTACACCTTGTGAAGCATGGGAGATGGCTGCGATGTGGCGGCCTCGAGCAACGACGGGAAGGCTCGGCTGCTGATGCCGCTGGAGTTCGAGGCGCCGGGCTTCTTCGAGGCGCCGCTCGATGTCGAGGCGCCGGCTCCCGATGCCGTCGCTGCTCCCTCGTCGTGCCATACGTGCGCTGAATGTCTCTCATATCAATGCATGCGTGTATCGGGCGTGTGTGTACGTGCGCGCGAGAGACATATGACGGTGGTCTTCATACCCTCGTGCGAGTGCGATGCGGTGCTCGAGGTCGACGGCTTGTTGCTGCTGCTGTGGCTGCTCTCGGTGCTGTACAATGCCATCGCGAACTCACCAATCAATCGCTCGTGTCTGCTATCCACACTCGATTGCTATCGATCCACATACGAATGAAGGTTCACCAACTGCTTCGAGAGTACAACGGGCGGTGGAGCGAGAGGTGTTTGGGTCGCGGGCTCGCGCCAGTCGCTGCTCGGCTTGGCGACAGGTGCCGCGGCGCTGCTCGTGGCGCCTGAAGCTGCAGCTGCAGCAGAAGGGCCAGCGCCCTTGGTGCCAGCTGCCGTCGTGGCCTTGGATGCCGTCGTGGCCTTCTTCTTCTTACGAGCATCGCGTTTCGCAAAGAAGGCGTTGATATCCGACGAGGGAGCAGCCATCGAGAGAGAGAGAGAGAGAGAGCTGCAGCAGTAGTTGTTGTTGTTGATGCTGCGCGGCAACGAAGAGAAGAGAAGAGCTCGATCGTCGTGTGTGCTGTTCTTCGCCACAACCTCTCGGATATCTGAGGGTACCTCGGCAAACTCTAACTATCAATCGATCTATCTCAACTTGGTTTACTACTACTGAATATACGTATCAAACAATACATTTATTTACAAGTCATGATTTGATGTGATCCATTGTACGACTGCATTCTTCAATCGGAATCACTATCATACTCGGGTATCGTGGCACGACCATCAGGAACGACAAAGTCAGCGTCAATCTCACGGCACGTAATGATGGCATACAGTAGCCGTGAGCGCAGTACTTGCGGCGAGCTGTAGGCCGGCAGCGAGAGCGAGAAGAAGCACGTGTGTGCCACCGGCAGGTACTTGTCGGGGTCTCCTTCGACCGGCAGCGGCTGGATCTGGAACGGCGTCACAAACTGCGAGGCGGGCGGCAGGTGCGAGCGGCCCCACACGAAGCGCACAAAGAGCTCTTGCTCCTTCTCGCTAAAGGTCGGCAGCACGGCCCAGAAGGCCTGTACGTGCGGCGCCGACGGCGACACCGAGCGGTACACGGTCTGGCGGCGCAGCAGCTCGAGGTCGATGGCCGGCTGGCCCCACACGAGGTCCTCGAGCTGCTGCCACGTCAGGAGCGTTAGCACGCTGCGCGGCACGACCGAGTCGATTCCGCGCGCCATGGCGTCGGTCTGTGCGCGGAACTCGTGCAGTCGGAACTGCTCGACCAGCGCCACGAACTCGTGTCGATTGTCCCACGTGACGTCAATGTTGCTGCCGCCCGGCTTGAGCTCCACCACGCGGCCGTCGATCGAGCGCGTCGTGAAGCTCTCAAAGATCAGGTCGTTGAAGCTCTCGCGCGTAATACCCTCCTTGTCAATGTGCCGCACGCCGTCGAGGAACTGGCAGCAGCTCTTGTCGACCGCCTCGAGGTCCGACCACTCGAGCTTGGTGGCCAACAGCGACTTCCACACGAGCGACGGCAGCGCGAGATCGAGCGTCGTCTTGGTGCGCAGCGCGATGCCAATCATCTTGCCGATGAACTCGAACATACCGAGCTGGTTGGGCGAGTTCGCTGACGGGTTCGGCAGAAACTTGTCCTGGTTGAAGCCAAGCTCGGCGCTGGCGTTCGGGCACGGCAGGAAGAGTGCGAGTTGCGGCGATAGAATGTCGGCGCAGAACTCGCTGATCGACTCGCGGAACGGACCGCCAGCGTCGTCGGCACCCTCGCGTTGCAAATGAACCTGCCACGCTTGATCGGCGCTGCGCAACAGCAATGGATCGAGTGAACCCAATTGCGCAAAGCCTTGAATGAACAATGATGGATAACGGTTGCTGCCGCTGCCGACTGCAAGGCCGCCAGCATCGCTGCTGCTGCCGCTGCCACTGGCATCATTCGTGCTGCTCGAATTGTTGCCGCCTTCCGATGATGGTTCGGTTCCATCAAAGGCCGTCGACGATGGTGATGACGACTGGGAGCTCCTTGTAGTCTCGGTACCATTCATCATGATTGTCGATGGAGCCCCGTGAGATGCCACTCGTACTAATCCGCTGCCACTCATACCACGCGTCGATGACGCAGGATAATTGGCTCTTGAGCTTGCGTGAGTAGCAGTGGTGGTGGTATTGTTGTTGTTGCTGTTTCGATTACTGCTCGAATCTGATCGTTGTCGCGATTCTCCAGGTGCGGATGAGCTTGGAGTTGAACCTCCGCTTGAACCAGGTGTGTTTGAACCAACAGTCGCTCTGGATGATGACGATGATGACGATGACGACGACGACGACGAGGAAGATGAAGAAGCCACAGTCGAAGTTGCAGAGGTTGTTGGAGGTGGCGATGTAGCTCCTGGACTCGAGGTCGAATGACGAGCTTTGGTAGCAGACGACAGATTGGCGTCGTCGAGGTGTCGATCGAGGAGTACAATAGGCTTGTTGCCCAAGTACTGCGTATTAAAGATGATGTTCTCAATGTGCTCCATCTTGACGTCGAAGAAGATCAAGCGACGCAAGGCACCGACCATAAACGCCAAGGTCCACTCGTCGTTCACACCACGCATGTCGACCAGTGGCAACAAGTGTGACAGCGTGTAGTTCAGGTACTTGAGCAACATGAAGCGGCTCTTGATGGAGGTCGTGCTGACGCTATGGAAGAGCGCATAGTTGCTGCGCAACTCAGCCACCTCGTCGGGCTCGAGCATCACGAGATCGCGCGACGACACGTTCTGCCGCTCGCACACCGAATCGATGAAGCCCACCAGCTCGTAGTCCATCGTCAACGACCAGTCGTTCGCGACGGCGATCGCCTCCTCGCAGTCACGTCGAATGTGGCGCTCGAGCTCTCGAGCGCTCTCGGGCGAGTACTGCGGCAGTACCCAGAATCGGAAGCCCCAATGCTCGGCATCGTCAGTCGCATCCGACATGAAGCTCCAGATAAAGGTGTCGCCCTCGATGATCATGCTCTTGGAGCCAAAGTCACCACTCAGCACACCGAGCTCGTCTCCGCCGACGTATGCTCGCGAGAACATGAGAAAGTCATTATCGGGATCGACCGAGCTGCGCGGATCAAAGGTCAACACGAGACACTGTGCACCTGGCACGTGTACGGTCGATGTGACACGCGAACCGAACGGATATGGATGCGGGCTCTCTTGTACAATGTTCGGGATGCGTGCGAAGCGACATGCACGGTACGCAAACTCGGATGGAAATGCGCCATCACCTTCGAGATATCGTCGCATGCCTTGTACCGCCACAAGTGACGATACGTACCACTGTTGATCTTGTTGTTGCTGTTGTTGTTGTTGTTGCTGTTGTTGTTGTTGCTGTTGATGAGCATGATGTTGTTCTTGTGGTGATCCTGAGCGAGGAGAATGGTCACTTGCAGTATCTGCTTGGGAGCTACTCTCATTCACTTGACTCGTGGCAGCAACGGGTGCAAATGTCGGCGAGTGTTGACTCTTGAGAGACAGTTCTTGAACAGCACACTCGACATTGAGTAACAACTCGACCAAGTGCTGGAGGTACAGAGAGTGCGAGCCATCGCCGTGACGCTTCTCTTGTGCGTACAAGAGATACATGTGCTGCTTGAGCACCAAGAGGCGCTTAATATCCGGCATGCCCGAGATCGAGAACTCGTTCAGGCGCTGCACCAGACGCACGAGCACATTGATGATGCGAATGCACCGATGCAACTGCAGTTGAGGCACACTCAGTTGCGCCACGAGTGCATCAAACACATCGACCGTGTAGAGACCCTTGAGCCAGAAGGGCGACATTGACAGCATCCACTCGAGCATAAAGCAGCCAAACTCAAAGTTGGCTCGCAGCAACGGCTCGTCGCGACGGGGACTCATCGAGATCGGGGTCACAAAGAACCGGTAGCCCCAACGGCGAGGCATGTGCACCGACGTCGGCGACGCGTTGATGTAGAGCTCGAACCACGCACGATCACCAAGGATCGCAAACGGTGGGAAGCACGAGTTGCCGTGCCCGGTGAAGCTCGCCAGCAGCCGGTGCTCGCTGTACGAGTAGAACTGCAAAATGTGATCGTGCTCGAGTTGCGTGTTGCCATCGAACGTCACCAACAGACCCTGTGCGCCTTCAATCTGAAGCCGCTCGCGAATGGCACTCGTCGGGCGGAAGGGATGACTCGATTCCTTGGTGAGAACGAGTGGCAAGTCCGACGAGAGTTGCTCATACTCGAGACTGCCAGCCGACAATTGCACCAAGCACTCGGCTGCCAGCTTGAGACCGATGCTATGCACCTCGGGTTGCGTGGACCGAGGGCGCATAAGTGGCGACGGAAGAGGCGATACTGAACGGCTTGGCTCGAGACCACTCATCGATGAACTACTGTTGCTGCTGTTGCTGCTGTTGCTACTACCGGTAGGTGCTTGCGACAGCGAGAGGGTCGGAATGGCTGGTGGTGCACTTGCCATCGACGACGCCCAAAGATCGCGAGAACTACCTGACGTGCCAGAAGAAGTCGCAATACTAGCTGCTGCTGTTGGGCCTGTCGCTGTTGTTGTTGGAGGAGTTGCAGTACTGGCAGTGGTCGGTGTGGCTGCCACGGTCGTCGACGTAGATGACGACGATGTTGATGCCGACAACGATGATTGCGACGATGACGAGCTTGAGCCTGTCGATGCACTTGAAGTCGATGGTCCTTGAGCACTGCTTGCCTTGAGTGCCCAGAGCTGTTCGCGAATGGCAGAGACCCAACTTTCAGCCTCGGAGCTAGTGGATGCCGAGTGCAAAAAGGTACGCGCAGGTGTAATGAGCTCGAAGCAGTGTGGCTTGTGGCGGAGATGCTTGAGGCCGACTCCTTGTACGTCGGCGAGTTGTATGACGCCGAGTGGAATGTAGGCCGTGTGGCTCTTGTAGTACGACAGATACGAGCCTTGTAGCACAAAGTAGTGCCGAGTCCAGCGCTTAAAGTGCTTGCTCTGCTTGAGTAGATAGCCGCCCTTGCCAGACAACTGCTCGGCCTTGCGGTTGCTCATCATCTTGCCCTTTTGCGCCGGTGGCAGAATGAGGTCCATGGCCTCTTGCTTGAGTAGCGCCGCAAGCTTGGCCTGGATGCCACGCACACCGGCAGGCATGTACGAGACGCTCGTCGGTGGAATGGCGCAGTGTAGTTCGGGATGCGCCGCCACAGCAACCTTAAGCAACAGCACCAGACGATTGATGGTGCCGAGCGTGGTCATCGTGAGCGCAAAGCGTGGCAACACACCGATGCGCCACGTGAGCATCTGTCTACACAGTGCAATCGCCTCGCCGTTCTCGACCATACTCACGAGTGCCGAGCCACCGTCGAGCACCATGCGCTCGACTTGCAGGAAGGCCGCTCCGCGATAATGTAACATGGCTGCCGGTGTGGCGTTGCTGCCGAGTGCAGACTCGGGCAAGATACGCAACACCTGCGACGGATACCAGTACTTGCGTACGGTGCACGTCTGTTCGTCGAACACCTGCAAAAGTACGCTCTCGCGCTCGGGATCCAGCTCGGTCACCACGCCCACCGATCCCACGGTCTCGTCCATGTCGGAGGTCCAGAGATCGGCCGCTCCTTCGTGGATCTCGCGTAACGTCTGAACGTGCAACGAGATTCGCACCCACATGCCCTCGCTCACCGGCTGGTGAATCACTTGCAGTTGTTCGTTTTGTTGCTGTTGCAGTTGCATCGCTTCGAACGACGTAGCAGAATTTGATCGATGATGATGTTGATGTTGATGCTGATGCTGCTGCACTGGCGGATGCGTTGCCGACGTCGCAGGAGGAGGAAGAGTCGTTACCGGTGAGGAGGAGGCAATCGGACGGCGAAGGTCCTCCTCTCGTCGGCCATCAGTACTGGCGTCGTACTCTCCACTGCTTGAGCTATCCATACTGCTGACTGGGCTAGTGCCAGGTGTTCCGGTGGGACTTGCACTTGCAACGGCGGCACTAGCGCCACCCTCACGTCCATCTCGGCCTCTTCGGCCTGATGACTGCCGAGGTCCGGCAAGCGAGATGGCACTCAACATGCGTTGAACCCTTGGGAGGAGCAGCGGCAGTCGTAGCGTCGTGGCAGCTCCAGAAGCTTGTTGTGAGGTGGTGGATGCGCGAGCCGATTTCGATGAAGAAGGCTCTGGTGCTTCTGCCGGCCCAACGAGATCAATTGCCGGTGGTGCTGTTGCAGTAGCGACGGCGTTGGGACCCGGTGTCGGCATGGCTGAGAGTGAATCAAGCATCGAAGAGGTACTGGTCGAACTCGATAGCACGGAGGTCGGACGTGAGCCGGAGCTTGTACGTGCAGCACTGTCACTCGAGAAGCTGCGTCGCCGTTCGGAGCCGCTCATATCCGAGTCAGAGTACATGCTCGAATTACCACCGACAACAATCGACGGGTACATGAGCGAACGCACGCGATTTCCAAAAGTCGAGAGCTCACACGCACGGAGCCGCAGGTTGGTCGTCAAGCGCCGCCACTGCAGGCCGCTGAACTGCGTCTCGAACATTTGCTGCGAACTCAGGGCGCAATTCAGCAGGAGCGACAAGAGGCCTTCGGCTTGGAATTGTTCGACTGCAGGCTCGGACGCGAACCAACACGATGCCACTCGTACGCAGAGCAGTTTGAGGTGGATTGCAAGCGATTGCGTTTCACCATTCGGAGGTAGTGGCTGCGCTAGGAGCGCCGCAGCAAAATGCGTGAAACGGCGCAATAGATCCGTGTCCGAGAAGCGCGTAATGTCGAATTGCGAACCAGCTGCTGCTACCACTTGCAACTGATTGATGGTGCACGTAATGACGGTCGATGGTTGACAAGTCTCGGGCGTCGCTTGTTGTTGTTGTTGTTGTTGTGGTTGCTGTTGTGCTGGTTGTTGTCGCTGACCAGGATGCTGCCGGTAGCTTCGACTCGTGCCGGTACTTGTCGATGCCACTGGTACGCTGGTCAAGTTACTCGGATCGACCGGCAAGATGGCAACTCGCGCATATTCGACCACTGGGTTATAGTCGAGTACCACGGCGGATGTTATACGAGCGGTCGAGTTGTTCGATGAGCTGCCATTCGCGAGACCGGCTTCGTTGGGTGTCGCTTCGCCGCGCACACTGTCGTGCAGCAACAGTGAGTCCATCGAAGTGAGCGTGTGTGTGAACGGAGCAATCGTCGTGCCCACCGGCGGAGCTCGTTGTTGAATGCGAGCCGAGTGTTGTTGCTGTTGCTGCTGCTGTTGTTGCTGCTGTTGCAAGCGACGAATGTCGAGCTCGGTGCTCACAGTCGCTCGACAACCGACACGCACGCCTTCTTGAAGGCCACCAAAGACCTCTAGAGCCACCAACGTGAAGAGTGCCGTGTGCTCCTCGACCGGTCGGCGTTTCTTCTTGGCACTCTTGGCAGCCTTCTTGGCGGCTCGCGGATCGCGAGTTATCACCTCGAGAGCCTCGAGTAGCGTACTCAAGACCGGCTGTCGCCACGAACCATACTGCAGAAGCTCTCGCAACATGAGCACCAGATCCGAAGCGAACGACACGAGGTTGTGCGCCAGTTGGATGGTGCTTGCGTGCAGCTGCGCCATTGCAACGCGCTGTGCAGCTTCAATGTCGTATCGGAACGGTAGCTGCCCAAAGTTGCCTGATACCGATGCGCCGGCTGAACGCAGTCCTACGAATGGCACCAACGAGTGGTCGTACACGTTGCGGAACGCCACGCCGAGTAGGCGGCCGTTCTTGGTGTAGAACACCTCACCGTCGAGGCGATTCCAGCCACATCCGATAATGTCGTCCTTGCCAAACGCCGGACCAAACTCAGCTGTCGGAAAGTTTTCATCGGTACTCGAGGCAGCGGTGTTGTTGGGTGTGCTCAGCGCTCGAGAGGCAGCCTTGCGGGGACAAGTCCTGAAGCCCGTCGTGGCCAGGTAGCCGTACGTAAATGCAACCGAGTTCACTGGAGTCTCATTGTTATGTCGAAGAAGTCCGACACAAATCTCACTACATGGTGCCAATTCAATCAAGAGTCAATGAGAATGCGCGAGCGTACACAGTTGCTAGGTGGCTAGTAGTAGTAGTACGTACTCTGTCTCTCCTTCTTGATCAATCTTGACCTCAAAGTAAAAGAACGATACAAACTTGTGGATCGCATTATCAGTTCGTACGAGGATATACGAGTCGAACTTGCGCTCGATGCCTGGCTCCGCTGATGTCAATGGCGGTGGTGGTGGCGGTACGAGTGTTACGGTACGACTGTCGCTGCTGAAGCGCAACGAACGCCCACCAGCTGAGCGATTCCACAATGATGGCAAGTGGTTGCTCGTGAAGGCACTCGTGACGACGTTGGCACTGGCCCACAGGCCGCGTGGTAGCAAGTTAGAATGTGGCCGCAGAGCGATCGGGAATGGAATCACAGATGTGAGCGTGACATGCAGGTTCGAGAGCAGCAATGTCGCTTGAAAGTTGTTGCTGGCTCCAGCTGATCCAGAAGCGTTCGGCGATGGCGATAGTAGCGACGGGTCTTCGCTGGTTGGAACTTGTAGTGGTGCAGCGCTGGAACTCGCCGAGCTGCTACCACTAGTGTTGCTGTGGCTCGTCGGCAACGATGCATTGATACCAACGCCATTCGGGACTGCTGCAGCGATGCTAACGAATGGCGTATCGACAGGCTTATTGGGCGTCGTGGAAGTAGACGTCGTGCTTGTAGCCACTCCCAAGTTTGCTCCAGAACTTGAGTTGATGGAAGTAGTACCAGTAGCTGCGGTAGTTTGAGATGAATTGGTGGTTGTCGACGAGACAGGAGGACTTGAGAACGATGATGAGGATGAGAACGATGAGGACGATGCTGACGATGTGGCAGTGGCAGCAGAGGAGTAGGTAGGAGGTACTGCCCTTGCCAAACATGCGCCAGTGACCTTGAGCAGTAACG
>Ga0209930_1005267_pt1 | contig 10692 bp, 6 predicted proteins | sample ThiBiot_500_biof_2_FD_183948 | JGI IMG/M metagenome (GOLD analysis project Ga0209930, IMG submission 183948) | Wastewater bioreactor microbial communities from Cape Town, South Africa - Thiocy_cont_500_biof (SPAdes) | ecosystem: Engineered > Bioreactor > Thiocyanate-remediating >... | reverse complement strand
TCGACCGGCCGTCGGCCTATTGGCCGCGCTGGCAGGACGCCGCGGTGGTCGCCCTGTCGCGGAGCGGCGAGACGACCGAGACCGTCGCCGCCGCGGCGGCGAGCCGCGCCGCCGGCATCCATGTCACCGGCATCACCTGCGCCGAAGGCTCGAGCCTCGCAGCAGCGTCGGACCGCGTCGTCTATGCCGAGACCCATCCGCTGGAAGGCATCGTCATGACCTCCTCGGCGAGCCTCATGCTCTTGATGGGGCTGCAGATCATCGGCATCAGCGTCGGCGACGACGTCGTCGCGGCGGCGGAAGGCGCGCTTGCGGCGACCGACGCCGCGGCCGATGCCCTCATCGCCGGCCGCTCGCATTTCGTCTATCTCGGCGGCGGCGCGCTCTATGGCGTGGCGCTCGAAGGCGCGCTGAAGCTGCTCGAAATGAGCCAGACCTATGCGCAGGCCTTCCACCCGCTCGAATATCGCCACGGCCCGATCAGCCTCATGGACGAGCGCACCGTCGCGGTCATGCTCTATGGCGACGCGCGGCCGGACGACGAGGCGGTGCTGGTCGGCGAGATGCAGCAGAAGGGCGCGCGCGTGATCGGCTTCGGCGGCCCCGGCGACGTCCAGGTGCCGCTCGGCGTCGCGCCGGCGCTCACGGGCCTCGCCGCTTTGCCGGCGTTGCAGCTTCTCGGCGAGCGGGTCGCCGGCGCCAAGGGTCTCGACACGGTGGCGCCGCGCCATCTGACCAAGGTGGTGATGCTCGCCAGCGCCTGAACGGAGCCTTTCCCATCGTGGCGGTGTCCTGTGACGGTGGTTTGGGATAGGACGGTGGCCCGACGAGCTGCGGCGATTCGATTTATCGCCGCGGCGAGCGAAGGAGCGATCCGATGTCCGAAGCGCCGATGATCGCGATCGAAGGCCTTTCCAAGACCTACGCATCCGGCTTCACAGCTCTCAAGAATGTCTCGCTGACCATCGACCGCGGCGAGATCTTCGCCCTGCTGGGCCCGAACGGCGCCGGCAAGACGACGCTGATCAGCATCGTCTGCGGCCTCGCGCGGGCGACCGGCGGCCGCGTCACGGTCGGCGGCCACGACGTCGTCACCGACTATCGCGCGGCGCGCAGCCTGATCGGCCTCGTGCCGCAGGAACTGACCACCGACGCCTTCGAGACGGTGTTCGACACGACGAGCTTCTCGCGCGGCCTGTTCGGCAAGCCGCCGAACCCGGCCTATATCGAGAAGGTGCTGACCGATCTCACGCTGATCGACAAGCGCGACAGCCGCATCATGACGCTGTCAGGCGGCATGAAGCGGCGCGTGCTGATCGCCAAGGCGCTCTCGCACGAGCCGGCGGTGCTGTTCCTGGACGAGCCGACGGCCGGCGTCGATGTCGAGCTTCGCCGCGACATGTGGCGGGTCGTGCGGCAGTTGCGCGATGCCGGCACGACCATCATCCTGACGACCCATTATCTCGAGGAGGCCGAGGAGATGGCCGACCGGATCGGCGTCATCAACCGCGGCGAGCTGATGCTCGTCGAGGAGAAGACGACGCTGATGCGCCGGCTCGGCGGCAAGCGGCTGACGATCGAGCTCGCCGAGCCCGTCGCGGCGGTGCCGGACCTGCTGGCGCCCTATGGCTTCGCGCTTTCCGCCGACGGGCGCAAGCTGGTGCACAGCTATGACGCGGCGGGCGAGGGCAGCGCCATCGCGCCGATCCTCTCCGCGCTCGCCGGCACCGGGCTCGCGGTCAAGGATCTCGGCACCGAGGAATCGACGCTGGAGGAGATCTTCGTCGGTCTCGTCGGAGGCAAGTCATGAACGCGCTCTCGCTCAACATCCACGCCATCCGCGCCATCTACCGCTTCGAGATGGCGCGCACGCGGCGCACGCTGCTGCAGAGCATCGTCTCGCCGGTGCTCTCGACCTCGCTCTATTTCGTCGTCTTCGGATCGGCGATCGGCCCGCATATGAACGAGATCGCCGGCGTCAGCTATGGTGCCTTCCTCGTGCCGGGCCTCATCATGCTCGGCCTGTTGACGCAGTCGATCTCCAACGCCTCGTTCGGCATCTATTTCCCGCGCTTCGTCGGCACGATCTACGAATTGCTTTCGGCGCCGGTCTCGCCGCTCGAGACCGTCATCGCCTATGTCGGCGCGGCGGCGACGAAATCGACACTGCTGGCGCTCATCACGCTCGGCACCGCGGCGCTATTCGTCGATCTCAGGATCGACCATCCCTTCTGGATGATCGCCTTCCTGCTCCTGACCGCCGTCACCTTCAGCCTCACCGGCTTCATCATCGGCATCTGGGCCGACAATTTCGAGAAGCTGCAGCTGGTGCCGCTGCTCATCGTCACGCCGCTGACCTTTCTCGGCGGCAGCTTCTATTCGATCGACATGCTGCCGCCCTTCTGGCGGACGGTGACCTTGTTCAACCCGGTCGTCTATCTCGTCTCGGGATTCCGCTGGAGCTTCTACGGTCATTCCGACGTGCCGGTCGGCATCAGCCTCGGCATGACCTTCGTGTTCATGCTGATCTGTCTCGGCGTCATCTCCTGGATCTTCAGGACCGGCTATCGGCTGAAGCGCTGATCCGCTTGCGCGGCCGGTCGGCAAGCGTCTAGCTAGGGGACGCTGGACCGGGAGAGGAACGATCGCAGCCTTTCGCTTCATCCATGCGGCGGACATCCATCTCGATTCGCCGCTGCGCTCGCTGGCGCTGCGTGATCCCGATCTCGCGGCGCTGATCGGCGACGCCACGCGCCGGGCGCTGACCTCAATCGTCGACCTCGCGCTCGCCGAGCGCGTCGATGCTCTGCTCGTCGCCGGCGATCTCTATGACGGCGACCAGACCTCGATGAAGACGGCGCGCTTCCTGGCGACCGAGCTGAAGCGGCTCGACGAGGCGGGCATCCGCGTCTTCATCATCCGCGGCAATCACGACGCGCTGTCGAAGATCACTGCCGAGCTGATCCTGCCCAACGGCGTGAAGCTCTTCCGCGGCCGCGCCGAGGCGGTCGAGATCGTCCGCGCGCCGGGGGAGCGGCCGGTCGTCGTGCATGGGATGAGCTTCCAGAAGCCGCTGGCGCCGGAAAGCCTCCTCCCCTCCTACCGCCCGCCGGTCGAGGGCGCGATCAATATCGGCCTCATGCATACGAGCCTCGACGGCGCCGCCGGCCATGACGTCTATGCGCCCTGCCGCCTCGCCGATCTCGACGCCGCGGGCTTCCGCTACTGGGCGCTCGGCCATGTCCACCAGCGCGTCGTGCATGAGGGCGCCGCGACCGTTGTGATGGCCGGCATCCCGCAGGGCCGCGACATCAACGAGGCCGGCGCGAAATCGGTGAGCCTCGTCACGGTGCGCGACGACGGCGCCATCACGGTCGAGGAACGGATGACGGGTATCGCGGAGTTCCGCCGCGTTTCGCTCGACGCGACGGGCATCGCCGAATGGACGGATCTCGTCGCGGCGCTCGGCAAGCGGCTCGGCGAGGAACGGGCTGTCACGCAGACACCGCATCTCGTAGCGCGGGTCACGATCACCGGCGCGACGCCGCTTGCCTGGCGCATCCGGCGCGACGCCGACCTGCTCAAGGCCGAGGCCGACCAGACGGCGGTGGCGCTCGGCCGCGCTCATGTCGAGAAGCTGGAACTTTCCATCGGTCCGCCGGCCGGCACGGCACCGATCGCCGGCGATGCGCTCGGCGAACTCGCGCGGCTGGTCGCCGAGGACGTGCTGCCGTCGGAGGGGTTCCGCTCCGGCGTGAGCGGCGTCGCGGCGCAGCTGCGCGGCCTCCTGCCAGCCGAATTGCGCGATCTTCTCGGCGCCGACGAGGCCGCCTCCGAGGCGCTGCTCGCAAGGCTCGCCGCCGAAGGCAGCGAGGAGGTGCTCGCGCGAATCGAGGCGGATGCCGGCAGCGGGGAGGGCGGCTGACATGCGCATCGAGCGGCTCGGCCTCACCCGTTATGGACGCTTCACCGACCACGGCCTCGATTTCGGGCCGCGGCCGACCGGCGCCGATTTCCATCTCGTCTATGGCCCGAACGAGGCCGGCAAGTCGACGACGCTCGCCGCCTGGCTCGACCTTCTCTACGGCATCGGGACGCAGAGCCCGTACAGCTTCCTGCACCCCTATGCGACCATGCGCATCGATGCGGTGCTGGAGATGGGCGGCACCGAGCGGCGCTTCGCGCGCATCAAGCGGCCGCAGGCGAGCCTCCTGGGTGACGCCGACCAGCCGCTGCCCGACGCTTCGATCCTCGCCGAACTCGGCGGCATCGGCCGCGACGCCTACAAGGCGATGTTCTCGCTCGACGAGGAAACGCTGGTCGCCGGCGGCGAGAGCATCCTCGCGAGCCGCGGCGATCTCGGGCAACTGCTCTTTTCCGCCAGCGCCGGCCTCGCCGCCCTCACCCGCCGCCTCGATACGCTGAGGGCGAGCGCCGAGACGTTCCACAAGCCGCGCGCCCACAAGACCGGCCTCGCCGAACTGAAAGGCCGCCTCGCCGCGCTGCGTGACGAGCGCGCCGCGATCGACACGCTCGCCGCCGACCATCACCGCCTCGTCGCGGAGGAGGCCGCCGCAGACACCGCCTATCGCGAAGCAGTGGCGAAACGCGGCGCGGTCAAGGCGCGGCTGGAGAGCATCCTTCGCATCCTGTCGGCGCTGCCGCGGCGCGACGCGCTCGCCGAACTCGTCGCGCGGCGGGCGGGCCTGCCCGCACCCGCAATGCTGCCAGCGGGCCTTGCCGAGGCGCTGCCGCGGCTGCAGGCGCTCGAGGTGGAACTGGCGACACGCAGCGCCGCGCTCGCCGAGGAGGCCGAGACGCTGGCTTCGGAGCACGCGGCCATCACGGAAGACCCGGCGGCGCTGGCGCTGGCCGAGCGCTTCGCCGCGCTGCAGGAGACGCTCGGATCGCGCGAACGCTCCGCCGCGCTCGATCTCCCGGACAGGCGCCAGCAGCTTTCCGACGCCGGCCACGCCGTCGCGACCTTGCTGCGGCGGCTCGGCCGGGCGGATGAGCAACGACCCGAGGCGCTTCTCATCGACACCGCCCGCGCGGCGCGTCTCAACGACCTGATCGAGGCCCGTTCCGGCATCGAGGCGGAGTTCGCGGCGGCAAGGTCGGAGCAGGGCGCTTCGGCGGCGCGGCTCGCCGAGGCCGAAGCGGCGCTCGCGGCGAGCGCCGGCAATGCCGCGCCGCTCGATGCCGCGGCGGCGGCCGAATTGCGAACCATCCTCGCGATGATCCGGAGCGACGACCCCGAAGGCACGCTGGCGCGGGCCGCGGCAGAGGCGAAGCGCTCGGAGACGCGGCTCGGCGACGCGATGGCCCTGCTCGCCCCCTTCGCCGGCGACGCTCCTGCCCTCGCTGCGTTGATCACCCCATCGGCGGCGATGATCGCCGACTGGCGCTCCCGCCGCCAGCGCGCCGAGGCGGCGCTCGTCCAGTCTGCGGCCGATGTCAGCCGTCTCGCCAACGAGACAGCCAGGCTGCAGGCGGAGGCGGAGGCGCTTGCGGTCCGCAGCAGCGCCCGCGCCGAAGCGGAGGCGGAAGCGGCGCGGGCCGCGCGCGATGCCGCCTGGACGGCGCATCGGGAGCGGCTCGATGCGGCGAGCGCCGACAGCTTCGAGGCCGCGCTGCGCCGCGACGATGCGGCCATGCTGGCCCGACTCGATCATGTCGGCGAGGCCGCGCGCCGCGCCGAGATCGCCACCAAGCTGGCGGTGACCCGCGCCGAGGCGGATCGGGCGGCTGCGCTGCGCGCCGAGGCGGAAGCGGCGCTTCACGCGATCGACGCGGCGATCCGCGCGGCCGGCGACGCCTTTGCACCGGGTCTCGCCGCGCGGGCGGGGCTGGACGGGCTCGAGGAATGGCTGCGCCGGCGCGACCAGGCGCTGGAGGCCTTCGCGGCCGCCAAGGAGGCGAGGGGCACACTCAGCGCGGCGGACGGCGCGGTGCGCGCAGCGACGGCACGGCTCGGCGAGGCGCTGGCGCGGGCCGGCGACAATCCCGAAGAATTGATGCTCGGCGCGCTCGCCGCCCATGCCGAGGAGCGCCTCGCCCGCTGGGCCGGGCAGAATGCCGATCGCCAGCGGCTCGACGAGCGGCGGCGCGAGCAGAGGGAGCGGCTCGCCGCGCTGAAGGCAGCGGAGGCACGCGACGCGGACTGGCAGGCAGAGTGGCAGGTGGCCCTCGCCGCGACCTGGCTCGGCGACGCGCCCGTTCCACCGACGCCGCGCATCGTCCGCGACAGCCTGGCAGTGCTCGGCGAACTCTCGAAGGCGCTGCCGATAGCCACGAGCCTCGCCGACCGCATCCGCAAGATGGAGGAGGATCGAGGCGCCTATGCTTCGGCGATCCATGCCTTCGCAGCTGAACTCGGGCTTGCCGCCGACATCGATGCCGGGCCGCTGGCGACGAAGATCGCCGCGCGCATCGAGGCCGCCGGCTCGGCTGCCCGCAAGCGCGCCGAACTCGACGCGCGCTCTGCGCGCCACGGCGAGGCGGCCACACGGCTTGCCACCCAGCAAGCGGAACTGAGCCGGCAAAGGAGCGCGGTGACCGAGACGCTGGGCGTGGCGACGCTGGCCGACGCCGCGGCGCTCCTGGCGCGGCTCGCCGAGCGCGAGCGGCTGGAGGCCGATATCGAGGCCGCGCGGCGCGACATCCGCGCGGGACTTGAAGCCGCTTCCTTCGACGAGGCGGAGGCGACTTTGGCCACCGTCGATCGCGACGCCCTCGCGGCCGAGAAGCTGGCGCTGGAACAGGAGGGTGACGATCTCGACCAGCGCTGCCGGGAGCTTTTCGCGGCGAAGTCGAAGGCCGAGGACAGGCTGGCCGCGATCGGCGGCGACGGGCGCGTGGCGGCGATCGAGGCGGCGCGGCGCACGGTGCTGGTCGAGATCGAGGAGGGTGCCCTCGCCTTCCTGCGCCTCACCGCCGGCATCGCCGCGGCGGAGACAGCGATCCGCCTCTATCGCGAGCGCCATCGCAGCGCGATGATGATGCGCGCCTCCGACGCGTTCCGCACCATCAGCCGCGGCGCCTATTCCGGCCTCGCCGCCGAGCCGGCCAAGGACGGCGAGCGGCTGATCGCGCTCATCGCCGGCGGCGGCTCGCGCGAGGCGAACGAGCTTTCGAAGGGCACCCGCTTCCAGCTCTATCTGGCGCTCCGCGTCGCCGGCTATCACGAATTCGCCGCCGGCGGCCGTTCGGTGCCGTTCATCGCCGACGACATCATGGAGAGCTTCGACGACTTCCGCGCCGAGGAGGCCTTCCGCCTCTTCGCCGGCATGGCGGCGGTCGGGCAGGTGATCTACCTGACGCATCACCGCCACCTGATCCCGATCGCGCAAAGCGTCTGCCCCGAGGTCCGCATTCATCGGCTCGATCGCACCGGGGCACCCGAGGTTGTTGACGCGCTGGCGTCGTGATAGGTTTCCGTTCGTCTTTCGTTCACGGAGCGGGCCGATGACCCGACGCGCGGGAAGTGCCGACCTGCCGCTGCATGGCGGCCGCGTCCCCGCCTGGCTGGGCCAGCGCATGGCCCGGCTCGGCGCCGTGATCACCGAGGCGATCGTGCTGCATTACGGGCGCGAGGAATTCCTGCGCCGCCTCGCCCATCCCTTCTGGTTCCAGTCCTTCGGCGCCGTCATGGGCATGGACTGGCATTCCTCCGGCATCACGACAAGCGTCATCGGCGCGCTGAAGCGCGGGCTCGGCCCGCTCTCGGGCGAACTCGGCATCACCGTCTGCGGCGGCCGCGGCGCGCAGTCGCGCAAGACGCCCGGCGAACTGGTCGCCGCCGGCCTGCGCACCGGCTTCGACGGCGCGGCGCTCGCCGCGGCGAGCCGGCTGGTCGCCAAGGTCGACAGCGCGGCGGTGCAGGACGGCTTCGATCTCTATCTGCACGGCTTCATCGTCGCCGATGACGGCCAGTGGGTCGTCGTCCAGCAGGGCATGAACGAGGCCACCCGCACCGCCCGCCGCTATCACTGGCAGTCGGAGGGGCTGACGAGCTTCGTCGACGCGCCGCATGCCGCGATCGACGGGCGCAATCGCGGCACGATCGTCAACCTGACCGACCATCGCGCCGAGGCTTCGCGTCGCGGCCAGCTCTCCCTGCTTGCCGATATCGGACCCGACGGCATCGTGCGCGAACTCGCCGCCGCGACCGGCCGCGACGCGGCGCCCAGGCCGCCCGAGACGCCGCTGCTGCCGCATCTCGTGATGCCGGCGCATCATGATGTCCGGCCGAAGGATGTCATGCTGCGCCGCCTGCATGGCGCTCTCGCCGCCGCCAGCGAAAGCGGCCCGCGCGATTTCGCCGATCTCCTGATGGTGCCGGGCGTCGGCGCGCGCACGGTCGAGGCGCTGGCGCTCGTTGCGGAAGTGGTGCACGGCGCGCCCTGCCGCTTCGCCGATCCGGCGCGGTTCTCGCTCGCCCATGGCGGCAAGGACCGCCACCCCTATCCGGTGCCGCTCAAGGTCTATGACGAGACGATCGGCGTCATGAAATCGGCCGTCGCCAAGGCGAAGCTCGGCAATGACGAGCGGCTCGACGCCATCCGCCGGCTCGACGAGGCGTCGCGGCGGCTGGAGCGGACCGCGACCGGCCCATCATTCGAACGCTTCGTCGCCCGCGAGCGTGGCAACTCGCATGGCTATGGCGGCATGAGCGTCTTCGGGCCCGAGCCGCCACCGGCGGACGATCTCTTTGCCGGCTTCGCATCGTCGCCGCCGCAGGGCCGCGCGCGATGACGGGCGGCAGCGGCATGGCCGATCCGTTCCGCCTGCAGCGCTTCCGCGATGCGCAGGCGCCGGTCATGGCGGGTGTCGAGGCCGAGCTCGCCGCCGGCCGCAAGCGGAGCCACTGGATGTGGTTCGTCTTTCCGCAGCTCCGCGTGCTCGGCCGGTCGGAGACCGCGCTCTTCTACGGCATTGGCTCGCTTGAGGAGGCGCGGGCTTATCTCGCCGATCCGCTGCTCGGCGGCCGGCTCCGCCGCTTGACCGAGCTCGCGCTCGCGGCCGACGCGCCGTCGCTGACGGCGCTGTTCGGCACGCCGGATGACCTGAAATTCCGCTCCTCGATGACGCTGTTCGCGGTCGCCGAGGGAACGCCCGGCAACCTGTTCGAGCGGGCGCTCGAGCGCTGGTGCGGCGGCGAGCGAGACGAGGCGACGCTCGATTTCCTGAGAGCCGACTGAGGCTCAGGCCGCCGTCGCCCGGGCATTGGCGGCACGCTGCTCCGCCATGAAGGCGTCGATGGCGGCGATCTCGTCGGCGGAGAGATGCAGCCCGAGCTTGGTGCGGCGCCAGACGACATCGACGGCTTCATGCGCGAATTCATGCGTCATGAGCCAGCGAAGCTCGGCCTCGGTGAGCGTGGCGCCGAAGGAGCGGCCGAGATCAGCCTCCGTCTTCGCCTCACCGAGGATCTCCCGCGCCTCGGTGCCGTAACTTCTCACCAGCCGGGTCGCCCAGCGCTGATCGAGGAACGAATAGTCGCGCCGGAGCCCCGCGATGAGATCGGCGACGCCGTCATGCGGGAAATTGCCGCCCGGCAGCGGCACGCGCGCCGTCCAGGCCGGGCGCGGCGCGCCGAGCTCGCGGCAAAGCTCGTCCACGGCGTGTTCCGAGAGGCGACGATAGGTGGTGATCTTGCCGCCGAAGATGTTGAGCAGCGGCGCGCCGTCGCGATCGAAGCGCAGCACATAATCGCGCGTCGCCGCCGTCGCCGAGCTGGCGCCGTCGTCATAGAGCGGGCGCACGCCGGAATAGGTCCAGACGACATCTGCGGCGGTCACCGGGCGCTTGAAATAGCGGCTGGCGAAATCGCAGAGATAGTCGCGCTCCTCGTCGGTGCAGCGCGCTTCGGACGGGGCGCCGTGATGATCCTTGTCGGTCGTGCCGATCAGCGTGAAATCCTGCTCATAGGGGATCGCGAAGATGATCCGCCCGTCGGTGCCCTGGAAGAAATAGCAGCGGTCGTGGTCGTAGAGCCGGCGCGTCACGATATGGCTGCCGCGCACAAGGCGCACGCCCTCGCGGGTCGCGATCTTCGTCACGTCATGGATGACCTCGCCGACCCATGGGCCGCCGGCATTGACGAGGGCGCGGGCCGTGAACGTCTCCTCGCCGGCGGGTCCCGAAACGTCGATCCGCCACAGATCGCCCTCGCGCCGCGCCGCGACGACCCGCGTCTGCGTCAGGACATGGGCGCCGCGCTCTTTCGCATCGCGGGCATTCAGCGCCACCAGCCGCGAATCCTGCACCCAGCAATCGGAATATTCGAAGGCGTGGCGGAAGCTCTCCTGAAGCGGAACGCCGGCGGGATCGCGCGCGAGGTCGAGCGTGCGCGTCGCCGGCAGGATCTTGCGACCGCCGAGCGTGTCGTAGAGGAAGAGACCGAGCCGGATCAGCCAGGCCGGCCGGCGGCCCTTCATCCAGGGCATCAGCCGCGACAGCAGCTTCGAGGTCGGCGTTTCCGCCTCGAAGCGCATGTCGGAGCGCCAGGGCAGCACGAAGCGCATCGGCCAGGAGATATGCGGCATGGCGACGAGCAGCGTCTCGCGCTCCTCCAGCGCCTCGCGCACCAGGCGGAACTCGAAATATTCGAGATAGCGCAGCCCGCCATGGAAGAGCTTCGTCGAGGCCGACGAGGTGCCCTGCGCGAGATCGCCCTGCTCGGCGAGC
>Ga0209930_1005266_pt1 | contig 10693 bp, 11 predicted proteins | sample ThiBiot_500_biof_2_FD_183948 | JGI IMG/M metagenome (GOLD analysis project Ga0209930, IMG submission 183948) | Wastewater bioreactor microbial communities from Cape Town, South Africa - Thiocy_cont_500_biof (SPAdes) | ecosystem: Engineered > Bioreactor > Thiocyanate-remediating >... | reverse complement strand
AGAAGCGGCGAGGAAAGCACCGGGCCCTCAGTGCGTAGAGCACGCACAGAACGAAATATTGGGCGATGTTCAGATAGAACATCGCCATGGCGATCTTTTCATGCTCCATCATGAACGAGGCAAGAGAGACGATGCCAGTCGCCATCACCAGCCCGAAATAGGCCGGCGACAGGTCGGAAAGGCGGCCTATCGATCGTACAAGGATTGAATGGCCCTCGCTTATATGCACCGAATTGTCCTTCGTGATGTGCGCCCTGCTGACCTACGCTTCGACAGGCATGTCGTCGCAGCCGTCCGATTTTGACGATCGCGAGCATCCGAAGCTTGCGCCAGCGCAAAGACCGACATTCAGTCGCTATTATTTCTTCTTCAAGCCCATGATCGGCAAGTGTTGTCCAAGGACCAGGCAGCCGCGCACGGCGATTGGGATCGGTCAGAGGATTTCTTGCACTTGGCTCAAAGGTTCACGGACACCGGATCAAGAATAATGACTGCAACTCCTTCCGCTGCGCCGACCCCAGGCCGTGGCCGCATCTACAGTTCCATTACCGAGACGATCGGCGACACGCCCCTGGTGCGGCTCGACCGCTATGCCGCCGAAAAAGGCATCGTTTCGACACTGCTGGCAAAGCTGGAGTTCTTCAACCCCGTCGCCTCGGTCAAGGATCGCATCGGCGTGGCCATGATCGAGGCGTTGGAGGCTGAAGGTCGGATCGTTCCAGGCAAATCAGTATTGATCGAACCGACCTCCGGCAACACAGGAATCGCCCTCGCCTTCGCTGCGGCCGCCAAGGGCTACCGGCTGGTCCTGATCATGCCCGAGACGGTGTCGGTCGAACGGCAGAAGATGCCGAAATTGCTGGGGGCAGAACTGGTCCTGACAGATGGCGCCAAGGGTATCAAGGGCGCTATCGCCAAGGCACAGGAATTGGCAGGGAAATTGGCCGATGCGGTGATTCCGCAGCAATTCGAGAATCTGGCCAACCCTGAAATCCACCGCACGACCACGGCCGAGGAAATTTGGAACGACACGGAAGGCGCCGTCGATATCCTCGTATCCGGAGTCGGCACCGGCGGTACCATTACGGGCGTCGGCCAGGTACTGAAGGCGCGCAAGCCTTCCGTTCATGTAGTTGCCGTTGAGCCAGCGGGTTCGGCAGTGCTTTCGGGGGGTGAGCCTGGTTCTCATAAAATCCAGGGTCTCGGCGCAGGCTTCGTACCGAAAATCCTTGATACTGATATCTATGACGAGGTTGTCGCCATTTCGGACGAAGACGCATTGGCTAACGCCCGCTTGGTCGCTCGGATCGAAGGCGTTCCGGTCGGTATTTCTTCCGGGGCGGCTTTAGAGGCGGCAGCCACAGTTGGAGCACGGCCGGAATTTGCGGGTAAGACGATGGTCGTGATTATTCCCTCGTTCGCCGAACGGTATCTGTCCACCGCACTATTCAAGGAAAGCATATCCAAGGCACTTTAATCGGAGATGGCGGAGATGGCAGGATACGTCATCTTAAGCACCAACACACGAACTCCAGAACCTTTCGACGATTCCTCAACGACGCCACCACGGCCATAAGTCAGTTTATTCTAGTCACGCTACATCTTTTTGCCGCTATCATGTTTGTCGGCACTGTATTCTTCGAAGTCCTGATCCTCGAGAGCACCCGCAAACCTCTCGGCAGGGAGGTGATGCCGTTCGTTATGGCGATACTTTATGCTGCCGGCATCGCCATGGCGTGGCAATATCGCGATTCCTTGCGCCACCCTTTCGACAGCAGCTTCGCAACGCTGCTCACGATCAAGATCGCGCTTGCGATCAGCGTGTTGGCGCATTTCATAACAGCGATCACGCTTAGTGCACGCGGAAAGCTTAAATCCCGGCACTTCAAGCTCATCCACATCAGCGTTTTCTGCCATGTGGTGCTGATCGTCTTCCTGGCCAAGGCAATGTTCTACATCGCCTGGTGAGAATGAGCTCACAGTCGTCGCCGCCCGGAAACGGGCGGCGCCTTCCATACGGCGCTATGATATTTTTACAGGCAGCGTGGAAAACCCGCTTGCCGGATAGACAGCAAATACAGGCGGGCGACCGGGCACAAGTGCCATGTCGCGCGTTGATCTCAGTACTTCCTCCATGACGACACGCAATTCCAGCCGGGCTAACTGCGCACCTGGGCAAACATGAATGCCGCGCCCGTAAAGGAGGTTCAGAGACGGATCGCGATCCAGCCGAAACTCATCCGGATCACCAAAAACCATTTCATCACGATTTGCCGACGCCCATATCAGGGTAACCCGCTGACGGGCGGCAAGCCTGCGGCCTCCAATCTCAACAGGTTTTGTCGTCGCACGGCGGTTGGCGATGAGAGGAGCATGCATGCGCAATATCTCATCGATCGCGGCCGGAAGTAGACGCATATCCGCTCGCACCCGCCGCTGAACCTGCGGATTGCTCGCCAAGTAGTGGCACAGGATACCTACACAGGCGGTGATCGTGCCCAATTCACCAACCGTCCAGTTGCGCAGGATGCTTACGATCTCCTCGCGTCCCAACGGCCTGCCGTTGATTTCTTCCCGCAGCAGTTCCCTGGTTATGTCGTTCGGTTTCGCGCAGCCCGCCTCCAGGCGCTTTTCCAGCAACTGGGTAATGTAACCATCGAATTCGAGGGCGACAGCAGCCAGCGCATCGCCATCCCTCGCCAGCGCAGCCTTATGGTTCTTGCGCACCCACAAAAGCAGCGGCTCGTGCAGGTCTGCCGGCCAGCCAAGAAAGGCGCACTGCACATGTACGGCGAAGCGCTCGGCAAGCTGTACTACGATATCGATCTCCCCTCCCCTTCTCAATTCGCTTACGAGGCTACGAGAGATCGATCGGAAGACCGGCTCGAAGGCTTCGACGCGGTCAGGAGCGAAATAATGCTCAATCAGCCGCCGGTACTCCGTGTGCCGAGGCGGATCCATACCGTTGGGCACCGATAGATGACTCGAGGCGACATTGCTGAATGTACGGTGATCGTCCAGCACCCGTACCACGTCTGCATGCCGAAACAGCGACCAGCCGAGATGGTCGCTATACGCCACCGGGCATCGGACGCGCATGTCGTCATAGGCCCTGATCTGGTTAGTCTGGACCATGTCGGAACCGGGGTCCCAATCCGACAGTGTCTTGTGTGACGTTAGGTCGTAGTGACGGGAGGATTGTACGGCGTCGTGATCGCTAGGGCACACCATTTCAAATTTTTGCCGCTCCGGAAAAAGCGAGACGCCTTGGCATACATTCGAGAGCAGCCTTAGCGGATTGAACATTCATGCTGATGCGGCCGCTTCCGCCCCCGCTCGCCCCCGTGAATAACCGTCCACAAGCATGCCTGGCAGGCCGAGGGCTGACAGCAAGGCGCGGGCACGTTCCGGTTCCTGCCTTCCCTCGGCGAGGGAACTGTAGATCCGCGCCACTTCGACCATGTCGCAAGTGTGTGGGGAGAGCCGAAGTCGACTAATGCCACGATCGATGCATTCCATGGGCGTCGGCATCGCGCCCTGAACCTGCGCGGACATTGTCTGCACCCCATTGATAGCGAGAAAAGCTTGATCATCGAGCGTGTCGACGACCAATCCATCCGGATCCTGCTCGCAGGTGAACTGGCAGGAATCCTTGTGCAGCCCATGCAGCCTTGCATGGTAGCAGCGGCCAGAAAGCGCCAGCGGGAGCCGGCCGAAAGCGAAGATCTCGAATTCGGCATCCGGACAGGTCTGCGCGATAGTGCCGACATGGACAAGCGAGAGTTCGACTGGCGGGCAGATCGTATGCGCCCCCCGGCGAACGAGAAACTGCGCCGCCGTCCCGTTATAGATGTTGAGAAACGGCCCTGCCACGAACGGCTTACCTGCCCGTGCCGGCAGCGCGGTAATGTCGTTGATCTCAACCAGCCGATTATCGCCGCACAGATCCTCGATCGAGCGCCGCTCCCTGGTGGTGGTCGGTGCGGCGAGCGTCGAGAGGACGACTTCCTTTCCCGCCCGCTCCAGCCGCTCGATCAGCTCCGGCCAGACAGGGTCGGAGAACGGCATGCGCTTGCCGCAGACAACCTCGCCGAGATGGACCCGCTCGATCGGCGCCTCGTCGGCGATGCGACGGTAGAAATCCCTGAGGCGCTCGGCCGGCCAATGAAAGAACACAGGTCCAAGCGTCAACGCGATCCGCGGCATGCCACTATCTCCATGTCTTGCGATAGGCGCCCGTCGTCTGCCGGCCTCCCTCCGACAGCCCCACCAGGATGCTGTCTATCTCTCCGGGATCATGGCCTTGCTCCGCGGCGTCGACCGCCTCCCTAAAGGCTTTTACTACTTGCGTGACATACCCCTTCCCGCGCTGCCGTCCCTCAATCTTCAGCGCCGTGACACCTGCCTCGCGAAGAGCCACGATCATGCTTCCGGCATTAAGGCTGACCGGATCCTCGAACAGATAGCCGGTCTTTCCGCCGGCCTTGAACCTTCCCTTGCACAGCGTGGGGTATCCAGCCGTCTCGCCCCGGTCGTAGCGGTCGATAGTAAAGCCGGTGCGGTCGTGCCAGCCGGAACCTCGTCATAGCTGACTGCCTCGGGCGGCGAGCACACGCCATTGAGGTTTGGAGACCTACCTGTCGCATAGGAGGACAGGTGGCAGCGGCCTTCCATCATCACGCACAGACCGCCGAACACGAATGCTTCCGTCTCGACCGCGATGGCACGGTTGAGCGCGGCGATTTCCTGCACCGAAAGCACGCGCGGGAGCACTGCGCGGCGCACGCCGAAGGCTTCGGCGTAGAAGCCGATTGCTTCCGGCGTTGCCGCACCCGCTTGCACCGACAAATGCAGGCGTGTTTGCGGGTGACTGGCCGCCATATGGTCGAGCACGGCGATATCGGCGGCGATAATCGCGTCGGCGCCGCTCGCGGCGGCGCTATCCGCTGCCTTGCGCCACGGGTCAGGATTCTCGGCTCGCGCGAACGTGTTGATGGCGACGAGGACCTTGCTACCGTGATCGTGCGCGAAGCGTATGCCCTCGGCCATCTCCTTCGGCGAAAAGTTGAGCCCGGGAAAGTTGCGGGCATTCGTCTCGTCGCGAAAGCCGCAATAAACGGCGTCGGCTCCGGCCTGAACGGCGGCGCGCAGCGTCGCCGGCGTGCCAGCCGGGCAGACCAGTTCCATGTGTCGGTCCTTAATCATGTCCCCTCCCGTCGGCGCGCACCGCTCGAGGCGATCCCTCGCGCTAGATCCAGGCCGCCGAGGATCGCACGATCCGCGAGACGGGCGACCGTACCCCTCAGGAAAAGAAGATCCGACGGCTGCAGTTCCGCGTCCTCGATTGCGTTACGAAGCGCGACAACCGCTTCCGTCCGACCTGTAATCGAAATGGTGCGGTGGAAGAACAGCGCGTCGCCATCAAAAGTACCGTCCAGGATGCCGAGCAGCGCCAGGACCGGCCCGCGCACAACAACGTCGGAATGTGCGGACCTGCATCCGATGATTATGCGCACGGAGGCGGCTACGCCGTCCGGTATCACGATAAATGCGAAGGGAAGATCGACAGGATCGATCAGGAAACGTGCTTTACCATACTCGGCGAGCCGCTCGAACAGTTCGGGTCGACGCCGCGCCAACGCTCTGAGCGAAAGCGTCAGCAGCGGTCCGAGCGGCAGACCTGCGGCGGGCGGCAAAAGCCTCCGCGCGATTGCAGGCACGCTGGTTTCGCCGATATCCCGCTGCATCGCAGATACTCCATGCTATGGACCTCGCGATAGCGGATAAGGACCGTGCAAAGGTTGTTGCAGAGCAAAGAAGAACAGACAATCTGGTAGAGCGGCTCATATCGTTTCAGGTCTACCACCGTGACGTGGTGCCTCGCCTGATCGGCGATATTGAAACTGGCCAGTCCAATGACCTTTCGGCGCCACGTACCCGTTCCCAGCAAACGGCTGGTCGCGGTTGCTACGCTGTGTCCCCTTCCCTGTCTTCGTCGCGCTTCTCCATCGCCGATCAGCTGCGCCACAATTGCTTGTCTCTGCTTCGCTTGGCGCCGACCCTGCTATCATTGGCAGTACCGCCTCGTCTGGAAGGAACGCCGCTGGTCAGCCGTCCGATCTGATCGATGGCCAGCGTTGGTAGCGCATGGTTTCTGTGGAAGAGATTTCCCCCTTGTGAATCCATCGGCCACGTTCATATCCACGACGAACCACGCCGATCGCCTGTCACATGAAACGCGCGAACATAATTCAGCGTGATGAAGGCTCAATGTCTGATCCGGCTACCTACTTGTCCGGGGGCAAGGTGCTCTTTGGCACCGCTGGTAGAATTGGATTTCAATGAGATACGCGACCGACATGAAGGACGACGCGAAGAAAAGCCGCAGGGCTTCACCGTTCTGGGTGATGGCGAAGCCGACGGGCCCCAGATGCAATCTCGACTGCAGCTATTGCTACTATCTCGACAAGGTAGAGCTCTATCCGGACGAAGGTAAGTTCCGGATGCCGCCGGAGATCCTCGAAATATTCATTCGCGACTACATCGCCAGCCAATCGGGCGCTGGCTCACGCGAAATCCATTTCGTCTGGCAGGGCGGTGAACCGACCATGCTGGGGTTGGGCTATTTTCGCGACATTGTCGCATTGCAGCGCAGGCACTGCCCGGCCGGCCATGCGATCCACAACGCGCTGCAGACCAACGGTACCCTTCTCGATGAGGAATGGGCGCGGTTTCTGCACGACGAAGGATTCCTGGTCGGCCTCAGCCTGGACGGCCCCCCTCACCTGCACGACCATTACCGACGCGACAGACGCGACCAGCCTAGCTCGCCGCGCGTGCTATCGGCCTGGGATCTTCTGACCCGCCATCGCGTGGAAACGAACGTCCTATGCGTAGTCAGTAACCATAATGCCGGTTTCCCTCTGGAGGTATATCGTTACCTACGGGACATAGGCGTGCAGTACATGCAGTTCATCCCGGCCGTTGAGCGGATCGATCGGCAAGGAACGCTCGCTCCGCCGCCCCGGCCCGGCGACGAGGATTTTGCAGTCGCGCCATGGAGCGTGTCACCTGGAGACTATGGCCGTTTCCTGTGCCGGATTTTTGACGAATGGGTTCGCCACGACGTCGGCCGGGTCTTCGTCCAACTCTTCGACCTGCAACTCGGAATCTGGTCTGGCGAGCCGGCCTCGCTGTGCGTCTTTGCCGAAACCTGCGGCTCAGGGCTTGCCCTGGAGCACAATGGCGACCTCTATGCCTGCGACCACTATGTGTACCCGGAGTTTCGCCTAGGCAACATTGGACAGACATCGATAGAGGCGCTCGCCACGCTACCGCAACAGCGGCAATTCGGGCTCGATAAAAAGGCCCGGCTTCCGGAGGCCTGCAAACGGTGCGAATGGCGCTTTGCCTGTCATGGTGGTTGTCCGAAACATCGGTTCCTGCCCACACCCGAAGGCGATCCAGAGCGGCTGAACTATTTTTGCGAATCCAATCGCATGTTCTTCACCCACGCCGCGCCCTACCTTGAGGGGATGGTACGCCTTCTGCGCCAAAGGCAGCCTCCGGCGAGGATCATGGACATATTGGCGAGACAAGCCGGCGCGAGCTCCCCTCCGGTAGGGCGAAACGCGCCATGTCCATGTGGGAGCGGTCGAAAATTCAAGCGCTGCTGCGGAGCCTCATCGCCCATACTTCGCGAGTAGCCCCAACTCGCTGAAAGCTATCGGTCACGCGTAGGAGTGGGCGGCGCCTGTGCGGCGCGTAAGGATTTGTGCAGCGCCGGCATTACCTGGCGGTATGTTCGGCCATTCCACGACCGTCCTGGTTACAGATTGTGGGTTCGACCCCAAGTGCTTTTTGTGCCCCAGATTCCTTGGCGCAAAGCCTCGAGCTGGACGATCTGGCTGTGGTCGACAAACAGATTAACCTCGTTCCCGTAATGCTTCACGTACCATTCGAACACCGCTGGGTCAGCCGCCTCGAACATGACGCGCTCCAGCCCGAGCGCATCAATGATGCGGGCGGCTACGTCGGTTCGCCATTGCGAGACGTTTTCGGTGATGCCTTCGCTCTCGATCATGATGATGTCGGCTCCGGCCTCGAGCACCCGTTTTGCCTGGGCGACTAGCCAGCCGACGTCACTTGTCCCTTCCGCCGAGAGCTCGTCGGCCGAAGTGCCGCCCCCGGCGCCGAACTGAATCCCGAGCTCCGGCTTCGCCTTGAGGCCGGTCTTCTTCACGCGTTCGATTAGACGCAGCAGGCCATCGGTCGGAAGGCTGATGAACCCGGTCGACAGCTCGACGACATCAAAGCCCAGGGACTTCGCTTCTTCAAGATACTGGTCGACCGCGGCGGATCCGAAGCGAAGGACGGTCTCCATCCAGCCTCCGGTGGAAACATAGACATTGTGACTATGCGCGACTTCGTTGACTGCCTTGACGGCTTCCGCCGGCATGAGGGCGAAGGACCCGCCCGCATATTTGATGCCGTCGACATGCGCGCCGACCGTCTCCAGTATGTCCTCAAGATGACGGCGCCCATAAGCGCTATAGTAGGGACCCTTTATCTCGGTAAGGCCGACCTTACGCGGCTTCGGCGGGCGGTTTGCACGGGGAATGAAGGACATCGTGGTGGAGGTCATGACAGGCTCCTTTTTTGCTCGGCTCGTTCATGAAGACGGCTGCCGGACGCGTCCAAGAAGCACGATGAGATCGGTAATAGGTCTCTCTTCGAGCGTGGCGATCACGTCTGCAATGGCATTTTGCTCTTTGCGGATGAGAGAAGGCTCCGTCACCCGGTCGAACTTTTCGCGGGCTGCCGTCCAGTCGAAGGGACGGGTATGAAAACCGTGGTAGTCGTCTCGTACGGCGCTCAGCACGCGACCGTCATCCATCTCGACCTCGAGCGAAGCCGGCATCTTGTCGGGAAAGGCGGCTGAGAGAGTTCGATCGGGCACGATTGTGACGCGTCTGAGAAGCGTCTGGACGTCTTCGGCGGAAATCCGCTCCGGCATGTATTGACATGGCTCGACCTCTCCGTCGAGCAATGCCACCGCAAGCATGTAAGGGAGGCTATGGTCGGCGTCTTCCTTGGTACGAACCAGCCTCTTGCCGCCCTCCTCCCCGCCGCCGATAATCTGATGGGCGACATGGAAGGTCCGTAACCGGACATGACGAACGGCGTCGACGGCGAAGCCGGGTGTTTGGCGAATTTCGAGCGCGGCGTCGAGCGCCGACTGGCTGTGGATCTCTGCGTTGTGTTTCTTGACGATGGTCCTCATGACGCCTTCGAGGCTTTCCCTCCGCCAATCGATTTCAAACGGTCCGGCGATAGTCTGCTTGAAGCCCTTGTTGCCTTCGAACACTTCCGCCGGACCGGTGATCCCGTTGGCGGCAAGCAGCGTGGCAAAGGTCGAGGCCATCGCAGTGTTCGGATAGGCGAGCCCTTTCCAATTGGAGAGCAAGCCCGTGCGGGTGACGCGCAATGCGTTGTTGGCCGTGCCGCTGATCGCGATCGCATTTGCGATCCGTTCCGGCGTAAGCGCCAGCGCCTTGCTGACGCCGGCAGCGGCGGCATAGGCCCCCTGGGTCGTGTGATCAAAACCTTTGTCGCGCACCGGCGCCACGTCGCTCAGGCGGATCTGCACCTGGTAGGCGACCGCAAGAGCCGTCAGAAATTCCGCTCCTGAAGCGCCGCGCATTTCCGCCGCGGCGAGCACCGCGCCGAGATTGTCGGAAGGATGGCATGTCTCGCCGCTGGCCAGATAACTGTCCATATAGTCGAGATAGCGGCTGAGTGCGCCGTTAAAGAAAGCGGCCCGGTCGGGGGCGGTCTTGCCGCCGCCGATCAGCGTCGCGAGCGGCTGCCCGCCAAGCGTCTCGAGAAGATCCCGTATTGCGACGATCGGTTCCGCATCGAGTGCTGCAATGGCAACCCCGATCGTATCGAGAACCCGTATCTTCAACTGCTCCAACGCTTGCGCGCTGAGATCGGTCAACCGTGCTTTCGAGACGAAACTAGCCAGCGCATCGACCTCAGTCATGATCAGGAACTCCCGAGGGCATGTAACCGCTACCGACGGCATCGCCGGCGGGCGTTTCGTCCGCGGGCGCGGGGCTGAAGAAACGGAGCTTATCGACAGTGCCGTTCAAGGCGTCGGCATCCGGCAGCGGATCTTTCTTGCGCGTGATGTTCGGCCAAAGATCGGCATGACGATGATTGAGCTCGAGCCATTTCGCATCGACGGTCGGATCGGTATCGGGGAAGATCGCCTCCGCGGGGCATTCGGGAACGCATACGCCGCAGTCGATGCACTCGTCGGGGTGAATGACGAGCATGTTTTCACCTTCATAGAAGCAATCGACCGGACAGACCTCCACACAGTCCGTGTATTTGCAGAGGATGCAGTTGTCGGTGACGACGAAGGTCATGGCCGAAGCCTCAAGTGAGCAAAAGATATATATGAAATATATCTTTTAAGATCAAGCCAGAGGCAGTGGAATTATGGCGAGAATCAAGTTGTGGGAGCGGGTTGCGCGTCGTGATTCACGGGCAATTCGGGGCCGCGACGGCTCTGGACAGGGCCATGTGGCACGCTGAAGTCGTGTTTGGCCAAGGGAATGTCGGCGAGTGTATAGCTGTCGAGCACGCCAACGAAGGCTCGCAACGCCTCGTTCAGGACGTTCGGCAG
>Ga0209930_1005264_pt1 | contig 10694 bp, 8 predicted proteins | sample ThiBiot_500_biof_2_FD_183948 | JGI IMG/M metagenome (GOLD analysis project Ga0209930, IMG submission 183948) | Wastewater bioreactor microbial communities from Cape Town, South Africa - Thiocy_cont_500_biof (SPAdes) | ecosystem: Engineered > Bioreactor > Thiocyanate-remediating >... | reverse complement strand
CGATGGCCTGCCGTGAAGACGATGAGACCTCGATGCTCGTCGAATGCAGCGATCCATGGCTTCTCGCGACCACAATCGAACGATGAGATGTGATGGCCTTCGTGAGTGAATGCTTGAAGTCGGTTGTTGTCCGTGTCGGTGACGATGATTCGACCTTGATTGGTGATGCACAATCCTCGAGGACATGCGAAGTGGCATGGTTGATTGCCTTGAGAGCCGAACTCGAACAAGAACGAGCCATCGATCGACGACAATACTTGCACTCGATAATTGAGGATATCACACACGATGATTCGATGTCGATCATGATCGATCGCGATGCTTGATGGATAGTTGAACTCGCCTGGCTGAGATCCTTGCTTGCCGCCGACCGAGAACAAGAACGAGAGATCGATCGACGACAAGAACACCAATCGATTGTTGTTGGTATCGACGATGATGATGCGATGATGATGTTTGTCGATCGCAATGCCTTGAGGATTGTTGAACTCGAGGTCTCCTGATCCACGATGGCCGACACACGACAATAACGATCGCTCGCTCAATGACCATGCTTGTACTCGATTATTGCCGCAATCAGTGATGAGGATGCGATCATGATCGTGATCGATCGCAAGGCCTTCGGGATCCTTGAACTGGCCTGGTTGGTTGCCGAACGAACCGAACAAGGACACGAACGAGCAGCCATCATCACAGGAGAATACTTGCACCAGATGGTTGCGGCTATCAACAACGAACAAGAGTCCTCGATGATGGTCGAACGCCAAACCTCGAGGCATGTAGAACTGCCCATTTGCGTCCCCTGGTTGCTTGGTGCCGATCGAGAGCTTGATTCGAGCATCACGATCAAGAGTATCGTCTCCCATCTCTCTTCCAATTCAATCCAATCTCTCAGAACGACAAAGAGATGATCCAAGCTCCAAATTGCGCAAACCAAAGAGATGAAGATATGAAGCTCTCACACACACGAGACACGAGACACGAGAGAGACCAAGCAAGCAACGAGCAACAAGAAGCACCAAGAACCAATCTATGAAGGAACAAAGAACAGCACCTCCCACGTACAGTCCTTTTGATGATGACGATGACGATGAAGATGAATCTCTCGATATCACATGGGCGGTCTCGAACGATTGATATCGACCTCGCGAATAAGCACCCATGATGATCGTGCATCCATCATTTCTCGCGTCAATACAAACTTATTCGATCGTTATATATTGATTGATTCGCAGTCTTGGCCATTGATTTGTGTTTGTATCAGAGACCGAAATCTCTCTCTCTCTCTCTCTCTCTCTCTCTCTCGATTGGAAGGGCTGGGCAAGCATTGAGCATCAAAGGAACGAGAAGATCTCGAACAACAGCTCGTTCGGAATCATCGACATCGCCGACGAATCATCGACCAGCGATCGAATCATCGTCATCGTCAAGATCGCTTGCTTCATCCATGATGGTGCATATCGATGACGATTCACGCGCCATGTGAACGTGTCGGCAAGCCATTGATTGGCTCCAATCACATGCACTTGATGGCCTGTCGAGAAGGCGATGAGACCTCGATGCTCGTCGAATGCAGCGGCCCATGGCTTCTCGCGACCACAATCGAACGATGAGATGAGGCGGCCTTCGTGAGTGAATGCTTGCAATCGATTGTTGGTGGGGTCGGCGACGATGATTCGACCTTGATTATCGATGCATACTCCAAGCGGGCGGTTGAACTGGCCTGGCTGATTGCCTTGAGAGCCGAACTCGAACAAGAAGGAGCCATCGATCGACGACAGTACTTGCACTCGATAATTCTTGATATCAGAGACGATGATTCGATGTCGATCATCATCGACTGCGATGCCAAATGGACGATCGAACTCTCCAGGTCGAGATCCATGCTTGCCGACAGAGAACAAGAACGAGAGATCGATCGACGACAAGAACACCAATCGATTGTTGTCGCAGTCGACGATGATGATGCGATGATGATGCTTGTCGATCGCAATGGCTCGAGGATTGTTGAGCACGATATCTCCTGATCCACGATGGCCGATGCACGACAAGAACGACTGCTCGCTCAGAGACCATGATTTCACTCGATTATTACGGGTATCGACGATGAGGATGCGATCATGATCGTGATCGATCGCAATGCCCTCAGGAAACTGGAACTGGCCTGGTCGGTTGCCATCCGTGCCGAACTTGGACACGAACGAGCCGCTGCCACCATCTTCATCATCGCACGAGAATACTTGCACTCGATGATTGTAGCAATCGACGACGAGCAAGAGACCTCGATGATGGTCGAACACCAAGCCCACAGGCAAGAAGAACTGGCCATCAGCATGGCCTCGTTCCTTGGTGCCAATCGAGAGCTTGATTCGAGACTCATTATCAAGAGGAGAGTCACCCATCTATCTTCACGTCTTCTTCTCGCTCTCACGCAACGACACGAGACGTTTGCGAGCTGATATGCACGAGACAGAGCAACATGTAAAATGAGGTCAGCCACGCGCGCAGCGAAGTTTTCGATCATCTATCGCTAGTTGGAGGGCATTGGCCAGGGGCTCGAGATACAGCACTTTATGGCGTCTCGCCGTTGCTTCAGTTTATCGCCTACTGAGTAAGTCGAGCTCGCTGAGCTCGAAGCGACACACAAGCTTGCACAACGGAATTATCTTGAGACCGGTACGGGATGGATCGCGCATCGGTAGAACGCGGTAGCCCGACCGTATGCAAGACACCGGTAGACTGTAGTAGGCGAGCTTCGTTCGGCCGCTGACGCTCGCGAGAATATCGGTATCGTAGATCATTGCCAAGAAGACGGCTTGGCGGCGTGAATGAATCGTAAACTCGAACACTTGATTCCATCGAGGATTGAGGCCATTGTTGTCTACGCACCACCATCGGCACCACCATCGCCGCCATCATCACGCACGCACGCATCCACGAGCAACCAACGATTGTTTGAATGGCATGCATGAAAATCGTGTGGCAGGGTTTGAAGCGAATGACGTACGAACGACTTTTGTCTTGACCTCGGCGTAGTCCTGAGGAATACCGAGAATGTTGAACATGACGAATGGGTCGACGCAGCCCATGGTGCGTCGGTTTTTCGGTAGTAGCTGTGCGCAATACACCTATTTGCTCTCTCGCGATATAAGCTTACGCCACCCGAGGTCTTGGTGCAGTGTACACTGCTGTTCTGTTCGCCCACAATGTTGTTCGGTACCTGAACCGTGAGCTTCACAGGTCGCTCGAAGTCATCGGGTCGTGGCAGTGCGGCATAGAGAGGCGGTTTCAACAAATAGCCAACGCCACCATTGTCGAGAAACTTGCCTTCATTGTGATACACCGGCCGACCTGGTGTTTGCAGATTGAGCGAGACCTATTCAACATCCAGATAGTCAGTCGTGGTGTAGGCATCCAAGCTGGAGCGAAAGGGGAGGTATGCACTCGTGTACCAATTGACAACCGACGTTCCACGAGTCATTCGGGTGGAAGTTTGACGATGTAAACCGAGTGCCAAAAGGATATACTCGAGTGAGCATTCGTTGGTTGATTCTACTCATTACCAAAGAGAACGTCAGTGGTTGAAAGAGGGCACGAGTCGTCTCTCTCTCTCTCTCTCTCTCGTTGTGTCTTTTGTGTGAATGGTATCGAACGATATACGTACGAGACAAAAGTAGCAGCACGTTGCGGGTCTTTGGTTCGAATGTTGGGTTCGTTGACATTGTTGACAGCCCAACACTCTCGCGATTCGAGCGGCTGATCGAGAGAGATGCATCCGCGACTGACAATCGGCAGATATACCATGGAACGGAGAGTTTCATCTTGAATGGCCTCGAGATCAGCTTTCAAGAGAATCTTGTGTTGTAACTCGTGGGGCGAAGGTCGATGCCCAGGAGCACACAAAGGACCTTCAGGCAGAAGATCTGGTCATTCGTACGCACACACGCACACGCACACAAACGTTCGAGTTACTCGCTAGAGCTGAGCTCGAGAGATCGCGAGAAAGAGTAGTCATTCTAAAAGCACTGTATACCTCCAAAGACCTGCGTCATGATATCGACCATGACACGTTGTTGCGCCTCGCTGCAGTGAATCTCAAGCGAGAGAATCACAGGGTAGGTTGAGCGAACGAAGCCATACTCTCGAATGGCGACACACACGTCACGAAAGCGTAGCTTGCTCGTGATCGTTCCACCATGATAGATGATGGGCTGATGGTGGCTTCCATCCCAACAATCCACTGTTTCTCTCGTTGTTATTATCAGCAACGCACTTTGCAGTGGAGCGAGCAGGAGAGAGAGACGTACATTCGACACAACGACAACCCCATAGCAAGACGCTCTTGTACATTTCGACCGACGATACGCCATTGAGTTGATGGCCTTCGAGATATGTGTTGTGCGACGAGTAGATGTAATAGTTGCACAATGGCTGCGTCATATCGTGGTACACCTATGGATATCACGACCACCATCAACAAGACCATCGCTTGTTGGTTGGAGGGCTTATTTCGAGCTGGAGGCAGTTGGGTGATGGGAGCAAGTAAGTACCTGGTCGCACTTGGGGTCAAAGACCGTGTTGCCTTCCGACAGAAGGAAGCGCTCAAAGGCAGAGCGCGAGAGGTGCTGCTCACCGGGAGCGAGCAGCGGCTGCAGCAGCATCGAGATCTCGGCGAGCGACTGTTGCTCCTTCTGCTCGTACAAGAGAAAGTGCTGGAAGCCCGAGAGCTCCATTCCGGATTCGCCGTCGCGGTTGCTATGCACGTTGTAGCGCGAGTAGAAGGTCCGAATCTCCTCGGTCGAGAGCGAGAGCAGGCGCGCCGTGAGGTCGACGAACTCGCCAAAGTCCATGGCCTGGTCGCCGTTGCGGTCAATCTCCTTGATGCACTGCGCGACGTAGCTCTTGGAGGCCTTCATGTTCAGGTGGCGAGATCGCGCACTCCCTTGGCATCGAGCGGTGCGTCGACCGGGAGCGGCCACGATGATCGCCAGAACCTGCACACACACAGGCGCCGACCAAGATACGGGTATTGTACGATTAACAAAAGCGCTCAATCTCGATTGATTCGATTCAGTTGTCGAATGAATTGGGATTGGATTGGATTGATGACTGGATTGAATGGAAGACGTACGCATCCTCCTCAGATTCGTGCTGATAGAGTCGCACGAGATAGATGAGGCCATTGACCCAGAGGTCCCAGTCACGCTCGGATTCGAAGATCAGATCGAGGGCGCGAATGTGACCGTAGCCGATCGAGACGCAGTACTGGTTGGGGCTGTGGTACGACGAGAAGCCCTTGCCCGAGGTGCCCTTGATGATGGTGTCGATGTCGCGCAGCTGCAGCGCTATGAAGGCCGGCGTCGAGCGCAGCAGCGAGTGCGGCGTGCGCGGCTGCACGAGCCGCCGGAGCGTGCCGACGGTCGCGCTCCATTCCAAGCGCTCGCAGTACAGCATGCGGCGATTGGGCGACAGCCGCACGTACACCGACGGGATCGTCAGGTTCCCGTATCGCAACGGAGAGCCCTCGTATCGCTGAGCCCGTGTCCCGCGCACGAGCTCCGCCATCAGAGATGCTCGTCGTGCTTCAAGGTCACGAGGTGACGTTGGTGTCGGTGTTGACGAAGACGGTGGCGTCTCTGGTTCAGTCGGTCGCGAGGGAGTGGCGGTAGTCGTGGCGGTCGTGGCCGTGGTGGTCGTTGCATCAGGGTCATCGACGGCTGGCCAGAGTTGGTTGGGCCATGCTACCATGCCAGGAGCTATCGAGCGCGTCGTAGTGAGCCACAGATCAGGTTCAGGTTCTCACCACGATCGGTTGAATGAGGTCTCGCTGCGTACCGTGCACAGCATCGTTGCCGAGCACGACGAGAGGTTGGCGCCGCAAGGAGCCATGCCAGGGCGGCACCGAGGTCACCCACACGTCGTCGTACTCGGTCAGCTCCTCCGGCTCGCTGCTGCTGCTGAGGCTGTCGCTGCTATCGCGATTCGAGCTCGCGCTACTCTCGGCGGCGACACGGAGAGATGCTTCACCGGTGCCGGTGCTCGCAGAGGGCGTGGCATCGCTCGTGGGTACGCGTTGGGTTGTAGCGTGACCACCATCGTCGTGACCACCACCATCCGCAACGGCGTCATTTCGTGAATCTGCTGCCTTCACTGTTGGTGGTGGTGGCGGCGCTGGATACGCTGGTGGCGGCACGAACTCCATGACGACAACGATAACAACGACAACGACGAAGAGAGGCAACGAAGCGAATGACGAAGAAGCCTCGGCTTCCTTGGTGGCCTTTCTCTCTCTCGCACTGTTCGATCGCTCGGTTCGGTTGGTGTTCCACTGCCGATCAACGAGCGCAATGTCGCTCCAAGTTCGGGCGCGTGCGAGGGAGAGAGAGATTCCCTCGTGCGTGTCATGCACGATCGCTCGCCGAATCTATCTTCAATGTTGTAGCTTTAGGTCATATCCTCGTTCGTTGTACACATACGTCTGACTTCATTACACCATTTCATCTCGCAATCTCTCTCTCTCTCTCTCTCTCTCTCTTTCGCTACAGTAATAAATACATGGTACTGAATCGCAGGTATCAAATCGGCGACGGAGACAACGACAACTATTGCCAAGGCTCCACTAACATATAGTCAGTGGTTGTCGACTTGTTGTCAGCAGCGGCCTTCTTGTTCCTCTTTCGACGAAGATACTTGTCGAACCATTCGATCGGTTGAATGATGACGGCATAGACGATTCGCAATGCTTGATGCAAGGCGAGCCACACGAGTATCAACGCCGAAGCCGAGGTGAACCAATCGAGCTGTGGCTCGGCGACCACGAGCGTCACCTCCTGTTCGAGCTTGATATCGACCGTGGCGACCATACTTTGCGTTATGGTGTGCTCGGCGAGTTCAATGTTGCATAAGGCCGATGGCGCCGTGCCGGTACGCAGCAAGAGCATGCAGTGCACGGTGAGGTGCGCTCGTAGAGAGTTCTCGATCGTGAGCGCCGTAGCGCGTGGGTATGGCTGGTGTTCGTCGATTGCCATGCTGTAGAATGACAGGATGCCACCGGGAGGCGAGAACGAGATGGTCGTTTGCTCGAGCCACTCGAGTTCGGGTATCGTGGCACTCTGTGGCTCTTGGCACGGCACGCTGTACGTCGAGCACACAAAGTTCATTCCGGCACCAAACGCCGGGTCAGCTTGGATGGCGAGCGCGTCGCTGTGTTCGGCGATCTCGAACGAGAACTGCGACCCAAGGCCCGAGAACGTCGGGTCGGCTGCTGCGAGGATGGCGTTCGCCTCGCTGAGAGGAATCTGCGACAGCGTGCGCCGCAGGTTGATCGGAGCCGAGTTCGAGACCGCGACCGTCCACACAGTGTCTGGCGCTGGAAACGACGGCACGAACGACAGTACCGACACGAGCGCCACGGTACCGAGGAATACGAGCAGCAACGTGAGCGTGAAGCCGACCACGAGCTCGCTCGGAGTCTGCCGCCATTCGAGCTGCCACTTGGATTCCAGTGCCTCGCGCTGCGCCGTGGCCTTCATGCTGAGCATCATGCCAACAGAGTCGGCGTCGTTATCGCTGCCGCTGCCGCCGTCGTCGTCATCGCCATCGCCGCCGCCGTCGGTAGCGGTTCGCGGGCGTATGTGGAGGTTCTTGGATCGAGGCGTAAAGATAAAGACGTTGATGGTCTTGGTGATGAGGCACACGAGGCGATTGAGGCGACGCAGCCAGCGCATGCGACGGCCCCATCGATTGGCGGCCCACATGATCAACGACAGCAGCAGCACGATGATCGGCAGCACGAGCAGGAGCACGAGCGGGCCGTGGATGTAGAGGAAGCCGGCGACCACCGTGTCGTGCACAAAGTCCGGATTGTCGTACGGCTCGATCGGCGTGCTGCGCGTGACGTTGCATCGAGGCGACACCGTGCGCTCGAGCGACACCAGCGCAAGAGTATAGTGGATCGAGGATTCGACCGAGAATCCGAGGATATGGCGTTGATCGGCCGCCACGACCTGTGCCGAGAAGAAGAACTGCGAGAGAGCCGGGTCGAGCATGTGCACGGCCGTGGCGTCGGGACAGCCGAGCGAGACCGACGGCGCCACCAAGCACGTGTAGTCGAGATCGAAGCGCGTGAGCGCATTGCCGATGGCCGAGCTCACAAACACGGCGGAGCCCGAGCGCAGCGCCGACAGGCCTTCGGGCCGAGTGAGCCGCAGGCTCAAGCCGGCGAGCACCAGCGGCCGTGCGTTGGTGCCGTTCGTGGCATCGATGCGCACGAGCGTGCCACTCAGGCGGCTGGTGACAAGCACCCATTTCTTGCGCGCCGACGACGGCGCCGCGGCGTCCGTCGTGACGGCGATGCCCTCCGGCTGTTGCAGCAGCGACGAGCGATGCAGCAGCGTCGGCACGTGGCCGTGCTGGTCGCCGTGCAACACGCGCTCGCGATCCAGCACATACACGGCGCCCACGGCGCGGTCAGCAATGTACAGCGCGCCGTCGTCGTCGAACGCGATCGCCCACGGCTGTGCCATGCCGTACGCGATGACGCGCTCGATGGTGCCGTTGAGGCGGTCGAGCCGCGCCACCGAGCCGTTCCTCGAGAGCGCTACGTACAACTGCCCGAGCGCGTCGAGCGCGAGCGCCGCAGGTCCCGGCAGGCCGCTGGCAAGCACCTCGTTGGTGGTGGCATTCGGGCGCACAACGATCACCGTCGAGGCGTCGAAGAGCGCCAGGTACACGTGGTCGTCGAGCTGCACGAGGCCCGTGGCTCGGTTGTTGATCGTCGGGTGAGCGAGCGGCGACACGACGGCATCCTCGGGGCCGCAAGGCACTCGCTCGAACGCAGGCAGAGTGCCTTGCGCCACTCGCGCCGGTGACACCACGAGCACCAGAACGACCGCGATCAACGCTACTTGGAGAGGGGCAAGACCGAGGCTCCTCCCAGCCATCAACAAAGAGTGCGTGTTGGTGCGTGTGAGAGCAAGCGAATGAAAGATAGATTCGATTGATTGATTGATTGATTGATTGATTCGCTGGGATTGATGGATTGATTCGATTGAGTGTCGGTTTCAGAGATAGTGGCCGTATGCGTGTTGGTGAGTGTGTGAGCAAGGCAGCAAGCAAGCGAGCGAATGATTGATTCGCTTGAATCGATTGATTGAGCGTCGTCGGTTGGAGATTTCCGAGGCTTAAGCGATCGAGCACACGAAATCCACAGCCGCAGCACGCCGCTGTTCTTGCCTTCCTCGCCCGCTCCCTGCGCTCCCTCCTCACTCGCTCACACCCTCACGCGCCCTCACACCCTCACTTCTCATCTTACCAGCATATCTCTCTAGAGGATGGCTTCGTCGGCCTCATCGAGCAGCACCAGCGGCGCCATTCGTCGCGTGGGTCTCATGACCAGCGGCGGCGACTGTCCCGGTCTGAACGCCGTCATTCGCGCCGTGATCGCGCACGCTCGACTGGCGTTCGGCTGGCAGGTGCTCGGCATTCCGTACGGCACGCACGGCCTCGTGACGCGACAGACGGTGGCGCTCGACGCACACACGCTCAACTTCACGCAGGTCGATCCGCTGTTGTACTCGGGTGGCACCGTGCTCAAGTCGCTCAACAAGCCCTTCCCCGAGGACACCGAGGACGCCGTGCTGGCCGGCTACCGCGCGCTCGAGCTCGATGCGCTCATCGTCATCGGTGGCGATGGCTCGCAGCGTATCATTCGTCAGTACGCCATCAAGGGCAATTGGCGTGTGGTCGGTGTTCCCAAGACCATCGACAACGACGTCGGCTACACGGGTATCTCCTTCTTCACGAGCCCACTCGCACACTCTCACAACCAACCACACAAACATACACTAGCTGGCTGGCTCGCTTCTCAAGTGTCATCTAGCTCCTCACTCGTATACTGGCATACTCGAATGTGATCGTGCATGTTGTGTGAGACAGAGAGGTCGGTGGGCTTCGATACGGCGGTCAACACGGTGACCGAGGCGTTGATGAAGCTGAGCTTCACGGCCGCGAGCCACGACCGCGTCATGGTGGTCGAGGTCATGGGCCGCGACGCCGGCCATCTGGCGCTGCACTCGGGCATCGCCGGCGGCGCCGACGTGATTCTGCTGCCCGAGATTCCGTTCTCGATCGAGAACGTCTCGAAGCGGCTGCGACGCAGCAAGCAGCTGCTGGGCCGCTTGTTCGCCATCATCGTCGTGGCCGAGGGCGCGCACACCTGCGTGGGCCAGAACCGCACCTACATCGACGCCGCCGGCGTCGAACATCTGCGCGGTATCGGCGAGTACGTCGCGAGCGAGCTCGTCAAGGTCTCGGGCGAGCTCGACTCGCGCGTCGTCGTGCTCGGTCACGTACAGCGAGGCGGTATGCCGTCGGCGCTCGACCGCGTGTTGGCGACCGCGTTCGGTACCGCGGCCGTCGATGCGCTGGCACGCGGCGAGTCCGATGTCATGGTCGCGTGGCAGAACAACCGCGTCGTCACCGTGCCGCTCGCCGATGTGGTCGCTGCTGGAGCCGTCGGAGTGCAGTTGGACTCGCCGTTCGTCAGCACTGCCATCGCCTCGGGCATCTACCTCGGCGAGCTGCCGATTCCATGCGCTGGCGTCGACGCTGCTACGGCCACCGCCACCACCACAACTTCACCAGCTGGCTCCTCCTAACCCATTGATCCACTCATCTATCCAAGCACATCATCG
>Ga0209930_1005252_pt1 | contig 10713 bp, 10 predicted proteins | sample ThiBiot_500_biof_2_FD_183948 | JGI IMG/M metagenome (GOLD analysis project Ga0209930, IMG submission 183948) | Wastewater bioreactor microbial communities from Cape Town, South Africa - Thiocy_cont_500_biof (SPAdes) | ecosystem: Engineered > Bioreactor > Thiocyanate-remediating >... | reverse complement strand
GATCGCAGCGATCGGCCTTGACACCCGGCAACACGACCAGATCCTCATGGCCGCGAAAGCGCGCGGCGAGTGACCATTCCACCTGCCGCGGATCCTCGATATCGATGTCATCCTCGACGACGACGACATGCTTGAGCAGATTGACCAGACCCATGGCGAGGATCACCGCTCTCTTGCCCTCCCCAAGGCGTGGGCGATGCATGGAAATCACCGCATGCAGGCGCCCCATGCCGCCTTCGGTGACGAGCACGCGCCGTACCGCCGGGATCGAACGCTTCAGATCGCGGGTGAGGGTGGCGCCGATGGCGACCGCACCCAGAAGGCAATGTTCGGCGGCATAGCCGGGCAGGATCGCCTGATAGATCGCATCGCGCCGGTGGGTGACGCAGCGGATTTCCCCGCCGATGCCCGGTCCGTAATAGACGTAGAAGCCCGGAAATTCCGAAACCGCCCCTTCCTCGATCAGGTCTTCTGGAAAAAGCACGCCTTCGAGGACGATCTCGGCATGGGCCGGCACCTCCAGATCGACCGTGCGGCATTTGACCAGCTCGACGCCTTCGCCGAGGAGACCGCCGACGATATCGAACTCATCGTCGCCCAACCCCACATACATCTGCGATCCGAGCAGGACGGCGACATGATTGCCGATCGCCACCGCGATTTCCAGCGGGTGGCCGCGCAGCCGGGCCTTCTCCGCCAGCATGGCCAGATGGTGGTTCTTGGCGATCCCGGCCATGATCCTGCCGCCGCCTTCAAGGCGCAGCCGGGCGATGGAAACGTTGCGGCGGCCCGTCGCCGGATCTCTGGCGACGATGACGCCGGCGGTGATATAGGCGCCGGCTTCCTTCTCGAACCAGTGCGGGACGGGCAGCAGCGCCGAAAGCTCGAAAGGCGCTTGATGGACCACGGCCTGCACCGGGGCATCGGCAACGATGACGGGCGGGATCGGGTGTTGCAAGGCATGCTGGCAAGCATCGTCGAGTGCTTCTTGCGCGATCCCCAGGCCTTGCGCGAAGCGCCGCCGGCTGTTCCAGAGATTGCCGACAACAGGCATGGCGCTGCCGGACACATGATCGAAAAATTGTGCCGGGCCCCGTTCGCGCAGCGACAGAACCGAGGCGATCTCGAAACGCGTGTCCACTGGCCGCGCGATGCGTCTGAGATCACCTGCCGTCTCCAAACCGGCCATGAAACCGCGCATGCTCTGATCGACCACTGCCCCGCCCTTTGCGTCATTCCTGCCCGTCCGCTCCGGTCTTGCCGGTCTTCCCATGTTGTTCCATCTGCCGTTGCCCCTGACAAGAGGCTTCTCTATTGCATTTGTCGCACAGATGATGCCGGATACGCGCCGGGTCACGACGAGATGGAATTGTCATGGATGTGTTGACGCTGTGTCTGGCACATGAGGTCCTGACGCTGCAAAGCATCCGCAAGGTTGCGCGCCAGACCGGATGCGCACCGTCGACGGTCAGCGGTGCTCTGTCACGCCTGGAGGCTGCGGTCGCCGTGCCGCTGGTGCGCCGGGATCGCGCGGCCAGCTTCGTGCTGACGCTGGAGGCGCAGCATCGACTTCCCGCATTGACCGCGCTCGTCGGCCGCATCCGGGATTTTCTGCGCGAGGCGGGTCGGCCGGTCGGAGAAAGGCCGCCGGCGGTCGGCATCAAGGCTCTGCTGCGCTTCGCCGCCATCGCCCATTCGGGCAGCATCCGCGGTTCCGCCCGGAGCCTGAAGATCGGTCAGCCGCAACTGACGCGGCAGATGTCCGATCTGGAACGCATGCTTGGCGCGACGCTGCTTACCCGCTCCGCCGCGGGCGCCTTGCCGACCGCGCTCGGCGAACGCCTGCTGCCGATCGCCGAAGGCATCGTCATGGAATGGGAGGCATTGTCGCATGCAGCCTCGGAACGGTTTCGCAAGGAACTGGCGACATGGCGCATCGGCACGGTTGTGCCTCTCGGCCATGAAAGCAGTATCGCAAGAATGCTGGCCCGACTGACGATCAACTGGGCGCCGCATCAGGCGCGCCATCCGCTGCACATCTCCAGCCATAGCGCGGAAGAACTGATGGCAGGGCTGAAGAGCCGGCGCTTCGACCTGATCGTCGTCGATCACACCCGCATTCCCAGCGATTTCATCAGCACAACGCTATCCACCACACCGCTCGCGCTGGTGGGACAGCGCAGGCTGATGGCGCGCACATCGGATGTCGCGGCGCTGCTGACCGATCATCCGGTGGTGCTACCCAGCCAGCGCAACGGTATACGGCAGGAGGCCATGCATTACATGGAAGGCAGGCTCGGCCGGGAACGACTGGCGGCAATCCCGATCGTCGAGATCGATTCCATTCCGGTGATCATCAATCTCGTCGCCGAACACGGCTATCTCTCCGTGTTGCCGCAAAGCGCGATCGCTCGGCTTCCCTTCGATCTCGGCCATGTCAGCCTCGCACCCGGCCATATGCTGACCCTTGCCATGGCTTGGCGGCGGGGAGGTCTGCCGGAGGCTTTGTTGAACGCGGTCCACCGATCGCTCGGCGGCGACCTGTATCAGACCTGAGCGCATCCGCGCCGACGAACCGTGTGTTGCGGATTCGTCGTGCGCCTCGGTGAAGTTGGCCGGAACGGCGCGCGCCGGGATGCGGAATATGTCCACCATGGCGATGTCGAACCGCCTCTGTATCAGCGACGGGATGATCCTGAACCAGATGGCGTCGACGGTGAACCTGATGACGACCTGCGGGCGCTCCTCCTTCAATCAGAGAACATCACCAGCCCTCTCATCAACTGGAGCAACTGCCTTGCCGGGACCGCAACCCGATCATTCGCCGCTTCGCGACCTACGATGGCGCTGGAGGCTGCCTGTGGAAGAGCCTCGCAGCGACCGGAAGTTTCTGGTGATCAGGCCGGGTGCGGTGCGCGGTGAGCGATCGCCCTTTGCCATGCCGATCTTCCGGGGTTCGTCCCGTTTTCCGACATGGCAATACCGTCCTGTGGGTTGGCAATTCGCGGTGCTTTATCGTTTCAGCAAAGCGATTCGTTGGCACGAGGGGTTTTTCGGGATGTGCGAACCGGACTTCGGGGACGTGGCAGAGGTCGTCGATATCCCGCATTGCTCTCGCCAATCTTGCGCCGGAGATGTACATCCTGAGCCGACGTCAAGAAAACGGATGCGCCATGATCACCCATTCGAACCGGATCGACGAACTCGACCGTAACATCATTCGCGAGCTGCAGAGCGACGGCCGTCGCCCCTTGCGCGAGGTCGCCCGCAATCTCGGCATCGCCGAAGCGACGGTGCGGCTGCGGCTGAAGCGGCTGCAGGACGAGGGCATGTTGCAGGTGGTCGCCTTCGCCGATCCCACCAAGCTCGGGCCGTCGCATATGGCGCTGCTGTTCCTGACGGTGACGCCGGCGCGCCATGCGGATGTCGTGCGGGAACTGAGCGACTGGATCGAGGTCTCCTACCTTTCCACGACGCTGGGCGATGCGGATATCTGCGCCCAGGTCGTCTGTGCCGACCAGCCGGCGCTCTGGGACATGCGCCAGAAAGTCTGCGCACTCGAAGGGGTGACGGCAGTGCGTATTCTCAGCGAGGTCGACGTGCATAAAATCCGCTTCGCGTTACCGCTTGATATTCCTCAATAATTTTCAAATGCGCAGAAAATAGGCGCTTTTTATGCGCAAAAATAATTGATAAACGCCAAAAATAATTGACATGCGCAGAATTCGTCTGCAATCTTCACGCATTCCGACGGCCTGGGAGTGGCCGTCCGAAAACGACGGAGACCCGCATGCTCGATATGGTCCGCAAACCCTTCAGTGAACTGCCGCCGCTCACCGGCCCGAAACGCGAGGCCGCCGAGCGCGCCATGCGCCGCCAGTGGTGGGCCGTCGCGCGTTCCGCCGATCTCGATACGCCGCAGCCGGCCGTGCTTCTGGGCGAAAGGCTGGTAGTCTATCGCACGGCGTCCGGCCAGGCGGTCGTGCAGTCGCGCCGCTGTCCCCATCGCGGTGGGGATTTCACGCAAGGCAAGGTGCATGGCGAGGCGATCGCCTGCCCCTATCACGGCTGGCAGTTCGCCGCCGCCGATGGCAAATGCACGCATATCCCCTCGCTGGAAGACCAGTGCAAGATCCCGCCGCGCGCCGCCATCGCCACCTATCCGGCGGTCGAGAAATGGGGCCATGTCTGGACTGTGCTCGAACAGCCGGCCATGCCGCTGTACGAGATGGAGGCCTGGAAGGGGCTCGATCTCGAATGGCTTGCCGGCCCGCCGCTCGATTCCGAAACCGGCGTTGCCGTGGCCATCGAGAATTTCCGCGATGTCGCGCATTTCCCCTTCGTGCATGAAGTGTCGATGGGGCCGTCGCCGCATATCGTCGAGCCGCTGAAGGTCCGCCGCGAAGGGCTGGAGATCTTCATGCAGCGCACGTTGCATGCCGGCAACGGCGACTGGGCGAACGACGGCGATTGCGAGATGTATTATCAATGCACCGCGCCGGGGCTGGCCACCATCACCTATGATTATGCCCGCTACGGCAAGCGCATCGTCGCCGGTTTTCCGTCACCTATGGCTTACGATCATGTGATGATCTTCTGGGGCGTGGCCAACGAACGGACCTATACCGGCGCGGATCTCGAAGAGTGCCTGCGCGTCGAGGAGATGGTTTATCGCGAGGATCTGCCGATTGCCGGCGCGCTGGAGCCGCGCGAGATCGACTGGGACGGCACCTATGTCGAACATTCCGTTCCCGCCGACCTGTTCACCCTCAATTATCGCCGCGCCTTCAACGAGTTCGTCGAGGCGGCGCTGGCGGAGGAGGGGCGGTGAGGGTGGCCGCCTTGGCGATGCGGGCGCCGGAGGAAGCGGCCATGCCCGCCCGCCTCGAAGCCCGCATCGTGCAGATCACGCTCGAAGCCGATGCTATCGTCTCCTTCACCATGCGCGCCGCAAATGGCGGCGACCTGCCGGCCTGGACGCCGGGCGCGCATGTCGATCTCTGTCTGCCTTCCGGCCTTGTCCGGCAATATTCGCTGTGCGGCGATCCCGCCGACCTCAGCCACTACCGCATCGCGGTGCTGCGGCAGGAGGAGGGGCGCGGCGGCTCGCGCGAGGTGCATGAGGCCTTGCGCGTCGGCCAGATGGTCGGCCTTGTCGGGCCGCGCAACGCCTTTGCGCTGGCGCCGGCCGAGCGCTACCTCTTCGTCGCCGGCGGCATCGGTATTACGCCGATCCTGCCGATGGTCCGCCACGCGGCGGCGCGGGGCGCGGAATGGCGTCTCATTTACGGCGGGCGCATCGACCTCCGGCCCGCCGATGAACAGGCGCATATCGATGTCGACGGCATCGTCGCGGCGGCACGCGGTGGAAGCGAGGTCTATGCCTGCGGTCCGCGCGGGTTGCTGGATGCGCTGGAGGAAAAGTTTGCCGCGAGCAACCTTGCCGGACACCTGCATATCGAGCGTTTCGGCGCATCCGCCCCGCCGGTGCTGCACGGCGATGGCGCGATCCGTGTCTTCCTCGCCCGCAGCGGCGGCCATGTCGATGTGCCGGCCGATTGCAGCATTCTCGAAGCCGTGCGGCAGGCGGGCCACGACCTGCCGTCCTCCTGCGAGCAGGGGTTCTGCGGCACCTGCGAATGCCGCGTGCTCGACGGCACGCCCGATCATCGCGATGCATTGCTCACCGAAAAGGAGCGCGCCGCCGGCACGGTCATGATGCCCTGCGTATCGCGGGCGCTGACGCCGACCTTGACGCTCGACATCTGAGCCTTCGGCAATAACCCGGCGGGGGTATGTCCCGCCTCAAGCACTGGTGACAACACTATGAATGCTTTTTCGACTGTTCTGGAAAGAGATGCGCCGATGAACGCAGGACGGGGATGGGTCGAGGGAAAGGTCGCGGTCGTGACCGGAGCGGGCTCCGGGATTGGACGTGCCGCCGCCCGCCTGCTCGCCGCCGAAGGTGCGACCGTCTACCTGACCGACATTGACGGCAAGGCGGCGGAAGCCACGGCCGAGGCCATCGGCGGCTCGGCCCGCGCCATGGCGCAGGATGCGCGCGACGAGGCGGCCTGGGAGGCGGTCATGGCCCGCGTTCTGGCCGAACAGGGCCGGCTCGACGTGCTCGCCAATTGCGCCGGCATCCAGTTGACGCGCGGCCTTCTGGAAACCTCGCTCGACGATTTCCGCCATGTCTTCGGCGTCAACGTCGAATCCGTCTTTCTCGGCACCCGCGCGGCGGTGAAGGCCATGCTGCCGCAGAAGACCGGCTCGATCGTCAACATCGCCTCCAACTTCGCCAATATCGCCGACGGGCTGAACACGGCTTACTGCGCCTCGAAGGCGGCGGTTGCCCATTTCACCCGCGCCGCCGCCCTCGATTGCGCCCAGCGCGGCACGCGCATCCGCGTCAACTCGATCCATCCGGGCTGCATCGATACGCCGATGCTGGAGCGCGAGATCGTCGATGTCGCAGCCAAGCGCGGCGATGCCGACACATCGGCGGTGCGCGCCGAATGGCAGACGCTGGCGCCGCTCGGCATCGGCGCGGCCGAGGATATCGGCTGGGCGGTGGTCTATCTCGCCTCCGACCGCAGTCCCTACACGACCGGATCGGAAATGGTCATCGACGGAGGGCACATCGTCCGCTGACCGCGCCAGGAACAAACGCTGAAAAAAGGGGAACGACCATGACAAACCATCAGCACAACGCCTCGAAATTCGCCAGTTCGCTCACGGTCAGCCGCCGTCATTTCATGATGGGCGCGGCGGGGCTTGCGGCCGTCGCCGGCTTCGGCATCCGCCCGGCCGCCGCGGCCCGGGACGTCGCCTTCCTCGGTTGGGAAGGATACGACCTTGCCTTCAAGTCGACGGACCTGCTCGGCAAGGCCGGCGTCAACATGCAGCCGACCTATATCTCGGCCATCGAGGACATCATCACCAAGCTGCGCGGCGGCGGCATCGGCTCCATCGACCTGACGACGCTGATCTATCAATACGTCTCCTTCTGCGGCCAGAGCGACCTGCTCGGCGCCATCGACGAAAGCCTGGTGCCGAACCTCTCGGCCATGCACCCGCGGGTCAAGGCGCTCGACAAGTTCCTGCGCGTCGACGACAAGCTCTACGGCGTGCCCTTCACCTTCAGCGCCATTCCGCTGCTCTACAATCCCGATCTCGTCGAGGAGCCGAAAAGCTGGCTCGATCTGCTGAAGCCGGAATACAAGGGCAAGGTCGTCGGTTATCCCGATGTCATGAGCATGATCGTCACCTGGTCGAAGGTGGCGAACGGGCTGGAAGATCCGAGCCGCATGACCAGGGAACAGCTCGACAAGACGGTCGAGCTGATGATCAAGGTTAAGCAGAATTCGCGCACCATCCCCTCCAGCCTCGGCGAAATCTCCGACATGTTCAGCCGCAAGGAGATCGTCATGGGCATGGGCTGGGAGCCGATGATCAAATGGGCCGGCGACAAGGGCGTCAATCTCAAGATCGCCTCGCCGAAGGAAGGCACGTTCGCCTATTTCGACACGGTCAACATCGCCAAGGATGCGCCGAACCGCGAACTGGATCATGCCCTGATCAACTGGGGCCTTTCGGCGGAAAACCAGAAGACGTTTGCCGAAGGCAATATTCTCGGTATCGTCAACCAGGATGCGATGAAGGCGGTGACGGACAAGACGGTGGCCGGCATCTACCACTTCGACGATCTCGACGCCTATTTCGCCGACAAGTTCCTGCCGGGCATGTTCCCGCTCGAACAGGAGGGCGAGTTCGTCACCTGGGACGACGTGCTGGGCGCCTTCGAGAGCTATCAGAGAGCCTGAGGTATGACCGTGAACGTTTTACCCCCAACAATCGCCGCCCTCGGGAATGGAGTGGGTCGTGTGAACGCTGAGCCGCTTGTCCGCCTTCAGGGGCTTGCCAAGAGTTACGGGATCTACCGGGCCGTCCATCCGCTCGACCTCGATTTCCACGAGGGGGACTTTCTGGCGATCATCGGCGGCCGCGATGTGACGCGGCTGCCGCCGGAAAAGCGGCCCACCAACATGGTGTTTCAGGGCTACGGCCTGTTTCCGCACATGACCATCCGCCAGAATGTCGGCTATGGCCTGCGCATCGCCGGCACGCCGCGCGCCGAGGTCGATGCCCGCGTGCGCGACATGCTGGCGCTGGTGCAGATGGAGGCCTTCGCCGACAAGCTGCCGCCGCAGCTTTCCGGCGGCCAGCAGCAGCGCATCGCACTGGCCCGCGCCCTGATCATGCGGCCGAAAGTGCTGTTGCTCGATGAGCCCTTCGCCGCCCTCGACCTCAAGCTGCGCCAGGCGATGCAGGAGGAACTGCGCCGGCTGCATGCCGAGATCGGCGGCACCTTCGTCTTCGTCACCCACGACCAGGCCGAAGCCATGCTGCTCGCCACCAAGGTGGTGGTGATGTCGCGCGGCAAGGTCGAGCAGGTCGGCACGCCGGAGGAAATCTATCTGCGGCCGAAGACGCATTTCGTCTCCACCTTCGTCGGCGAGGCCAATTTCCTGAAGGCCTGTCGCAGGCTCGCCCGCGTCAGCATCGAGGGCGCCTTCGCCTTCGACGATGCGGGGCCGGACGGCGACGTACTGGTCGGCGTCAGGCCGGAAAAGGTGCGCCTCGGTGCTGCCGCTGCCCGCTGCGATCATCGCTTTTCGGGAACGGTGACGCAGCGCATCTTCCTCGGCGCGCAGGTGCAATACACCGTGCGCCTGCAAAACGGCGAGACCTTCATCGCCTGTCTGCAGGAGGGCGATCTTCTGCCGGGCGACAGCATCGATGTCGGCTGGATGTCCGCCGACCAATGGGTGGTGACGCCATGAGCGACGGCGCACCGCTTTCCCTGAAACGCGACGGGGCGCTGCTGCTGCCGGCCGCCGCCGTGCTCGCCGGGCTGTTCATCGGCCCGATGCTGTATTTCCTCGTCGTGTCCTTCTTCAAGGTCTCGCTGTTCAAGATCGTGCCGGGTTTCGATCTCGGCAATTACGCCAAGGTGGTCGGCTCCTACGGCCCGCCCATCCTGTTCACCATGGGCATCGGCTTCCTGATCGCCAGCGTCACCACCGTGCTCGCCTTTATCGTCGCGCATCTGATCTGGACGCGCGGTCGCCGCTTCAGCGGCATCCTGCTGGCGGCGACGCTGCTGACGCTGTTCGGCGGCTATCTCGTCAAGATCTATGCCTGGCGCACCCTTCTCGGGCGGGACGGCATCGTCAACAACACGCTGGTCGGCCTCGGTATCGTGCGCGAGCCGATCGAGGCGCTGCTCTATAGCCCGGTCGCCGTGGTGCTGGTGCTGGTCAGCTACCTGCTTCCCTTCGCCATCCTGCCGCTCTACGGCGCCTTGCGCTCCATCGAGGAGAAGACCATCGAGGCGGCGCGCGATCTCGGGGCCTCGCCCTGGGCTGCGGTGCGCGATGCGGTGCTGCCGCGCTGCGTGCCGGCGCTGGTCACCGCCTTCGCGCTCTGTTTCCTGGTCACGGCGGGGGATTACGTGACGCCGCGCATGGTCGGCGGCACCCGCACGATGATGATGGGCAATTTCATCGAAAGCCAGTTCGGCCTGCGCATGAACGTGCCGCTCGGCGCGGCGATGACCTATCTCACCATTACGGCCTCCATCGCCGTGATCGCTTTCGTCTGGCTCGCGCTCAAAACCGTGTTGAGGCCCAAATGAACATCGCCTATGGCCGCCTTGCCAATACCACGATCGGTATCCTGTGCATGATCTTCATGGTCGCGCCGCTGGTGCTGGTCGTCCTGTTCTCCTTCGGCTCTTCCAGCCTGATGACCTTCCCGATCCGGGGCTTTACCTTCGGCTGGTACGGCGCGCTGATGGCGCGGGACGATTTCTGGAGCGCGCTTGCCAACAGCGCCACCGTCACCGGCGCGGTCGGTGTGGCGGCGACCGTCATCGGCACCGCCGCCGCCATGGTGATCGTGCGCCTGCGCCCGCGCCAGTCTGCCGCCGCCTTCTTCCTCTTCGGCCTGCCGATGATGATGCCGCCGCTCGTGCTGGCGCTGGCGTTGCTGTCGCTGTTTTCGGTGCTCGGCGTGAAGCTCAGTCTGGTGACGGTGGTGCTGGCGCATCTGACCTTCACCATGCCCTTCGTCATCCTCATCGTCACGGCGCGTCTTCGGGATTTCGACTATGCGGTGATCGACAGCGCCCGCGACCTCGGCGCATCGCCGCTGAAGACCTTCCTCACCGTCACCTTCCCGCTGATCCGGCCGACGCTGTTCGGCGCGGCGTTGATCGCCATGGCGCTGTCGCTCGACGATTTCGTCATCACCTTCTTCCTGATCGGCGGCGGTAATACCCTGCCGACGCTGGTCTGGGGCATGTTGCGCACCGGGCTCGATCCGTCGATCAATGCGCTGGGCACGCTGATCCTGCTTTTGACCATCGGCAGTTCGGCGCTTGCGCTGCGCCTGACACGCTACCGGGGATAAACGCCGAAACGGGAGGGAGCCCGGCATGACACGAAGCAATTGCACCGTCGCGGACACCTGGCCCGACAATCCCGCCCGTCAAACGCAGGCGCCGGAGCCAGCCTCCGGCGCCCCCGGCCTTTCCGAGCCGGTGCTGCTGGCGCGGCTGGTCGATTCCATCGAGACGGAGTATTTCTTCGCCGCGCTCCGGGATTTCATCAATGCCTCGGTGGCGATCGACAATTGCGTGGCGCTCGT
>Ga0209930_1005248_pt1 | contig 10718 bp, 11 predicted proteins | sample ThiBiot_500_biof_2_FD_183948 | JGI IMG/M metagenome (GOLD analysis project Ga0209930, IMG submission 183948) | Wastewater bioreactor microbial communities from Cape Town, South Africa - Thiocy_cont_500_biof (SPAdes) | ecosystem: Engineered > Bioreactor > Thiocyanate-remediating >... | reverse complement strand
CAGATTCTTTCAGAAATCATGAAATCTCTACAAGAATCGGGTATCGGTGGCGATCCCTGCGTACCTCGCTCCTATGAGAGATCGAGGGAGCAGATGGCCGAACGAACTCACGGCAGTTGGGACAGAAGGTAACGGGTTCCGTGGAATTCGTTCGGAAATCTCGGGAACCTGAGTCTTCGCAGAAGGATTCCTAGTCGCTAAGACTGCGGGTTCACCGGCCGCATGGTCCGACGACCTTCCAGGGCGGTGACGTCTACTCCGAAGGTTGGCCGGAGGGGGCGCACGTCGATCGCGTCCATGCCGGCCGCGTCGGCAGCCTGCAGTCCCTCGTCGCCGTCCTCGAAGACGAGCACACGAGCCGGGTCGACGTCCAGCCGCTGCGCAGCAGCAAGGAAGATGTCCGGCGCCGGCTTTCCTCGGGCGACGTCGTTACGGGTCACAATCACGTCGAACAACCCCCGCATACCGAGGGCATCGACGGTCGCGCCAACGGTGTCGGCTCCGCCGCCGGTTGCGAGCGCGGTCCTCACGTTTCTGTGAGCATCGTTCAGCACCTTGTTGATTGGAGTGATCGTCTCCACAAAGGTGGAGTAGTCGGAGGTATTCAGCGTCGCGATCGGTAGCGGCCTGCTCGACATCGACAGGGCGACTCTGGCATTCGCCGGCGGCGGTGACCATATCGCGCGAGGACATGCCGGTGCGGGTCGCGTACCACTCGGGCGCGAGGTCGAGGCCCTGTCGGACCAGGGCGTTGCGCATGGCGATGAAATTCGCGGCGTGGCTATCTACGAGCGTGCCATCCCAATCGAACAGCAACGCTTCATAACCCTCCCAAATCAGGTCGGCGGTGGTGGCGGCGATGGTGAGGGTAGGCACGGTCAGATCTTTCGCATCGGAGCGAGCAGGAGTCGATGACGAGGCAGTTGGCAATCAGCATGGTCAGTCGGCTCAGTGGCGCAATCAAGCGTGGTGAGGTTTGCAAGCGTACTTGTCAAGCTTGAAGGTCGCGCGGATAAGTGAACGCGAGACGTCCCAAACGGTCGCTTCCGGCGGTGAATGACGTCGTTTTGCGACGTCTCGACGATCGGGCTGCTCGCCTATCCGCGCGACCCCTGAGCTCCGCGCAGCACGGGCGGCGGGCCGCTGAGCCGGTCACTGACACCGGTACCCGCCCGCAATCCGTCCCAGGCCAGGTCGAGATAGCGCCGCCACAGTTCCGGCGAGGCGGCATGGAGTGGTTGCGCGGTCTGGGCGATGCCGCGCAGCAATAGCACCAGGTCGTCGGAGGTGACGTCGGCGCGGACGCGACCCTCCGCTTGCGCGGCCTGCAGCAGCACCCCTGCCACGTCCAGCATTCGGGCGGTGAGCGCCTGGATTTCCGAGAGGTTCGTCAGGCCGTAGACGGCTTCGCAGATCCCGTAATTGCCTGCCAGCATCTCGGCACCAACGGCAAGAAACTCGTGCAGTGCGGCGGGGGCATCCTCCCTGCCAGCGAGCGCTTCGCCGCGCGCAACGAGCTGTCCGATTCGATCCTCGACGACGGCGACCACGAGCGCCTCCTTGGTCGGGAAGCGACGGAAGACCGTGGCTTTCCCCAGGCCGGCGGCATCCGCGATCGCGGCGACGGAGACATCGGCGCCCTTGCGCGCCAGCGCCTTCTCAGTGGCGTCGAGCAGCGCGCGCCGATTCCTCGCGGCATCCGCGCGGAGCCGCTGCGGCGCGATGTCGGACATGACACCAGCCTATCCGATACCGAGCGGTCCGGTTAGGTGATAGCGTGAAAGTGAAACCATGCGGTCCGCTGGCGGGGGGGGGGGGGCATCAATGCGAGGAGACGACCATGTCCAGCTCAGAGCCCGCAGACGCGCCGGTTCCCGCAGCCACGGCGGCTTGGGCGGCGCTGGCGATCGTGGCCGCGGTGCAGTTCATGATCGTGCTGGACGCCACGGTGGTGAACGTCGCGGCCCCCTCCATCCAGCACTCCCTCGGCTTCACCGCATCGAGCTTGCAATGGATCATCACCGTGTACACCCTGCTCACAAGCGGCTTCCAGCTACTCGGCGGACGGGCCAGTGATCTCGTCGGCCGGCGGCTGGTGTTCCTGCTCGGCACGGCCGTGTTCACCGCCGCCTCGCTGTTCAACGGCCTCGCCCCGAGCGCGACCGCGCTCATCGTCGGCCGTGGCGCCCAAGGCCTGGGCGCAGCATTCGCCTCGGCGGCCGGGCTTGCCGTGCTGCTCGCCGCCTTCCCGAACGCCCGCGACCGCAGTCGGGCCCTGGCGGTGTGGACGAGCATCGCCATTGCAGGCGGCGCCGCCGGCGTCCTCGTCGGCGGCGTGCTGACCCAGTGGCTGTCCTGGCCCTGGGTGTTCTACATCAACGTCCCCGTCGGCGCGCTCGCCATCCTCGCCAGCCTCCGATGGCTCCCGGAATCCCGCGACACCGGTACGCGCCGCCGCTTCGACCTGCTCGGCGCGCTCACCGTCACCGCCGGCACCCTGCTCCTCGTCTACGCCATCACCGAGGCACCCTCCCGCGGCTGGGCGTCGCCGGAGGTCCTCGGCACCGGCATAGGCGGACTCGTTCTTCTCATGCTGTTCGTGCTGATCGAGCGGCGCACCCCCGACCCGCTCGTGCGCCTCGACGTGTTCCGAATCCGAACGCTGTCGGTGGGCAACGGCGCCCTCATGCTCGTCGGAGGCGCCACCTTCGCCCTCTTCCTGTTCACCTCCCTCTACGTCCAGGACATCCTCGGCTACGCCCCCTTGGTGGCCGGCCTCGCGTTCCTGCCCGTCTTCGCCGCCAGCGTCCTTGGCGCCGTCTTCGCCCAACAGCTCATACGTCGGATCGGGACACGCGCCGTATCCGTGGCCGGCCTGCTCATCGCCGCGATCGGCCTCGGCTGGCTACTGCGCCTGCCGGTCGACGGGTCCTACCTGGCCGACCTACTCGCACCGCTCGTCATAGGCTCCATCGGCCTCGGCCTCGCCTCCGTCCCGCTCACCCTCCTGGCCACCTCGGGATTGCCCCCCAGAGCTCTCCGGCATGGCATCGGGCATCAACAACATGAGCCAGAACCTCGGCCGCTCCCTCGGCCTCGCCGTCCTCACCACCATCGAGGTCAGCGCGGCTGGCCACGCCGCAGGCAACGCACTCGACGCCCAGCTCGCCGGCTACCACGCCGGATTCCTCAGTGCGGCGATCCTCCTCGCCGCCGGGGCCGCCCTCGTGCTCATCTTCCTGCGGCGCACCGACACCGCCCGCATTGACCTACAAGCCCGCAGCAAGGCCCCGGCGGGTCTCACCGACCAGTCGGCGCAGTGAGGTCTGTCTGACCTGTCCCTGGTTTTTCGGGTCTGTCCGATTTCTTGTGTGCGGGGCTCGGCTCAGTTGAGTGCTAAGCGGCGGAGCTTGACCCCTCACACACAAAGGTCCCGACAGACCCCAACGTGGCCGCCGACCACGGCGAGCCGTTCGACATGCTGGTCGACCCGGCGCTGCACACCGACGCAGCCGACCTGCACCGCGATCTGCTCGACGTTGCCGCGCTGCTCGACCCAAAGCTCCGCGACCTCCTAGGCCGGCGTTTTAGACAGGGGCTACTTACGCCGTTGAGTTGATGTGCCCCGAGGCGGACGGTGGTGTTGCGGCTCGGCGCAGGCGGCACTCGGCGTTATGCATGCGTGCCGTGTTCATGATCGGCGTGTGCGGCTTCCTCGAATTGGAAAGTGGAGTGCTCGACATCAAAGTGGTCCCCAAGGCATGCCTGCATCTGATCGAGGAGAGCGGGCATGTGGCCATCATGAAAACAAGCATCGTCCAGAACAATGTGTGCTGAAACGGCTGTCAGCCCAGAAGTGACGGTCCATGCGTGAAGGTCGTGGACATCACGGACGTACTTGACTTCGTTGAGATGGGTGCGCAGTTCGCTGAGGTCGATCTCTTTGGGCGCCGCTTCGAGGAGGACGCGACCTGAATCGCGCAGCAGGCCCCAGGCTGCGTGAACCATGAGCGCCACCACGACTAGGGAGGCGATTGCGTCCGCCTGGGTCCATCCGGTGGTGATGATGATGATGGCGGAGATGGCAGTGCCGATGAACCCGTATAGGTCAGTGAGGATGTGTTGATACGCGCCCTCGACGTTGAGGCTGGAGCGGTTGGCCTTTGCCAGGAGCCACGTCGCAGCCAGGTTGACGACAATGCCCACGAGAGCTACGACCAATACGGTGCCGCCGTTGACAGCGGGGTGATCGTCGACGAGGCGGCGGACTGCTTCGAAGCAGACCAGAGCGGCGATGACCAGCATGGTGACGCCGTTGCCGAGCGCGGAGAGGATTTCGGCTCGCTTCCAGCCGAAGGTCCAGGCTCCCGCGGCAGGGCGCGCGGCAAGCCGCATGGCCCAGAGCGCTACAGCGATGGCGCCGGCGTCGGACAGCATGTGCCCGGCGTCAGAGAGCAAGGCCAACGACCCAGATAGAAGTGCTGTGACGACTTCGCCGACCATGTAGGCCAGCAGGAGGCCAAGCGCCGCCCACAAGTATCGCCGATCGGCGTTTGACGAAATGCCGTGATCGTGCCCGGCGTGGCTCTCCCGCGAGAAGCGGTCGGGCGGGTCGACAGGATACTTGTGCCCGTCATGCTCGTTCATGGTCGCGGTCAGGCTCGTGGGTGGTCTTTGAGTTCGCCTGCGGCGTGCTCTAGACGATGGGTGGGGCACAACGATACTTGGTCGCCGGTGGCGGCCAAGAGCTTTTCGGCCGCGGCGAGGACACCTAGCACTTCGGGCTCGTGGCTCAACGAAAACATCGAGGAGCGGCCGACCGGACGGGAACTCACTAATCCGCAGTCAAAGAGGCAGGCGAGGTGCGCCGAGACTGTGGATTGCGCGAGGCCGACGTGCTCAGTCAGGTCTACAACTCGGTGCTCCCCTAACGCCAGGTGGGTGAGGATCGCCAGTCTGGACGGATCACCGAGGCTGCGGAACAGGCACGAGGCGGCTGTTGCAGCCCGAGTATCCAGTCTCGTGCTCTCAGGTGACAGCTGATCCCGAATCATCGCCATATGCCGATGATAGCGCCTATTACCGAATCTTAGCCAGACGCGGGGCACCGAACTGATGGGATCGGGAAGCTCCGGTGGCGGCGTCGCACCTCGCAGGTGTGAGAAACCATGCGAAAGCTGCCCAGCAGGCCAGGAGGCGTGGGAGCGGAGGTGAAAGCCGGGAGCATACCGATCACGCTGTCATGCCGGTTGCCCTGCTGCATGTCGTCATATCGGTCGCCCAAGACGGAACGATGGCGGTCGCAGTCGAGGGGACGCCCCATCTGCCAGAGCCGTTCGCTCCGCCGTGGCAGCGTGAGGACTTCGCCCGCGTCCTCGACCAGCTCACCGAGCAGTATCGCTCGCCGGTGCGGGTCGAGGTCCGCGAAGCAGACGGCACGATGTTCACCGACATCATCACGCCCGGCAAGCGCCGCCGCCCCGACCCCGAACCAGAGCCAGACGCGCAGGCGCCGGCTGCCCCCGCGCTGCTGGGTCTGCATAGGGGCGGGTTCGTGCCGGGCGAGGACGTCGCAGTCGCCGTGGTCATCGCCCACGCGGAGGCCGCCCCGGACAGCACCGCCCGCATCCTGCTGACGCCCGATCAGCTCGCCGGCAGTCCGACCCGCGAGGTGATCCTGCTCGGCCGGGTCTCCGGCACCACCACGGTCGGGCACCCCGCATGACCAGTCCACGACCAACCGGGCCGCTCGGGGACGAGCTGAGCAATCTCGGCATTGGCCTCCTCATCGGCGCCGCCGCACTGGCAGGCATCCTGCGCGGCGCCGGCTCCATCGCCGCCTGGATCACCGGCATCGACCAACCCGCCAGCGGCATCGAGTCCGGGCTGAGCGTCCTGCTACATCCCGGCGACCCCGCCCTGGCACTGTCAGCGCCAGGGCTCAACGCCCTCGCGTACTGGACCACCGCCGCCATGCTCATCGCCGTCGCCGCCGCGCTCTCGGTGTGGGTGTGGCGATTCATCCGCGAGCGCGGCCGAGTGGTGAAGGCCGACCCGTACCGGATCGCCGGGATCGCCACCCGCAGCGAGGTCGCCCAGGCGGCATCGGCGAAGGCGCTGCTGCGCCGGGCAGGACACCTGCGACCCTCGCTCAACAGGCCCAAGCCCGAGGCGGTCGGGTACCGGATCGGCACCTCGCGCGGCAAGGAGGTGTGGGCCAGCGTTGAAGACTCGATCCTGCTCATCGGGCCGCCACGCTCCGGCAAGGGCGCCCACATCGTCATCAACACGATCCTGGACGCGCCCGGCGCGGTCGTGACCACCTCGACCCGGCCCGACAACCTCGCCGCGACCCGGCGGGCACGGGAGAAGGTCGGGCCGGTCGCGGTCTTCGACCCCCAACACCTCGCCGAAGGGGTCCCTGCCGGGCTGCGGTGGTCGCCCATCCGGGGCTGTGAGGACCCGTTGACCGCGATGATCCGCGCCACCGGCCTCGCCGCCGGCACCGGCCTGTCCGCTGGCGGTGTGGAGGGCGGCGGGTTCTGGGAAGGCAAGACCAGGACGGCCCTCCAGGCCCTGCTCCACGCCGCCGCCCTGGACCGCCGCCCGCCGGGCGAGCTGTTCCGCTGGACCCTCGACCCCGCCGCCGCCGCCGACGCGGTGGCGATCCTCACCGCAAGCCCACGCGCGGCAGTCGGATGGGCCGACTCCTTGCAGGCCATGATCGACTCCGACCCGAGAACCCGCGACTCCATCTGGCAAGGCGTCTCCCTCGCCCTCGCCGCCCTCGCGGACCCGCGCGTGCTCGACGCCGTGAACCCGCGCGACGGCGAGGGCTTCGACCCCGAAGCCTTCCTGCGCGCCAAGGGCACCCTCTACCTGCTGGCGACCGGCGCCGGGGCCAACAACTCCGCCGCGCTGGTCGCGGCGTTCGTGGAAGACCTCGTGGAAGCCGCCCGGCGTATTGCCGCCCGCAGCCCCGGCGCCCGCCTCGATCCGCCGCTGCTGCTCGCGTTGGATGAGGTCGGCAACTTGGCGCCGTTGCCGTCGCTGCCGACTCTCATGGCCGAAGGCGGTGGCACCGGGATCACGACCATGCCCGTCTTGCAGTCCCTCGCCCAAGCCAGAGAGAAGTGGTCGGAGAACGCCGCCGGCGCGATCTGGGACGCCTCGATCGTCAAGATCATCCTCGGCGGAGCATCCAACTCCAAGGACCTTCACGACTTGACCACCCTCATCGGGGAACGCGACGAGCTGACCGACTCCACCACCATCGGAGACCAAGGCTCCCGCTCCGCCCAACGCTCCATCCGGCGCGTGCCGATCATGCCGCCCGACACGATCAGGACCCTGCCGTTCGGCACCGCGCTCGTGCTGCTGCGTGCCGCGCCGCCCATCGTGACCCGGATGCGGACCTGGACTGACCGACCCGACGCCGCGGAACTGCGAGCGGATCGCACCGGCATCGAAGCCATGCTGCAACGCCATTCTCAGGAGACCAGGGGCGCACCTGCCTGACAGAACGGCCCTGATCAGGGGCCGGCCGACGTCAGGAGACAAGGCTGATGGCTGTCCGCACCTACCAATCACTCTCGGGATACGTCGCCACGGAGCCCAGAACCGACCCGACGAGCGACGGTACTCCGAGGTTTTACGCACGGGCCGGTCAGCGGCAGGCCCGCAGGGAGCAGGACGGGAGCTTCACGAAGCTGTCGACCCAATACATGCCGATCGTCGCCTACGGCGAGGCCGCCGAGGAAGCCACCGCGTTGCTGAGCAAGGGCGACAACTTCACAGCCGAGGGCCGCATCCGTCCAGTCAAGTACGTCAAGGACGGCAAGACCATCGAAGGCCAGGAGTTCGAGGTGTGGAAGGTCGGTCGCCGCCGCAACGACGCCGACCGATCTGAGCAGGCCGAGCGAGCGGTCGCCGCCGACGCCGCTGCCGAGGCACCACTCCGCTCTCGGGACGTGCCGCCTGAGTTCGCCTCCCCAACCACCTCGCGGCAGGCACCCGCCGCGCTGGCCCTGTGAGGCGATGATGACCGACCACGCCACCTCGCCTGAGCCGCCCGAGGACGAGCTGCCCGGCGACGACCCGGCCGCGGACCTCGGGGAGCCGCTGCTTGCCGAACCGCCGCACCCGATCAACTGGAACCTGCTCACCGCCGACGAAGCCGAAGGCGAGTGGCTAGAGCTCAACAAGTGGGTCGACTGGCTCCGTCACGCCTACGGCCTCCCGGCATCCGTGGTGCCGCCGTTCTGGCACCGGCACTCTGAGCTCGTGTGGGAGCTGTCCGCGCTGCACCTGCACTGGCTGTGCGCCTACGACCCGGAGCAGAACGGAAGCGCCCCGCTGGGCTGGCACCGCGACTTCGCTGACGCCCGCCAGCGGCTCCGCGATTGGGTCGCTGCCTGCGGCACCCGTCTGGACCGCGACCGACCCACTCGGCAGACGAGCTGGCCCGGCGAGGAGGCCGCCGAGCCCGTCGAGGACCGGCTGATCGAGAACCGCGACCAGGACTTCGTGCAGTTCGTCCTCGATGATGTCGCTGCCCGGCGCCAGGCAGAGGACGAGTTCTACGCCGGCCTGAATCCCGAGACCGGAGAGCTGCTGTGACGGATGACCTCTTGGCAGCCGAACGCCCCGAGCTCGACTGCCTCCGCAAGGCGGGCGGCGAGCTCGGGGCGTCGTTCCTCCCGATCACGAAGGATCAGGCTACGGTCGTGCGCGCTACGCTGCTTGGCTCCACTGATAGGTGCCGGGAACTACGAACCGGGGAGCGATCTTGATGCGATCGGCATCGAAGATGCCTCCCATGAGACGGGACTTCTCGATACGGACGTCGAGCAGCATCTTGATGAGCCGCCGCTGTTCGAGCAGGTCGAGCTGATCCCACGCCGCCGTCAGGTCGTCGGCGTTGAGCAGGTCGAGCACCGCGTCGTCCGCAACGGGAGGCACCGCCTCCTTCGCGGCCTGCTCGATTTGCGGCTTCATCCGCTGTTCGACGTTCGACAGCATGGAGAGGCTGATCCTGCCCTCGGCATACTGCTCGGCAGCCTCATCGAGTCGGCGCCGCAGAGCGTCCAGCCGCTCCTCGGCCTCGCGGACTCGCTCGTTCCAACTCTCGTCGGGGCCGGCCAGCACCGCCAGACTCTCCGGGGTGGAGAGCCAGCCCAGCAGCGCGCCCACCACAAAGGCGTCCGTGCGTTCCACGTCGATGCTGATGCGACGGCAGGGCGCCCAGGGGCAGATGTAGTTGTTGCGCGGCTTGCCGTTCTTGCGGGGGATCACGTTGTGGACCCGCACCAGCGGCCGCGAGCAGAAGGCGCACTTGGCGACGTGCGACAGGAGCCATCGGGGCCGGCTGTGGTTGTCCTCCTCGACGTAGCGGGTACGGCGGGCGCGGTCGCCGAGAACGCGATTGACCTTCTCCCACCTATCGACGGGGATGATCGCGGGCCAGTCGGCCTCTCCGATCACCTCGCCCTGGTACTTGCGGAGCCCGGCAATCGTGGGGCTCCTGATGACCTGCGTGAGTGTCGCGTTCATCCAGCCCCGCGAGTGGTCGCTGGTCGGTTTCATCGGCGTCGGCACGCCCTCGCGGTTCAGACGGGTCACGATCCGGTTGACCGGCACGCCGCGGAGGATTTCGTCAACGGCGTTCGTGATGATCGACGCCTTCTCCGGGTCGATTTCCTGCCGGAGCAGTACGCCGGTGCTCTCGTCGTAGACCCGACGGTAGCCGTAGGGGAGTCGACCGTGAGGCCGGCCCTTCTGCGCGTTGAGCCGCACCGTCCGAAGCTGGCGCTCGCGGATCACGGCGGCGTCCTTCTCCGCTGTCAGAAACTCCAGCCCCATCATGAAAGCGTCGTCGCTGCGGGCGAAGTCGTAGACCCGGCCCTTCGTCAGATAGAGGACGCCGGCCGCTTGGCAGGCGGCCCGGAGCTGGATGTAAGCGGCGAGCTCGCGGCCGGCCCGCGATGGCTCCCAAGTCACGAAGGCGGCGTACCGCTTCGAGGCGATGAGCTGAAGGGCCTCCTCGAAACCCTCCCTCTCGCGGGTGCGCCACTGTGAAGCGGAGCGGTTCGCGTCGGTGATGACCTTGCCGACCTTCCACCCCTGCTGGCCGCACCAGGAGCGGCAGTCCGTCTCCTGGTCACCCGTGGATCGCATGAGGTAGTGGCGATCCATTGAGGCTCGCGTGTAGATCAGAGCTTCGGTGTCTGGTTCACTCGGGCGAGTGAGTGCGTTGCTTTCCATAACAGCAGGTGCTCCTTCTGCATCTGCTACCGAAGTCCTGGGTGAGCCGACCAACGACCTCGACACCGACATGCTCGCCGCCGTCGAGGAGCTGCTCGACTCGTGGCCGGGCACGCTGCTCGTGGTGTCGCACGACCGGTACTTCATCGAACGGGTCACCGACCAGCAGTACGCGATCCTGGGCGGCCGTCTGCGCCACCTCCCCGGCGGGGTCGACGAGTACCTGCGGTTGCGCGCGGCGCAGCGCGATGCCGCGCCGACCACGAAGAACGCCGGATCTGCGGCATCCGGATCGACGGCTCCCTCCGCGACACCGGCCCTGGCGGGGGCCGATCGGCGCGCGGCTGAGAAAGAGGTGTCGGCGATCGAGCGGCGCCTGCAGCGCCTGCAGAAGGACCTGGACGCGATGGACGTGCGGCTCGCCGACGCCCACGACGACTACGACGCCCTGCTCG
>Ga0209930_1005238_pt1 | contig 10738 bp, 16 predicted proteins | sample ThiBiot_500_biof_2_FD_183948 | JGI IMG/M metagenome (GOLD analysis project Ga0209930, IMG submission 183948) | Wastewater bioreactor microbial communities from Cape Town, South Africa - Thiocy_cont_500_biof (SPAdes) | ecosystem: Engineered > Bioreactor > Thiocyanate-remediating >... | reverse complement strand
CTGTCGTCGGCGTGCATGCATCATCGATGTGCGAACCGAGATCGAGGAGGATGTGTGTGGGTGGGATCGATGGGAGCAGCATTGATCCACCAAGCCACCGAGTGCGATGCTCTCTCATCGCCCTCCTCGTCATCAAGCTCCTCGTCATCCTCATCATCGAACGCACGAAGCTGGGTCATCAAGGCAGCTCGGGCAATATTGTCGAGTCGAGTGTTCGTGATCGATGTCGGAGATCGCACGTTCCGAGCGACGGAGCAGACTCTGAGACGCGAGAGCGGCTCGGTGCTCGACTTCTTGTTCTCAGGAGACATTGCTCTTCCTCGAGGCTCGTATCATCGATGCTCCTCCCATCTCCCTCCTTCTGCTGGTGGTGGCGGTGGCGGTCGGGACACTGGAGACATCGAGCACCGAGACGGAGACGGAGACGATCAACAACGAGAAGGACGAGTGTTCATCGATTGCGATCCTCAATCGTTCGAGCATGCTCTTCATTGGTTGCGATCGTATGTCCTTTGCTTCTCTCTCTCTCTCCGTGTCTCTCTCAACTCACAACTCAAACACCAATGATGTTGATCGTTGCTCATTCGTCGTGATGATGATGATGCAGAGGACAAGTTCCTCGAGACCTCACGAACCGAGAGATCGACTCTCTTGCCGTCACAGCTCGAATGCTGGGCCTCACGAAGCTCCAATCGGCTCTCGACGAGCTCTCGTCCAAGAGCCGACGCAAGAAGTTCACGGCCGAGCAAGTGACTGCAAGAGTATCGGCCCTCGCCTCGTCTCGATCATCTCAACCAGACCGCGACAAGTCAGCAACCACAGGAGTGAGCATGAAGAACGCCGATCTCTCAGGCGAGTGGCTGTGCGGTCTCGATCTGCACGACGCCAAGCTCAACCAATCGCTGCTCGACCACGCCAACCTCTCAGGATCCAACCTCGAACGAGCCGACATGAGCGGCGTGCAAGCGATCGAGACCGACTTCGACCACGCCAACCTCCGATCGGCCATCTTGCGAGACTCGACATTGAGAGCGAGCTCGATGCAAGGAGCTCACGTCGAGAACGCCGACTTGAGTCGATGCGACATGAGCAACATGTCGGCGAGCGAGGCCGACTTCTCTCGATCGACGATGGTCGAGGTCGATCTCTCTCAATCCGACATTGATCGATCGAAGATGGTGGAGGTCGATGCACGAGGAGCTCGACTTCCACTCGAGATGGTGGAGGTCGACATGAGCTCGGCCAACCTGTCAGAGACCGATGTTCGAGGTCGGAGGATGGTTCGATGTGTGATGAGAGGAGCTCGACTTGCATCGAGCGACATGAGAGAGATGGAGCTGTCGAGCAGCGATGTTCGAGGAGCAGACATGTCGTTGGCCAAGATGTCGGGAGCTCGACTTCCACTCGAGCTGGAAGGAGTCAACTTGTCGGGAGTCGACTTGCGAGATCTCGATCTCTCGAACGCTAATCTCTCGGGAGCCAATCTCTCGGGAGCCAATGTGTCGGGAGCTCGACTTCCTCTCAAGCTGGAAGGAGTCAACTTGTCGGGAGTCGACTTGCGAGATCTCGATCTCTCAGGTCACGATCTGTCGGGAGCCAATCTCTCGCGAGCCAATGTGTCGGGAGCTCGACTTCCTCGCAAGTTGGAGGGAGTCAACTTGTCGGGCCTGGATCTCTCGGGTCTCGATCTCTCGGGCCACGATCTGACAGGAGCCAATCTCTCGGGAACCAATCTCTCGGGAGCTCGACTTCCTCGCAAGATGGAAGGAGTCAACTTGTCGGGAGTCGACTTGCGAGATCTCGATCTCTCGGGTCACGATCTGACGGGAGCCAATCTCTCGCGAGCCAATAATGTGTTGGTCGAGACACTTCCTCGCAAGATGGAACGAGTCAACTTGTCGGGCCACGATCTCTCAAATCTCGATTTCGCAGACACCGATCTGTCGGGAGCCAATCTCTCACACTCTGATCTCTCGGGAGCCAATTTCTCGAGAGCCAACCTCTCGGGCGCCAACCTCGCGCTAGCCACTTTATCGGGAGCTCGACTTCCTCTCAAGATGCAAGGAGTCAACTTGTCGGAAGTGAATCTCAGCGGTAGCAATCTCTCGGATCATGATCTTTATCGTGCCAAGATCGCGAACACCAATCTCCAAAAAGCCAATCTCGCGAATACCAATCTCTCACATGCTAACCTCTGGCTATCTGATCTCGCGGGAGCCAATCTATCAGGAGCCAATCTCTCCAAAGCCCGTCTCTTGGATGCACGACTTCCTCGCAAGATGGAAGGAGTCAACTTGTCGGGCGTCGATCTCTCACACCGAGACCTCTCAAATCGAATCATCTCGAGAGCCAATCTCTCGGGAGCCAATCTCTCGAACTGTGATCTTTCAGGAACCAGATTCCGGCACACCAACCTCAGACGCGCCAATCTCTCGAACGCCAATCTCTCGAACGCCAATCTCTCGGATTGCGATTTGAGCAACAGCAACATCACAGGATGCCTCAACATCCAAACTGCTCGCCTCGATGGAGCTCGAGGAATGCCTGCTGACTTGAAGATCTTGTGCACCTGCTGCGGTTCTCAGGGCAAGCATCTTCGTGTGAGCTCGGATCAACGCAACGACTCGTACGGCCAAGGATACCTTCGTGCCTTGTGCGAGTAAGCACACAAGCCAGCCACAGTGGCTCGAGTACCGAACAAGTGAGCGATTCTCAACAACATTGGCGCCCTCTCCACGTTGTGTTGATTCGTGTTTGTGGTTGTGGTTGTGGTTGTGGTTGTATTCTGTTTGCCATTGGATTTGTATTGTGCAATGAGGTCCGGCCATTGATGTGTGCGAGCAAGAGCGAGGATTGGATTGGATTGAACACGAGCTCTCGCTCACGAAATGTACGATGGCCTCCCTTGCATCGACAAGCACACTCTCTTCGACACGTGAGATTGGTCGTCTTGAGCATCTTGGTCTTGATCATTGCGTTGAGGAGACGAAGCAGATTGACGACGAAGCAATCGAACGAACTGATCAGCTTCGAGATCGGTGGTTGCTCGGAGCATCGGCAATCCATCGACAACATGAAAGCAGCCAGTGAGCTCATCTCGATCGAGCTCCAGCTTGCGAATCGTGATACCTTGCGCAGCGCTCAGGAGCTCGAGAGCCGAGACCGCTACGCCTTCCTCTTGCTCGCGAGTCCTCTTTCCCAGTGTCGCGGTCGATGTCGATGTCGATGATTGAGATGATGGTGGTGCCTTCTCCAGGAAGCCACACGGGCATGCCATCAGATACTCCCATCGATCGTCGCTGCTCTTTTCGAGAGATGCGGAGCTTGTCGCATCGGATTCCGGTACGGGAACGAAGGCCGAAGGCTGGTCGAGCTTGAGCAGGGCCCAATTGGCCGAGTACACCAGCAGCACCCACAGCCGCTTGTCGAGCACGACCTTGCTGCCGATGGGCACGAAATTACTCTGCCACCGCCTCGGAGGTCCGGGATCGGACAAGCGTCGTCGCGAAGATCCAAGAACGACAGCGTCGCTCTCGACGGGGGTCGGTCTCTCCCTCGGAGAGCGGTCAGAATACCAAGCATCGGAAGGCGCCTTGTACGAGAGCAAGTCGGACGGGAAGGCGAGAGTGCATTCATGTCGGGCGAGGCACTTGATGCTCACCCACAAGCCAGCGGTGAGGCTGAAGCGCGAATGAGTGGCGGTATCCGGCGAAATGTCAATCAGTGGCTGTAGTCGCACTCGAGCATCCAAGAGATCTCCCTGTCGGTAGGCAATCTCGAGGACCCGGAAGAGTCTTCCAGGCTTGTCGATACAACAAGCAGCTGCAAGCATCGAGTCATGCAGCGAGACTACGTCGGCGGGCATGACGTTGTTACAGCGAGCCACTTGAGTGCGTAATTGCTCGAGTGAGCGCAACTTGGCCTGTGCCGAAGACTCTGTGAGCGGCACGGCATGTTGTAACTCCATCCGGCTCACAAAGATCGAGGCTCGAGCCACTTGGTAGCAGCCTGGCGTTGAAGCGTGCTCGTCGGTTGCGCCGCTGTCGTCCTGCAGGTCGAGCAGGTCGTTTGGAACAGTGATGCAAACTCCATCGTGCGTAATATGTTGGACCACGCCGTGATCAGCGAGGACCTCAACTCCACGAAGCGAAACGACAGAGTACTTGCTGCTGTTGCTCGGTGTCGTGTGACACAACTGCATGATCCGCGTGATGGCGATTGTCATTCCTGTGAGCGAGCCAGCGGCGAGGAACAAGAGCATTAGCTTGTGTGTGAGCGTGTGGTTGTCCAACCTTTGGCGGAACAGAGCCACGTACCCGGAACAAAGTCCGTGCCGTCGATCGTGATCTTGGGCTGTGTGGGCGGCATGCCGATGGAGAACGCGCACGAAACAGCGAGCGTCGAGATTCGAAAGATGGCGAGCGAGTAGTCGGACCGGACGACTTCCAGTCCCTCGGCGAGAAGGCGCCTGACGATGGCGATTGGGCGCACAGCATTTCGTCCGTTGGAGCGGCCGCCAGCCAGGGTCACGCTCTCGACCCAATCGACCGAGTACAGTGTAATTCGCTCTCCAGGCCGAATCACTTGGCCGAAGCGCTGGTGTTCGAGGTTCAGCTCGAGGCATCTCGCACATCCGACAGACCCCGAAATCGAGGGAATCATAGAAGAATCCAGCGAGAGAGGGCGGGAGAGCGAGGTCCGAGGAGCAGCGAGGAAGGCGGAAGAGAGAGCTTGTGGGTTGTGTGAAACGCAGATAAGCGGGGGGCGGGGCGCACGGTGCGACTGAGGGAGGGTGCGACCAAGCTCTCGGTAGATAACACGAGAGAAGGCGCTGTGGAACAGGGCGTTACAGCGACGATGGGAATGGGCTGTACCTAAATAGCCAAATGGAGTGGTGCAGTTCGTAGAGTCGGTCGCACCATCGTTCTACTGTTCCACTGTTCGTGCTCAACCACACCGCACCAGAGATTCTCTCGATGGCAATCGCATTGAAAGTGTGCCTGGTTGGCGATCCCGGTGTGGGCAAGACTGCGTATGTGGGATGTGTGGTGTGTGATAGGGGCGGGTTTAGATCTCGGTAGTGGTGTGACCAACCGAGCGTGATCGGGGCAGATTTCGGCATGGTGTGGCGACGGAGCTTGATGACGGCTGTAGTGCAGTCACGCTCGATCACTACGGCAAACCAATGCGACTGATTATCTGGGAGACGAACGCTTCTGTACGCTACTACTCGCTCTTGAACACGAGTTTGTGAGATAGATAGATCGATAGATAGATCAGTTCGAGTGACTCACCTGCAACGTGCGATCGAACAGGAAGGTGCGCCTGTCGCTCTCCGAATGAATGCGTGGGTGCGCTGCTGACACCTCGGTGCGCCACGTAGACTACGCTCGACTGCGACCCTTGTCGTACCCTCAGACCGACTACGTCATCATCATGTACAGCGTCGCCGACCGTACATCGTTCGAGCATGCGATCGGCATGTGGAGCGACGAGATCGAGAAGCATCTGCCGAATGTCGGGCGCCTGTACCTCGGCTTGAAGACCGACCTGCGCGACAAGCTCAGCGACAGCGTGCCGGCCAAGAGCGCCATGGTGAATCTCACTGAGCTTGCACACTTGCAGCACCAGCGATACGAGTGCACGATCGAGTCACCCGAGAGTATGACCGAGGCACTGCGGCAGGCTCTCGAGTATCATTGGCCCGCGCGAGTGTATGGAGCGAATCGCTACGCCAAGAAGAAGTGCCTCATCTCATGATCGATCGATCGAGAGCGACTCACGAGAACTCTCACTCAAACACTTGTACTTGAAGATGATGCCGATGATACTTGCGAGCTGCTCTCACTTGCACGAGAACGAGGTGCCGAGGTGCATCTTGATGACGCTCTCGGTCGTGGGTATCAGCTTGGCAGGAATGGTCTCACGCTGCAGTCGTGTGTACGCCTATGCCCGCATCCAACATGGCGTCAGCTCCACTCAGCTGCAGAATATCGAGTAGGGGGTTGCTGCATGAGCATCTGCATGGGCGTGTACCGTCCATCGATGGCACGAGCCGAACAGGTAGTAGTAGTTGCCCGCAGGTCGCTGCAGCCACAAGATATCGACTGGCGTCACGTCCTTGCCAGCCTGCAGCACCGTGAGAGCCCGATATCAACCTCACGATCATGCCACGAGCATCACGGGCCACCACCAGCAGCATACCGTGATGGAGGCCATCAGCGACTGCACCTTGTCCTCGTCGAGTGGCGATGGGAACGGCCTGATGATGATGTTCATCGGTACCTCGTGAACCTCGCTCACGCCAGCTGAATGGATCGAGAACTTGGAGTGGCTCGTCTCTGATGCGCTATCCGATGATGATGATGATGATGATGGAGCATTGCACGCCATTCTTGTGAGTGCTTGTGCGTGCTTGTGATTGATTGATGCAGCAAGCGGATGATATCAAGATCGCGCAGTGCGGTTCTGTTCTTAAACGCGATCGATCGATGAAATGTCGAGGATTCGATCGATGCTATGGTACACAAGATCATGCATACATTGAATAGGATAGCTGGCACCAGCTGAATAGGATGGATAGATAGACAGCTGGATGAGGGAGGCAGCGACACTGGAGCTAGGGTTCTACTGGCATCGGTGCTGGTACCGCTCGTTCGTTCGTGTTCGATATCAGCAGCAATGCACCGAACACCAGCAAGCCTCCGACGGCCACCAGCGCCTCGGACCATGCGAGCTGGCTGTTGACTGGTGCGACGCCATGAGCTTGTGCCGCTGCGATCATGGTCGAGGCACATAGAAACGCAGCCTGATATTCATCGAGTGAGCTTCGTGCTGGTGTGTGAGTAAGAGTGAGCTCGGCTGGCTGGCACGTACGATGGGCTTCAAGTTCGAGCTCTCGAATAACAGTACCACGAGAGACAGCAGTAGCGATAGTATGGCCATCGGGGCGTACGATTCGTACACGAACTCGAAGCCGTGCGATAGCCGTTCGCTATTCGAGAAGGCCATCTGGGCGCCCATCTGATGGTGCACGAGTATCATCAGTCGCGAGGTCTGCCAATTGTCGCGAGCGATTCGAACGGTACCATCATCAAGCACGAGCCAATCGCTGCGATACCAAGCACGAATGATGGATCTCGTTGTTGCCTCAATCGTGGCACGAGTGTTGCAAGCCTCGCAGCAATGCCATTGTGTTGGAAGCAGAACGATGCCAGCTGCATATGTGTGTGCGTCCATCGATCACGAGCAGTTTCAGCGAGAGCGAGTTCATATCCGAGTGAGTGTCTGCGTTGCATGTGGATCATACCGCAACGACGAGCAAGAGCACCAGCACTCGTTGTCGTTCGATATCAAGCTCGCCGTTGAGCTCGCTCACGACGTGTGCAACCAAGTCCACGTACACACCGAACGCCTGCTCCGTCGTTAGCAATCCCCAAACGATTGCAGCAGCGAGAGATCTCGACGTACGGCATGTCGTAGCGATGGCACACAGAGCAACAGAGCGGCAAGGTTCACGAAGCACAGCAACACCGGCACCACGAGCGTGTACGTGATGTCGCTCGATTCCATCGAAGCCAACACGATCGATACGACGATACAGCCAATCGAACATGCGATATCAAGTGGAGCGCGTGGTCGTAGTCGCTGGCGACTCCAGATGATCTCCACCGAATCCGAGAGGTCCTGGTGCACTCGACTCCACACCAAGATGCCCTGCATTCGAGTGTGGCCATCGTGTGAGCTCGAGCAACGAATCTCGCTGATGCCTCGAGCTCGACCTCGAACAGGGACGCACCAATGCCAACGTGATTCGAATGTTCTCCATATCGACGCCGTAGACGTGTTGAGCATTACGATTGATTCGTTTGAGACATTCGATCGAGCCGATCATCAGCGATACGGGCGTGATACCGGGCAGACATTGCGGCTCCAAGATCGCGAACGACACCAACACTCCGGCGGCGATCGCGGTCCCTTGCAGCCGCAAGGCATCGCCAAACTCGAGAACAAGGTCGACCGCTATCATGACCATAAAGTTGAAGATCCCTGCATGCATCACGGTCGTTTGGGGCGTGTAGGGATAGCTGAGGGTGCTCGAGCTGCTGGATGCGCGCAGATCGACCAGCAACGCCGACACCACCTGCGACCATTGCAATGATGACATTCGTTCAGTACGCTGGGCCACTCCTCGATGACTGATGAGTAGATTCATCAATCAAGCATTCCACATATTGAGATTGGCAGGCTTTCGTAGCGTGAGTGACCTACACAAACGAGGATGCCCAGTTGGATCGGAATCGAGAGTAGTTGGAACGACGAGTCGAGATAGTACGACGTGATCCATGGATCGAGCGCATGATGCTCGTATGGCAACACCTGCATCATCGCCGCGATACTCTGAGGCCCATCTCGCGTGTGAGGAGATGCATCTCTCGCCATCATGGTCCAAGCTGGCAAGACAGCCACGAACGACGCACAATGAAGTGAAGCAGCGGTTGCTTGGTCACGAGCGACAGCATCACGGCAGCCGGCCCAACGACGAACCAACACGCGAACCAGTAGGCTCTCGAGTTCACGGCCAGTAGCGCCAGCGCGCTGACCAATCCCTGAACGATGCATAGCACTGCAACGACCAAGCGAGCCGATCGCTTCTTGCCATTGCCACGTTGCTGGCTCGATGTGAGCAACGCTGGCTGCCGCTGTTGCTCGATCGAGATTCGCGGTGCCGCGTCATCGTCTTGTGGCCGTTCCATCGGGTGCCACTCGCATTACTCAGCTGAACAACGCACACCAGAAACGCCGCGACAAGGACCTATGACCTACGTGTGGTTGTGATTGTTGTTGGATGCCGCAGCTGCCCAAGGATGCACGGGTAATGAGGTTAAGAACAGTAACGCCAAGCTCGATCACTGGCTGCTTTCATGTTGTCGATGGATTGCCGATGCTTCGAGCAACCACTGATCTCGAAGCTGATCAGTTCGTTCGATTGCTTCGTCGTCAATCTGCTTCGTCTCCTCAACGGAATGATCAACATCAAGATGCTCAAGACGACCAATCTCACGTGTCGAAGAGAATGTGCTTGTCGATGCAAGGGAGGCCATCGTACATTTCGTGAGCGAGAGCGCAGTATTCATTCCAATCCAATCCTCTCTTTCGTTCACACACATCAATTGCCGAACCTCATTGCACAATACAAATCCAATGGCAAAGAGAATACGACCACAACCACAAACACACGAACACAAACACGAATCACAACCACAAACACAAACACAAACACAAACACACTGGCAATCATTGAAACGAATCAAACAACGTGGAGAGGGCGCCAATGTTGTTGAGAATAGCTCACCTGTTGTGTCGATCGCACACGGCACGAAGGTATCCTTGGCCGTACGCGTCGTTGCGGATATCCAAGCTCACACGAAGATGCTTGCCCTGAGTGCGGCAGCTGGGGCACAAGAACTTGAAGCCAGTAGGCATTCCTTGAGCTCCATCGAGGCGAGCACTATGGATGTTGAGGCATCCATCAATGGTGCTGTTGCGAATGAGGCAATCCGAGAGATCGGCGTTCATGAGGTTGGCTCCCGCAAGATTGACTCCCACGAGACTGGCTCCCATGAGACTGGCTCCCGAGAGGTTGGCGTTCGAGAGATTGGCTCCGTTGAGATCGGCTTGCTCGATATTGGCTCCCGTGAGGATAGCATTCGAGAGGCTTGCGTGACAGAGATTGGCTCCCTCGAGATTGGCTCCCTCGAGATTGGCTCCGGTGAGGTCTCGACGCGAAAGATCGATTCCCGACAAGTTGGCTCCTGGCATGTGACGAGGGGCTGACCCATGCGGCAGATTGGCTCCCTCGAGATTGGCCCCCGCGAGATTGGAAGTCGTGAGATCATACCTTGTTAGATCGACTCCCGCCAAGTTGACTCCTTGCAAATTGAGCGGAATTACCGCGCCCAACAAGTTGGCTCCCGCGAGATTGGCTCCCGCGAGTACAGTTGCGAGATTGGCTCCCGAGAGATTGGCTCCCGAGAGATTGGTGTTCGAGAGAATGGCATTCAAGAGATTGGATTTCGAGAGATTGGCTCCCGAGAGATTGGTGTTCGAGAGATTGGTGAACGAGAGATTGGTGTTCGAAAGTCCTCGACGCGAAAGATCGACTCCCGACAAGTTGACTCGTTGCAGCTCGCGAGGAAGTGTCGTTCCCGAGAGATTGGCTCCCGAGAGATTTGCTCCCGTCAGATCGGCTTTCGAGAGATTTTTGCTTGAGAGATCGACGCCTGACAAGTTGGCTCCTTGCAGCGCGCCAGAGAGCTGCGCTCCCGACACATTGGCTCCCGAGAGATCGACTCGCGAGAGCTCGGCTCCTCTAAGATTGGTGTTCGAGAGATTGGTGTTCGAGAGGTTGGCTCCCGTCAGCACGGCATTCGAGAGATCTCGACCAGAGAGATCGACACCCGACAAGTTGACTCCCTCCAGCTCGCGAGGAAGTGTCGTGCCCAAGAGATTGGCTCCTCTAAGATTGGTATACGAGAGGATCGTGCTCGAGAGGTTGGTGTTCGAGAGATTGGTGAACGAGAGCTTGGTGTATGAGAGATTGGCTCCCGAGAGATTGGCTCCCGAGAGATTGGTGAACGAGAGCTTGGCTCCCTCGAGATTGGCTCCCGAGAGATTGGCTAGTGTGATTTTGGTATCCGAGAGATCTCGATCTCGCAAGTCGACTCCCGACAAGTTG